>Ga0070698_100000298_pt1 | contig 50665 bp, 45 predicted proteins | sample KBSK1502metaG_FD_65477 | JGI IMG/M metagenome (GOLD analysis project Ga0070698, IMG submission 65477) | Corn, switchgrass and miscanthus rhizosphere microbial communities from Kellogg Biological Station, Michigan, USA - KBS K1-50-2 metaG | ecosystem: Host-associated > Plants > Roots >...
ACGCTGGAAGAGGTCGGCCAGCAGTTCTCGGTGACGCGCGAGCGCATCCGCCAGATCGAGGCCAAGGCGTTGCGCAAGCTGAAGCACCCCAGCCGCTCGCGCATGCTGCGCAGCTTCCTCGACCAGGGTTGAGCGGCGAGCGCCTTGCACGCGAGCGCGTGGCCGACGGTGTCGTCCACGCGCTCGGCCTGATCCTGGGCGTCGCAGGCGCCGCCGCCCTCGTCCTGCTCGTCCTCTTCGACGGCGATCCGGTGCTGCGCGCCCCGCTGTTCATCTATGCGGCAGGCCTCCTGGCCATGCTCGCCTGCTCGGCCGCCTACAATGTCTTCCCGTCAAGCCCGCGGCGCGATTGGCTGCGGCGCTTCGATCATGCCGCGATCTTCGCGATGATAGCCGGCACCTACACGCCGTTCACGACGCTGCGCCTCAACGGCGCCTGGTCGTCTGGCCTGACCGCGGTGATCTGGGCGATAGCCGCCGTCGGCATGGCGGTGAAGCTGCTTCGGCCGCGCCGTTTCGAGACCATTTCGATCGTCCTCTATCTCGCCCTGGGCTGGATCGGCCTGGTCGCGCTGCGTCCTTTTCTCACGTCGCTCGACACGACGACGCTTGCCCTGCTCGCCGCCGGCGGCGTGCTCTATACCGTGGGCGTCGTCTTCCATGTCTGGGAAAGCCTGCCTTACCACAATGCCATCTGGCACGGCTTCGTGCTGACAGGCGCTGTCGTTCACTACGCAGCCGTCGTGCGCGAAACGATGGTGTAAGCAAACCACGAGGCCATGCCCACCCATTGGTCACACGTTCGACCGTGGCCGCTCCCTACCATGACGTCGATTGGAGGGAAGAGGGAAGGGTGACAGCGTCCCACGATGTAAAAATTCCGGTCCGCGACGGCTGGCGATTTGCCATGCGCCTGAAGGATAGGCTGCGCCCGCTCGCCTCGGCGCTACCGCAGCTTTCCGGCCTGCCGTCCTGGCCGCGCGCCATGGCCGTGCTGAAGCACCATGGATTTGCCCCGGCCACCGTTTTCGACATCGGCGTCGGCTACGGCACCTTTCCGCTTTACCGGGCATTTCCGAACGCCTTCTACCATTTGGTCGATCCGGCGCGAGAGTCGCTTGGCTACATGCGCCGTCTTTCACGCCGGCTGCGCTGCCAGGTCCATGCCGTGGCGTTGGGCGATCGCGATGGCGAGACCGCCCTCGAGGTGCGTGCAGACATCCAGGAATCGACCGTGCTCGAGGAAATGGGCCCGCGGCGGGTGCGCCGGATCGATCGCGTGCCGCTGCGCCGCTTCGATGCCCTGTTCAGCGGGCCGATTGCGCGGCCCGCCCTGTGCAAGATCGATGTCCAGGGCGCGGAGCTGATGGTGCTTGCCGGCATGACCGATCGGCTCGCCGAAATCGATGCCTTGATCATAGAGACCAGCACGATCGCGACGGTGAAGGGCGGCGCCGAAGTCGAGAGCGTCGTGCGATTCCTGGGCGAGCACGGTTTTGTTCTCGCCGACATAGTCGGCTTGCGCCGGCGACCTCTCGACAACGCGACCGCCCAACTCGATCTGCTGTTCGTGCCTAGAGAAGCGGCGCCGCGCAACGATCGACGCTGGGCCGCCACGGCGTAGCCTGCCTTACTTCGCAAGGACCGTGCAACATCTAGGACGACTGCAGCAACGCTGAGCTTATTTGTTTGCGCGTGACTATTCAGTGAGACAGTGTTCATTCTGTGACTGCCGGCCGCTTCGTCACGCTGCACTTGCGAGAGGCCTGCGCAGGCGCAACATGGGGCGTCGGCACGTCCTGTCCAAGCTGACCGTATATCTTGGACTGCGGCGAGTTGTCAGAAACGAACTTTAGCTGCAACCGCCATTGGCGATGCGCCGTTGAGGCGTTCGGAATGGGGTTGTGTCGCACCCGGGCCACAGGTGTCCTCTATTGGTTTCGCTACGTGTTTGGAAGACGGAATGACGATCAGAGGCCTGATGACACAGACCGTGGGAGTCGGATTGCTGCTGATGTCCGGCTGCCAAGCGACGCGAAACATGGGGGACGACTTTTCACGAGTGATGTCGTCGCAGCCGACGTCGGCACAGATACGAAACAATGCTGCCGTGACACCGGCGACGCGTTCACACAACACCGCTTCGGCTGCGACAACTGCTTCTACCGCCGCCACAACTGCTTCTACCCAGGAGTCTTCTACCCAAGCTTCCGCCTCTGCGGAGGTCAGCCCCTCGGCGCCGCCGGTCCGTACTTCCCCCGACGGTCCTGCGGTTACGCTCGCCGGAAAGAGCGAGAATGAGCTCCGGGCTCTGCTCGGCGCCCCCACAAGCGAGGAGGAACGTCCGCCAGGCAAACGATGGCGTTATCGGGACGGGCAATGCACGCTGGACGTCCAGCTCTATCCAGACGTCCAGACCAAGCAGTTCGGAACTCTTGCGTACGAGGTAAAGAGCGATGACAACACCGATGAAGGTAAGCGTCTCTGCCTGGCCCAACTCCAGTCCCGCGTTCAGGCCCGACGCTAGCCCGGACGTGGATAGGAGAATTCGGGTCGCGTTCGTCGAGGATGACGACGACTATCGCGAAGCGGTGAGCGGCGAGCTTGCCGACTACGGCTTCGATGTGACGACATTCTGCGATGGCACCGCGCTTCTCGCCGCGTTCGCCGAGGGCGCCGAGGCTGAAATCATCGTACTGGACTGGAGCCTGCCCAGCGTGTCGGGCATCGACCTGCTGCCCCGCCTGCGGCGCATGGGTATCGCCCTGCCGGTGGTGTTCCTGACCGGCCGCACCCTGCCGGCCTACGAGAAGCTCGCCTTCGACCGCGGTGCGCTCGACTTCGTCGACAAGGCGCGCGGCGTTCCGATTCTTGCACACCGCCTGCGGCTAATAGCCGACGCGGTGAAAAAGCCCACTGAGCCCGAGCTGGTGGACAATTTTCACTGCGGCAGGTTGATGCTGAAGCCTCGCGTCAGCCGCGCCTTCTGGGACGACAGCGACGTCTGCCTGACGCTCACGGAATTCAAGATCGTGCACCTGCTTGCCTCGAACGTCGGAAGCTACGTAACCTACCGGGCGGTCTACGACTGCATGCACTACGTGGGCTTCATCGCCGGGAGCGGAGAAAATGGCTACCGAACGAACGTCCGCTCTTGCATCAAGCGGATTAGAAACAAGTTCCGCGCCATCGATCCCACCTTCACCGAGATCGATAACTACCAGTCCTTCGGTTACCGCTGGGGAAAGCCCTAAGGCGGCCGCCGCGCCCCCTGCAACCACGCCGGCGACCGGCTGGCGGCGGCGAGTCCGCCGCTTTGCCGCGTCGCTCACGCTCAAGCTTATCGCCCTGGTCGGGATCTTCGTCGCGCTGCCGATCGTGCTCTACGGGCAGTTCGAGAGTGCCGACCGGCAGATGCGGGAACTCGTGACGAGGGCCATCCAGGACCGCAGTTCGCTGATTGCCGATGCGCTCACGCCCTCGCTCAAGAACATGGATCCCAGCAGCCAGGTCGCGCTCAACGCCGACCTCGCCAAATACAGCAGCGACGGCACGATCCTGAAGCTGATGTTCCAGCCCGGCGCCGAGCACGACGCCGGACGTTTCTATTTCATGGCCTCGGCGCCGCAGATCCGCGCCGACGAAGTGGCGACGGAACTCGACGAACTGCGCCAGCGCGGCATCCTCCAGCGGCTTTCCGACGCCTGCGCGTGGGATGCCAAGAACGAGATCCGCTACAAGCAGGCCAACGGCTCGGTCGAGCTGTTGACCTCGATCATCCCGATCCGCACCGCCGCCGGATGCTGGGTGATGACCTCGACCCACACGACGTCCGAATTCCTCAAGACATCGATCGGGCGGCCTTATTGGGAGACCCGCGAGATCCGCGTCGCCGCGGTGATCTACCTCGTGCTGGCGATGATCGCCCTGCTGGTCGCCGTCACCATCCGTCTCAGCCTGCGCCGCTTCCGCGATGTCGCCGCCGAGATCAGCCAGGGCCGCATTGGCGACTACGCGTTCAGCCAACGCAATGTCGTGCCCGAGCTGTCGAGCGTGGCGCGGGACTTCGACAAGCTGGTGCACGAACTGTGGCGCGTGTCGCAACAGATCCGTCAGTCGGCCGAGGACAAGGCGCACTCCTTCAAGACGCCGCTCGCCGCCATCCGCTCGGCGCTGGAGCCGGTTCGCCGCGCCGTGCCCGGCGACAATCAGCGCGCCCAGCGCGCGATCGGCATCGTCGATTCCTCGTTGGCCCGCCTGCTCGATCTCGTGATCGCCGCCCAGCGTCAGGACATCAGCACCGCCGAGCTCATCGAAGCGCCCCGCCTGCCGACCGATCTGACGCAGCTTGTGGGCGATGCGGCGCTTCACTTCCGCGAGATCCTCGCCAGCAAGGACATCCGACTCATCCGCCGCCTCGACGAGCGGGCGATGGTGCGAGCGGGGCACGGCATGCTCGAGGTGGTCGTGCAGAACGTGTTGGAGAATGCCATCAGCTTCTCGCCGCGCGGCAGCACGATCGTCGTCACGCTGACGGCGGGCAGCGAGACGGTCGAGCTGCAGATCGACGACGAAGGGCCCGGCGTCGATCCCGCCAAGATCGGCCACTTGTTCGAACGCTATTTCTCGTCGCGCCCGCGCGACGACGCGGCCGCCGATCCGCAACTTACGGGACATGCCGGTCTCGGTCTTTGGATCGTGCGGCGCAATGTCGAGGCCTTGGGCGGTCGAGTGGCCGCCGTCAATCGCATCGGCGGCGGCCTTGCGGTGACGATCACATTGCTCCGCAACGGTCCCTGATTCTTCGGCCCTAATCGTGCCCCGATCGTTGCCGGGGGACCACAACTTGATCACTGGTTGGCACGTCGGGAGTTGCGTAGCTTCAACCGTACGGGATCACGTGCGGAGCATACGCAACTCATGGACACGGTCGGCAGTCTCGCGAGGTTCCAGGAAGAAGGGTCTGCGCAGATCCATCCGGTCATCTTGTCCGGCGGCTCGGGCACGCGCCTGTGGCCGCTGTCGCGCGCTTCGTATCCCAAGCAGCTCCTGAAGCTCGCGTCCGAGCGGACGATGCTGCAGGACACCGCAGCGCGCGGCCTGAGCGACGTCGGTTTCGCCCCGCCCGTCCTGGTGTGCAACGAGGATCATCGGTTCCTGGTCGACGACCAGCTGCAGCAGATCGGCATCAAGCCCCAGGCCATCCTGCTCGAGCCGCTGGCGCGCAATACCGGTCCGGCGATCGCCGCGGCCGCTCTGTGGCTGCTGGCACGCGACCCCGACGCCCTGATGCTCGTGCAGCCGTCGGATCACGTCATCGCCTCGCCGGCCGACTTGCACGGCGCCGTCATGCGTGGTCTCGCGGCGGCGCAGGACGGCCGGCTGGTCACCTTCGGCGTCAAGCCGAGCCGCGCCGACACCGGCTACGGCTACATCCAGAGCGGCGAGCCGGTCGACGGCGCCGACGGCGTATTCGCAGTCGATCGTTTCGTCGAGAAGCCGGACCGCGCGACGGCCCAGCGTTTCGTCGACAGCGGCGCCTTCTTCTGGAACAGCGGAATCTTCCTGTTGAGCGCCCGTGCCTATCTCGGCGAGCTGTCGCGCATCAATCCCGCCATGTTGAGCGCCTGCGAGCGCGCCGTGCGCGACGGCAAGGAAGACCTCACCTTCTTCCGGCTCGCGGCCGAGTCGTTCGGCGAAGCGCCCGCTCTTTCGATCGACCATGCCGTCATGGAACATACCAGCCGCGCCGCGGTCGTGCCGGTCGACATGGCGTGGAGCGACGTCGGCTCGTGGCCCGCCCTTCGCAGCGTCGGCACGCTCGACGACGACGGCAACATCCTGCATGGCGACGTGCTCGCCGATCGCGTGCACAACTCCTACATCCGCAGCGAAGGCCAGCTCGTTGCCGTGGTCGGACTGGACAACCTGGTGGTCGTCGCGACCGACGACGCCGTGCTGGTCGCCGACGCCGATTCCGCCACCGAAGTTTCGCGCATCGTCGCCAAGTTGCGCGGCCAGAACCGGCCGGAATCGCAGCAGCACGTCACCTGCCATCGGCCGTGGGGGCACTACCGCACGGTCGATGCCGGCGATCGCTTCCAGGTCAAGCGCATCACCGTCAAGCCAGGCGGCACGCTCAGCCTGCAGAAGCACTACCATCGGGCCGAACACTGGGTGGTCGTGCACGGCACTGCGATCGTGCAGCGCGGCGGGGAGCGCATGCTGGTGCGCGAAAACGAGTCCGTCTACATCCCGATCGGCACCGAACACCGGCTCGAGAATCCCGGCAAGCTGCCCTTGCAGCTGATCGAGGTGCAGTCGGGACCGTATCTCGGCGAAGACGACATCGTGCGCGTTTCAGATAACTACGGGCGGGTTTGAGCGGAGGCGGTCACTACAATGTTGCAGAACCGAATGGGACCTTGTGGACGTTATGGGGGAGCGGGTCTCTCTACCTACGGGTGATGCCATGTCTGACGAAACATCAACATCGACAGTTGCCTCTTTGCGTCGTCGCGGCTTGCTGGTCGCGATGTTTGCCGTTGCCGCGTGCGACGGCGATACGACTCCGATCGTCCGCGAGGCGGCGGCGGACGGCGAAAGCCTGGCTCTCGCGCCGACCAACACACCCGGCGGCGCTCGCAGCCGCGGTGCGGCGGCGGCCCCGGGCGCCGACTACAAGCTCGGTCCGAACGATCGTGTCCGCATCATCGTCTTCGGCCAGCCGACCCTCACCGGCGAATACTCGCTCGACGGCAACGGCGTGCTCGCCTTCCCCTTGATCGGCAACGTCCCGGCCCAGGGCGTGACCACCGCCGAACTGCAAAAGCTGATCGCCGCCAAGCTCGAGCCGGACTACCTGATCAATCCCAGCGTCAGCGCCGAAGTCGTGACCCGCCGTCCGTTCTACGTGATCGGCGAGGTCCACAAGCCCGGCAATTATCCCTACGTGACCGACATGACGGCGCTGAACGCCGTCGCGATGGCCGGCGGGTTCACCTACCGGGCGCGCAAGAATGACTTCTACGTCAAGCGCCTCGACCAGAGCGGCAAGATGGTTCGTTTCGAGGCAAAGGCCGGCACCGTGCTTCGGCCCGGCGACACGCTGGAAGTTCGCGAACGGATGTTCTGATGGCTTACGCATCCGACCACTCCTCGTCACTGGTGCGTCGACGCACCGCCCTAAGGGCGGTGCCGCCGACGCCCCACTATGTCTCTGCCGAGCCGGTTGTCCGGATGACGTCGGCCGCCGAAGAGGAGGGCTTTCTCGAGACGCTTCGCAAGCTCTGGCGGCAGCGCGGGCTGATCGCGCTATGCACGCTGCTGCTCGGCGGGGCCGGCATCTTCGCGGCATGGGCCCTGCCATCGTATTACGTCTCCGAGGCAAGAGTGCTGGTCGGCGTGCAAAACCCGCGCCTGCCAAACGTCGAATCGCTCGTCGCCGATGTCAGCCCCGACGCCGAACGCGTCCAGAATGAGGGCTTCGTGCTGCAGTCGCGCAGCATCGCCAAGGTGGTCATCGATCAGCTGAAGCTGCGCGACGATCCGGAATTCAATCCCGAGCTTCGCAAGCCGTCGCTGTGGTCGCGCCTTGACCTGCGGCAGTACGTGCCGCCGGCGGTCGAAGCGTGGATCGCCCTGCTGATGCCGGCCAAGCCGGCACGGGCGACCGACGCCGCCAAGGAAGCCGCCAGCCGCGATGACCGGATGATCGACCTCCTGCTGTCGCGCGTCGACGTCTCGACGCTGGGCCGTTCGCATGTGCTGAGCGTCAAGGCGGAGTCGCAGGATCCGGTGACCGCCGCCGCCATCGCCAACACGCTGGCCGAGCGATATCTCGACTACCAGCGCCGCGACAAAGTCGAATCGATGGACCGCGTCGACAAGTTCCTGCTCGGCCGGATCTCCGAACTGCGCGAACAGGTGGCCAAGTCGGACCAGGCGGTGGAGGACTACCGGCGAAGCCATGGCCTCTACAAGAGTGGCGGCAGCGGCGTCACCGCCCAGCAGCTCAGCGAGCTCAATTCGCAGCTGCTCGCCGCCCAGACGGCCAAGGCCGAAACCGAGTCGCGGCTGAAGGAAGCCCAGGAGATGAGCAAGGGCGGCCTCGCCGCCGAGAGCGTTCCGGAAGTTCTGAAGTCGCCGCTGATCGCCTCGCTCAAGCAGGCGCAGGCCGACTCCGAGCGCAAAGCCGCCGAACTGTCGGCGTCCTACGGCGCACGCCACCCCTCGATGGTCAACGCCCGCGCCGAGGCCGGCAACATCCAGCGGCGGGTCGGCGCCGAAATCGCCAAGGTCGTCGACGGGCTGGCGCGCGAGGCGCGCACCGCCCAGGCTCGCTACGACGCGCTGGCCGCCAACTTCGAGACTCTGAAGCATCAGATGGGCGCGGTGAACGAAGACTCGATCCAGCTCGAATCGCTCGAGCGCGACGCGACGGTCAACCGGAACCTCCTGCAAGCCATGCTGCTGCGCGCCAAGCAGAGCACGGGCGCGGAAACCATCCTGCAGGCCAACGCCAAGCTGGTCTCGCCGGCTGCCCCAGCCGGCGGGCCGACCTATCCGCCCAAGGCGCTGATTGCCCTGCTCGGCGTCGTCGGCGGCATGATGGTGGGATCGGCGATCGCGCTGCTGCGTGAGGGTGGCGACCATACCTTCCGTCGCGCCGAGCAGATCGAGTCGGCGACCGGCCTGCCGGTGATGGCGATGGTGCCGCAAGTGGCCGGCCGCACGCCGCCCGCCATGCAGGTGCTTCGCCAACCCACATCGGCCTATAGCGAGGCGCTGCGCCGCCTGCACATCGGCGTCGAGCTGTCCGAGGCCGCGACCTCACCCAAGACCATCCTGTTCAGTTCGGCCACGCCGTCGGAAGGCAAGTCGGTCATGGTCGCCTCGCTCGGCCGGATGCTTGCCAGCAACGGCAAGCGGGTGCTGTTGATCGACTGCGACTGGCGCAGCCCGCGGCTGCATCAGATCTTCCGCTTCAGCAATCGCGACGGCCTGGCCAGCCTGCTGGCGGACAAGGAAGCCCAGCTCGACAACGTGATCCATCACGATGCACTGTCCGGCGTCGACGTGATGCCGGCAGGACCGTGGAGCCCGAGGTCCGCCCATTTGCTCGGTTCGGCGCACATGCGCCACCTCCTCGAGGCGCTCGAGCCGCACTACGAGTTCATCATCCTCGACACGCCGCCCGCCCTGGTCACGGCCGACGTGATGGCGCTGTCGCGCCTCGTTGAGAAGGTGGTGTTCGTGGTCCGCTGGGGTCATACGCGCCAGGAGGCCGTCCTCGAGGCGCTGAAGCAGATCATCGACGCACAAGGCGACGTCGCCGGTGTCGTGATGTCGCGCGTGGTGTCCAAGCAGTATCGCCAGTACTCCTACGGCGATCCCTTCTTCGAGAGCAGCCGCGCCGCGGCGAGCCATCCCGCGTAGGCCATGCACGATCCGTCTCGCGTTCTGTTCGTCAGCCGTTACTACTGGCCGGAGCTGATCGGTTCGGCACCCTTCAGCACCGACATCGCCGAGTGGCTGACGGTCCACGGCCGCCAGACCACGGTGGTGAGCGGCCTGCCGCACTATCCCGACACCGTCGTCTTCCCGGCGTACCGCGACAGGCAGCGCCCGCGCGAGAACGTCTGCGGCGTCGGCGTCGAGCGCCTGCGGAGCGGCCCGCCGCGCGGGCCGTCGGCGGTGTCGCGGATCGCCAACGAAGCCGAATTCCTGCTGCGCGGCCTCGGCGCGCTGGCGAGCGGCCGCATCCGCCGGCACTCCGTCGTGCTCGCTCTCTGCCCGTCGATTCTCTGCGTCGCGCTGGGCCTGGCGGCGCGCCGGTCCGACGGGGTCTGCGTCGCCGTCGTCCACGACATCCAATCGGGCCTCGCCGAGAAGCTTGGCATGATTGGCGGCGGCCGGCTGGCGACCCTCATGCGCGCCTGCGAGCGAGCGGTGCTGAACCGGACCGACCTGGTCGTGGTGCTGTCGGCGGAGATGAAGGGCCAGCTGCGCCGCATCGGCGTCACGGCGCCGATCGAGGTTGTGCCGCTGTGGGTCGATACCGACCACATCCTGCCCGCGCCGGCGACGGCGCGAACAGGCGTAAAGGTGCTCTACAGCGGCAATCTCGGCCGCAAGCAGGGGCTGGGCCAGGTCGTCGAGCTGGCCCGCGAGCTTGCCGCCCGCCGCTCGGATATCGAGATCGTGCTGCGCGGCAACGGCAGCCAGGCCACCGAGCTGACCGCCGAGATCGCCCGGCTCGGCCTCACCAACATCCGCCTGAGCGAGCTGCAGCCCAACGAAGCGCTCGGCACCGCCCTGGCGGCCGGCGACATCCACCTGGTGCCGCAACGTCCCGATGCCGCGTCGTTCGCCGTGCCGTCGAAGGTCTTCAACATCATGGCGGTCGGACGGCCGTTCGTCGCCACCGCCCTGCCCGACAGCGTGCTGTGGCGCCTGCAACGACAGAGCGGGGCTTTCCTGTGCGTGCCGCCGGACGATCCTTTGACCTTCGCCGAAGCGGTCACCAAGCTCGCCGACGATAGCCGCCTGCGCCAGGAGCTTGGGCAGCGCGGCCGCGAATTCGTCGAACGGCACTACGCCAAGCCGCGCGTTCTCGGCCATCTCATGAGCCGCCTCGATGCCTTCGCGATGGCCCGATAGCGCGCGGTCGCCGCGCGAAGTGCTGATCCTCGAGCCCGACGCCGAAGGTCATTCCCAGGAATGGCTGCAGCACCTGGCCGAATTCGTCGCCAAGGACGCCAGCGGCGTGGCGATTGCCGTAGCGGCGCCGCCGGCGCTGTGCACGGCGCTGTCGCGGTCGATGCCGCCCGCCGCCGAGGGCCGCATTCGCTTCGTTGCCTTGGGGCCGCGCGAGCTCAAGCTGTGCACCCACCGATCGCTGGCGGTAGCGGCGTTCGCGCGCTGGTGGACGATGCGCCGATATCTCAGCCGCAGCGGCGCCGACTTCGGATTCTTTCTCTCCCTGGACCTGCTTTGCCTGCCCTTCGCGCTCGGACTGGGCATGCTGGGCAAACCGATCGCCGGCATCTTGTTCCGCCCGTCGGTGCACTATGGCGCGCTCGGCGAATACCATCCGAACTCGGCCGAAAGACTGCGCGACCTGCGCAAGGACCTGCTCTACCGGCTGATGCTGCGCAATCCCAGCATACGGGCGGTGCTGTCGCTCGATCCCTTCTTCCCGGCACACGCCCTCTCGCATTACCGCCATGGCGTCAAGGTGCAGGCGGTGCCCGACCCGGCCCAGCCGACGGTCGAGGCCACCGGCGGCGGCACCGCAGGCACCGATTTCGTGCCGCCCGGGCGCATCGGTCTTCTGCTGTTCGGCTACCTGACCGAGCGCAAGGGACCGCTCGCCGTACTCGACGCGCTCCGACTGTTGCCGAGCCATATCGCCGCCCGCGTCGCCTTGCTGTTTGCCGGCCGGATCGATCCCGCCATCCGTCACGCCATCGACAGCCGCTGCTCGGCGCTGGCGCGCGAGCGGCCCGAATTGTGGTTGCGCATCGAGGACAGGCGGCTCGACCGCGCCGACCTCGCGGCCCTGGTGGCGCGCAGCGACATCGTGCTGGCGCCCTATCAGCGCTTCGTCGGCTCCAGTGGCGTTCTGCTGTGGGCGGCGCGGGCCGGACGTCCGGTGCTCGCCCAGGAATTCGGCCTGGTCGGACGGCTGACGCGCGACCATCACTTGGGCGCGGTCGCCGATTCATCCGATCCGGCCCGCCTCGCCAGCGAGATCGAGCGCATGATCGTTCGCGGGCCACAAAGTTTCATCGACCTGTCATCGGCCACAACTTTCGCCTCGTCGCGCACGCCGCAGCGGTTCGCATCGGCTGTGCTTTCCAGCCTGATCGAACGCACCGCCGCCTGACATGGCGGTCCCAACATGATCACAACATCGCCGGCAAACGGCGTGGAGAATCGGCCCATGTAATCGACGACCGACATGTCGTCAGGTCATCCGTGCGGAGAGACCGTATGAAACACGACACGATCGAGCGGGCGACGACGATGCGGCTCGAGCAGGCAATCGCTGGTGGCCATGGCGCCGCGACGGCGGCATCGGGCACGCATCGACCGCGGCGGGGCCGCGTCGTCTCGGAGGCGATCGTCAGCCCGTTCGTGGCGGGCCTCGACGCGGTCACCATCTTCGCCGCCGGCGTTGTCGCCATGCGTTGGGGTCCCTCCGGCATCGATTGGCGCCTCGAAGGCCTCGTCATCCTTCTCGGCGCGTTGCTCGGCATGAACTTCCTGCATCTTGCCGGCGCGCATCGCTTCGCCCACTTCGCCGACCTGGGCGGCGCCATCGGCCGCGCCTTGCTGGGCTGGCTGATAACCTTGAGCACGCTGGTTGTCGCCAACTCCGTGGTCGAGCCGGTGACCGCCGCGAATGGCCCGTGGATTGCCCTGTGGTTCTCGGGCGGTGTCGTGCTGCTTGTGAGCGGCCGCGTCGTGCTGCATCACCAGATGAAAAGCTGGAGCCGCGCCGGCCGGCTGGGCGAGATCGTCGCCGTCATCGGCGCGGGTCCGATGGCGCAGCGCCTGCTGCGCAGCATGAATGGCTGCGCCGACGGGCCGCACATCTTTGGCGTCTACGACGATGAGGCGGCATCGCTGCCGCGGCGCTGCATGGGGCACGCCATCGTCGGCTCGGTCGACGATCTGGTGCGCGATGTCCGCGTTCACGGCATCGACACCGTCATCGTGGCGCTGCCCTCGACCGGCGAGCACCTGCTGGTCGAGACGCTGAACAAGCTCAGCCTGGTGCCGGTCGACGTCAAGCTCTGTCCCGGCGAATTCGCCATGCGCCTGGGCACTGTCCAGGTGAGTAACGTCGGCGGCATGACGTTCCTGAACGTCATCGATCGTCCCCTGCGCGACTGGTCATGGATCGCCAAATCGGTCGAGGACCGGCTGCTCGGCCTGCTCATCCTGCTGTTGATCTCGCCGGTCATGATGGCGATCGCGCTGCTCATCAAGCTCGACAGTCCGGGGCCGGTGCTGTTCCGGCAGAAGCGCTACGGCTTCAACAATCAGCTGATCGAGGTGCTGAAGTTTCGCACCATGCATCACGAGCTGAGCGACGCCACCGCCGAGCGCCTGACGCAGCGCAACGACCCGCGCATCACGCGGGTCGGCGCTTTCCTGCGGCGCACCAGCCTGGACGAGCTGCCGCAGTTCCTGAACGTGGTGCGCGGCGACATGTCGATCGTCGGTCCGCGGCCGCATGCCCTTTCTGCCAAGGCCGGCACTCTGCTCTACCAGGACGCCGTCAGGCATTACGACTCGCGCCATCGCGTGAAGCCCGGCATCACGGGATGGGCGCAGGTCAACGGTTGGCGCGGCGAGACCGACACCGTGGAACAGATACGCAAGCGTGTGGAGCATGACATTTACTACATCGAGCATTGGTCGATTACCCTCGACCTCCGGATCATCGCTCGGACCGTTCTCGGCGGCTTCACCGGTCGCAACGCGTTCTGACGGCGAGCGGAGGTCGCTGGTGCGTTGCCTGTGGCTCACGCTCGCCGATCCGGAGCCGCGCCATAATGGCCAGTTCGTCTATTCCGGCGGATTGATCGACTCGGTCGCGCAAGCCGGCGGCGACGTCGAGGTGCTGGGCCTCGGCCGTTCCGATTCGGCCGAGGCCAATGCCAAACGCGGCCGCCATGTCGTGTGGTGGCTGCCCGACGATTCGCCCTACTCCCACTGGGGCAGCCTTGCTTCGACCCTGCCGCATACCGCCTATCGCTGCCGCACGACCGGCATGCGGCGCATCCTCGACAAGCTGCTGCGGCGCGGCGGCTGGGACGGCATCGTTTTTGACGGCATCTCGACGGGATGGGCGCTGCCGCGCGTGCTCGAGCACTATTCCGGCCGCGCCGACCGGCCGCGCCTGATCTATATCTCGCACAACCACGAGGAGAGTGTGCGCGCCCAGATCGCCGAAAGCCAGCCGCTGTTCCTCAAACGCCAGGCCGTCCGTCTCGACGCCCGCAAAGTATCGCGGCTGGAGCGCGAGCTCGTCGACGCCGTCGACTTCGTGACGGCGATCACCCAGGAGGATCTCAAGCTCTACCACGGGCGACGCTGCGACAAGCCGATGGACGTGCTGACCCCCGGCTATTGCGGCCGACGGCTCGGCATGCGCCGGATCTCGGACGCCTTGCCGCGCCGTGCGGTGATCGTCGGCAGCTTCGACTGGATCGCCAAGCGCATGAACCTTGCGGAATTCGTCGACATCGCCGACCCGCTGTTCGCCGATGCCGGCGCCGAGTTGCAGGCGGTCGGCAGCGCCGATGAAGCGTTCCTCCAGCAGCTGCGGCACAGGACCGTGGCCACCCGGTTCACCGGCACGGTGCCCGACATCGAGCCCTATCTCGACGAGGCGCGGATCGCCATCGTGCCGGAGCGCAACGGCGGCGGCTTCAAGCTCAAGGTCCTGGAGTACGTCTTCAACCGGGTGCCGATTTTCGCACTGAACGGCTCGTTCGCCGGCGTTCCCCTCATCCACAACGACAGCGCCATGCTCTATCCCGACCATGCCGCCCTGGCGCACGGCGTGCTCGAGGCGATCGACGACGTCGACCGGCTGAACCGCCTGCAGGAACGCGCCTTCGCCGCCTGCTCGGGGCGTTTCGAGTGGTCGAGCCGCGGCCGGCAGATCGTATCGGCGATCGCCTCATGAACCCGCCGTCGCCTGCCTCGGCGCCGGCCACGCGGCTCGATTTCCTCGACACCGCGCTCATCGCGCTCTTCCTGCTCGGCCTCTATCTCGGCGTCGCGCTGCAGATCAGCTCGAAGGTCCCGCTGACCTGCGCGCCGTCCGGCGCGGCAGGCCTGATCATGCTGTGGCGCCGACGCGACCAGATCAACTCCCGGCACCTGGCAGGCCTGCTCGCCGTCGTCACGGTCTATCTCTGCTCGATCCTCGCCGCCAGCGACTACGCCTATCTCAGCAAGCGGTTCACGGGACTGCTGCAGCTCACCTACTCGCTGGTCATCGCCTACGCGATCTTCCTGACCCTGGTGCATGGCGAGCGCCGGCAGATCGCCGGCATCCTGCTGGGCTTCTGCATCTTCATCATCGTCGGCTGCCTGCTCGAGACCTACGCCGGCCTGCGCCCGATCAGCGACGCGGTGCGCGAACGCCTGTACGACGCCGGCGTGGTCTACGACGCCGACCTGCGCGACCAGGTCCTCTACGGCCGCATCCGGCCCAAGCTCTTCACCTCCGAACCGTCGGCCGTGACCTTCGCCTATACGCACTTCTGCTCGGTCTGGCTGGTCGTCAGCCCATGGCGCTGGAAGCTGCCGGTTTATCTCGGCATGATCGGCATGGCGCTGTTCGTGCTGCCGGGGCCGACCCTGGTGCTGATGCTGCTGCTGACCATTCCGTACCTGATCTTCCTCGCCGGCGCGCGGCCCGGACGGCGGCCATCGGCGACGCGCCTGGCGAGCTCGCTGGCGATCTCGATTCTCCTGATCGGCGTGGCGATCGTGCTCGGCCGGACAATCTTCGCCGAGCGGCTGGACGAGCTCGCGAGCGGCCGCGACGCCAGCTTCTTCTACCGCTTCACCGGCCCGATGCTCGTGGCCTTCGACATGTTTCGCCACTACCCGTGGGCCGGCGCCGGGCTGACCGGCGAGCCGTTCATCGCCGACAAGGTGATGGACGTCTACATGAACTCGCCGTCGTTCCAGGCGGCGTGGCGCATCACGCGCATCGGCGACGTGCTCACCAACTATTTCTGGCTGCATTGGATCTACCTCGGCCTGGTGTGGGGCGTGATCTGCATGGTGGCGGTTTCGCTGTGGCTGCGCCTGCTGGGCGCCCCCAATGTGCTTTATTGCTGGACCGTGTGGCTCATCCTGGGGCAGGCCTCGGGCTCCTATGTCGGGCCCAAGACGTGGAGCGTGCTGCTGATCGCGGCGGCCGCCTCGATCCTGAGAGTCGGCGCCCGCCAGCCGCGCGCTGCGCCAGCACCAGCGTTTGCGCCACGCCCGCAATTGCGCTTCATCAACCCTCCAGGGTACCTCCGAACATGATCCCACCCGATGCACGGCGGCGCGGCCTGATGGCGGGCGCGGGCATGGCACTCGCCGCCCTGCCGGCCATCGCCGCCGCCCAGCAAGCGCCCCGTCAGAGATCTGACAGAAGCGACATGCTGTCGGCGGCCCAATTCGGCGCCCGCGGCGACGGCGTCGCCGACGACAGCGCGGCGCTGCAGGCCGCCCTCGATGCAGCCTTTGCGCCGAACGGCCCGGGCTTTCTCGCCATTCCGCAGGGCACCTACAAGGTGACGAGGCCGCTGCGGGTGGTGACGCCGGTCGGTCAGAAAGGCGACGTCGGGCACCGCCACGGCATCATCGGCCACGGCGCGCGGCTGGTCTCGGCGATCGCCGACGGCGGCAACGTCCTGGAGTATGTCAGCAACGCCACGGTGCGTTTCCTGCAGATCGAGGGGCTCGACATCCTGGGCGGCGGACGCGAAGGCCACGGCATCTCGCTCGAGTGCGAGCACAAGGAGCACTATCTCTACAATTTCTGCCTGCGCGACATCACCGTGCAGGGCGTGGGCGGCGACGGCTGCCGCATGATGGGCAACGTCTTCGAAGGCCAGGTGATCAACACCTATCTGCGCGACAACAAGAAGAACGGCATGACCCTGGGGCACGGCGCGCGCGCCGGCATCCTGTCGGCCATCCACGTGTTCGGCTGCGTCTTCGGACAGAACGGCCAGCACGGCGTCGAGATGGTCAACGGCTGCTACGACGCCGCCTTCCACGGCTGCTACTTCCTGCTCAACGGCAAGCACGGCCTGGTCGCCCTGAACGGCTGCACGCTCTTGTCCAACTGCGGCTTCGAGAACAACCACGAAGCCGCGCCCAATTTCGACAAGGGCGGCGCCGGCATCTATCTGCAGAACTTCGGCACCCTGGTCGGCTGCACCGCCTATTCGATGTTCAATCAGAAGCGCCTGATCGATGCCTACATCGTCAGCCAGCTGGTGCTGATCGGCTGCGCCGGCAGCGGCGACGCCCGCGCCAAGACCGCCGGCCTCGCCCGTCTCGACGGCGAGAAGAAGCGGGCGCGCGCCACCATCGTGAGCTCGCAAGGTGCCGTCGAATACGCCAACGGCTTCGAAGGCCTCGAGATCTCCGGCAAGGACGGCGGCGCCCGGTTCGGCGCCGACTGGCAGAGCCCGAACCTCGTGCAACTCGGTTCCTACCGCCTGTGGATCGACCGCCGCGGCCGCCTGCGGCTGAAGAACGGCGCGCCGACATCGGACGAGGACGGCACGGCGATGGGCGCCGCGTAGGGGCCATTCCAGCCAAGCGGAGTCATCCGCCCGTGGCGGGGGCCGGGAAACATTAGCCAGCGAAACTCTGGTCACCGGTGGCACGGCGTCCAAGGTTTCGCGGCCAAGGGGGACTTCCCGCAGGTTTCCGCTAGTCCCAAACAGCCGGCGACAGGGCTGCAAAAACATCGGTAGAATCGGCATCGGAGGGGGTTTCCGCACTTTCCGCTACCCTTTTGGCCGCTACCCTTTTGGCCGCTACCCTTTTGGCCGCTACCCTTTTGGCCGCTACCCTTTTGACGGCGTGGCGGGTGCATCATGGCGCAAGAAAATTAGGTTCGCGGCGTTTCCGCAGGCCAGCGTCTCGGAGTGCCGTATCGAATTGGAAGCTGTCCCAAACGCCAGGTTCTTTTGCATGGCCCGATCCTTTCCAAGGTGGCGCATCAGACCACACATTGAGAGGCATTGCAAGTAATACTTGGAGATATCGTAAGTATAACTCTGGGCGTTTGGCGGTGCCGTCCGGTGATGCTCAGGGCGGCGGGCGGGCCGCTTCGGCGGCGCCACCGGGATGGCCCGTCGCCAGCAAGGAACGGCCGGTGTCGCGCAGCTCCTGGCGGGTCTCCGGCCAGGCGAGCACGGCCAGCGCCATCGCGGCCAGGCCGCCGGCGCCGACCGCCAGCACGCCCGTCACTGTCGGCATCGCCTCGGGGAAAGCATAGTGGCGCAGCGCCCAGGCGGCGGCGGAGGCGGCAAGGGCGGCGCAGACGGCGGGCGCAATGGCGCTCAGGATGTGGCCAACCGACACCGGACCGCGCCGGGTGGCGAGCCAGAAGGCGAGCGGCAGGCGGACCACCAGCCCGGCGAGGGCAATCGAGGCGGCAACCCCCACGACACCCCAGGTCAGCCCGACCACAATGGAGGCGACGCACAGGATGCCGTCGATCAGGGTCGCGCGCACCAGCTCGGCTGTCCGTCCCTGGGTCATGTACAGCAGGCTTGCCGCCATAAGCACCGGCAGGCAGGCCGCCCACAGGCAGAACCACGCCACCAGCGGCGTCGCCGACGTCCAGGACGGTCCGAACAGGATCTGCACCACCCAGTCGGCCAGCATGGCCGCAAAAGCGAAGACCGGCATGGTGAGCAGCGCGAGCTTCTGCATGATCTGCCGGAACATCGAGCGATAGCGCTCCGGCTGGTCGACCAGCCGGCTGAGCGCCGGCATGCCGGCGGCATAGACCGGCGCATTGATGTTGTTGACGGGCAGCAGCACCAGACGCGTGGTGCGCTCGTAAAGGCCGAGCACCGCCGGCCCCCACAGCCAGCCGATCAGGATCTGGTCGACGCTGCGCGCCAGCGCGGTGGCCAGGCCGCTGACCGTCACCGAGCCGCCGAAGCGCAGCAGCTCGCCCAATCCGGCAACGCGCGCCGGCCGCGCCGGCCGCCAGCGGCAGACGACCCAGCTTCCCACCAGCAACAGCCCCGGCGTGATCAGGCGCTGCGCCACCAGCGCCCAATAGCCCGCGCCCGCCAGGGCAAGCACGATCGCGGCGGCAAAGCCCGCCAGGTCGGCCGCTGTCTCGAGGCCGGCAATGGCGGCAAACCGCATCTGCCGGCGCAGCAGCGCCCAGTGCTGCACCGTGAGCCCGCTCAACGCGAAGCCGAGCGCCAGCCACTGGGCCACTGGCTCGAGCTCGGCCTGGCCATAGAAACGCGCCAGCAGCGGCGCCCCCAGCAGCAGGCCGGCGCCGAGCAGGCCACCGACGGCGGCGTTGATCCAGAACAGCGCCGAGACCTGGGCGTGGGAAATGCCCTGCTTCTGGATGGTGGCGGCCGAGAGGCCGAACTCCTTGACCAGGTCGAGGATGGCGCCCAGCGAGGCCACCATGGCCAGCAGACCGAAGGCGGTCGGCGGCAGCAGCCGCACCAGCACGACCAGGGTCGCCAGTTGACCGAGCACGCGGACCGCCTGCGCCACCAGCAGGATGGTGCCGCCGCGCCGTGACCTGCGGCCGATATCGTCGACCAGATGGTCGGTGGCGAGATGGTCGGTGACGGGCGCCGCCTCAGGCGACGGCGCGGGATCGCTCGGGCACGATATGGTCAACGTACCACCGGTAGGTCGCGGCCAGCCCCTCGCGCAACGAGGTGCGCGGCTTCCAGCCGAGGGATGTGGCGAACGACGTATCCACCATCTTGCGCGGCACGCCGTCGGGACGGCTGGCATCGAACTTCACGCCGCCCTGGTAGCCCACGACCTTGCAGATCAAGCCGACGAGATCGACGATCGACACGTCGGACCCGGGGCCGAGATTGACGATCGCCTCGTCGGAATAGTTCTGCATCAGATACACCATGCCGTCCGCGGCATCGTCGACATAGAGGAACTCCCGGCGCACCGCGCCGGTGCCCCAGACCTCGATGGCCGGCGCGCGGGCGCGCATGGCGGCATGCGCCTTGACCAGCAGCGCCGGCACGACATGGCTTTGCATGAGGTCGAAATTGTCGCCCGGACCGTACAGGTTGGTCGGCATGACCGAGATGAAATCGCAGCCATATTGCCGGCGATAGGCCTGGCCGAGCTTGATGCCGGCGATCTTGGCCACCGCATACCATTGATTGGTCGGTTCGAGCGGCCCGGTGAGCAGCGCCGATTCGGGAATCGGCTGGGGCGCCAGCCGCGGATAGATGCAGGACGAGCCGAGCAGCATCAGCTTCTCGACACCGGCCCGTCGGCAGGCCTCGACGACGTTGCTCTGGATCATCAGGTTGTCGTAGATGAATTCGGCCGGCCGCGTGTCGTTGGCATAGATGCCGCCGACCCGCGCGGCGGCGAGGAATACCGCCTGCGGCTTGGCGTCGGCCATCCAGCGTTCGACCTGATCGGGACGGCGCAAATCCACCGACTCGCGTGGCGCCTTGACGATCTCGCAGCCTTCGCCTTGCAGTCGGCGGACGAGCGCGCTGCCGACCAGGCCGCGGTCGCCGGCGACCCAGACCCGCTTATTGCGCAGCGTATAGTTTCGGCTCGTAGGCATTATTGGCTCCCATTCTCTTCATCACCAGGCGATCGGCTTCGACCATTTCGACCACCAGCTCGGCGAAACTCGTACGATGCCGCCAGCCGAGCTTGCGCAGGGCCTTGGCGGGATCGCCCAGCAACAGGTCGACTTCGGTCGGCCGCCGGTAGGCGCCGTCGATCGCGACCAGCACCCGGCCGGAGCGCCGGCAGCAACCCTGCTCGCCATCGCCGGCGCCGCGCCACACGATCGGACGGCCGATATGATGGAAGGCAAGCTCGACGAATTCCCGCACGGTATGCGTCTCGCCGGTCGCCAGCACGTAATCGTCGGGCGCGTCCTGCTGCAGGATCCGCCACATGCCTTCGACATAGTCGCGGGCATGGCCCCAGTCGCGCTTGGCGTCGATGTTGCCGAGATAGAGACAGTCCTGGTAGCCGCGCTCGATGGCAGCCACCGCGCGCGTGATCTTGCGCGTGACGAAGGTCTCGCCGCGGATCGGCGATTCGTGGTTGAACAGGATGCCGTTGGATGCGTGCATGCCATAGGCTTCGCGGTAGTTGACCGTGATCCAGTAGGCATAGAGCTTGGCCACCGCGTAGGGGCTGCGCGGATAGAACGGCGTCAGCTCGCGCTGCGGCGTCTCCTGCACCTTGCCGAACAGCTCCGAGGTCGAGGCCTGATAGAAGCGCACGTCGTCGTTCATGCTGAGGATGCGGATCGCCTCGAGCAGGCGCAAGGTGCCCAGCGCATCGGTGTTGGCGGTGTATTCCGGCGTCTCGAAACTGACCTGCACGTGGCTTTGCGCCGCGAGGTTGTAGACCTCCGTCGGCTTGACCTCGCCGAGCAGCCTGAGAAGGTTCGTCGAGTCCGTCATGTCGCCGTAATGCAGGAAAAGCCTGACGCCGGCGTCGTGGCGGTCGCGATAGAGGTAATCGATGCGCTCGGTGTTCAACAGCGAGGAACGGCGCTTGATGCCGTGCACGATATAGCCCTGCGACAGCAGGAAATCGGCGAGATAGGCGCCATCCTGACCGGTGATCCCGGTAATGAGCGCGACTTTACTGGACATATGCCGACCTTTCGATTGCTGAGCCGTCAGGAATAGGCGATCCGTTCGGCCACCCGGTTCCACGAGTAGTTCTGCAAGACATGGCGCTGGGCGGCCGTCGCCATCCGCTCGAGTCGCTGCGGGTCGGAGACGGCGCACAGGATGGCTTCGGCGAGCGCTGCCGGATCGGCGCGATCGACCAGGAAGCCATGCCGTCCGCCGTCGACGATTTCCGGCAAGCCGTTGCGGTTGAGACCCATCACCGGCGTCCGCGACGCCATGGCCTCGAGATAGACCTGGCCCCACGGGTCGTTCAGCATCGGCTGAACCAGCAGGGTGGTGTCGCGATAGAGCTGCTGCAGCGCCTGCCACGGAAGATAGGCGTGGAACGTGATGCCGGGCCGGTCGCCGACGAAGGCGCGGCTGCGCTCGTCGCCGACGATGGTCAGGCTGAGATCCGGCCGTCGCCGGCGCGCCAGTTCGAACGCCTCGAGCAGCAGGATGCCGCCCTTGGCCTGGAACAGGTGCTTGGCGACGAACATCAGCGTCGGCTTGTCATAGGCCTTTGGTCCGTCGTACGGCGCGATGGCGCCCATGCCCGAGCCGACGACGGTGACGCGGTCGCCCGGCAGTCCGTAGTGCCCGATCAGGTTGTCGCGCACGTAGGCACCGAACGTGAAGACATGGGCAAGCCCGCTCAGCGCTTCGCGCTCGGCGCGATCGAAGGCCGCCTTGGCCCGCTTGCTGAACCGGCTGGCGTGGATGTGATGGGTCTGCGCCAGCGCCCAACTGTGGTCGCAATAGAGGTAGTGCGCGACGCCGCTCGCGCGATCGGGCACCGGCAGGTCGAACGTCCCGGTGTGAAGCACATGATGGGCGCCCAGTCGACGCGCGGCCTCGGCGACCTCCGCGCCAAGCCGCCGTCGCGAGCGCAGGCTGCGCAGAACCTGTTCGCTGCTGAGTGGACGGCCGAGGCCTGCGATCATGTCCGCCGCCGCGACGCCCAATTTGGCAAGCCGGCCGATGCGCGGGCGAATGCCTTCGACGGCCACGCCGAGTTTCTCCAGAGCGTTGGCAAGGTTGGCGGGCGCGCCCGACCACGAGCGCAGATCGCGCGGATCGCCAAAGACGCAGGTGATGGCCACGCGGTCGAAGCGCAGTTCACCGACGTCGATGTGGGGAGCAGCGTTCATCCCGAGCATGGAACATCGACGCCTGCTAAGCGGCCAGTGATCAACCTGTGACTGCTTTTTCAGCACGAGCACGCCACAGATTGATCACGTATCGTTGACCCGACGCTCGTCGATACTGCGGTACCGGAGATGAGGTCGCATGCACGGATCAATCAATGCAAGAAAGGTCGCCGACATTGCCGTCCGCACCGGCGCACGGCGGCGGGAGGGCGCCGCTACGTCGCCTTGCGTCGACGGCATAGAACTCTCGTTCTTTTGTCCCGACGTGACCGATGCCAGCACTCTGAAGCGCGTCCAGCAGTTCATGGATTTCGGCTATCGCGTCACCGTGTTCGGCTTTCGCCGCTTCCGGTACAACACCGCCTACCAGCCGCCCTGGCCGAACGTCGCGTTGGGCTTTACGACCGATGCGCGGTACGGGCAGCGCATTCGCGCCCTGGCTCGCGCCATCCCGGCGCTGTTCGCCCATCGCGGCGCCTTGGCGCGAGCTCGCGTTTTCTATGCCCGCAACATCGACCAGCTGCTGCTGACGCTGCTCGCCCGGCTGATCACCTTCTCGCGTGCGCCGGTCGCCTACGAGGTGCTCGATATTCCACCCATACTGATGCGGCGGGGACCGCTGCCGACGCTTTTGCGGGCGATCGAACGATGGTGCCTGCGGCGGATCGCCTTGCTCGTCGTGTCTTCGCCGGCCTTTCATCGCAATTACTACGCCAGGGTCCAGAACTATCGCGGCGCGTGGTTCCTGCTGGAAAACAAGCTGCATCCTTCGATCGCCCCGCCGCCGCCGTCGGTGCGGCGCGCCGCCCAGTACGGCCGGCCGTGGGTCGTCGGTTATTTCGGCCTGATCCGCGGCGAGAGCACCTTCGCCCTCATCACGCGGCTGGCCGAACGCCTGCAGGGTCGGGTGCTGTTCAAGTTCGGCGGCATCCTGACCACGGTCGATCGGGCGAGGTTCGACGACGTCCTGCGGCGTTGTCCCAACATCGTCTATAGCGGTCCCTACCTGCCGCAGCAGGATCTCGAGAAGCTCTACCGCGAGGTCGATTTTGCCTGGGCGCTGGACCTCGAACATACCGACCACAATTCGCGCTGGCTGATGCCTTGTCGCTTCTACGAAGCCGGTCATTTCGGCGTGCCCTGCCTCGCCGTGCATGGCTTTGAAATCGGCACGACGATCGAAAGCCACAGGATCGGCTGGACCTTCGACGCGCCCCTCGAGGAATCAATGGTCCGCTTCTTCGAGCGCCTGACCGTGGCCGACTATGAGCGCATCCGAGGACGGCTGCGTTCGGTGCCGCGCAGCACGTTCGTGGCCGGTGACGACGTCGCCCAACTCTGCACGATGCTGGTCAACGCTGGCGCTTGAGACCATCGTCTTGCCGGACCGCGGGCCTCCAGGCCCGCTCATGTTCATGTTCCTCTCCCCCTTGGGGGAGAGGTTAGGTGAGGGGGTTACAGAAGGCTGTCTCCTGCATTACCCCCTCACCCAGCCTCTCCCCCAAGGGGGAGAGGAGCATGAGATATGAACATGAGCGGGCCTGGAGGCCCGCGCTCCCAGCGAAGATTAAGCCGCCTCGGCGACGGCGCGGTTGATCATGACGCAGTCGAATTCGACCAGGCGAAGCGCGGAGTCGCGGCTTACCGGATAGAGGCCGGTGATGTCGAAGCCGCGCTCGTCGAGATAGCGGAGCGTGTCCATATACTGCGGCATGCCCTTGTAGATGCCGATGATCGACGCTTCGGTCTGCAGCGCCTTGACGGCCGGCAGGCTGTCGCCGGCGCCGCGCAGAACCTCGATGTCGAAGCCTTGCGTGTCGATCTTGAGGTAAGGCCGCTCGAAGCCGATGCGTTGCCGCAGCAGCGGCAGGACGACGTCGAGGGTCCGCACCATCACCGTCTCGGTGCGACAGGGCGTGTTCAGCTCGGCAATCTCCTTGACCCGATCATGGTCGGGCTCGAGGAACGAACTGAACTGATCGGAGACCATGACATTGATGGGCATCGAACCGTCTCGGCTGCCGAGTGCATAGCCCTCGATATGCCAGTCTCGATCGGCGCGGCTGCGCTCACGCAACGCTTCGACGTGTCGGCTTACCGGCTCGAAGGAGACGATCGAGCCATCATAGAAGACCTTGTCGCGCAGGAAGTCGTGATACTGGCCGACATTGGCGCCGACATCGAGCACGCAATCCACCTTCAGCCGGGCCAGCAGCTCGCGTAGATGCAGGGCAAAGTCGCGCTCCTTCATCTCGCGCAACGGCACGATGTCGTAGCCCAACGATCGGCTGACCTTGAGCACGGAGTCCTTGACGATCTTGAGCATTACGGTCTCCACGCGGGCTGATGGCGAATAGTGACGCATCGGACCGTCGAACCCCTCGTGATCAGTTTGTGATCTGGCGCGGCGAACGTTGAGGTGCCCGCTTGCGGTGGCCAACTATCGCGCATTCGACATCGTGGGGAGAGAGTTCATTGTTCGCACCTTCCATTCCTCAGCCGGTGCTGGTTACCGGCGGCGCCGGCTATATCGGCAGTCACGTGTGCAAGGCGCTGGCCGAGGCCGGCGCCCAGCCGGTTTGTCTCGACACGCTCGAGAAAGGACACGACTGGGCCGTGCGCTGGGGATCGCTCGAGCGCGGCGACGTGGGCGACAGCCGCTTCGTCGAAGCGGTATTCCTTCGCCACAAGCCGCGGGTCGTCATCCATCTCGCCGGGTACATCGAGGTGGGTGAATCGATCGCCCATCCCGAACGCTACCTCGCCAACAACGCCGCCAAGAGCCGTGTGCTGATCGGCGCGGCGATACGACACAACGTCGACGCCTTCGTATTTTCCAGCACCTGCGCCGTCTACGGCCTGCCGCAGTCGGAGCTGCTGGCCGAGGAGCACAGGATCGCCCCCATCAACCCCTATGCCGCCTCCAAGGCGAGCGTCGAGCGCGCGCTGGAGGCGGCGGCATGGCGCGGCCTGCGCGCGGCCTCGCTACGCTACTTCAACGCGACCGGCGCCGACGCCGCCGGCGAGATCGGCGAAGCGCACGATCCGGAAACGCACCTGCTGCCGCTGGCGGTCGACGCCGCCCTGGGCTTGCGCCCGTCGCTGGTCGTGCACGGTTCGGACTATCCGACCGAGGACGGCTCGTGCGTGCGCGACTATGTCCATGTGACCGACCTTGCCGACGCCCATCTGCGCGCCGTGCGATGGCTGCTCGGCCGGAAGGCCGGCCGGGGCTGCCATAACGCCTTCAACCTCGGCTCCGGCACCGGCTACAGCGTCAGGCAGGTCGTGGAGTCGATCGGCCGCGTGGTGGGTCGGCCGGTTCCCCATGTCTACGGCGCCCGCAGGCCCGGCGATTCGCCGCGGCTGGTGGGCCATATCGGCAAGGCCCAGCGCGAACTCGGCTGGACGCCCGCGCGCGGCCTCGAAGCCCAGATCGAAGACACCGTGCGCTGGCGCCGGTCGATGAGGCGCTGAGGCGCATCCTCTCAATGATGCAGGGGGTCACGCTGTCAACTTGTACAGCTCGACGACGTTGTCGCGCAGGATGCGCTTCTTCAGCTCGGGTGCCAGGTGCGCGGTCTGCTCGGCGATGACGTCCTGGCTCCACGGCCAGGTTGAATCGCTGTGCGGGAAGTCGGACGCCCACATGAGCTGGTGCGGATCGAGCCGGTCGGCGAACTGGAAGGCCGTCCAGTCGTCCTGGAAGGTGAGCGCGATGTGGTCGCGGAAATATTCCGACGGCAGGCGTTCTAGCTCCTGGCCCTTCATCCAGTGGCGGTGACGCTTGTAGGCATGATCCATGCGATACATGAAATGCGGCGCCCAGCCGGCATCGGCCTCGACGCAGACCACGCGCAGCCCGGGATGGCGCTCGAACACGCCGGAGAAGACCAGCATGCCCATGATGTCCTGGCAGCCGCGGATGATGGAGAGGAAGCTGTTGATCTTGGGGCCGCGCGGCTTGACCATCGTGTTGTCGCCGCTCGAGGTCAAAATGTGGAACGACAGCGGCAGCTCGAGCGCAACGGCGGCTTCCCAGAACGGGTCGAAAGCCGGATCGTCATAATCCTTCTCGCCGGGATTGCCCGGCATCATGACGCCGCGAAAGCCCATCGCCTTGATGCGCTCGAGATCGTCGATGCCGTCCTTGACGGTGCGCATCGCCGTCTGGCCCATCCCGATCAGGCGATCCGGCGCATGGTCGCAGTAGGCCTTTAGCCAGCGGTTGTAGGCGTCGAAGCAGGCCTTCTTGTAGTCGAAGTCGGGATGGTTGCAGATCAGCATGCCGACCGTGGGATAGATGATCTCGGCCGCCACGCCGTCCTTGTCCTGGTCGGCAAGCCGGGTGGCGGGATCCCAGCCGCCGCGATGCAGGTCCTCGAATTTCGCGCCGCCTATGCGGATGTCCTTGGGCGCCACGCCGGCCGCGGCGATCAGGCCCATCGGCACCGGCGTCTTCATGCCGTCGACGACGTAGATGTCGCCCATGCCGTCCTTGTTGACGACATGCGGCGCCTTCTCGCGCCACGCCGGATCGATGTTGTCGACATAGCAGCCGGGCGGCTCGGTGATGTGGGAATCGGCGGATATCGGGCGCCAGTCCATTGGCTTGCTCCAGGCCTTGCTTTGTCGAAAGCGTAGGCAGAGCCCAAGTGCCGCGGCAAGCCGCCATGGCATGCTCGTTTCGGCCGGCGGCAGCGGTTGAACGGGCTCCTGCCCTATGGCATACCCCGCCGCTCTAAAGCCAAGTAGCGCTGCCGTAGCTCAGTGGTAGAGCACCCCCTTGGTAAGGGGGAGGTCCACAGTTCAATCCTGTGCGGCAGCACCAGCGCTTGTCCTTCCTAAAGGGCACACCGGTCGGCGTTTTGGCCGTGTCTAACGGCCCGTGTCGGCCGTCTGACCGGTCCCGGTCGGCTTCCATGACGACGGCATCGTCCAAGCAGGCTTGATAGGCGGCGGCCAAAGCTTCCGGCTCGCGGAAAGCGCTGCAACACTTTTTGCGTGTGTGTGGCTTTTGTCACACCACCGGTAACCAGCCACGTCGCAAAATGTGCCACCGCACGCACCGGGAAATCGAGCAACCACGATCAGCGGCTCCGGGATTGCCGAGACAGTTTGATGAAAATCCGCTCACGCCTCCGGAGACTCGATAAGGAGCGCCCCTGACGTGCGCCTCCTCGCCATCCTCGGGGTTCTCCTCATCTGGTTCTCGGCCACTTCCCAACAGGTCCCGAAGATCACAGGCGGCGATCGGCTGAAGTTCGGCGACCAGCGGGTACGACTGTTCGGGATCGACGCACCCGAGCTGACACAGACTTGCGATCACGGCGGATGGGCTGCCGGAAGGATTGCGAAGGAGGCTCTCCGGAGGCTCATCGCAGACCGCCCCGTGAGGTGTGAGCAGGTCGATTGGGACGGGCGAAACAAGGGTCCTATCTCTCGTTGCTTCGTCGATGACACTGATCTCTCGGCCGCGATGGTGGAGCGAGGTTTGGCGTGGGCGTCTGTTCGCTACTCGGCGGCGTACGGGGACGTAGAGAGACGAGCGGCAACAAACGGCGTCGGCCTCCACGCACACAAGTGCGTGCCCCCTTGGGAATGGCGAGAGCTCAGCCGACGAAGGATGGATCGCTTGGGCTCTGGTGACGGACCGTCCTGATATTCGCGCCACTCGAACTTCCGGTGTCGCCGGGCAATTCAATCCTGTGCGGCAGCACCAGCCTTGGTTAACTGCGCATGTAGCCCTCGAGCTCGTGCTCCGCCCAGGCCAGCACCTTGTCCATCGGCTCGCCCTTGATGCCGTAACGCACCACCATCTGGGTCTGAAGCCCCTGCCGATAGATCTGCACTGCGATCTTGTGCGGCGCGGGTGCGGCGGCGATCGACAGGATCTGGTGGTTGTACGGGTTGGGGTAGTGATAGAGCGTGCCCTTGGGCGGTCCCTCCTCTTCCCACACTTTCAGCATCGTCATATTGGCAAACGGCGGGATGTCGTAGCCGGCACTGGCTTTCACCATCGACTCGATCGCATCTGCCTGAGACAGCGCGGTCAGCAGGCTCTTTGCGGCGCTCTGGTTCTTGCCGAAGTTCCAGATTCCCCAGAACGGTGTCGTGAACGGGCCGTAACGTCCGGCGGGGCCGGCGGCCATGCCGTGGTGCCAGGTCTGCTCGGCGACCTCCGGCTTGTCGCGCCGCGCGACTGCCCAGGCGCTGGGCGGGTTCATGATCAGCGCGGTCTTGCCGGCGACGAACATCTTGTTGTTGCTGGAGTCGTCCCAGGACGGCCCATCCGCCGGCAGATAGGCGACGAGCTGCTTCCAGTACTCGAGCGCTTTCTTGACGTTGTCGCTCTTGACCGTGATGTCGCCCTTGGCGTTCACGAGCTCCGCATCGAAGCCCTGGAAGATGGCACCGCAGGTATCGACCGAATCGGCTGTCGTGCCGAGCCCGATACCGAAAGGAAAGCCCGCCTTGTGGCAGGCCGCCGCCGCCTTGAGGAAGGTGTCATAGGTCCAATTGTCGGCCTTGGGCGGTCCGCCAGCCGGATACATCGCTTGGATGTCGATGCCGGCATGTTGTTTCAAGAGATCGATGCGCGAGCAGGGGCCCTTGAACTGGGCGCCCGGGGTTGCCGGCACGCCCAGCCACTTGCCCTCGATTTTGCCAAGATACGTGGTGATCGCGCTGGCCTCGCCGTTCTGCTTGGTCAGCGGCCCCATGATATCGTCCACGGGCACGAGCTGATCTGAGTATCGAGCACAATCCCAGCTCCCGAGCACCAGGATGTCGTGGCCCGACCGCGCCTGACCCTCGGCGGCCGCGGTCAAGATCAGCTTGTTGCCCTGCGATGTGATGTAGTCGATCTGCAGGTCGACCTTCTCCTTCTCCGCCCATGCCCTGGTGATGGCCTCGGAGCCCTTGTTGGCGCCAGGCACCCAATGATCCCAGAAGCCGACGGTCAGCTTGCCTGCGGCATGAGCGCCGCGCACGAAAGGCGCGGCAACAAAGGCTGTTGATGCTGCAGCGGTACCGACGACAAATCGACGACGCGCAATCTTCGATGAAGCCATGTTTTCCTCCCGAGTGGCGACCGATCGCCTGGTCCTTCTTGGGACCTTGCGAGAACGCTAGGAGCCTCGACCGCTTCGGGCAACGAAATTCCGCATCTCGACATACAGAAAACCGTCGAACCGCTATGATGACCGCAAGCCAAAAGCGGAGGAGACGATGCGCCTGTTGATAGACGGGGCCAGGGTCTGGGATGGAACCGGGAGCCCGCCGTTTCCTGGCAAGGTCCTGGTCGACGGCGAGCGGATCGTGGCGGTGGCAACCCAGGCCGAGAAGGTCGAGGCTGACGGCGCGGAGCGCATCGATGCCGTGGGCAGGTTCCTGATGCCGGGCCTGGTCGAGGGCCATGCCCATCTTTCCTTCGTCGATACGCCCCGCGGCACAGCGCTGGGCGAGTTGCCGCCGGAGGACCACGCGCTCCTCACCATGGATGCCGCCCGCAAGCTCTTAGGCGCGGGCTTCACCAGCGCCTGTTCGGCCGCCGCCGCCAAGATCCGGCTCGACGTCGCGGTGCGCGATGCCATCGCCCAGGGCATGGTCGACGGACCACGACTGCTGGCCGCCAGCCCCGAGCTCACCGTGACCGGCGGACTGGGCGACGGCAGGCGGCTGCATCTGCATCAGGAGAGTTTCGGCATTCCCGTCGACGGGCCCGACGAGGTGCGCCGCATGGCGCGGCTCTGCCTGCGCGAGGGCGTCGACACCATCAAGCTCAACATCTCAGGCGACTTCGGCACCGAGTCGGCGCTGGCCGAAGCGACGGTCATGACCGATGCCGAGGTCGCTGCCGGCGTGGACGCCGCGCACACGATCGGGCGCCGGGTTGCCGCCCATGCCCGTGCGTCGGCCTCGGTGAAACGCGCCGTGAAGCATGGCGTCGACGTGATCTACCACTGCGACTATGCCGACGAGGAGGCGCTCGACCTCCTGGAGTCGGTGAAGGACCGCGTCTTCACCGGGCCCGCCATCGGCCTCGTGGTGGCGCGGCTGGAGGGCCTGCGCGGCGACAATTCGGCCCAGGGCCGGATCCATCTCGAGCGGCTGAAGCCGCTCTACGAGGCGACCTGCCGCACGCACGAGGCCATGCGCCGGCGCGGCATTCGCATCGTGGTCGGCGGCGATTACGGCTTCGCCGCCAACCCGCAGGGCACCAATGCCCGCGACCTCGAGCACTTCGTGAAGCACTTCGGCTTCAGCCCGAGCGAGGCGCTGCAGGCGGCGACGCGCACCGGCGGCGAGATCATGCAACGGGGCCACGAGCTCGGCCTGGTGAAGGAGGGCTATCTTGCCGATCTGCTGCTGGTCGACGGCGATCCCCTCGAGGATGTGCGCGTGCTGCAGGACAACCAGCGCTTCGCCTTCATCATGAAGGGCGGCGTGCGTTACCTGCCCTGCGAAGGCCCGCCGCACGTGCGCCGGCTGCATTAAAGCCTGTCATCGCTGGGGGCGCGCCACTTCAGCGCGGAGGTTACTCCGCGCGCAGTGGCGCCCCCCCGGCCTAGAGAAAGCCATGCTGGCGCGGCACGGTGAAGCGAATGCGGCAGCGCAAGCCGCCCGGCGCGTAATCGAGATCGAACTGGGCGCTGAGTTGCAGCGCGCTCGCCGCCAGCAGGCGCGAGCCGAAGCCCTTGCGCTGGGGCGGCGACACCGGCGGGCCGTTGTCTTCCAGCCATTGCAGGTCGACGGCAAGCGATGCGCCGGCTTCCGCCACCGCCCAGCGGATGGACATCTGGCCGTCCGAAACCGACAGCGCGCCGTACTTCGCGGCATTGGTCGCCAGTTCGTGCAGCATGAGGCTCAGCGTAATGGTGGTGCTGGCGGCAATCATCACGGGCTCGCCGGCGATGCGGATCGAACGGCTCTCGTCGAGGAAGGGCGCCAGCGCGCCGGCGACGATCTCGTCGAGCGGCGCGCCCTGCCAGGAGTCGCGCGTCAGGAGATCGTGGGCGCGCGCCAGCGACTGCAGCCGGTCTTCGAAAGCCCGGGCGAAGTCTTGCGGGTCGGGGCGGGTGCGCAAGGTCTGCTGGGCGAGCGACTGCACGATCGACAGCGTGTTCTTGACGCGATGATTGAGCTCGTCGAACAACAGGCGCTGGCGCTGTTCGGCCGCCTTGAGCTCGGTGATGTCGAGCAGCACGCCGACGATCTTTGCCGCCTGTTTGTGCCCCGGCTCGCGGATGACCTGGCCGCGGTCCATCACCCAGCGCACCTGGCCATCGGGTCGGCGGATGCGGTATTCGAGCTCGTAGCGCTCTTGCGCGCCGGCGATGATCTGCTGCTTGCGCAGCCTCGTCCTGTCGCGGTCGTCGGGATGGACGAAGGCCAGGCCCGATTCGAAGGTCGATACTTCGTCGGAATCACCAGCGCCCAGAATCCGCCGGATCTGCGGCGAGCGCTGCGCGCGGTCGTTGGCGACGTCGTATTGGTGAGCCCCGAACTGCGCCGCTTCCGCCGCCGTCCGCAGCTGTTCCGCGCTTTCCCTGAGCGCGGCGGTGCTCCGCTCGACGTCGTCGCGGGCTCTTCTCAGGGCCGCGTTGACGGCGTTGGCTTCGCTCAGCCGCGAATCACGGATCTCGAATGGCTCGCCGCGGCCGAGCGCGCCCGCCGCCGCCGTGGCGGCGGCCAGCGGGCGCGTGAGCTCGCGGCCAAAAAGCAAGGCGAGGGCCACCACGAGCGCCCCGACCGCGACGATGGTGGCGCCCCACAGCCAAAGCGAGGCGCTGACCTGGCGATCGACCAGCGATGCCGGAAAGGTCGCCGAGATTCCCCAGTCGGCGAGCCTGACGCGGCCGATGGCGGCCAGCACGTCGTCACCGTCGATGCCGGTGGTCCTGAAAACGGTGAAGGGTGCGTGCGCGCGCAAGCGAGGCGGAATGGCGGTGCCGACAAGCCGTGCGTGGTCGCGTGAGCGTGCCAGGATCGCCCCCTTGCCGTCCCAGATCGTGGTCGTCCAGTGCGGTTGCAAGCTCCGGCTGGCGAGCAACGCATAAAGGTCGTCAGGCAAGAGCCCGAGGCTCATGACGAAGCGCAGCTCGCCATCATCGCGCAGGATGGGGATCGAGACGTTGTAGACATAGTTCTTCACCACCAGGCTGGTGAACAGGTCGGAGACCACCGGCGCCCGGATTTGGCGCATGGCCTGCAGGGTTTCCGGATCGCCGGTCATCGGCGGCGCTTGTTCCCGCGGGACATAGGTGTTGACGAGTTGGCGGCCTGCCGCGTCGAGCAAGACCAGATAGGCCTTGCCCTGCAGACTGGACTTGGCCTGCTCGTAGAAGGCCGGCCAGTCCTCGGCGGCCAGGGCTGACGAGGTCGCGAGCGTCTGCAGGATGGTTATCCGCCGGTCGATGTCGCGATCGATGCCGGCGACGAGATCCTCCAGGACCTGCACGACGTGATGCTCGAGCCGGTCGCGCTCGAGCGCCACCGACCGGAACAGCAGGACGCCCAGCAACAACAACAGCGGCAGCGCGATGATCAGGGCGAACAGGATCAAATGGGCGGCGGCCGGCCAGGCCCGTCGTCTGAGCAAGCCGGCGCGACGCTCCATCGACAGGCTCAGGCCGCGCGCGGCCGGTCCGGTTCAGACTGCGCCAACCCGCGCAACAGCGCCGCCTGCAACTGGCTCGCGACATAGGGCTTGGACAACAGCGGCCGTTCCTTGAAGCGCATCGGCAGCGAATCGCGCTCGTGTCCACTGGTGAACACGAAGGGGATGTCGCGGCCGGCCAGCAGATCGGCCACCGGATCGACCCTTTGTCCGGCGACGCTCACATCGAGCAAGCCGATGTCGAACGAAAGATTGCTTGCCTTGCGCAAAGCGTCGGCGATGCCCTGCGCGCTCTCCGGCACGGTGCATCCCATATCCTCGAGCATGTCGATCAGCGACAGAAGCACCAACGCTTCGTCTTCGACAACGAATACGCGTATGCCGGCCAGAGGCAAATTCCCCTCCGTTGGACTCGGGCTGACTGGCAGAGCCTAGCTGCTCCAGACGGAGCGGTCCATGCTCGCCGACGCATGATGAGGCCGAAAAGGCGGGCACTGGATGGCCGAGCCGCTCTCTCCTATGGTCCAGCATGAGCGCCGCGACTGCATCCACGGTCGAAGATGACGGATAGCAAACCAAAGTCCGGCTGGGGTAGCTGGCTTGTCCTGGCCGTGCTCGTCGGCCTTCTCGGCCTGGCGATCGTAGTGTTGTACGTCGGCTGGCAGCCTGGCGAAGACGACGTCGGTGGCGGCATGTCGGGAGCGGGTTATGGGGCCATGGTGCTGGGCATCGTGGCGACGCTGGCGCTGGGGATCGGCCTGATGGCTCTGGTCTTCTATAGCAATCGCAGCGGTCGTGATTGAAGCTGATCGCGGACGAACGGCTGCGCCGTGCGAGGGCGCCGAAGCGCCGTAAGTCGATCTTGGCGCCGCCCTCGGCCAAGCGTTGCACTGCGGCGGAACGAAGGCGCATCCCTTCGAAAAACCGCCTCGATCGCAGACCGGTTGCACAACCGCACCGGGATAGAGACTTGCGAAGGCCCCTGTGGCAGCGGCGCCACAGCGTGGCGTCCGCGACGGCCGCTTGGCGGCAGACGACGCAACGGTCGGCCGGCCTCGCCCGTTGTCGCGTGACAAGGAGGCTGCCATGGACAACACGGGTACCACCACCCCTGGCGCATTGGCGAAGTTCCATCTCGGCTTGGCGGCCGATGGCACGAGCTGCGCCATGGTCTTCATCGACGAGCAGCACCATTCGATCGCCTGCATTGCGGGCTTTGCCGACCTCGAGGGATTTATCACCTCTCTGACACAGGCGGCGGCGGAGATGGCGCGGCGTCGGGCAGATCTCCTGGAGGACGACGAGGCGGAGGAGGCGGTGACCACAAGGTCCGGCGCGATCAATGTCGCATCGTCCAATTTCAGGATGTGTGAGGAAGACGGCACCATCCTGGGCTCCCTGGTGGGTGAAGGCGGCCAGGTCGTCGGTATCCGCATGCGACCGGACGTCGCCAACGAAATGACACGCAATATGCTGCGCACGGCGCGGGTGGTCAGCACCTGCTGAAGGCGCTGTGGCGAGCTTGTGTCAGCCGGTCACTCGGATGCAAGATATCGCCATGGAAGCCCAGCCCAGCCTGATCATGATCCAGTTCCTGCAGTGGGTGGCCGACCGGCCGCGCCGCCGCGAGGACGTCATGGACGCATGGCGCAGCTCGTGTCCGCGCTTCCCGGTGTGGGAGGATGCGCACGCCGAAGGACTGATCCGCCAGTGCGGCGGCCAGCACGGCGAACATCGCGTAGAATTGACCGAGCGCGGACGTATGGCGCTCGAACGCGCGCAGGCCCGCCTTTAGGCAGCACCCTCTGTCAGAGGGTCGACAATGGATCCGGTCCGTAGTTGTTCGGCCCTGTGGTTCCCCTCAGGAAGCCGCATTCGATCAGGTACCAGAGACCGCCGATCACGGGCACCAGCACGATCAGCACCCACCATCCCGACTTGTTGCGATCGTGGAAGCGCCGGACGGCGACCGAGAGGCTGATCCAGAAAGCGATCACGGAGACGATCACCACCACGACGGCGTTGGTCCCGCTCATGGCGGCCATGGCCTGATCGGGATCAGCCGTCATCATCATCGCCGTGCCTCCGAACAGGACGGCGAAGACGATCATCTCGACGACGCCGGCGCCGATATTGATGAGCCACCACTTGGCGCGGTTGAGGCGTCCCTGGAAGCTGAACAGCAAGTTCATCATGTGTGATCTCCCCCGGTATGACCCGGTCGGAGCCGCGCTTGATTTCCTAGCGCAACCCGACCGTGCCTCAGGTTACTATGCGCCGGCCATGACCCTCCAGCGCGCCGCCCTGTGGGCAATCGTTGTTGCAGCCACGCTGTACATGCTGGTGGCCGGTCGCGGCCTGCTGCTGCCGTTCGTGCTGGGGATCGTGCTCTGGTACATGGTCTCGGCGTTGGCCGAGGCCTTCGAGCATCCAAAAATCGGTCATCTGCGCCTGCCCCGGCCGATCGCGCTGGTGGCGGCAGTCTGTGTCATGGGTGGGCTGTTGTGGGTCGTCGGCCGCACGATCGGCCGCAACATCAGCGCCGTCGCCGCCGCCGCGCCCAACTACGAACGCCGGCTGCAGATCCTGGTCGACCAAGGCACACGAATGATCGGTCTGGAGCAGTCTCCGACGATCGCGGAGCTGTTCGACCGCATCAGCCTTGCCGACACGCTGAGCAGCCTCGCCACCGCGGCCGCCTCGGTGGTGAGCGTGGCCGGCATTGTGCTGATCTATGCCGGCTTCCTGTTCGTCGAGCAGGTGCGCTTTCGCCGCAAGCTCGCGATCATGCTCGGCTCGGGCATGCAACAGGAGCGCGTGCAGGCCGTCCTCGATCGCATCGACCGCGACATTCGTATCTATATACGCATCAAGACCACGCTGGCCGTGGCGACAGCGGCGTTCGCCTATATCGTGATGGCCTCGGTCGGCGTCGACTTCGCCGCTTTCTGGGCGGTCATGGTGTTCTTCTTCTATTACATCCCGACCGTGGGTTCGATCCTCGCGATCGCGGCGCCGGCGATCCTGACCCTGGTGCAGTTCGACAATCTGACGCCGTTCCTGGTCGTCCTGTTCGTGTTCGGCACCATCCAGATCGTGACGGCAAACGTCGTCGAGCCCACCATCATGGGCCGTTCACTCAACCTCTCGCCCCTGGTGGTGATCGTCTCGCTGGTGGTATGGGGCACGATCTGGGGCGTCGTCGGCATGTTCCTGTGCGTGCCCATCATGGTGGTGGCACTGATCGTGCTGGCACAATTCGAAACCACGCGGCCGCTGGCCGTGCTGCTGTCGGCGGACGGCAAGATTCCTGAATCCGAGAGCATGGCCGCCCAATGAGACGATTGGCATTCCTTCTTCTACTGGTGCTTGCTGCCGCCGAGGCCCGGGCACAGACTTCCTCTCGACCGGCCGACCGAGCGGACACCGGCGAGACGCAGCCGCCGGGCCCTGAGGTCATGTACGCCTGTCCCGGCGGAACGGATTTTGCCGCGGTGTTTTCCAAGGATGGCGATCTCGCGACCCTCACCGTGCCGGGTCAGCCCGAGATCGAGCTGTCGCGCCAGCAGGCCAGCTCGGGCTTCGCCTATGGCGATTCCTACTATGAACTGCGGGGGCGAGGTCGCGAGGCGACGCTCACCGCGGCTGGCCGCTCGATGCGCTGTCACGCCGCCGGCCGGCCGGGCGAGCCGCCGCGGACCTACCAGGGCGGCGGCCTCACGGTCACGCTCTTCCCCGACGGCATCTTCCACCTGCGCGAGCTTCACGACGGCGTCGAGCCGGTCCTCGACCTCGGCCAGTGGGCCCAGGAGGTCGACGGCGGCGTGCGCCTGGTCTTGCGCGGCGGCGCGGCGGCGCGGCGCGTGTTCCGCGAGGCCGATGGCGACCGGCTGATCGCCGCGGATGGCAGCGAACTTGCGCGTGCTGCCAAGCCCGACCCGATCGACGGCCGCTTCCAGCTTGCCGGTCTCTACCGCGACACCCAGAGCGGCGGCTTGTTCGCCGAATGCCTGACCGGCCGCACCTTTGCGGTGGCCCCGGTCGGCGCCGAAGCGGACCTCGAGCGCGCCTGGACGGAGACGACGCCATCGAAGGAGGCGCAACTCTACGTCGAGATCCTGGGTCGCTTTGCCGGTGGCGAGATCCAGGCCGACCGCTTCCTCAGCCTCAAGCGCGACGGCGCCTGCGCGCCGCTGGCGCCGCGCGGTTCGGCGTTGCGCGGCACCGAATGGCGCGTGCTCGAGATCGACGCCGACCGCCCGACATTCGACGACTGGCGGCGGCGCCCGACGCTGCGACTCGACGACCAGGGAAAGTACGCCGCCTCGACCGGCTGCAATTCGCTCTCCGGCAGCTATCAGCTCGATCCCGACGGCCTGCGCTTCCTCGGCGCGACGACCACGCTGACGGGCTGCGCGGCGCCGGCGAGCGACATCGAGCGCCGCTTCCTCGATGCGCTGAGCGCGGTCCGTCAGGCTCAGATCGCCGGCATAACGCTTGATTTGTTGGACGCCTCCGGCAAACGGCGCCTGCGCCTGGAAGCGCGCGGCCGCTAAGGCTCGGCTGTCGGATCGGCTTGCAGGACGATGGCCGGGCCGTCGCCAGCGCGGTGGATGCGCAGGAAGCCGGCCGCGGCCGGCGCGGCGTCGAACTCGCGGTCGATCTCGTCGAACAGCCGCACATAGAGCTTCCACTCGGCCATGCCGGGCTCGATCGGCACGCGCGCCGGCTCGCGCCAATCGAGCGCACGGATGCCGCTTTTGACCACCTGCTCGACCGGCTGATCGCGCACCAGGGTGGCCTCGAAGCGGCCGATCGTTGCCGTTCGCGCCTGCGGATTGACCGGACGCGCGCTCACCGCGATGCAGATCTGGCCCGGCTTTTCCTCGGGCACGAATTCGACCGAGCCGCCATTCAGGGTCGCGTCGCCGATATCGTCCTGCCAGCCCAGCCGCTCGACGACCACCACGCGTCGCCGCTCCTGGTCGAACCGCCAGTCCGGCGGCGGGTCGAAGCAGCGGCGCACGGTGCGCGTCTCGCCGGCCGGCGCGCGCGCCAGGATTTCCGGCGAAACCAGCGTTTTCGCTTCGAGCGTCGTCGCCTGCACCCGCTGATCGAGGGCAAACGCGCCTGGCCGGTCGGGCAATACGGTGAACAACAGCCGAAAGGTCGCCGTCCGCGCCGGGCTCCGAATCGACAGGGTAGCTGCCGCAAAGACGGTGCGTGCGGCGTCGGTGGTGAACGCCCCACGCGGCACGGCAAAGCGCAGCCGGCCCGGCGCCACGGTGGCCATACCGCGCCAGGCGCCGATCGCCAGCATGGGCGGCGGGCCGTTGGCGGCCGCCAGGCGAAGGCCGACAATCTCGACCTGCACCGGCGGATCGTCATCGCGGGCGGCGGCGAAATCCGGCGCGTAGCGCGGCACGGTCGGCGCCCCGGGCGACTGCGGGGCCGCCCCCCGCCCGCTGTCCGACGGCGCGGACGGGGAGCCGAGCCGCAGGGCGTCGTCCTGCGGCCGGGCGGAAGACGCGCCAGGCGAGAGCGTCAACTCGCCCGCGGCCCTTCGCGGCGGCACGAAACGCGGGGTGAAGGACAGCACCAGCGGCGCATTGTCGAGGCCGGCCAGCCGGTCGAGCTCGCCGGTCGCGCGCTCGGCTGCCTTGCTTGCGGCCCGCCGCGCGCCATCGCCGGGCCGCGCCAGGGAGTCGGCCAACGCGGCGTTCAGCGCATCGAGCTCGGCAAAGGCTTTCAGGCGGAAAGCCGGCAGGCGGTCGAAGGCGCGTTCCTCTTCGCCCTCCGAACGCGCAACAAGCGCATCGGTCAACAAGCTCGCCACCCGGTATGCCGGCAACAGCGCGATGCGTGCCTCGCCATCGGCGCGCGCCTGCAGGCTGGCGCGGTCGGTCACCAGCGTGGCGATTTTCTCGCCGACCGTCGGTCCCGTGGCCGGCTCGTCTTCGCGCGCCAGCAGGTAGACGCCCGTCGCAAGCAAGGCGCCAAACAACAGCGCGCCCGCGGCCACGGTCCGGCGCAAGACTCGTCGAGCCGTCATGCGGCCGCTTCTAGCATGGCGGCCGACGCCGGGGCGGGCGGCAGATTGTCAGTAGGAGAACAGCACCGGCAACGGCGAATTCAGGATCAGATGGCGCGTCACGCCGCCGAAGATCATTTGCCGGAGCCTGCTCTGCGTGTAGGCGCCTTTCACGATCAGGTCCGAGCCGAGCGACACCGCACGCTCGACGATGGTCTGTCCGGCCGACCTGTTGCCCGGCTTGACATGCTGGCTGGTGACAGCCAGCCCGTGGCTGCGCAGCGATTCGGCGATCTCGGCCGCGCTCGGTCCGGGCACCATGGCGCCCTCCACGCTCAGCACCTCGATCGTCTCGGCGCCGCCGAGGACCGGCATCGCCAGCGAAATCGCCCGCGCGCTTTCCGTCGAGCCGTTCCAGGCGAACAGGATCCGCTTGCCGACCATGCCGTTGAAGGCCGGCGGCACCACGAGCACCGGCCGGCCGGAATCGAACAAGGCGGTCTCGAACACGCTCTCCGGCATCTTGGGCAGGGGGCCCGGCTGGGGCATGACGATCAGGTCATAGGCGCGCCCGATCGTACCGATCGCCGTCGGGCCGCTGTCGTCGGCCGAACGCCATTCCGCCGCGAGGCCGGCGGCGCGCTGATCGAAGGCCTGCTTCACGGCGGCGACGCGTTGGCGTTCCTCGGCATCTTCCGCCAGGCCGCCGCCGATCGGCGCGCCCATGCCGGCATCGGCCCACGCCATGCTCATCACGCCATACGACGGCGGCTCGAGTCCAACCAGGCGGGCGTCAAACGTCCGCGCAATCTTTGCCGCCAGATCGAAAGCGGACGGATCTTCCGCCGTCCAGGCCATTGTCAGAATTGACTTCATGACATGCCTCCCCTGTCGGCGAACGATAGCATGACGCCGGCCAACACCGGACCTTTAAAGTGCCGGCACTGCCGCCAACCGCAGCCGCGATGAACTTGATACAAATATCGTGTTGATGAAGTTTTTTGTATCAATATGTTAGGGCACATACCTCAACTATTTATTGAGGTGGGGGTGCATTTTCGGCCCCAGCGTATGTATCGATCGCTTCAGCAGTCCCCAGAACTGTTGGCGTGATGGACAGACGCCGGTGAGAGAACGTTTTTTTCCTTCGGAGATACAAATGCTGTCCATTTTCCGTCGTCTGATGAAGAACGAGCATGGCGCAACCGCCATCGAATACACGCTGATCGCCTCGTTGATCGCCGTTGCCGCGATCGTCGCGATGGGCAGCGTCGGCACCAAGGTCAACGGCGTGCTCAGCAACGTCGCCAGCACGATGGGCTGATCGGGTCGTTTTGGTCTCGCAACGGGCGGTCCGGCAACGGACCGCCCGTTTCCTTTGGCGCCGCCGGCTGTGACCAAGTTGATACAATTAAACAATTGAGTAGCCCCGTTTGATCAATATGTTGGAGGGCATATCTCAACTGCTTCTTGAGGTAGGGGCGCATTCTAGCCCAGCGTTCGGTCAATCGCTCCAACAGTCCCCAGAGCCGTTGGGGCGATGGACAAGACGCCGGTTAAAAACGTTTTTTTCCATGGAGATACAAATGCTGTCCATTTTCCGCCGCCTGATGAAGAACGAGCATGGCGCAACCGCCATCGAATATACGTTGATCGCTTCGCTGATCGCGGTTGCCGCGATCGTCGCCATGCGCAGCGTCGGCACCAAGGTCAACGGCGTGCTCAGTAACGTCGCCAGCTCGATGGGCTGATCGGCCTTTTCGGTCTTGGAATGGGCGGTCCGGCAACGGACCGCCCATTTCTTTTGTCACTGCAGGCCTACCTACCAACGTTACATGCCGACTGTTTGTGCGCCTGGGCCGAGGCGGTAGTTTTGGCGAATGCCTCGTCCGCCGACGAAACCAGCAGCCTTTCCGATGCCTCTCGGCATCGGACCGCACCTCGTCGCCGGCGCGGTGGCCTGATGCGGCGCGCAATCGCCCTATCGCGTCGCTTGCTCGTCTGCCCGCGCGGCACTGTATTGGTCGGATATACCTCGCTGATGCTGTTGGTCGCCGTCGCCGCCATCATCATGCTCGGCCATGTCGACAGTCGCGCGGACCACGCGCACGACGCAAAAACCACCGCTGCGAACTGACGACGGACGAACGGGCTTGCCGGCGGTTCAGCCGATTTGGCGAGCCGCGGCCACGATCCAGGCAAAGCGATCGGAAAGCGCCGCCAGCGTGATGCGATTGATCGCATCGGCGGTGATGGTCGGCCCGCCGGTTGCGTCGGGCAAGTCGCGCGTCGCCACCGTGTCGGCGGCGATAGTGCTCATGTAGCCGTTGTCGGTGGCCGAGCGCACCGTCGCCGAGACGCACATGTGGGTCATGAAGCCGCCGACGATCAGGTTCTTGCGGCCGCTTAGCGCCAGGTGCTTGGCGAGGTCGGTGCCGGCAAAAGCGTTGGGCAGGGCCTTGTCGATGATCGTCTCGCCGGCGCGCGGCGCCAGCGGCACCACGATCTCGTAACCGCTCGAGGAGGGGTTGAACGCCTTGCCCTTCGACTGATGGCGAACATGCACGATCGGCGCGCCGGCCTTGCGCGCTTTCTCGAGCAGGCCGGCCAGCGCTTCGATCGCGGGCTGCACGCCCGACAGCGGCAGCAGACCGTCGGTGTATTCGCGCTGGGCGTCGATGATCAGCAGAATGCCGTCCGACAAGGTCGCTGGACTGGGCGTCGCTCCCGCCATCTGCAGCATGGTCATTGCCATGTTTTTCCCCTCGACTACGCTACGGTTGTGTAAGCCTCGGACATATCAACGCCCATGGCGATTGATTTTGCAAGGCCCACGGATGCATGCCTTGCGCAATTGGTCGTGACGGGGTCGTGAAACGGCGCCAGCACCCTGCCGGCACTGTGATCTTTGCCCGTACGACGCTGCTTGGGCAAACCAAGAATTCCACGCGGACGGCCCGACCGGCGCGCTCGCACTGCCATGGTCCGACGGGCCGTGGCCGGCTTCAAGTTTGGCGCGCTGATGGGGCTCGAGCTCGCGCCCACCATCGCCACGGGCGGCGATCCTGGCGCGCATGCGCGCTGGGCCGCCGGTCTGGAAGGCGTTACACCGACCTGACAGACTGGCCCCGAGTTCAGGAGACAAACGTCCATGGCTTCCCGCAAACGCCGCGCACCAGGCCCGCCAAAGCCCGGAGATCACGCCGCGCGAAACGCTACCGGACTGCGTCAGGGCCTTGCCACCTATGGCGATGCGGGCTTCTCGCTGTTCCTGCGCAAGGCCTTCATCAAAGCCGGCGGCTATTCCGACGACGCGCTCGACCGGCCGATCGTCGGCATCACCAACACCTTCAGCGACTACAACCCCTGCCATGGCAACGTGCCCGACCTGATCGAGGCCGTGAAACGCGGCGTCATGCTGGCCGGGGCGCTGCCCATGGTCTTCCCGACGGTGTCGATCCACGAGAGCTTCTCGCATCCCACCAGCATGTTCCTGCGCAACCTGATGTCGATCGACACCGAGGAGATGATCCGGGCGCAACCGATGGACTCGGTGGTGCTGATCGGCGGCTGCGACAAGACGCTGCCGGCGCAGCTCATGGCCGCCGCCAGCGCCGACCGGCCGGCCGTCGTGCTGCCGGTCGGACCGATGCTGGTCGGCCACTTCAAGGGCGAGGTTTTGGGCGCCTGCACCGACTGCCGCCGCCTGTGGGGCCAGTATCGCGCCGGCACGTTCTCGGCGACCGACATTGAACAGGTGAGCGAACGGCTGGCCCCGACCAAGGGCACCTGCATGGTCATGGGCACGGCCAGCACCATGGGCTGCCTCGTCGAGACCCTGGGCATGGGCCTGCCGGGCAGCGGCTCGATCCCGGCGACACACTCCGACCGCCTGCGGGTGGCCGAGGCGAGCGGTAAGCTGGCCGCGGAAATGGCCAAACAGCACGGCCCGCGGCCCAGCGAGATCATGACCAAGGCGGCGTTCCGCAACGCGCTCACCGTGCTGCAGGCGATCGGCGGCTCGACCAACGCGCTGGTGCACCTCACCGCCGTGGCGCGCCGGCTCGGGGTCGAGATCGAACTCGAGGAGTTCGATCAGATCGGCCGCAAGGTGCCGGTGCTGGTCGACCTCAAGCCATCGGGCGACCATTACATGGAGCATTTCCACTGGGCCGGCGGCAATTCGCGGCTGATGCGCGAGATCCGCGGCCATCTCGACGAGACCTGCCGCACGGTCGGCGGCCGCAGCTTGAAGCAGGTCATCGACGCCGCCGAGATGGTGCCCAACCAGACGGTGATCCGCACGCCCAAGAATCCCATCAAGCCCGTGGGCGGCATGGCCGTGCTGCGCGGCAACCTCGCGCCGCGCGGCGCGGTCATCAAGCACGCCGCCGCCTCGCCCGCGCTGATGACGCACACCGGTCGTGCCGTGGTGTTCGATTCGCTGGACGACCTCGCGGCGCGCGGCGACGATCCGGCGCTCGACGTCAAGGCCGAGGATATCCTGGTGCTGCGCAATGCCGGGCCCAAGGGCGCGCCCGGAATGCCCGAGGCCGGCTCCTTTCCGATCCCCCTGAAGCTCGCGCGCGCCGGCGTGAAGGACATGATCCGCATCTCCGACGCGCGCATGAGCGGCACGGCGTTCGGCACCATCGTGCTGCACGTCGCGCCCGAGGCGGCCATCGGCGGTCCGCTGGCTTTGGTGAAGACGGGCGATCGCATCAGCCTCGATGTTGCCAAGCGCCGGCTCGAGTTGCTGGTCGACGCCAAGGAACTCGCCCGGCGCCGCAAGGCGTGGAAAGCGCCGCCGCCGCCCGCCGATAGCGAGCGCGGCTATGCCGGCCTGTTCCAGAAGGAAGTGCTGCAGGCCGACCAAGGCGTCGATTTCGATTTTCTCGGTCCGGCGAAATCGTGAGCGAAGCCAGGCTTCCCGGCATTTCCGTCGTCGTCACGTGCTACAACTGCCGTGACTATATCGGCGACGCGGTCCGTTCGGTCGCGCGCCAGACGCTCGGCGATTTCGACTGCGTCGTCGTCGACGATGCCTCGACCGACGATTCGGCCGACGTGGTTCGCCGGACGCTGGACGAGTTGGGCGACCCGCGCTTTTCGATGATCCGCCTGGCGAAGAATGTCGGCCAGACCGGGGCCACGCGCCGCGGCCTGGCGGCAACCAAAGGCAGCTTCGTCTGCTTCCTCGACTCGGACGATCTCTGGCACGCCGATTTTCTCGAGCGCCACCTCGCCGCGCATCTGAACGAGTCCTATGCCGTGGGCTTCACCGCCTGCAACGCGCGGCTGATCGACGGCCAGGGCAAGCTGATCGCCGGCTGCGTCTATTGGTTCGGCAAAGAGCGCGCCAGCGCCGACCGCGACCGCGCCTTCGCGCCGATCGACCCGGCGCGCGTGCCCAAGCTCGACGTCGCGGGCAACGCGGCGCACTGGCGGAAACAGACGCCCTATCGCCTCTACACCAAGCGCGCGGTGCACTGGGTATGGGTCAGCACCTCGTCGATGATGTTCCGCCGCTCGCTGATCGACCTGGTCTTTCCCGACGATGACGAGGCGTTCCGCCTGCACATGGATTTCTACGTCGTCGTCATGGCGCAGATGGTGGCGGGCTCGCTGCTGATCGACGAGGCGCTCTACGCATATCGCCTGCACGGCCGCAATGGCGCGGCCGACAATCCGGTGCTGGGCGGCCGGCTGCATCTTTCCAGCCGCAACTGGGGCAACACCTACTCCGAGATGCTGGACCGCATGCTGTCCACCTTGGCACGGGACCGCGACCGTTTCGTCGGCGCCCTGGGCGAGCGCCAGTACCGACGTTTGCTGCTGCGCATGAAGGCGGCGCGGGCAGCCTGGCCCGCATCCTGGCTGTTCCTGGCGCAGAGCTGGTTTGGGTGAGGAATGCCACATATTTAACATGCGACCCGCCGTTGAATTCGCCGGTGTTCTATGATGCCGTCTGCCGTCGATTAGCTTGTCGCACGGCGGGCTGGGGGAGCAGAAGCGTTGGCTCTGATGGAGCGGCTTGGCCGCGTCGTCATTCTATGGGCGGGTGTCTTCACCGCAGACGTTGCCGATATCCGGCACGTTTCCGCCCAGGCGCCGGCGGTTTCTTCATCGGAACTGAAGCGTCAGTACGACGCCGCCTTCCAGGAGACGCTCAGCAAGCCCGCCGATCTCGATGTGCTGTTCCGCTTCGCCAGCCTGGCAACGCAGGTCGGCGACCTCGAAGGCGCGGTCTCGGCGCTCGAGCGGATGCTTCTGATCAATCCCGACCTGCCGCGCGTGCGGCTCGAGCTGGGCGTGCTCTACTACCGGCTGGGCTCCTATGAAGTCGCGCGGACCTATCTCGACACGGCGCTGAAGTCGCCGACGCTACCGGCCGATGTGCGGGCAAAAGCGAAGGAATATCTTGGTCAAATTGCGTCCCAGGAGCGACCGTCGAGCTTGGGCGGCGAGGTCTTCTTCGGCTGGCGCTACCAGTCCAACGCCAATCTGGGTCCTGCGAACTCGCGCGTGCTGTTGTTCGGCCAGGCGGCCAACCTCAATCAGGCAGGGCTTGGGACGGCGGACTGGGGCGCCGTGAGTTCACTAGCGGTGCGCCATCGCTACGACTTCGGCAACCAGGACAAGGCCGCTCTCGAGACGCAGTTCCTCGCCTATGCCAGCCGCCAGTTCCAGGTGTCGGCGGCAAACGTCGCCCTCCTCGACCTGACGAGTGGGCCGCGTTTCCAGATCTTCAATGGCGTGTTGGAGGATGTCTCGCTGAAGCCGTTTGTCACCGGCGGCTACGTCTGGGTCAACGACACGCCCTATTACGGCAGCTGGGGTGGCGGCCTCGAGGCGAGCGTGCTGCTGGCCGACGGCTTTCGCAACAGTTCGGTCGCCATCTTCCGGCGCCAGGACAATCAGGACACCAGCTACCTGCCCGTGAACAGCCAGTATCGCGGCAATTCGATGACGGCGAACACGGCGTTTCAGTACCAGATCGCGCCGACGGTGATGTTGTTCGCCACCGGAAGTGCCCAGCGTTTCGACGCCGATATCGCGCCCTGGCAGAGCTACACGCTGGTCGGTGTCGGCGGCGGCTTCGCCTTCCAGTTTCCCGACCCGCTGCTCAAGACCGGTCTGCCGTGGACCATCAATCTATCGGTAAGCGAGCAATGGTGGGCTTATGATCAACCAGATATTGTGGTCGATCCCAACGTGATGCGCTACCAAAACGACACGATTCTGAACCTGGTGCTCACGGTCCCATTCGACGACCGAACCACCCTGAGCCTGTCGGGGGGCCGTTTCGTGCGCGCCTCAACTGTGCCAAACTACGCGTTCGAAAATAACAGCTTTATGTTTGGGGTGAGCTGGCGCTTCTAGCCGCCAGCCAGGAGTGGGAAGGCAAATGCGTAATGCAGCCATTGGTGGCGGCAGGCTCCTGGCCGCGACCTTGCTCGGCGTGGCGGCGCTCGCCACGATCTCGACCACCGCGGTGGCGCGCGTCGGCGTCACTTCGGGGGCCGATGGTGATCCGCTCGGCAAGCCGCCGAACGAAAACGAGCGCATCCTGCGCATCGGCATCGACGTGCAGGCCAACGAGCTGATCACTACCAACGCCAACGACCGTGCCCACCTGGTGTTCCTGGACGGCAGCTCGCTGACCGTCGGCCCAAACGCGCGGCTCACCATCGACAAGTTCGTTTACGATCCGAACACTCAAAGGGGCGAGCTCGCTATCAACGCCAGCAAGGGCGTGCTGCGCCTGGTGGGCGGCAAGATCAGCAAGAACACGCCCATCACCATCACCACGCCCGCGACCACGATCGGCATCCGGGGCGGCATCACCATTGTTTCCGTCACCCAGGTCCAAACCATTGCCAACTTCGTCTTCGGCACCAGCATGACCGTGACCGCCGGCGGCCAGACCCAGACCGCCACCCGGGCCGGATCGGCGATCGTGACCAATGTCGGCGCCATACCTGGCGTCCCCACACTCGTGAAGCCGGGCAGCCTGACCGCCGCCCTCAGCCAACTCGAAGGTGCGAGTTCCAACAGCAACAGCGGCGCGGATCAGTCGGCGCAGAGTTCGGGCTTCTCCAGCAAGAATTCCGGCGAGCCCGCCAAGACACCGAGTATCAACCAGAACGCCGGGCCGAATCCGACCAACAACACGCTGACAAGCGCCGTCAGCAACACCAACCCTGCGGGCCAGCCGGTGGGCAACGCCACGCCTCAGAACACCCCGACGGTCGTCATCATTGTCACGAACCCCAGCCCCAACCCGAACCCCAACCCTAATCCGAATCCCAACCCCAATCCTAATCCGAACCCCAATCCAGCCCCGCCTGGCCCACCGCGCACCAGCCAGACCTTGACGGGCTATTCCAGCGGAGTCTTCACGATCAGCCAGCAAACGGGGGGCGAAGGGCACTCGCGCGTGCGTGTCCTGAAACAGGGCGCTGTCTCGATCACAACCGACGCGACCAACAGCCAGGCCAAGGCCACGATCACGGCCAACGGCCTCAATGGCTCGACAGCCACGCTGCAGCTTGGCGGCGTAGGCGGGCTCGGCGCTCCGAACAGCGGATTCGCCGACGACAACACCTATGTCATCGGAACCCAGGTCAACGATCCTTCGCGGCTGTCGAGCTTGCGACGGGGCGACAACACCCAGCAGCTGAACGACCAAACACTACTGGCGAGCGCCAACGCCGCCCAGAATACGTTGCCGGCCAATCCCGGCTGCAAGTGCGAATTTCTCAGTTGGGGTTGGTGGGCCAGCAGCATCCCCGACCCCCAGCACGAAGGCAGAACCTATACCGCCCTCGGAACCTACGTCGTCGGCAAGGTGCCCACCGTGCCGCTGCCGCAGACGGGGAGCGCGACCTACAACGGCTTCATGGCCGGCGTCGCTCAGAACGGCCGGGATGCCCCCCATCTCGCGTCCGGCAGCTACCAGAATGTCTGGAATTTTCAGAGCCGCACCGGGGTCTTCAACGGCAGCTTCGACAGCAGAAACTATGCCGGCACGACTCAGGCGACCGGCGGAGCGGGCAGCACGACGTTCGCCGGCAGCTTCAGCGGCGGCAACCGCTCGGGCAAGCTGAGCGGCGGCTTCTTCGCCTCGCCGAGCGATCCCGCTGCGTATCAGGCTGGCACGTTCTCGGTCGGTGGCCATTCGCACTACAGAGCCACCGGCATTTTCGCCGGTCAGCGCTGACGAAGTCCGGCGATAAAGTCGGCGATGGCGGCAATATCGTCGCGCCGGAAACACGGTAGCCGCTGATCGCCGAGCGGCTGATCGGTGGCGATGGCGACGATGGCGGGATCTGCGGCGACCAGCGGCGGGCCGCCGCCTGAGCGCACCTCGATCTTGGGATGCTGCTCGCGTTTAAAACCCTCGACCAGGACCAGGTCGGCGGGCGACAGCCGGGCCAACACCTCGGCAAGCCCGGGCTCGTCCTGCTCGCGCATGATGGCGTAGCGCAGGCCGCCGACCAGGGCCACTTCGGTCGCGCCGGCGGCGCGATGGCGATAGGAATCAGTGCCGGGCTGGTCGATGTCGACGTCGTGGTGTGCGTGCTTGACGGTGGCGACCGTCCAGCCGCGCCGCACGAATTCGGAAACCAGCCGCTCGACCAGGGTCGTCTTGCCGGAATTCTTCCAGCCGGTCACGCCGAACACCAGCCGCTGGCTCACGCCCCCTCGGCTCACGACACGATTCGTTGGGGATTGGCGTAGACCGTGAGCCGGCCGTCGCGCACGAAGGCCACCAGGGCGATGCCAGCCTGCTCGGCGATCTCGATGGCGAGCGAGGTCGGCGCCGACACCGCCGCGATGGCCGCTGCTTCCAGTGCCGCCGTCTTGTGCACCATCTCGTAGGAGCACCGGCTGGTCACCACGACGAAGCTGCCCGGCGCAGCGCGTGCGCCCTCCAGGCGGGCAATCGCGCCGCCCAGCTTGTCGAGCGCGTTGTGACGGCCGACATCCTCGCGCACCGCCAGCAGCGTTCCGTCCGCCACCGCCCAGCCCGCGGCATGGGTGGCGCCGTTCAGCCGGTTGATGCGCTGCTCGCCCGGCAGCGCCGCCATCGCCCGCTCGATCGCCCGGCGCGACACCGTTACGCGCGACGCCGATACCGCGACCGGCCGCATCGCCTCATCGATACTGTCGACCCCGCACAAGCCGCAGCCGGTGCGGCCGGCCAGGGTGCGGCGCCGCTCCTGCAGGCCCGCCATGCGCTGCCCGGCGATCGTGAGACGAACCTCGATGCCGCGCGGGACCGGTTCGACTTCGATGTCGTAGATCTCCGACGGCTTTTCCACGATGTGTTCGGTGAGCGAGAAGCCGCGCGCGAAATCCTCGAGGTCGCAGGGCGTGGCCATCATCACCGCATGACTGATGCCGTTGTAGACCAGCGCCACCGCCACCTCCTGGGCGACGATCTCGTCGAGCGTCTCCTCGCCGGCGGCCGTCAGCCGATGCGCGGCGCGACGGACCGATCCCTGGTCGGTCATCGCGCGACCTCGTCGATGCGCAAATGCCGGCCCTCGCGGTCGAAGAACAGGCCGCGATTGAGGGCGAGCGGATCGGCTTTGATGTCGGCTTCGACATTCTTCAGCTTGCGCGCCGCCACCGCGTCGGGCAGCGGTCCGCCGGCACGGCCCAGGCCGACGAAGAAGGCGACGCCGTCCCATGGCGCGCGCGCGCGGTCGAGCAGGGCGCGCATCTCGCTCCACGCCATGTCGTCGCCGATCAGGTGGGCATAGCTCGACTTCAACGGCACGACCTCCTCGCCGGCGATGCGCACCAGCACGATCAAGGCCGTGAACGGCCCGGTGTCGGCGAACTGGGCGGCGAGCCACTGCTCGAAGTCGGCCTTCATCCTAGAACTCGACGAGAGGCGTCGGCGGCACGTAGCGCTCGAACACTTGCAGGAAGGGCTGGCCACGGTCGGCCTCGTACCAGGCCTCGAAGGCGAGAAACGCCGCAATGGGATCGGCCACCGGCAGCGGCTCGACGGTCCCGCCAGCCGCCTCATCCGGGTGCGAGCCGGCATGCAGCGCCTCGGCGATCGGCCGCAGCCAGTCGAGCAGCGGCCGCGCGCCCTCGCCCAGTTCCTCCAGGCCATTCTCGATCCAGCCGATGTCGCGAAACAAGGCGGCCAGCTGGCGCTCGACAGCGACGGCGCGGTCGGGCTCGAGGGCGGCGATGCGCGCCATGTCGGTCAAGGCGCTGAGCCGGCGCCAGGCAAAGGCCCGCGCCCGCTCAGCCTCTTTGAGCTGAGCCTCGACGTTCGCCCGCACGGCCCGCTCGGCCGCCTCGGCGGCCGTGCAGTCGGCCTGCAGGCGGGCGATCAGGGTGTCGGCGGCAGACGGCATGGCGGGCCCACGTTGACCCGACCGGCCGTCCGCGGCAAGCACCC
>Ga0070698_100000299_pt1 | contig 50637 bp, 34 predicted proteins | sample KBSK1502metaG_FD_65477 | JGI IMG/M metagenome (GOLD analysis project Ga0070698, IMG submission 65477) | Corn, switchgrass and miscanthus rhizosphere microbial communities from Kellogg Biological Station, Michigan, USA - KBS K1-50-2 metaG | ecosystem: Host-associated > Plants > Roots >...
GAAATATCACACCCGTATGCCCTGCCGGTACCACCCTCGACGCGCACCAGTGCATCTGGGTACTGCTCGACTCGAACCAGAACGTAGAATTCACGGATAGCAGCGTCCGTCGAAACATGGACTTCGTTAACCTTTCCACTTTCAACCGTCAGGCCGAGATTAGCGGCAAAGGCTATCCCAACCCTCCGGCGGGAAGAACCGATTACGATTTCCTACTACAGGTTAATCATGTGCGACCGGTGTCGTTGAGAGACATTCCCGGGAATGGTGGTCCAAATGGCCCCCCAGGGGTCGCACGCGCGGCCGCGGGACCGGGCGCCTCGGCTCCGCAAGTCTCGGCTTTGGAGGAGGCAATTTACCAACGGCAAGCCATGAGCAGCGGATTGATTTCGACTTGGGTTTGGATGATGTATGGTCATCGCAACACAGGAGTCACTATCCCCATTGGTAATAGAACCTACCCCATTCTGGAACCAGTCGGGGGCTTTGGTTTCATTGCCGATCACCAGGGGAGAGCTAAGGAGTTCAAATACGAGGCGACCGGCGCAGGCTTGAGGAGATTACCGAACAACAATGATGATTTCTACATTCTGCGAGTACCCAAGGACGGTGTCTCAGTGATTAACACGCGATTAGAGGCCGTGGATGCGGGCCAGCCTTCGAGCAGCGCATTCAAGCACTGGGGCCTCAGCCTGCATTCGGGCATCAGCATTCCGCACGGGAATTTCGACACGCTCTTCAATCCCGGTCCGAACTTCGCCATTGACCTCGAATACCGGCTCAAGCGCACTTTTTCGCTGGAGTGGATCTATGGGATCCATCACTTCAGGGGTGCGACCATCGGTCCTGTCAGGATTGGCGACTTGAACGTGCACCAATTCTCTTTCAACGGAAAAGTGTACGGGAGCTCATCGCCGTTGCGTCCGTTCTTCAACTTTGGCGGCGGTGCATACAAGTTCAACCCGGGCACTACGCATGCCGGTCTTAACATAGGGGTGGGCGTCCAGAGAGACATCACGCCTACTTTCGCCATCGAAGCGATGTACAACTTTCACAACGTCTTCACGAGCGGTTCGAGCACAAGGTTCTCAGCCGTTCAGGGTGGCGTTCGGTTCCGATTCTGAAGTGTCTTCGATCGCGGGACTCAAGCTAAATGAGGAGAGCGCTAGTCGCTCGATCGCAGTTAAGACTTGAGTCCCGCACTTATCTAATTTGTGATGGTTTCCTGGCGCCACGACCAGACAGTTGTGCGGCGGCTGCGGGTCAAGGGTCGCAGGCTTGATTCGCTCGCCGCACAACTGCGCCTGGATAGTCTCTTGCAGACTGTCGATCTGCATCCCTCCTGGCTTCGCCCTTCAGCCATCGTCTGCGTCCGCCGCTTCGATGACCCAATGCCGGGGGCGCTCAAATTTCACAGACACAACTCAACGCGCACGGCCGAGTGGCAAAGAGCTGTCTCAACGGCTATCGAGAACAGGATCAGAACCGCTACTCGTCCAATTAACATGGCAGTATCCTCGGAAACCGCCGCAGTCATTTTCAAGGATCAAGCAGAACTGTTGGCCTGTCTCGCGCTGGACTGGTCGGCGGACCGTCTGGGATCTCGCTGGTGGTGGCAAAGTTTATTTAAGGGCCGGCCGGTTACCAGCATCGTGCCGGATGCCTGGCTAAATGCCCCTGAGTATGTTCCGGCGGCGGTTGAACTCTTGTCAGTCAAGCTGAGGATAAAACAATTTGCGCGCACGCTGAGCAATGATGTTGCGGGAGCTTTGCTGCGAGAGGTGACGCGCACCTTCGCGCTTCAAGAGCTTCACGCCGCGATCGAGGCAGGCTTCGCAAAAGTAAGCCCGCTCCCGGTTGACAACGAAGTTTCACCGGCACAGTCTCACGCGCCTTCGTTAATTCCACCTGCGATCAAAGTGCCCTTGCCTCCCTGGTGGCATTTCGCGCCCGAGAGTTTGGACCAGGTGGCTGGGTTCGAGCGACAGTGTCTGTTCGGAGTGGCATTGACGATCAGGCGCGCCCCTGCCGAGGCAAGTTCTTTTCGTTTTGCGCACGCCACGCTCCGCTGGCTTAGAGCCGCCGGTGCCAACGAAATCGCCGGGCCGCGAACCTTAGGTGAATCTCAACGAAGCCCTCGCGTTCTGCTTGAAGACGGGTTGCCCATTAATGTGTACCCCGAATCCCCGATCGTAAAATCAAAGATAACGCAGCTGCCTTTGAACGAACCTACGAATCCCAAAAGTTTGTCTCCGCAAACTCCTTCGAGTCGAGTTTCGGCGCACGCTGTCAAAAAAGAGTCTCCAAATGATCAGCCCGAGTATCCGTCCGTCTCTGAGGAATCGCGAACATACTGCTCACCTGCCGGCCTCAACGCGAATGTCGAATCTCAAAGTGCTCGCCTGCCCGGCCCGGGGTCTCAGCTCACAGTATCCGGCGCGTCAAGCGCACGCTCGCGAGAACCCCTCGCGCCTGTGCTCGAAACTCTGATCGAGTCCGCGGGCGAAGCGGCGATTCGAACATCCGGTGAAATATTTTCGGCGTCAGGCGCAGAAAACGATCTCGGCGAGACTGCCTTAAGTGCTGAGGACGTGAATGAGGTTCGAGTTGAGACAGAGCTTGGCGGAATTTTTTATCTCGTAAATCTCGCTCTCTTTCTGGATCTTTACGGCGACTTTACAATGCCCGCCCAATCGGGTCTCACGCTCTCGATCTTCGACTTTCTCGCTCTCGCGGGCCAACGCTTAATAGGCAGCCGAATTCTGGATGATCCCGTCTGGGGCCTGTTGGCCGAAATGGCGGGCCGCAGGGATGGCGATGAACTGGGTGAGGGGTTCGAACCTGCTGACAAGTGGCGTCTGCCCCTGCCTTGGCTGCAAGCATTTCCCGAAGAATGCCGGCTTGAGTGGACGACGGCAGACAAACGATTGCGGGTCAAACATCCCGCGGGTTTTCTGCTAATCGATGTGCCGCTTTCGGACGATCCCGTCAAACAATTGAAACGTGAGATGAAGGTTTACAACGCCGGCGCGAAGTGGCGGCTGAGTCACAAGGCGATTAGCTTCTCGCCGCACGACAACCGTTTGGGCCAATGGCTGGACTGGTTAATGCCGTACCTTGCAGCACGCCTTTGTCGTGCTCTCGGCACCTCTGACGTCGCGGATCTGGCGCGGACGTTGTGCGCACAACGCGCGTCGATCCTGTTAACGGCGGTGCATCTGGATATTTTCTTTATGCTCACCGAGCATCCTTTGGAGATACGCGTGGCGGGTTTGGATCGCGATCCGGGCTGGGTGCCCGCCGCCGGAAGATTTGTCCGCTTTCATTATCAGTAGCAGGCTTGCCGACAATGTTGATAAACGAATCAGTTGAAGAACAAATAGTGGCCGAACCGCACTTCGTTGAAGCGCCGGCGACGCCCGTCGAGCACTTCAAGCTCTATTTCTTTGCGGCGGTGGTGCGCGTGATAGGAGAGATTGCCACGCTGCTGGGTTCGCCCGAAACAGCCTTCAATCAGTTTCCCTTTCTGGGAGGGTACTACCAGGAATTTGCGCGATACGCGCCAGAGAATCCCGACTGGCAGGACTTCGGCGATTGGTGGCGTGACTCGCTGCTTGCGTGGGAACAGACCGCCACCGAGGACCTGCCGTTGCGGGCGCTCAGGGAGGTTGCCGGGCTCGATCACGAAGCGCTGACTTTGCTCGTCACCGCCGGACTCATCGAAGAAGACGCGCGCTTCGGCTCGCTCTTTGAAATTGTTCAGGGGACGCCGGGCCAACCGCGCCTGACGTTGGGACTCATAAACGCCTGGTGGCGGGATGACAACGGCACCAACAAAGGCCGCAGCCTGGTCCGGCGACTACAGGAAGTTGGACTGCTCCAGGTGGTGAATACCGATGCGCCGCGCAGCCAGTGGTCTTTGCAGGTGCCGGCAGCTATCTGGGATGCGATGCGCGGCGAGCGGCACAGCGCGCCTGCCTCCTGGATTCGATATCTCTCACCTTCAGATCTGTTGCGGCGCGAACAGCTCGTAATCTCTGATGAACTGCGACACCTGCTGGTTACAATTCCGCCGCTGCTGGCATCGGGAGAAGCGCAAGCGCTGGTCGTGCGCGGCCCGCGGCACAACGGCCGCCACACTCTGATAGGCGCTCTGGCGCGGGAACTCGATTGCGGAGTGCTCGAGATCAACGGGCTGAATAAGCTTACGGATGAACATTGGCAGTTAGCGGGTTCGTTGGCGACGCTGCTCCAGGCTGTGCCCGTCATCGTGTTCGAACTTGATCCTGGAGAAACAGCCGAGGTGCCTGTCATCAAGGGATACGCCGGCCCGATTTGTCTGGTGCTGGGAAAACAGGGCGGGATAACCGGGCCGGCAGTAGAGCGCGCTCTTACGATTTCTTTGGAGATGCCGGATCTGAATGCGCGCCGCGAACTTTGGCGTCGCGGTCTGGAATTAGCGAGCGGCGATCTCGAGTCCATCAGCGAGCGCTTTCGCCTCACGACTGGAAACATTCAGCGCGCCGCCGGATTGGCTCAATCATATGCAGCCCTCGAGGGTCGTAATGAAGTCACGCTTGTTGATGGTCAACGGGCCTCGAGCGCTTTGAACCGGCAGGCGCTGGACACACTCGCCACTCGCGTCAAGGTCACAGGCAATTGGGATAGTCTGGCCGCGAACCCAGAGACTATGCGGGAGTTAGAAGACCTGGAAAGTCGCTGCCACAACCGCGAGCGCTTGCGGGCAGTGCTCAACCAGAATCTGAGCGCGCAAATGAACGCCGGTGTCCGCGCTTTGTTTAGCGGGCCCAGCGGGAGCGGCAAGACCTTGGCGGCGCGCCTCCTCGCCGCTTCCCTCAAAATGGATCTCTATCGACTCGATCTCTCTTCCGTAGTAAACAAATACATCGGAGAAACGGAAAAGAATTTGAACCAGGTATTTTCGCGCGCCGAAGAGCTGGACGTCATTTTGCTGATCGATGAAGGCGATGCGCTCTTGACTCAGCGCACCGGCGTTCAGACCTCGAATGATCGTTACGCAAATCTGGAAACGAACTACCTGCTGCAACGACTCGAAGCATTTGAAGGCATACTAATCATAACCAGCAACGCCAGCGACCGGATCGACACAGCGTTTCAGCGCCGCATGGATGTAGTCGTCAACTTTCGCGCGCCCGACGCCGCCGAACGTTGGCTGATATGGCAGTTACACCTGCCGGCGACATACACGATCGATCACGCGCTGATGGAGGAAATCGCCTCGCGCTGCGTGCTCAACGGCGGCCAGATTCGCAATGCCGTGCTGCACGCATCGCTGCTGGCGCTCAATGACGGCGGAGTGATAAATGCCACGCAACTCGTCGCTGCGGTGCAGCGCGAGTATCGCAAGAGCGGCGGCGTCTGTCCGCTGCGGAGTGTTTGACTCAAGGATGAGGATCATGCGATTAGGACGCAAAACTGCTAAGAGCGAGCCGGTTGCGGGTGGGCTGCAAGAACCACGTCTGCATTCGACACTGTTAACTATCATATACACCCTCACATCGACAACGAGGTAAGTAGTCAGCAATGCAATCCAGGCGACTTCAACGCGAGCAGACCAAGAGCGAGCCGGTGCTTGATCGGTCTCAAAGAGATCGCACGGGTACGCCTGTTTCGCATTGGCCTCCCACTCTGAACGACGCACATTCTCCGGCTCTTCGCCTGTCGCCCTTCGCGTTGTCGCACACGCGCCTGTCCTATCCGCTCCAGGCGAAACTAACAGTCAGCGAACCCGGCGATCAATACGAACAAGAAGCCGACCGCGTCGCCGAACGAGTAATGCGCATGCCCGTTCCCGCGATTCGCTTGCAGCGAAAGTGCGGCTGCGGCGGAGCAACTGCACCAGGCGAGTCGTGCGAAGAGTGCGCTAGCTCGCAGCCGCTTGTGCAGAGGCATGCCGGCAGTAGTGCTGCATCATCGGCAACCGCTCCAGCAATTGTTCACGAAGTACTGGGCTCACCGGGCCATCCGTTGGACTCATCATCTCGCGCCTTCATGGAACCGCGCTTTGGACACGACTTCAGCGGCGTGCGGGTGCATACCGATACACGCGCGGCTGAGTCGGCGCGCGCAGTTAACGCACTGGCCTACACCGTCGGGCGCGATGTGGTATTTGACTTTGGGCAGTACGCGCCAAACGCGGTAGCAGGCAAGAAACTACTCGCCCATGAATTGTCGCATGTCGTTCAGCAGGGAGGGCTGCAAAGATCTGTCCAGCGACAAGTGGACGACCGCGGCTGCCCCACGCGCGAGCATCACGAGGTTGAAACTTCACATAGTAACGCCGGCTTTCTTAGCCCCGACGTCACAGTTGGTTCTGGTCGACTGCACATTGCTGACTTTGGTATCGACTGGAGACATGTCAAGCCAACCACACGAAGCGATCCGTTATTGGTCTCGTGGTTGAACACTTTCGAGACCGATGATTCTTACAGATTGAGGATCATCGGGTTTAGCGATTGTTTTGGTCCGTCCGGAATCAACATCGGACTGCGTCAACATCGCGCAGAAAATGTTGAGAGGTTGCTGGGTCCCCGCGCGCGCGCGCGAGTTACCTTTCGCGGCATGCAAGCTCTCGGCCAATATGTCCACCCCAATAACAGCGTTCAGAATCGAGCGCGGAACCGCAGCGTCGTCATCGAGTTTAGTCGTGATCTAACTTTTCCCCCTGAGGAGATTACATTGACGAGACACCGCTTTCGTGCGGCGGCATGGAGTTTTCTCTCTTGCGCCGAATGCAATCCGTTTACGGATGACGGCGCGCTCGGCTTGACTCCCCCAGCAACGGAGGGCGCGGGTTCAAGCTTTCGCCAGATGCACTTTATCGAGGCCGCAATCGGTACTTACGATGGGCGGACCATTGCTTCAGGTTCTGCCCGTTTGGTTGCAGCTGGCCGGGCTGTTGGCATCAGTCATTTTTGCGGAACGGGCGCCTTGGCACATATTGTCAGTTCCGGCCCCCCAAGCACACCGACCCGAGTTACCCATCCAATACATGGCGAAGGAATTCAATTCCAAAGCGTGCTGAGTTCACGTGTAGGAGCCAGCGTGCCTGCAACGTTGCCGGGTTCTCCCTGCGGACCGCTCGGCACAAATCCATTGATTCCGGTTATCGGTAACGCTTTCAGGATGCGATTATTTGCTGACGGAACAAAGGAGAGTGAATTTGCCTCCGCCACCCTGTATCCATCTCACTACCTCTATGAGGATCGGGCGCTGAAGCTTTTCGGCGGCACTCCGGTGCATCCGCGTCAGGATTTCTTTGCCTGGGCATCTGCTACGGTTCCACTGGCGATTGGTTTGGTGGGCTTCAAGGCGCTCCGGTTTCACTGCTGTCATCCAACAATGTCGCGGCTGGGTTGTGCCACCATGTGCGCCAGTGGATTTTCCGTGCCGGCGCCGATATTTTTTGACCCGGCAAGGTGTGCTATCCACGGCACCGCTCTGGCCGCGATGTCCTGTCCGGCGGCGTGCGCTCCGGCGGGCAGCAGTTGCGCGCCAATCGTGCGAGGACCCAACCCGTGAAACTGATTTCCGGACGGGAACTGGAAAAAGCAAACATGAAATTCCTCGGACTTCAATTTAAGCAGAAAAAGACCAGGCCGGCAGTAGATCGGTCTCAAAGGAATCGCAATGCCACGCCGGTTTCGAGTTGGCCTCTCACTTTCAACGACGCACACTCGCCGGCCCTTCGCTTGCCGTCGCCCTTCGTTTCGTTGCATAACCGTTTGCCGCTCCGTCTGCAAGCGAAGCTAACGATCAACGAGCCGGGCGATCAATATGAACACGAAGCCGACCGCGTCGCCGAACAAGTTATGCGGATGCCTGACCCGGCGATACGTCTGCAACGCAAGTGTGGCTGCGGCGGATCGGCTATGTCAGCAGATTCGTGCGAAGAATGCGCGAGTACGAAAGTGCAGCGGCATGCGGCCGGTGATGGCGTCCGGGCCAGGGCTCCGGCGATTGTACATGACGTCCTGCGCTCGGCGGGTCTGACTCTGGATGGAAGCACGCGTGCTTTTTTCGAGAATCGCTTTCAGCGGAACTTCAGCGACGTGCGGATTCACACCGACGGACGGGCGGCGGATTCGGCTGCCGCCGTTAATGCGTTGGCTTACACAGTTGGCCGTCATGTGGTGTTCGGCTCAGGCCAATTTGCGCCGAGCACGAATCGCGGCCGGCAACTATTGGCTCACGAACTGACACACGTGATTCAGCAGGAGCGCCACCCGGAACACTCTGGAGATTTACCTGTGGGGCCGGTTAATGACCCCCGGGAACAGCAGGCAGAACACAACGCAAGATCACGGGGTACCGGTACCTTATCCAGCGTCGAAGGCGTTCCCTCAGCCACGCTGCAACGTATAGGTCCTGCTGCGGCTGTCGGACTCGGAGTAGCCGCATTCGCTGCCGGTTTCGGAGCCGCGTACGGTATTGACTACGCGATGATGACTCGAGAGCGCGCGTTACGTTACGGTCAGGAGTTGGACACGCTCTATCCGGGATGGCTCAGCGCGCTCCCTCCCTGTCCCTGCGCTTACCCGTGTGCGACAAATACGCCGCTCTGGGTACAGGACCCGGGAGACCTTCCGACTTATCATCCTGGCGCCGCTTTTTCCTGCCGGTCGACAGCCGCCGCTACGGGCGGAAGTCGCCATGGTCAACAGTGTACGTATGATCGCCAACGCCGGCTGATTACCTCCGGTCCAGGCGCCGGTACGCCGGATGTCTACTCACCAAGTGGGTACTTGGGGCCTATCAATCTTCCTTACCACCATGTCTATGATGTGAAGACGTGGCGTGAACTTGAGTGGGCGACGTACAACCAGTATTGGCGGCCCGACAATCGCCTCGGGTGTCCAGCCCTTGACAGCCGGCAGTCATCAGCAGCTTGATCGATTCGCTTCCTTTCAGTGAGTGACTAACCCGAACTGAAAGATGCCCTGGGAGAAGGCAAATTCATCTTTGATTATCTTTATTAGGATGAAGCGTTGGCTTCAAGCCAGGCAGCGGGATTGAGGTGAGGTTCAGTGAAATCCGCGCGACTTCAACGTGAAGAGACGAACAGTAAGGCCTTGACTAATCCGAATCGAGCAAGGCGCGCATTGGTTGGAGACCGGGCACGTTGGCCGCTAACTTTCAACGATCCTCGCTCGCCGGCTCTACGCTTGCAGAACTCGTCGGGTGCTGGCGGGTCACTCATTCTGCAAACGAGACTAGCGGTCAATCAACCTGGAGACAAATACGAACAGGAAGCGGATCGCGTTGCAGAGCAAGTAATGCGGATGCCCGACCCAGCGGTGCGCTTGCAGCGCAAGTGCGGCTGCGGTGGATCGGCTGCCTCAGGCGGCTCGTGCGAAGAGTGCACGCGCCCGCCAGTGCAATTGCAGCGACGCGCCATACCTATTCAGAACTCCTCGGCTACGACAGCGCCATCCATCGTAGATGACGTACTGCGCTCATCGGGTCAAGCACTGGATCATTCCACCCGCACCTTTTTCGAGCACCGCTTTCAGCAGGATTTTAGTCAGGTAAGGATTCATGCGGATGCGCGAGCGGCCGAGTCCGCCCAGGCAGTCAATGCCCTGGCGTATACGGTTGGATCAAATCTCGTTTTCGGAACCGGGAGGTATGCGCCCTCGACAACCACGGGGAAACATCTGCTGGCGCACGAACTCGCTCACGTCGTGCAGCAAGGGCAGAGCGGCGCACTCCCAGGACGCGCACGTTCAATGGACAGTGAAAACCATCCCCACTCCCACGAGGCCAAACGGATTTCTCAGACGGCCAGGTCCGATAATAAACCGGCACTGCGCAATCTTAGTCGGGTCAGCGCGGCAGTACAGCGAACGTGTTATCAGCCTCCACTCCCGGCCGTGGCTGGCTGTGCGCCGCTCGAAGGTGACATGATCGGGGAACACTTTCTTTTTGTGCGCGGCTGCGATGATTTTCGCACGGACACAAGACGGCCGGTTGTGCGCAATCGCCCTCGTGGCGAAGAAGGCGCACTCATTGGTTTCGCCGATACTGTGAATCAGGGCGACACGTTGGAGATTCATGGTTTCGCCAGTGAGGAAGGACCTGCGGACTACAATGAGCATCTTTCCTGTTCCAGAGCAATCAAGGCCATGGCCGTGATTACGGGGGCGTTAACCGCGAGAGGCGTGTCAGCATCAGTTCATCTCTTTAAGCATGGCGCTACCGCCAGCGCAAGCACTGCTCTTCGTCCCGAGCGACGCAGTGTCGTGATTGATAAGCTGCCTCTCGCTCCGCCTCGGCCGTGCTCGACGGCGGCTCCTGTTTGCCCAATCGGCGCCGGCGGTGCTCCCAACCTGAGAAACCCACATATTCCCAGCGGCTCAGAGTGTCGGGGAGCATGCGGAGCGAACTGTCCCCCTACCTGTACACCGGTACCCGACGTGACAGTCTGCGTCCCGGATGCGACCGGTGGCTGTCATTACACCTGCACATACACTGGCGTGCTTGACTGTGGAAGCCATAGGGGATGTCGCGATCACGATGACTGTTACGATGCTGTGGCTGCCGCGGGCGAAACGAGCATCTACGGTCCGCTCCACCGCGGTTGCGACATGACCTGTATTGACCACTTCAGCCTTAGGCAATGCAATACCTGGCGAACCGGCGGCGGCCCGTTTGACCGTCGCATGAGATTCTCTAACGCGCCGACCTCGGCGGGTCCGCTCCCGGGAAGCTGCACGCCTTGAAGGACAGGACCGTTGATTGGACAGAAAGGCCGCATAGCCTTGAATGGATTGGACGGAGAGCGTTTCGAATGGTTGGGCCACCAAGTACGCAATGAGATAAAGAATGGAATCCGCACGGCTTCAACGTGAGCAGACAAAGAGCGAGCCGGTTGTTCCGCGAAAAGCGGGCGCGCCCGTCACCGCGAGCTGGCCTCTTAGGCTCAACGATGCGCACTCCGCAGTTCTGCGCTTGGATCATCCCTTTGGAGCATCAAGAACTTTGGGGCCACGAACTCTTCAGGCAAAGCTAACGGTTAACGAGCCGGGAGATCAGTACGAGCAGGAAGCCGACCGCGTCGCAGAGCAAGTAATGCGCATGCCTGGCCCGGCGATACGTTTGCAGCGCAAGTGTGCCTGCGGTGGATCTACTCCTGGCGAGCCTTGCGAAGAGTGCGCCGCCAGCCATACACCGCCATTGCAGCGACAGGTCAGCGTCGAAAACAGCTCCTCAGCCATGGTCGCTCCATCCGTGGTGCACGACGTACTGCACTCACCGGGCCAGGCGTTGGACCAGTCCACCCGCTCGTTTTTCGAGCAACGTTTGCAGCGGGATTTTAGCAGCGTGCGAGTTCACACTGGTGGGCGCGCCTCCGAATCAGCACGGTCGGTGGGTGCCCTCGCCTACACAGTTGGAAACAACGTCGTGTTTGGAACCGGCAAGTATGCGCCGGAAACAACAGAGGGCAAGAAGTTAATCGCCCACGAATTAACTCATGTGGTCCAGCAGCGAGGTCTGCAAAAATCTGTGCAGCGGCAAGTGGTGGAAGAAAGCACTTGCACTACCAGGGCGCCTCACGAAATTGAGACTTCACATAGTAATGCCGGCTTTCTCAGCTCGGATGTCACCGTCGGCTCAGGTCGCATCACCATTGCTGACTTTGGGATTGATTGGAGACATGTAAAGCCCACGGCCCAACATGACCCACTGCTGGTTTCGTGGCTGAACGCTTTCGAGACGGACGATTCCTATAGCTTAAGTATCATCGGTTTCAGCGATTGCTTTGGGCCGGGAGGTATCAACATTTATCTGCGCCAGCACCGCGCAGAGAACGTTGAGAGAATGCTGGGACCGAGAGCGCGTTCACGGGTTACCTTCCGCGGGATGCAATCACTTGGCCAGTTTCTCGCGCCCAACGACAGCGTTAGTAACAGGGCCAGGAACCGCAGCGTCGTCATCGAATTTCAGCGCCAGTTCACATTTCCCGCGGAAGAGATTTCGGTCGTCCCCAGACGTTGCGGCCCGGACGTGACTCAATGGTTGGTTGGCCAGATGAATACAAATCGAAATCATCCGACCATCGTAACGATGCGAGAGGTTCGCTGGCCCAGGTATATTCCATTCTTCAATATCGGGTGGACGGCCGCAGCTCTTGCGGACTTTGCCAGCCTCGTGCGCGGGGGCGCGGTTTGGGACTTCAAGTCCCGTCAGGGAAACAGGGCCAACGGAGCGTGGCGGGCGCGGCCCGGCCGCTCTTGTCCCACCAGCAACTGTGACCGGACGGTAACAATATGTGGCTTGTGCTTCAACTATGACGTGCCGGGCAATATTCATTTCGGGTGGATCGGGCGCGCTGCCGCACTGCGGTCCTGGCTGCTGCATTTCGGAGCCGGTCTGGTGCAACCGAATCGTTGGACCGACGATCCGAAGGATGCGGTGGCAGTCGCGATAGGCGAAGCGATGTGGGACAGCGGAGCTGACCTGTGCAGCCAGCTTAGTTCCCGACGCCCTGCTCTCAATCTTGATCGAACACAGAACTGTCCTATCTGTAGTGTGCCCTGAGCAAGACGAGAGTAGATGTAACGTAGTGGTCACCGTAATTCAGAGCCAGCACTGAAAGAAGCTTCGCGAGTAGAAACATCACAATAGCAGAAAACTCGAAACAGTTGTCATGAACTCCGCCAAACTTATTCGCGAGCAGGCCAAGAACGACCGGGCCGTTGACCACACTCAACCCCGACGCACGTCTGCCAATGCTAACTGCCGCTGGCCTCGTACTCTCAACGAGGCACATTCGCCCGCTCTTCATTTGGGGCAGCCCTTCGCGCCGCCGCACAACCAACTGCCACATGTGCTGCAAACCAAGCTAACGGTGAGTCAAGCCGGCGATCAATACGAGCAGGAAGCCGACCGCGTCGCAGAGCAAGTAATGCGCGCGCCCTCGACTAGTGATCGGTCCGTAATAAACGCCAGATCCCAGGCGTTCAGTATTCAGCGCAGGCCTGATAATCGCGCCGGAACCAGCACGCCGGATTCCGTCAATTTCGTGTCTTCGTTGGGCAACGGTCAAAGGCTCGATCATTCCACCAGGGAATTTTTCGAGTCCCGTTTGGGAAATGATTTGAGCGACGTCCAAGTACATACCGGCACGCAGGCGGCGAGGTCCGCTCGATCAATTAATGCTCGCGCTTATACTCTGGGCAGTCACATGGTATTCGCCGCCGGTCAGTATCAGCCGCACACATCATCAGGAAAAGAATTGCTGGCGCATGAATTAACGCACACCCTACAACAACGGGACGGAGCGAAACCTGCGATTCAGAGAAAGCTTCAGGTGGGCGCCGGCCTGACAATGGACACTCAGGGTTTTAATACATCAAAGACGGGCAATGTCTACACCTGTCCCGCTATCGTGAAAAATTCGATCTGGAATGAATTATTCACTTCACTATTGTTCTCGGCGCGCGTTTTCACAATTCAAGGCGCCTCTAATCAGCAAGTAAACGCCAACCTTCTGAAACACATCGCCGCGAGGCTCGGCATCCTGGACTTTGCGTCGAAGAAGAAATACTCATTTGGCGCGGGTTCGGCTTTCAAGATGAATCCGGACTTTTGGTTCAGAGACCCTGTCGACGGATGGGTGCCCAAACCCGGAATCGACCGCCAGAAGGCGATCAATGATTTGAATGTGCATCCCGCCAAGTATTCGATTGCTTGTCAGGCCGCAAGTCAATACACGATGGAAGGCGGGAGCAAGTCTCCGCTAACGGACGACGTTGGCGTGAGTATCGACGATTGGATACCGGGAGACTGGGGATACATCGAGAATACAAAATTTCCTGCGGTCGGCGGGATTGCGGGCTTGGAAGGAGAAAACATCATCTACACCTGGAAGGACATGTTTTGGGGACACTTTGGCCCTGGCAACGAGTACAAAACTCTTCAGCAATGGTTCGACCAGGTAAAGAGTTGGAACGGTGGCGCGAAGCACGAGAATTACCGGACTCGACCAACAATTGGTCTGACCTGAGATGTTGAAATCGATAACGATAAGATGGGAGGTCGTGCCGGGAAACCCTGCGCAAGTCATGTATTACGTCGATGACTCACCGGTGGGCCGCGATAACGAGGGCTTTGAGCAGGTACTTGACGCGATTCGATCAAACAAAAACGTGCAAGTGAGTCTGAGAATTCGAAACGTCTCGGTCGGCGGAGAAAGCTTGATAGCTTCGCTTCCTTTCAGAGAGCGATTCACTGAACTAAGAGAAGCATTGGGCGAGAATAAACTGACTTACGATTTTTATTGAGGCTGCTTGCTCCGCTGAGCAGCGAAACAATGAAATCCCCGAAACTCAAACGCGAGCAGACAAAGAGCGAGCCGGTGGTTGATCGGTCTCAAAAGGATCGCGCTGCCACGCCGGTCCTGAGTTGGCCTCTAACTTTCAACGACGCACATTCCCCAGCTCTTCGCCTGCTGCCGCCTTTTGTCTCGGCACACAGTCGCTTGTCATTTCCGCTGCAGGCGAAGCTGACGATAAACGAACCGGGCGATCAATATGAACAGGAAGCCGACCGCGTCTCTGAACAGGTAATGCGAATGACTGCTCCGCCTTTGAGGCTCCAGCGCAAGTGTGGTTGCGGCGGATCGACCGTGTCAGGCGAGTCATGCGAAGAATGCGGGAACCACGCACCGCAACTACAGAGGCTTACTGGCCCCAATGCAGCCTCAACGGTTGGTGTTCCAACAATTGTTCACGAAGTGCTACGCTCGCCGGGCCAGCCGTTGGACGCCTCGACGCGCGCCTTCATGGAGCCGCGCTTCGGCCGCGACTTTAGCCAGGTGCGGGTGCATAACGATGCGCGCTCGGCAGAATCGGCGCGGGCTGTTAACGCGCTGGCTTACACGATTGGACAAGACATTGTTTTTGGCGCCGGACAATATGCACCGGCGAATACCGCCAGCCGCCAATTGATCTCACACGAGCTGACCCACGTGGTTCAGCAGTCTCGTGACGCCCCGACACCCCAAGTTAGCAGCGCCGGACGGCCCTCGCCTGCCGTGTCTCAAATAGCGAAGTACCGGCTGGCCCGTTTCAGCGATACCGGCCATCACGTGATTGAGGAAGCCGGACTTGCCGGCGCGGGATTCTCATCACAGCAAATTCAGGCGGTAGAACGTGGCAATATTCAGCGTGACTATAGCCAGATTGGGGCGGTGGGAAATTTTCTTCTTTTGTGTCAGCCCCAAACGTTCGGCGGATACGAACCGGAAGAACACTTTGACAATTTTATCTTTGACGCCGTCACCAATCGCTGGCGCACCAGAGGCGCCGGCAGGCCATTCCTGCACCAGGATCCTAATGCGCTGGACATCTCTCCTATTGATTACATCGAATCACAATTGATGACTCTGGCAAACGCCGGAATGACCGATGCCAGCCTGATACATCTCGGCAATGCCTTCCATACGGTAGAAGATTTTTTTGCGCACTCGAACTTCGTCGAGCTAATCAACAATGAAGTCCAGGGCGACCAGACGCTTTTGACCGGCAGCGTTCCCGGTACACAAGCTGCTTCAGTGGCCCACGTATTGGCAGATGTGAGTGGTCCGCCAATGCGAGAGGTATACGAGCAACAAGCCGAAGCAGCAACCGCGCGGACCGAACCTCACTCGCACGCCCGTATGGCCCATGACATTCCCGGCACTCACAATTATGAGCAAGCCCGGCGCCTGGCTGCGCTGGTCGTTCAGGAACTGGGTGCGGCTGTTCGGGTGGCCTTGCAAGCGCCCGAGGCCGCTTCGCGTCGGCAAGCAATGACCAGCACTGTGCTGGTGAAAATTCGCCGCTACCTCCGGCCACCGAGTCGAGACGATAGATGGTGGGAACAGTTGATTGCGCATGATGCGGGGGCGATTGATCGTCGTTTGACAGAAGCCGCGCAAAGGACGCCCGTCACCGTTAACCAGTGTGTCTTTAGCCCCCTACGCAATATCGAGGCATCGAGCACTTCAAGTTGGAGGTTGCCGATTGGAGTGGCCCTGCCGGTACAGGTAGGCCGTAACCAAATCTGGATCCAAGCCGGCGCGGGGGTGACTACGCCTCTGCCGCTCGACCGCTCGTTGCGCGAAGCTCCGACTCGCGGCGACGACCGTGGTGCTCTGGTTGGCGGGGTTCAAATCACGGGACGTTTTTAGTCGGGAATATCGGCTGCGGCTGGCAGAGATCATCATGAGCGCAGCAGCATGGCCTTGCATAAGTTCCTTTGGCGGCGATCACGAATAAGTGAGCGGAGTCATTAATGGAATCAACGCGACTTCAACGTGAGCAGATAAAGAGCGAGTCAATCCCTTGCAAAACTCCCAAGGTGGCCTCGGGTGTGACGCCAATGCAAGCAGACAGACGTGATACAGGTACATAAAGTGAATACTAACCCACTAGTTTCCTGCATCATGCCGACTTACAACCGCCGGCAATTCATTCCGCATGCGATTGAGTATTTTCTAAATCAGGACTACGCGAATCGGGAACTCGTCATCCTCGATGACGGCTCCGATTCCATCAACGATCTGGTGCCCGTGGACGAGCGGATTCTATATGTTCGCCTTGAGCAAAAGATCACTTTAGGAGCGAAGCTCAACCTGGCATGCCAGCAGGCGCGCGGGGAAATCGTCGCCCATTGGGATGATGACGATTGGTATGCGCCGCGGCGTTTGAGTTATCAGGTAGCGGCACTCGCGGATGATGGAATCGATATCTGCGGCATCAATAGGCTGCTTTACTACGACCTGCAAAGCGGGCGCGCATACGAGTACGTATATCCGCCAGAGCACCGCACCTGGTTGCTGGGAAGCGAGTTGTGTTATCCGAAGAAGTATTGGGAAGGCCACCGGTTCGTAGAGAACAACGTTGGCATGGATGGCCGGTTTGTTTGGGGCGCCGATCCGCACAGGGTTTTGCCTCTAAAGGATCATACGTTTGCGGTACACATGATTCACGACAGTAATATAAGTCCCAAGAAAACCGCGGGCAGTTGGTGGCACGCGCATCCGGTGGCAGCGATTGCCGAAGTGCTCGGCGCTGATTGGGAGTTTTACCGGCCCGATCAGGCAAAACCAGGCGGCTACCCGAAACCGAGAACGGCCAGGACCATCACAGTCACGGTCAGTCAGAGTCGGGCGGTAGTGCCGCAGCCGAAAGTAGCGCCGCTGCGAAACATTTTTGCGTGTCTTGTGCATGAGAGCCAGGAATGTGTAGTCGACCTGGTTCGCAACTTGAGATACCACGATCCCGATTCCCAGATCCTGCTTTACAACGGCGGGAACAATCCCGATCTACTCAATCACGGTTTTCCGTTCGAGAGTTATGGAGCGGTGGTTCATCCGACGCCGCGCCCGATGAAGTGGGGATGGCTGCATGGATTCGCGCTTGACTCGATGAAGTTTGCGCTCGAGAATTTTTCGTTCGATACTTTCACCGTCGTCGACTCCGATCAAATTGCCTTACGAAAGGGATACTCGCTATACCTTTCGAATTATCTTTCAGGGATGGATCGCGTCGGCATGCTGGGCAACTCACCCGATCGACAGCCGGCCGCAACCAGGATCGCTCCAGCGGTTCAGGCGTGGCGGGAATTTGAACTATGGCGACCGTGGTTGCGGCGTTTCTCGCAAGGGGAAGAGAAATTTGTGCATTGGTCGTTTTGGCCGTCGACTGTTTTCACGCGCGCATCGATGGCTGAGCTGGTCCACGTATTTGCCACGGACGCACAACTCAACGAGATCATTTGCCGTAGCCGGATCTGGGCGACCGAAGAAGTGATACTCCCGACACTCGTTGCGCTGCTCGGTTATGAAATCGCGGCGAATCCCTGTAGCTACGATTGCGTGAAGTACAGGGCTCAATATTCGTGGCGCCAGATCGAAACCGCGCTCGCGCGGCCGGATGTCTTCTGGGCTCATCCCGTCAGCCGTAAATACGGTGACAGACTTCGCAACCAGTTGCGCGCGAGATTCAATCATTACACCCCCACTCCGGGAGGAACCATGCAAACTGCTGACACCAAAACGAAAAATGAGCTGCTGCTAACCTGGCCCATACTCACTCGCATGAGAACCGTCGAGGGCTGGTTCGAAGATGAGGAAGCGGATCTGCTCATTGCTATAACCTCCAGAGCGTTAGCAAGCCAGGAAGGGCCACATGCAATCGTTGAAGTCGGAAGTTACTGCGGACGCTCTACCGTTGTCTTCGGCAGTGTCGTCAAAGCGCTTGCCGCCGACGCGAAGATATATGCCATCGATCCACACGACGGAAAGGTCGGAGCGTTGGATCAGGGAATCAAAAACTGTGGGCCCACTCTTGAACGCTTCAAACGGAATATCGCATCGGCCGAGCTAACCGAATATGTGGAGACGATTCAGAAGTACTCCTACGAGGTGAAATGGGAAAAGCCGATCCAGATTCTTCTTATCGATGGCCTCCACGATTATACAAACGTGGCCAGGGACTTCTTTCAATTCGAGCCGTGGGTCGTAGCCGGCGGCGCCATCGCATTTCACGATTACGCTGATTACTACCCGGACGTCAAATCTTTCGTCAATGAAATTCTGAGTTCCGGCCGATACCGGCGGGTCCACTGCGCCGGAAGCTTGATGGTTGTCGAAAAGGTCGCTGCGGATAAGCCGGGCGTTGTAGTTGAAGCACGCGAGTCGTTACTCAATTTAGAGGCCGCGAGAGACCAGGGGCAGCTTTATGTCTGAGACGACCTGGCTCTACTGGGAAGGGCCTATGCCGCCGCTGATCTCGTTGTGTTGCCGGACGGTCTCAGCTCACAACGAAGGAGTGGTCCTACTGGATCGAGCGGGTTTCGACAAATTGTTCATCCATGACCGCGACATCGACATCGACGCGCTGGCTCTGAATCACAAATCCGACTTCATTCGGTCTTATCTATTGAAGCACTACGGCGGATTATATGTGGACGCCGACTGCGTGGTGATGCGGAATCTGGCTGAATTATTTGAGAAAGCAGCGCAATACGGTTTCGTCGGTTACCGCGAGCCACTCGGCTATATGAGTTGCAACTTCATGGCGTCAGCACCCGATGGCGCGGTAATCAGCGACCATTATCGGAGAGTTTGCTCAACGTTGCGCGGCGGGCGTCCGCTCGCCTGGCTTGACCTGGCTTCCGTGCCAATGGACAAAGTGATCGTCGATCATCCTGGGCAGAGTTACTTGCTCGCAACGGAATCAGTAATGCCCGTGAGTTGGCAGGATAGCGATCTGTTTTGTTTGCGACGCATGGATGAAGAACACGTACAGCATCACAATCCGGCCTCCTACTGCTACATGCTTTCACACAACACGATTAAGAGCCGGCTACAGACCAGAATACTTTGCTATATGCCCGAATCCGACTTGCTGAACGATCGCTACTTCCTCTCCTTCCTGCTTCGCAAATCGCTCGCGAAAGGACACTGACCGATGTATGAAGTTCCACCGCACCTCGGCGGACATGAAAACCTGACGCAATTCGATGAAGGAGCTTTTGACTATCTCGTTTCGCGCTTCGGAATCAAATCGATGGTGGATGTCGGCTGTGGCCCACCGGGAATGGTCTATTACGCACTCTCAAAGGGTGTCGCCGCTGTTGGTGTCGATGGCGACCCCACCGTAGCGCGCGGCTGTCCGGTAGTCATCGAACACGATTACACAAAGGGTCCTCTGCAAATCGATGAATTCGATCTGGGCTGGGCCGTGGAGTTCGTCGAACACGTCGAGGAGCAGTACATTCCGAATTTCATGGCGACGTTCAAGTGTTGCAAGTATGTATTCATTACCGCGGCGGTGCCGGCTCAGCCAGGACATCACCACGTCAACTGCCAGTGGAGGGATTACTGGACAGCCAAGTTTTATGAGCACGGATTTGCGATCCATGAGGAAGCGACCGCTGGAGTTCGACAGCACTCGAACATGTGGAGCCGCTTTACCCAGAACACAGGTTTGGTTTTCATGCGTTCAACAGAACTAATAGATGGAAAGGCCTGGCGTAATTGAGAGAAAAGGCCGCCGGAGCTATTTCCAGCGACCTGGTCGAGAGAAGTTGGCTCCGCAGGTAGGACTCGGACACAAACAACACTTCCCTAATGTTTTCGCCCTATTCTGCATTTTGTTGAAGATTGTGCTCGGTTGGTGTTCTACACCGTCTACACAATGTACACCCAAAGCACCCCGTTGTGCCTTAGTTGTGACAGCCATTGAGACCGTTATGGAGACATCCTTCCAAGTCCAATTGGTAAAAATAGCGCGCACAACTTGAGCGATGGAATCTTGAGCGCTGTCTGATTTGCTGCAACTTAGCTCCTAGTCGGCGTGGTCTCTCGCGGGCTGTACGTCCCATCAGCGCACACCTCCTGATCGAACTAAAACCCGACAACTTGCCGAGGTACGTATTTACGTAGATAAACTGCTGGATCGAGACTGGCGCTAGGAGGAGCACGTAGCCAGTAACTGCCAAAGACTCGCGGAAACCCTTGCAATCCAATTTAATTTGCACACTAGCAATAGGTTTGGGCCTTTGCTATAGTACGGCCCCTATTTGTTCTCAATGAACTGAAATCTGATCGCCAGTTTTGATTCACAGCGCGAAACGAAGGTAGAGTCGCATGCGTGAAGCCTCTCTAATCGCTACGCTAACCGCGCGTCCCTCCACGAACGGTGCAGAGGTAACAGCTCTCCCGAAATCCGTAGGGTGGCTCGAGGTACGGGCCGACCTGATAGGTGACATCGATCCCGGATGGCTGCGTAACCATTTTAGAGGGCAACTGCAGTACACGTTGCGAAGTCGGAATGAAGGCGGCAACTTCTCAGACTCCTCGCGGCGTCGACATGATCGGCTAGCGGCGGCAGCCCGACATTACGACCGCGTCGAACTTGAAGTTAGCAGGGACCTCTCACCGGGTCTATTAGCCGAGGTCCCATTCGACAAGCGGCTTCTTTCCTGGCACGGACACGCCGCTGACTCAACGGAACTCGAAGCTCACTTCAGGCAATTGCTCTCGGTTCCAGCAACGCTTTACAAATTGGTGAACTGGGCCACAACGATCAGGGACGAGTTCAGCGGCCTGTCGCTGTTGAGAGCGTTGGGTCGCTCGGACACGGTTGCGTACTCAATCGGACCACTCGGATTTTGGAGTCGTTTGGTAGCTTTGCACTTGGGAGCCCCCGCCATCTTTGGTCTGGTTCCCAACGGCCCTGTAGTTCCAGTCGAGCCATCCATTACGAAGTTGATCGAGGACTACGGCCTGCCATCGGTGCCACCGGTCAAAGAGTTATTCGCTATCATTGGAAGCCCCGTGTTTCACTCTCTATCACCGCGTTTGCATAACGCCGCTTATCGCGGAATGAACTATCCAGCTATGTTCCTGCCTTTGCAGGTTGAGTCATTCGATGAGTTCTGGCTCGAGGTCGTACAATCGAGGGCGTTTGATTGTCTCGGTTTGCAGTTTAATGGCATGACCGTGGCGTCTCCGCATAAAGAAGCGGCTTTGCAGATTGCTAAGATAGTCAGTCCGATGGCCAGCCGAGCCGAGTCCGCCAACATTCTGGTTCGGAACAACGGCTGGTGGAACGCAGATACTACTGACCCGGAAGTTGTCTACATGGCTGGCCGTGAGCGATGTATTGACGTGAGCCAAAAGCGAGCAGCGGTTATTGGTTGTGGCGGCGCGGGCAGGGCCATCGCCTCGGCGCTGATTCAATCGGGCGCGGGAGTGACCCTGATCAATCGTGGCACTGAACGTGGTCATCATGCAGCCAAACTTCTCGGCTTGCCTTACATTCCGTTGCCGGAGTTCAACGCTGAGAGTTACGACATCATCGTAAACGCCACTCCAGTAGGTCGTGATAGTGACGAGGTTCCGTTCAAACTCGAGGACTTAAACGATGAAGCGGTGGTGATCGATCTTGTTTATGGCGCCAGGCCGACACCGCTTATTGCCAACTCGCTGGCCCATGAACAGGTCGCGATCGATGGGCGCGACGTGCTGCTGACCCAGGTGCTCCGCCAATTCCGAATGATGACTGGCAGGGAAATGCCGGTGGCGATTGCGCTGGACGCGCTGAGCCGGCGACCCGCATCACCTGACTCTCCGGGCCCACAACCTGAGTCAATCCCGCAAGAGGACGGAAACTGAATAATGGTCGCTGCCTACTCGAACAACGAAACATACTCGCAGCTTGAACTTAAGAGCGATCAGCAGGAACTCATCGAGCGGGTCAGTATCCTGGCCAGAGATAACTTCGCCCCGCGCGCGGCCCAGTACGATCAGACCGCAAGTTTTCCGGCTGAAGATTTTGATGATCTGTTCCGGGAGGGCCTGCACGCTCCCGTGGTTCCCAGAGAACACGGCGGGCTGGGGTTGGGCCCATACCGCGGCGATGTCTTCACGTTATGGATGATGACTAAGGAAATTGCCAAGGCTGATCTTTCGCTGGCGCGATGCTGGGAGGGACACGTCAATTCCCTGGTGTTGCTCGATGGCATGTGCAACGACGAGCAAAGAACACGTTGGTTCAAAGGCGTGGTCGAACACGGTGACAAGTGGGTGGCCTGGAGTGGTGAGCCGCAAGCGCGGAAGCCTGGCGAAACAACTCGCTTTGGCACTAATGTGGAGAAGGTCGACGGAGGCTATGTCGTCACGGGGAACAAAGTGTTTTCGACCAGCGCCGGCGGGGCCCAGTGGGCGATTCTTTTAGTCAATACGGCAGGCCCGGGCGGTGTTCGTCATACCTCAGCATCGTTGGAGACCCAACTGTTGATGGCCTGTGATCTTTCCGATCCAACCGTGGAGATAGACGGCTCCTGGTGGGACCCGATCGGAATGCGTGCGACCGTTAGTTATCTGGTTAATTTTCGCCGCACTTTCATATCCGACGCCAATCTCATCGGTTACCCCGGGCAGTACATCAAGGAAGGTTGGCAGACCTGCTTCATCCCTCATTATGCCGCAACGTTCCTGGGCGCCGCCGAGGCCGCCTACGACTACGCATTTGAATATGTAACCGCGCAGAATAAATCCGAAGACCCGTACGTTCAGCATCACATCGGTCAAATGTCGGTGAACGTCGAGACGGCCCACCTTTGGTTGAGGCACGTCGCGCGATTGTGGGAGACGGCTAGATATGAAGAAGCCCAGATCGCCGGCAGCCGGGCACGTCACGTAGTCGAGCACCTGGCCGAAGAAACAGTCAAGCACTGCATTCGTGCGTGTGGCGCCAGGTGTTTGAATCGTCCCAGTGCGTTGGAGAGAATCTATCGCGATCTTTCTTTTTATGTGCGTCACGATAACGATGATCAAATTCTGGCGATGATCGGAAAATCGCTGCTTGGTCTTACTCACGATCCGTCGTTCTATAAACCCTGATTTGCGTTTGATTTCGGATCAAGATCCAGATCAAATCGCGTAACCGCTACGAATTCGAAGAATGAGGCCCGAATTGTTAGAGAAAAAGCGCGCCCACAGTTTGGGAATCTGGGCCCTCGGCCTCGGCTATTACGTTTTTTACACGCCTTACAGCGGCCTCACGAAAGCGTTGTCGAACGGACTTCTGCCAGGCGTGGGGAAAATACCGGGGACAGTTCTGCTACCCGCCTCTGCGCTGGCCACGGTCGTTTGCATGCTGGGTTTCATCACGGCGATGAAGTGGTGGAAGTATGCCGGGCGTAGTGAATTCTTTGGGATACGCGTTCCCTTTCCCCGGCGGTTGACCTTCCTCTCCGGGATCTGCATGGCAACAATAATGGGAACCACAACCCTCGCTTTTGCTTTCGGGGGGATATCCATTGTCCTGGTGTTGGTCTTACTGCGTGGGGGTGTCCTGATAATCGCCCCCGTGGTTGACGCAATCTTCAGTCGGCGAGTCCGTTGGTTCTCGTGGGCAGCGATGTTGATAAGTCTCCTGGCCGTTGCAGTCGTGCTTGGCGATGCCGCTAATTACAAGTTGAGTTTCGCAGCCATGGTCGACGTTGCGGCTTATCTCACCGCTTATTTCTTCAGATTCCAGTTCATGACTAAGTTGGCCAAGTCGCATGACAGTGACGCATCACGCCGCTACTTCGTTGAAGAGCAAATGGTTGCTTCCCCACTTCTATTGCTGGCGTTGGGCACTATGGCGGTGATCGGTTTCGGCAATGAGATGCGTGGGTTCCGCCTTGGTTTCACAACCTTCCTTGGGACCAAAGCGGCGGGCTTTGCGTTGCTGATCGGTCTGTTCTACGCTGCCCTGTGTATTTGCACGACGTTCATTTTTCTTGACCGTCGGGAAAACACCTTCTGTGTACCCATGCATTGTGGCTCCAGCATGCTATCGGGTTTCACTGCCACTTATGCCCTGACCCTTTTCTTGAATCAAAGGCCTCCGAGTGGGCCTCAACTTTTAAGCTTCGGCTTAATTGTGATCGCGCTGGGGTTGTTGTCACCGCTCCATCACTTTGAACGTTCTATCGCCAGACTAAAGCAAGCCATGGCCCGGGGGTTTGGCGCGACCATCGAAACGCGAGAGCCAACTGGACAGCCAAGCCTCCAGCCTTTGCAACGGACATTCTTGTTTATTTGCAGCGGAAATACCTGCCGCTCGCCGATGGCCGCAGCCATTGCTAATGTAGAGATCGCCGCTCGCCTTGGGATACCTTTTGAAGCTTTGGAAACAGTCAACGTTCATGCTCTCAGCGCCGGAGTCTCCGCTCGGTTGGGAGCGCCGCTGACGCCTGAAGCAAAGAAGGCATTGCGTTCTCTGAACGTCCCCGCGCGGCCCCACGCCGCTCGCAATCTGACCCTTGAATTAGCTGATCAGGCCGAGATGATCTTTTGCATGACCAGCGCTCACCGCAAGGCAGTGATAGACATGCTCCCCTCAGTCGCCTGGAAGACTTACTGCCTGGACGCTGAAGGTGATATTGAAGATCCCATCGGGATGGGGCTGACCGAGTACATCAAGTGCGCTCAGCGCATTCGCAGTCTGGTGCGACTGCGGTTCGAACAACTCAATCTCGGAACCGGTTCGCATGCCTAGCGCAACGGTCATCAACCCTGCGTCTCTTCGAAAATGAGGCAACGGAGGTGGATCCCGTTGGAGAATAAACAACAGAGTTCCCATTCGTCCGTTCGGGCGCACACGACCTCATCTCACATCCGTCAGAGGGGTCTTTGCGTCAGCCCAAATACGGGCTCGCTGGTTCGGCAAACATCAAACGACCTCGACCGGAAGTCGATCGCGAAAAAAACCTGGCCCACGGACAGCGAGTGGGTAAGACGCCAGCGTACATGGACCGCGATTACCTTTCGCAAATTAGGCCTTGAATCGAAGAAGGACACAACCGGCATTTGGAAATCGCAGGCGCTGAATGTCCTGGGTACGGATGGGTTTGCTGAGTTCGCGGCCGCCAGGACTCCGGGTAAGGTCATCTGGTGCAACTTTGATCTGGCCAGGGCATTGGGTTTCGAGGTTCCCCGAACAAATCAACTCACCCCTGACTTTCATGCACAACTTCTCGCGGCGCTTTCATTGCGGGTGGTCGCACCCGCGGAGGTTGGCGAAAATCAGGAGACGATCACCATGTATGCGGACCGATATGGCGGAGAAGGGGTACATCCCGCTTTGGGGGGCGGGCGCGCCGGCTTTCTGCCGTTCGGAAATCTTTACGTCAAGGGCGTCGGTCTGACACCGCTTTTCAAGCATGACGATCCGGATGACTTTGCTCATTCTCATGGTGGAGTCCACCTGGATGATTGCTTGACAGAGGCAGTCTTCGGTGAGGTAAACCATAATTTATTCTCGCAAGGCTCAGCCCGTGTTCTCGTCATCATCGATCAGGGCAAACATGTGACTACTCCCGCGGGCCGATGCATACCGGTGGCCCTCGTGGTGCGAGCCGGAGCGCAACTTCGTCCGGGCCATTTGTTAGGAAGTCATCTATGGCGCCGCCGATCGCGGCTGGATAAATTCGTGAGCATCGCTCAAGCCACGGGCCAGCTCGTTATTCGTCAGGCTAAACGGAGCGGTCGCGATATCCCGGACGTTGCCGCTACGATGCTCAGAATAATTGACGACCATGCGCGGACGGCGGCCGAGACTTACCGTTGGCGGATGATTCATGGCGCATTGACTGCTTCTAATATGGAGATGAGTGGGGCGATGCTGGACCTCCCTACACAGTCTACCCAACCGCGCACGGCGCCGATCAGGGTCTTGGACTATGTCGATTTCGGCTTTGGTGAGGAACACATCGAGCGTGCTGTCCAGCTGACCCCGATGTATCGCGCGCTGATCAGGCATGCTACACCGGCGGAGCGCGCTCTTTTTAAAATCAAGTGGATGAACCTTACGGCGAAGATGGAACAAGCCTACGGCAAGCACTTGCAGTTGAGACTGCTAAAGGCGACGGGGTTAAAAACGGAGCTGGCAGAACGTATCCAGGCTGAACAGCCGGCACTGACTGAGAACTTCACTAATCTCTTTTTGCGGATGGCTGGGTTAAGGAATCCCGGGACCACTCGCGCGTGGACATCGACGGTCGAATCGGTCTCGGTCCTTGACGTCTTTCACCTTCTCCAGCGACTGCCGGAAACATATTTCGCCAAGCCGGATGCCGATCACAACGAGAAGATCCGGGATTATCTAAAGCCTATCTTCAAGGGCAACCGATTTCATGTGGCAAACAAGCAACGGTTGGTTGGTGAACTCATCAGTGAATTCGCGAACCTTTATAGACAGGTGATGGAATCTTGTGCGGACTATGCTGAGGAGTATTATGGCGACTTGCCAGGCAAGCAAGCCTCGATCAAGGCCCGGGCTGCTTTTGAGAACGAACCACTTGATGCGCTTTACTCGAAGAAGCTATTGTCGGAACTTGACGTAACGATTACTGCTTATAGATCCACTGGTGATCCGGAGCTTGTCAGGGCAGCCATTGATCAACGAATAACTGCTTCATTGCGAAGTGTGGATGGGTTGTTGGCCCAGGGGAGTTGCAGTCGCCTGCCTGGCGGCGGCGTCGAACTCGAGCGGCGAACTATTGGGGGCGTCAGTTACTCGGTTAGGGCCTGGAATGATGCGGCCCAAACCCGGCGGCTGCACGTTAGCATTCCCGTGGAGCGCGAGGGCGAGCACTACCTGAGCGCCGTCCCATCCTTGCCTTGTTTGACGAAGCGGCAGATCCAATCACTTCGTTACCGGTTTACCACCGATGGATGGCAGCATAATGGAGATGTCGGGGCGCGTCTAAAGCGGGCTGCAGGTGATGGCTTGATTGTTGATTTCGAAGACCTCGTTTCCTTTCCCCTCGTCGGCCGACTCGAGGGCGCCCTTTACTTGCCTGGGTCCGGCAAACTGGCCATGAGGCGACGGGCCCGCCTCAGTCCATATGTTTTTGCCATTCCGGACAAGCACGAATTGATCAAACTCGTAACCATGTCTCTGAACGAATGAGCGTCAGAAATATACGCCGTGTGTGAGTAATTCTCCGATGAAACTAATCGTCTCTCAGATGCGAGCCCTGAGCGGATACGTCAGCCGCGAATTCCACTACGTAATGACCGATCTTATTAACGACTATGATTGGAAACAAATTGACACGCTGCAACTCTTCAATGCCCCCGGAGTTATGAAGGACAAGCTGTTGAATACCCTTGGGGAACTTCCCGAGGTTATTTTGTTTTGGGAAGGTTATGAGTTTCTGTCGGCCTGCTTTTCGGATATCTATCGCCTGGAATGTCACAAGCTCATCTTCGCCGATGATTTGCATTGGTGGAACGAGCAGATGCGTCTCCAGAAGCTGGTTAGTTTTGGATTGTGCGAGACCATTCTTTCACCGGGCGCTTATCTTTGGGACAGTTTCTATCCGGAACTGGCCGGCTCCAAACAGTTAGTTCTGATCCCGCACTCAGCTTCGCCGGATTTCACAGTCGGTTACAATCAGTCCCCTGAGAATTCAATTCTGCTTAGTGGGGCAGTGAGTCCTCACTATCCTTTACGCCAGCAATTGAAAGAACTGCACGAGGAACACGCCTATTCAATCAGTTATCACCCTCATCCGGGTTATCACTGTCAATACGACCATGCGGCGAATGAAAATGTGGGACGAGGATATGCCGAGAAAATCAACAGATACAGGGCTGCCTTTACCGACAGCTTGATCTATGGGTATGTCGTAGCCAAGTATTTTGAAATCCCGGCTACCGGAGCGCTCCTCGTTGCTGATGATGCCGTCAGTGGCCCGTTGAAAGAACTCGGCTTCACGCAGAACGAGCATTACTTTCCCGTATCAAAGGAGAATCTCGAAGCGGGAATCAAATATGTTTTGGACAAAGCGAACCATGAAGAATTGGACGAGATCAGGAGGGCCGGACAAGAACTGGTGCGGAGCAATCACAAGACCAGCGATCGAGCCCGCCGTATTAACGAGGTGGCAGTGTCCTTTAAAGTACGCCGACTGAGGATTGATTAGCGATGCAGCTTAACCAATTCTTTCCCTATCAGGTATGCATAAACCTGGACAGGAGACTGGATCGTTGGCAGCGAATTCAGGAAAGATTCATCGAACATGGAATCGATCGAGTCATGCGGTTCTCGGCGCTTGACGGGAGGCAGCTGCAGATCCCGTCAGCGTGGAATAGCTATCCCGGGGCTTACGGGTGTTTGCGTAGTCACCTCGCTGTAGTTGAGCAGGCTCGTGAAAGCGCACAGCCGAGCGTCTTAATTTTCGAAGACGATGCAGTGCTGGCCGCCGACTTCAACGCAAAGTTCGCTGACTACTCTGAGCAAGTACCCGAAAGTTGGGACATGCTCTTTTTCGGCGCTATCCATGGACAGCCAATTGCGAGAGTAGCCGGCAACATTATCAGGGTGACGCACTCGCTCTCGACTTATGCCTACGCGTTGAAGCATACGGTTTATGATGGCTTCATCGAGGTCAATCGCAAAGCGCTGACGGTTCTGGACGAAAACACGCGTGAGTTGCAGAAGCTGTTCAACTCTTACTGCTTCATGCCACATCTTGCCTGGGTGGAGAATGATTATTCAGACGTAAGAGAGGAAAGAATCAATCTCTGGTGGCTGGAAGAATCGATGTTGTTGTTCGGCGCAGAGATTGACGAGATCCTGAAGAAGACGGTCATCGTGATCTCCTATCGAAATGAGAGCCGACATTCTTTCCGGAACCTCGCCTTCACAGTGGATTATCTTTTTCAAACACTTCCGAATATAACAATTTTGGTTGTGGAACGCGGACGAAAGGCACAGTTGGATCGCAATGACCTCACGCCCTCCTGTCAACTGGAATTTCTGGAAGACTCTGGTTGCAGCAACCCGGGAAGGGGCGTTCTAAAGCGGACCCTGGAGTTGTTTGAGTTCAGCAAGGAATTCTTTGTCTTCCTGGAAGGCGACGTTTTTCTTACCCGAGACGATATCAAAGCTAATTTATTAAAGTGCCGCGAACATGATTTTGCCAGCTCCTTCTGCGAGATTTGTGACTTGAACGAGACCGAGACGCTTGACGTTTTGAATGGCGACTTGCGTTGGAACTACGGCAGCGGCCGCGCGAAGGCCGGGCTCCGCGATTCAAGTTTTATTGGCACTCGTAAGGGCACGCAGATCCTGCTTGAATGCGAAACTGACGATCAATGCGAAGGTTCGCAGCCAACACGAGTGGAGGAAGCGCTGCGGGTTTATGAATCTCCAAACCTGGCCCGGCGGCTCTTCTCCGGCGCGCCGGCGCAGAGTCAAATTAGACCTGAGTGGTCGATCGGAATCTACGCTGGCACATCGCTTTTCCATCTCGCTCCGCTCGATGGCGCCCGCAATCCGGTGCTTACTCCGCACGACGTCCGTGACCTGCCGGCCGCATTTGTTGCCGATCCTTTTATGATCCGTGCGCACGACGTCTGGTATATGTTCTTCGAAGTTATGCACCAGCAAACGGGTAGAGGGGAGATCGGGCTGGCAACAAGTCGAGAGGGACTGTCGTGGACCTACCAGCAGATCGTTCTCGCTGAGTCGTTTCACCTCTCATACCCTTATGTCTTCGAATGGGACGGCGAATACTACATGGTTCCCGAAACCCTGGAGGCCGGTGAGATTCGCCTATACCGGGCGCAATCTTTTCCGACGGACTGGGTCTGCCTGGGCCCATTGATAAAAGGAGACTGGGCCGACCCCTCGATCTTCCGGTTTGATGAGCGGTGGTGGATGTTTGCCTGCTCGACTCCTTATCAGCACGACCAGCTCCATCTTTACTACTCCGAAAAGTTGTTGGGTCCCTGGCGAGAGCATCCCCGGAGTCCAATCGTCGAAGGCAATAAACAGAATGCTCGGCCGGCGGGGCGAGTGGTGGTCGTGGACCGAGAGATCGTCCGGTTTTCTCAGGATTGCATTCCGGAATATGGTACGCGCGTTCGGGCCTTTGAGATCTCTTGCCTGACAACCACCGACTATGAAGAAGCTGAGTATGATAACAATCCCGTCTTGACCGCCGGCGAACACCGTTGGAATAGACTGAGGATGCATCATCTCGATGCTCATCAGTTGCCAGACGGGCGATGGATCGCCTGTGTTGACGGATTGGGCGAAGTCGGAAGTGAACCGTCATTACCTTAGTATGCGTCTACTGATTTCCGCGATCCACAGATACCCGGCCCTGACTGAAGTCGGCAGCGGCCTGGAGCCCAAAGCGCTTCCCTCCGGGTCGGGCTCTTTGGTTCACGACCTGATGGTGAGAGGGTTGGCGGAACTGGGTCATCAGATCTTCTACCTGTTGCCCAACGGAGCGGACCAGCCTTTACCCGACGGCGTTACGATGGTGTCTGAACCAATACTCGATGTGGATGTTCTTCACACCATCTCAGATCACGACAATGACCTGATTCGAGAATGGCAGGCGCTCGGCAAACCGTGGGTTACCACCTGCCATTTGGATCCCCGGGCGAGGGGAAATGAACGTGCTCCGGCAACAGAAAACTGGATCTTTGTTTCCCGCACCCTGGCTCAGCTCTATGACAGTGACCGGTATGTTCTGAACGGAGTAGATCCGGCGGAGTATGTCTTTTCAGAATCAAAAGAAAACTACATTCTGTTTATGTCTACGATGGATTGGGGTAATGCAAAAGGCCTGGATGTGGTGCTCTCTCTTGCGGGTAAGCAACCTTTCAAAGTGGTAGTCGCCGGAACCGGAAACGATTGGGAGAGCGTCAATCGCGTCGCGGAGATGTGCCGGAGGGGTAATGCCATATACGTCGGCGATGTGAGGGGTAAAACCAAAGCGAAGTTGCTGGCGGGGGCGAGAGCCTTGCTGTTTCCGACCAAGCTCAACGAAGCCTTCGGGCTGGGAATGGTCGAGGCGTTAATGTCGGGCACGCCCGTTATCTGTAGCGACAGGGGCGCGTGTCCAGAGATCATCTCTCCTGAAGTAGGATTTGTTTGCCGGGAGCAGAGCGACTATCTAACGGCGATCAATAACGTCGCCAACATTTCACCTCAGGCGTGCCGGGACAGGGCCATGAGTAAGTACCACTACCTGAGAATGGCCGCGGACTACGCAATCGAATATGAAAAAGAGCTTACCCGCAATGGCATTTAGAGACGTAGATCGACCTCAGCCACTTGACGGCCTGAACAAGATTATCCAGGGATTGTGGATCGGTTCTGAGCTATCCGCGCTGGAGCAGGTGTCGATCGCTTCGTTCCTGCAAAATGGCCACGAGTACCATCTTTATGTCTATGATGTGCCGAAGAATGTACCGGCTGGAACTGTCATCAGAGATGCCGGTGAGATCCTGCCGTCCTCCAGTATCTTTCAATACAGGGAATATCAAAGCTACGCGGGCTTCTCGAACTTCTTTCGCTACAAGCTGCTGCTCGAGCGCGGTGGATGGTGGGTCGACAGTGATACGGTCTGCCTGAAGCAGTTTGATTTTCCGGAGGAGCATGTTTTCGCGACCGAGATTTGCAACGCACAGGAAGTGATCAACTGCGGTGCTATCAAGACTCCTAAAGGCAGTCCGGTGATGGCCTATGCCTGGGACGTTTGCCAGACTAAGAAACCCGAGCAATTGGTTTGGGGAGAAACGGGGCCCAGACTGATGGGTGAAGCGGTCAGACAGTCTTCGTTGGAAGGATACGCAAAGCCGCACTACACATTTTGTCCGATCAGTTATTCGGAGTGGGACAAAGTCTTAGACCCTGCCGCTGAAGTGGAATGCGGAAATGGCACCTACGCAATTCATCTCTGGAATGAAATGTGGCGGAAGGCCGGACGGAATAAAAACGAACGCTATCATGAGGACTGCTTTTACGAGCGTCTCAAGGAGAAATACCTGGGTGTTCAGGCAGACTTATCGTAATCGCTTCAACCATCTTCACTCCCTCGGATAAGCCGCCACGACGTCGAGCATCACCAGCGCCCCGGCCGGAAGCGCAGCCGCCGCGAACGCCGTGCGCACCGGCAGGGGAGTTATCCCGCGTCCTGGAAGCCAGTCGGAATAGATCGCATCCACAGCTTTAAAGTCCTTGATGTCGGTGAGCAACAGCATAACCTTGACGATGTCCGCCGGAGTACAACCAGCGGCGTTCAGAATCGCATCCGTGTTCGAAAGCATTCTTCTGGTCTGAGCCTCGAGACCTTCTTCCAGCTTGCCCGTCTCTGGATCGCGGCCGGTCTGGGCCGTCACGAAAACCAGGTCACCGGTGCGGATGGCTTGCGAGAACGTCCCCGTAGCCGGGGGCGCAGCGTTCGTGGCGATCTTAATCTTGTTGACCATCTGAACTCTCCTCTTACTACTTACCTGATCGGTCTTAAAATCTGCTATTCCATTCGTTCCGCGGTTAACGGAATTTCGAATTTGACCTTAACCGGCGCGCCGCCGAGCGGGGCCAAATCCAGGAGTTGCGGCTGGCAAGGAAAGATTATCTGCAGCACCACTGCGTTAGTTGGATCAGCGAATTCCAGATCGAAGTAATGAAACTCAGTGATATTGGAAGCATAGATCCAAAGGTTATGCCGGCCCCGGATCCATGCGCGGAAACTGTCGCTCTCCATCGGTTCGCTACGAATATCAAGTGGAACTTCGGTTAGGATCTGTTTGGTCAAGTCGAAATTCTCGAACGCGTATTGCCAGCTCTCTTCGTAGGGTCGTTTGGTCGAGCCGCGCTCTCGAGGCAGACAGCCCTTCTGCTTCAACATGATGTTCTCCCTCACGAACTGCTCTCGACCGTTCTCCGCCGCGTAATCTCCCCGGGTAAGCCGATCCAGAAAGTGCGCGGCATCTCGACTAGTCGTAAATACGCGATGGATTAATCGAAAATAGGTGATTGCCGTAGGGTTTATGTCAAAGATCGTAATCCGCTTCGGCCGCCAGAGCGGAATGAGATTGAGTCCATAGAGGCCGCCCACGACACTAACCATATGAATGTCGGCGCGCCTCTCCGGGGCGACACTTTCATAGTGGGCCTTGATTTCAGCAAACTCGCTGAAGGATCCGTCCTGGCTGCCATCGTCCGTACCATAGAAAACCATCTCCGGATGGTCATGATAGATCTCGCGGTTGAAGGCCCGCGGGGCTTGTGATGTCACGATTTGTTCTCTCCGTTCGTGATTGCGATGTGGCTCCTGATTCTTAATTGCTCAAGTAAGTCGACCGGTCATCTCGCGGACCGGGCTTCCAGCTCTCTTACCAGCGGCAGGACCTCACGGCCGAAGATCAGCATCTCGTCGAGCTTGGGCCAACCCGAGATGATGAACTGCGTGATTCCGATGCGCTTGTATTCAAGAAAACTCTCTGCAAGTTCCTGCGGAGATCCCAGCAGAGTAATCGACGATGAGCCGTAATAGGGCACCAACCCGGCCCAAAGATTGTGGTTCATCCACCCGATATTGTCGGCCGCGGCCAGCGCCTGTTTCAGCGTCTGGGAATCGCTGCGGGCGAGAATGCCGCGCTCCTCCTTGCCGATCTCTTCGTCAGGCAGCATTGCCGTGGCGGCGGCGATCGCTTCCTCTCGCGTCGACCTGCAGATCACACAGAGTCTCAGAGATACCTCGACTCCTTTTTCTCGATAGCGACCAAGCAGTGGCTGGAGCTTCTCAGGCGTATCAATCAGGCGCAGCCAGGAAGAACCTCGAGCAAGTGCGAGTTGTTGAGCTTGCTCTGAGTGTCCCGCCACATAGATTTCGGGAGCATTTCGATCGTAAGCGAGAAAAGGCGTGTGCAGGTTTCCCTGCTCAACGCGATAGTACTTGCCGGCGAAATTCACTTCACCATTATTTCGCCAGAACGAATGACAGATTGCCAGGTACTCGTCGGCGCGCGCATACCGGTCATCGTGTTCCAGAAAGTCTCCATAACCGCGTTGCTCGGCGTTCGAACTGCCGGCAACGATGTTCAAGGCAACGCGTCCTCCGATCAAGCCAGAGAGAGTGTTGATTTGTTGTACGAACGTGGTCGGCTGCATTAGACCCATGCGGTAGGCAACAATAAACTTGAGTTTGGTGGTGGCCCTGCCCACCGCGCAGGCCACAAAAACGGTATCAGGCTCGTAACGGCTGAATGAGAGCAGCACAGATTCGATGCCGGCTGTTTCCGCGCTGCGGGCGAATTGGACCCACCCTTCCATGTCCGGCAGAGCCGCCGGCGAAGTCGACTTGGTGGTGGCCACTCTCGACGTTTCCTGGACCGTCTTCATGGCCACTTCGCCGCCCTTGGGCATCATCCAATGGAATCTCAGGTTCATGGGCTTATGCGGCTTCGCTGCAGCTAACATTAACTCTATTTTTCAATTCGTATTCATTTGCCATCACGTCATTGGTCATTAGCGGTGCTCAACCAGGACTTCCTCCTGATCACCCTCCGCCTCTCTCCCCTCCGCCTCTCTAATGAGCGGCAACACGTCGCGTCCAAACGCAACGACTTCATCGACCTCGGGCCAACCCGACATAATGAACTGAGTGACACCAATGTCTTTGTACTCAAGCAGAGCGGCGGTGATTTCCGAGGCCGTTCCGACCAAAGTTGTCCAGACCGGACCGTAGTAAGGCACGAGTCCCGTCCATAGCGAACGAGTCAGCCAGTTCGCCTTCTCATCGACGCCGGATGCTTCGGCATACATCTGCGAATCGTCTTTGACGGCGATGCTTCTTGCCGGCCTGGGAATCTCGTGCGCGGGCAGCAACGATTCGGCAACCGAGATTGCCTCGGCGCGAGTCTCCCGGCAGATAACGCACATCCTGAGGCAGACTTCAATTCCTTGTGCGCGCGCGCGGGCGACTGCCGGACGCAACTTGTCAGGAGCATCGGCAGCCCGGAGCAAACATGAACCCTGTGTAAGAGCCAATCGCTCGGCGCTTTCCGAATGACCCGAAATGTAGATTTCGGGAGCCGTCCGATCAGGCGCGAGGAACGGTGTGTGAAGTTTCCCCTGCTCGACACGATAGTACTTGCCGGCAAAATTGACTTCGCCGTCGTTCCTCCAAAAACCATTGCAGACGGACAGGAACTCACTTGCGCGCGCATACCTCTCATCATGCGAAAGAAAATCTCCATAGCCGTGTTGCTCGACGCTCGAACTACCCGCCACGATGTTCAGGGCCAGACGGCCGTCGATCAAAGTTGAGAGAGTGTTCAATTGCTGGACTAGAGTTGCCGGCTGTAACAAGCCCGACCGGTACGCGCAAATGAACTTAAGCCTGCTGGTCGCGAGTCCAAGGGCACAACTAATGAGAATCGGGTCCGGCTCGTAATTGTTGAAAGCAATCAAGACGGATTCAATTCCCGCTGCTTCCGCGGCGCCTGCGAAGTGTGTCCAGCCCTCCATTTCCGGACGAGCGGCCGGCGAGTTGTTAGAGCTGTATTGAATGCGATAACGCGCGGCCTCCTGAGGTGTCTGGCCCTCAATCAGCTTTACTTCTCCACTCTTGGGAAGCATCCAGTGGAATCTTAAATTCATGCGCGCTCAAGTCTCCACAGTCCAGGGCACCTTCTCCGGAGCGACCTGGTGACGTCCGGCCCAGTCCTGCAATGCCCAGGGTGGTGTGTCAACGTCGCGGTATCCACCGAGCAGTTGCCGAGCGATCGGATCCGCGCGTTGCAAAAGCCGCTGGTCGGGAACGTCGAGATAAACCTCGGGCTTCATCCAGCGATACGCATATCCATAAATCACGACCTTTGATATGCGATCACTCCGGTTCGGAGCGGCAGTGTGAAATATGCGATTCTCGAAGAGCAATGCGTCCCCCGCGTTCAATCTGAGATCGCAGACCTCAAGGTCCGGCGGATCCACCTGGCCCTTGGGAATGGCCAGGGGTTCATTCTTGAGATGACTGCCCCGGGCCATCAAGGTCATGCCACAATCCGACTGTTGAAAGTCAGTCAGGCAGTAGCAGATCTTGATGCCCACCAACGGCAAAGTCTGGTGCCCGAGGTCCTTGGGGATCCTGATATCGCGGTGCCACCCTCTTCGAAACGGCGCGGCCTCGGGAATCTCAGGCCGCTTGTAAATGAGCGCCGTGGAATGGAGATGAATGTTGGGGCCAAGCAATTGCACGACCAGCGGAACTGTAGCGTCGTTAGTAACGAGATCAAACAGCGCTGCCTCTTTGAGCAAGCCCGGTCGCAAATCAAGATGGTTATACTCCGGCTTATCGATGACCTCAGGCTTGGCGAAAAACGATTCCGCCAACCGGTCACCCGCATCGGCCAGCCGCGCGGTCATCTCCTTATCAAGAACATTGCGCACCACCAGGAAACCGTCCTCGGCAAAGGACCGTTGCTGCTCTGGTTTAAGAGGAATGAACTCCACTGTCGTTATTCTTTCAAGGTGCGCTTTGAGAGTCGCACGGGGCTTTGACCTGGTTTCTTATCCCGACTTTCTAATCAGGCAACAATGCTGCATCTCGTTGTTGGTGGGAGGAAGTATAGTCGCATGCGGGAACAACGTTTTCATATGCGCTTCGGTGTAAAAGACATGAAATGTCCTCTGTTGTTCCGGTTTGTAAGGTGCAATATCTTCCGTCTCGATATATAAGTCTTCGCCATTAACCAGTATGAACCAACCGGCATTTTCGGCCTTTTGAGAGAGGCTGCGCGTATCAATATTTAAGTCGTGGCCTTTTTCTCGTTCCAGTTCTATTTCTCTCTCCAATCGCCATAGAAGGTTGTTGCCCCGATACTCTGCGGGCCACGAAAAGTGAAAGGGGTCGATGAAGGTAAACGCCAGGACCCCATTTTTCGCCAGCATACTCTCTAATTCATTAACCAATTGAAGCATGTCGGTCTGCGATGTATTCGTAAAGACTGAGTAGGCGACAATGTAATCAAATCTCTGATTCGGTTTCGGAATTGGGAGATTCGGCACGCCGTGCGGATTGAAGAAGAAGCAATAGCGATCGTAAAAGAGCCAATGCGATTTGGGAAATAATTTCTTGCCTCGCTCAATTGACTCTCTGACAACATCGATGCACCAGTAACGCCCTTCATCAATCGTCGAATTCGGATCTCGCAAAATGTTGCCAATGTTTCCGCCGAAATCCAATACACTCTTTCCGCTCCATATCGCTTCGCCCACTTGTTGCGAGAAATAGGTGAACTGATCCATCTTGGTCGAGAAGAATGCCATCGATCTTCGAACTGTGTTCAAAGCGGAGTTGAAATCGTTATCCGAGTGATTAATGCACTCCACTCGTTACGTTTCCGATCTCCCGTTCGTATTCCCTGAGATAGTTTCTCGTCATGTCCAAGTAATGGAATCGTTCCAACGCCAGGCGGCGGCAATCAGCGGGCTTAATTCTGTCAAGGTTCGTCACGGCATCAAGATAGTCGGATCTTTTTGCGCACGCGAAGCCGCCCACAGGATCAACCAACTCCGGCATTGCTCCTTGCGTACTTGCAATGACCGGAGTGCCTGACATCAGAGCTTCGACTACGGGCAAGCCAAAGGCCTCGTTATGTTGGGTGGGGAAAAGTAAGGCCTTCGCCGCGGTGAAAACTTCAGCCTTGCGCTTTCCATGGATAGTGCCCAGAAAGACGGCGCCGTTTGCGCGGCAAAGGTCCCCGAATGCCGCCATCCCCGGCGGATCTCCGTCGCCACCGGCAACCACCAGTTTGATCCCGGTCTCTTTCGCGATCCAGAAAGCGATATCAAGTCCTTTCTTTTTCCGCGCCTTCTCGATACCGCCGGAAACCACGAAGAGAAAACAATTGTTTTTCGTTTCCGAGTAGATAAAGTCCGCCGGATCGATTCCGTTGAGAACAAACCGGTCGGACTTGTGAAGCCGGGCCATGGTCTGCGAAATGTAGATGAAGTTTGGTTTCGTGTCTTCTCGCGGCATTCCCTGGTCGAGTAGGTCTGAATGGATGCTCCGCACCCAGGGGCATTTAGTCTTAGGTGTAGTGGCGACCTCGATATGGTTGATGTGGAGAATGTCTTCGTCGCCTTTGGCACACGACACCGCTACGACTCCGTCTGGAAGTTTCGCGCCATTCGCATCTCTCAAGTGGTAGCGAACTTCGTGCCCGAGTTCCGCCAGGCCCCGGGCCAGGCGATCATGCACGGCGCTTGACGCCACTCCATAGCGCCAGCCCGGATACCTGTGTGGCGACGACAAGTAAATTCTCATATTCAAAACAGCGGTCAGTCCACGCTGTAAAAAAACTCTCGATTAACGTAGTCCGACCTGCCGCTGTCGTCGCGGAAGGCGGCGTAAAGCACGATCACCAGTACACCTTTATTTGCTCGAATGTAGGTTTCGGCTTTCATAAAGCCAAAGTCAAAAGTAGCAGCCAGTACAACTGCACGCTGGCCGCCCTCTTCCTCCAGATTCGCCAGCGCGCTCGCGGTAGTCCTGGGCCATTCAATCGGGCCGTCTGCGCCAACTCCCACGGCGCTGACAATAAACTGATCACCGTCCCGATCGATCACGCATTCCGCGATCCCGCGCGTTTCCCGATTGGTATTCAACCAGCGGCCGAGGAGCTTGTCGGCCTGTAATACTCTGGTCGCGGGATCCGTCAATACGGGATCCAGATGACTGTTCTGTTTGAATTCAAGTGTCGGTGTCATTTTGTCTTAGTTACATCTCACGATCGAGGACTATCAGCTGCCGTGAAGCTGGGCAAAGTATTCGCGGCCAAAATGGTCTGCCCGGCCGCTCTCGTCCTTGAAGCTATGAAATTGGGCAAGGACGAGCAGGCCTTTCATGAGCATTCCCTGAAGTTGTATTTCTACGAAGTCAAAGTCGTAGCGGGAGGTGAAGCCCACTGGCAGTCGCGACGACGGCCCCGCGGTAAAAACATGCGCGGCCACTGTTCCCCAATCAATCAGACCGGCTGGGCCAGTCGCAAATGTCTGTAGCAAAAGGTTCCCGGCGGACTCAGACATCACAATCTGCGCAATTCCAGTCGTATCAGGATTCGAATTGAACCAGGTGCCAGGGAAAGCTGACAAATTGATTGGCCCAACACTCGCCGGATCGATCTCTACGCGGTCGCAAATTTGAGCGAATTGCATTCGTTACTCCTGTTCAAGAAGTTCTGATCCAACTGCGGAGCATTAAACGATCAGAAGCGCTGCCAACTGTGATGGGCGTTCGTGCGTGAATCGTCCGAGTATTGTCAGAGAACAATAACTCACCCGCGCGCATCAGGAAGCCCAGGGTGCGGGCCTTAGTCTCAAGGACGCCTTCGAACGCGCCTAACAGCGTCATCATCTCTTTGGAAAGAAGAGCCGGCTTGGATTCCAGGGCAAGGTCGATCGAATAACGTCGCCAGCACATTCCCGATTCCGTCAGCACGGTTCGCCATTTCAAGCCGCCCCCCAAATGAGGGGACAACTTCCACGGGACTGGTTCGTTCTCCAGGCGTTCAATTGTCTCTTCTCCGAGGCGGCTTCGCACTGCGGCACGAATTGTATCGACATCCAGGACCCTTGACTGGCCGCCGCCTCGCGGATCGGCGCGGACGCATACCATTGAGATTAGATCGATCGGTGTTTCCCAGTCTGTAGCATCCGTATGCAACCTCTCGACTTCCTGTCCGCCTCGCGGCGACGGTATGTCAGTCGCGGGCTGGATGTAATGAACGAGCTGCGCCCGCGGTTCCTGGTACGGCAGGGCCACCAATTCTCCGAAGGCGCGGTTGATGGCGACAAACAGCCGGTTCCCTTCGTCAAAAAGGACGCCTCGCACCAACACACAATAGGGCCACTGAGCGACCCGCTGCTTTATTTCATCAACCAGCCAATCGAAACTCTCTGGACAGGATTCGCGAATATCGTCATGGACGCGCGTTTGCAATGCTGTAGAGTAGAACTCTTTGTTATCGTACAAAGGGAGGCGCTCAGCAGCCTCTAATAGCGCGCCCGCGAGGCTGGCTGAAACCTCAACTATTCCTCTCTCTGGAAACGGCGCGAGCATCCTTGTCACTTCCATCCCTTCGGAGATTTATCCATCGCTCCGCGCGGATCCTGTATCAAGAACCAGTAAACGCGCGCCAGGCAGAAAACGCCTTTTGCCGATCGGCCACGATTTCCGGTTCCGCCAGGCTCAAATGACTGCAATCCGCTTCTCCCCTAACCCGTAACAAAGGTCTTTCTCGATTTGTGATCTTGTTGGTGACGAACCGCACGATAAATCCAATGCGTGGATCATCGGAAGTATTCGGGTTCGATCCGTGCACAATAGTGCTGTGGTGCATAGAGATTTCGCCAGGCTGCAGCACGACATCCACTGCCTGGGATTCGTCGACCATTTCAACTTGCTCACCGCGCCTGACAAGATTGGAATCATCCCGGACGTTGATGTGATTCAGCAGGCCTTGCTTATGTGAGCCCGGGATCACCCGCATGCAGCCGTTGGCCTGGTGACTTGGCGTCAGGGCTATCCAGGCTGAGGTTGAAGGCGTCAGGTGCCAGCCGGAGTAGACGCTGTCCTGATGCCAGGAAACATAACTCGAATCATGCGGTGGCTTGTAGAAAACCAGGGTGCCGTCAATCAAAAGATCACCACCGAGGAGATTTTCAATGGCGTCCAGCAGGTCGTCATGAGTGACCAGATGATACGCCCAATCAAAGAAGAGATGCAGGCTGTCCAGCCGTCTTAGCGGACCCTTCCCGCAGTCCTTGATAACTGATTCGATCTCGGCGCGAAAAAGGCCGGCTTCCTCCGCGGCAAAGACTTTGATCGGGAAGACTATGCCTTCGCGTTCGTATTGATCGAGCAGTTGTCCAGAGATTACGGACGTCACGACTTATACCTTATACCTTTCGAGATCGCATTTCGTTTCGGAGCAAAGGCTTTCAATTTCCAAGCGTAGTCTCCGCACGAAAAATCATTTGACAGGTTCGCCCGGCGAGGCCGACTAAGCCAACTTTCTGGTCATAGGATCGAAGAGCCGACGGTAGCGCTCCAGGAACTCTCGATTCTTGTTGATAGCTTTCTCGAAATTTTCAAAGGAGTCATCTCTATATCCGTTTGCGGCCAGCGTCTTCTTGATCTGCTTCTTCCAGGTTGTAGTCGCTGACTCATTACCATTCTGGTGCAGATAGCCGCTTACGAACACATCCCAATCGGGCAGTCGCCTGACGAATTGTTCATTGAATAGCGCGCGCAGCTTTGGGTTGGTCAATAATGCGCTCCGAGTCTTTTTGTACGCCTTTCTCAAATTCTGATTTGCTAATGCCTGCCCTTTCTTGCCGAGCTCGTCGCTGACGTTATAAATGTTCCGAAGATAGCCAACTTCGCTGGTGGCAAATTGGGCGGCGTTCGTGCCTCCCCAAATATAACGCTCGTCCAGGGCCATTTCCGGCAACGCATTCTGGGCCAGAAAATTTTTGTCCTGCGGGCCGGGAATTACCAAGGCATCGTGATCCATGAAGATGATTTTTACTTGCCATTGGCCGGCCACCCAGACACTCTTCAAGCCCACGTTTCTGGCGACAAACGATTCGCCCCGCGAATAACCCCTGACGGCCAATAGCGTTCCCCAGAACTTCGCGATCTGCTTCATCAGAGACAAATAGATTTGATCAGCTCGGCCGCGATTTTCGGTCACCCCATAAGCAGCTTTAATATACTGCTTATGACTTTGATACCTGGTGGTTGGGGGCTGGTAGACCCCGAGAATCTCCTGCAGAATTGAATCTGCGAATCGCCGCGCGTCGTGCCGTGAATACTTGACGCCCAAACCTTCCCCAAAGTAAAGCTGCGGTCCGTCATTGGAAAGATATGCGGCCACCTTATCCAGCCGGAATGAAGTAGTGCCGCTGAGAATTGCCTGGGCTGGGGCGACCTGACTTATGAATTGTGCCGTAAGCCCCAGCTCGCCACGAAGTTGTGGTACCTGCGAACTGCCCTCTTCCCTGAAGGCATCAACGGATTCCCGCATCGCGACTCGCATTGCCTGAAAGCCGTCCCCAAACAATTGCGGCTCGGTAAAGTAAGGAAAAGTCTGGACTCTAGTCTTTTCCACGGGAATGGAAAAGATCGTAGATCGGGATATGTAGCTGGCCATGGGCGCGACCGTTCCGTGCACGCCGCGATAAATGAAGGCGAACCTGGAAGCGGCATTTGCTTCAAACCGCAAGAGCCATCGCATACAGCCGCCATCAAGCCTATGCGAAGGCGAGACCGTGTATCCATTGCGCGCGTAGACGACGTTCAGTGAATTCTTTCCCTTTCGACCGACCCGCTTAATCTCCAGTTCGATATTGCTGCTGGGGAGTTTGATGACCAGAGCAACAGTCGTTAACGGATATTCTACGAGAGAATTGATTTCAGCACTGGTGTTTTCCGAGACCCAATAAATGTCAGAGCTCTCACATAGTCTCTCAATGATCCTGGCTTCAAAGTCGGGCAGGCGGCTCATTGCGTCGCTGAGCTCATCGCCGACAAACGGCGGCTGTGTTCGGTCAACATCCTTCAGTCCATCGGTGATTTTCACCTGTTTAAGGATTCGATCGGCAACCTCATCGGCTGCGAATAGATACCGAGCCAGGGACAACTTGCACTCGACCCGGGCGATTTCGATGAAATCGCGCAAGGCGATGTCAGAAGTCCGCCTTCCCTTAATCTTGGCGTGCACATGATTTATTCTTTCGAGTTTCCTGCGAAACTCAGGAATGAAATCGCGCAGATCAATTGCTGAGTAACCCTCCTTCAGGACCGAGCGCACAATCGCTTTGTTATTCCCTGACGCCGACATCAGATCTAATCGAGTGAAAAGTAACTCGAAATCGTCTAACTGAGTCGGTGGGATCTTCAGTGCCTGATGTTCAAGCATGAGCACCGCCAATCGCCTCAGATCCCAGGGAGCCTCGTCTTTCCGTTTAGCAATAGCGAGCAGCTTCAAACAAAAATCATAGTTGTAGGTTTTCTGACGCAGGAACTCGTCAAACATCTCGTACGCCCGACGAACATCGCTAAACTCAGTTTTGAAAAGGTTGAAGAGACGGTTCTGACGAGAGAGGCGGGAAGGCCGACGAGGATGTTTCATATCTTGGATTTAAGCTTTGCCTGGCAGATTTCAGACAAAAAGGATGATGCGCACTGGGCGAAAGGCTCATTCGCATCGAGGTTTATGTGTCCGGAAGCATGAGCCCGGGATTCGTTGCCGTAAGTAACCAGGGAGGCGGACGGGCCATCATCGGTTCTAGCTTGCCGTCCGCCCTCAGATTGATCGCCAACAGACTACTTACCTGCCTTTACTACCGCCCTTAGGTTTAACTCCTCCAAGAGGCTTGCCCCCACCCTTCGGTTTTCCACCTCCAGTAGGCTTGCCACCGCCCTTCGGTTTGCCGCCTCCGGTTGGTTTGCCACCGCCCTTCGGTTTGCCGCCTCCGGTAGGTTTGCCACCGCCCTTCGGTTTGCCGCCTCCGGTAGGTTTGCCACCGCCCTTCGGTTTGCCGGGCTTACCAGGCTTGCCAGGCTTGCCATAATACTTAGCACCGCCGTACTTCTTGCCGCCGCCGTATTTCTTACCTTTGCCTTTGCCTTTACCCTTACCACCCTTACCTTTCTTATCCTTTCCACATCCCCACGACACAATGCCGAGCGCAAGAATCAAGGCATTGAGCAGGTCATTTGCGGTTTGGTTTGTAAGCACCATGTCGAAGGCGCCAGGTACGCTACCGCCACTCTTGTTCAGCGCATTGCGCACGTCCGTTGCGGTTTGGGTTTTCAGCCAAACATCGACGTTGCCCGTTGCTCCGCCGCCACCACCACCGCCCTTACCCTTTTTCCCGCCCATAACTTTCCTCCTGTGCTTAGGGCTTTACTACAAGACCTATGTAGAAAAGCGAATCAGTCCCTCCAAATCCAAGGAGCTCGATGCATGGAAATTACAAAGAGACATCGAAACTGTTTTTCAGCTAACTGCTGGCCCCGCCACTACGGCTGGCCAGGATTCTGGCCGGGCCTAATGACCGGTCTGTTGAAGCGTTCCAAGTCGTCCTTCGGCTTAGGTACCATGTAATTCGTCGGCGGCGTCACTGGAGCGCAGACTGCGTTAGGCGCCTGCGGACCCGCGCGGTGGCCGACACGGAAAATTCCCCAAGCGCCTTGCCGCGCCTGAATAGGAACGAACCCGGTGTAAAGGTAATCACCCGCCTGCCTGTTTTCACCACCCGCCTTGTCGATTACGAAATCGAAGTGATCTGACGAACCGTGGTTGTCTCGCGAGCCCAGCCACTGCGAAAGATTGTTGGAGTCGATAACTCTCGACTCGGCCGTGTAAGGATTCCTTTGCCAAACGTGGCCGTGCACCGTTATGACCTGAGAAGCCCCTGTGCCAAATGGATGGGCCATGCGAAAGCGCACGTTGTCGCCAACCTCGGCCGTAAAGATCGGTGTCTTGGGATCACCAAACGCTGTCGGCGGAGGTGGATTCCCCTGGTTGAGCAAATTCGATGACATGCAGGAGAAGTCCGTGGTGGCATTGTATTGATAGCGAAAAGCCTGAGGCTCGGTGCGGTAATTAACCGCGCCCTGGGCCTGAACCGGCTTACTCGGGTTGTTGTTGTTGCTAATCATCGCATCGCTAATCATCACCACAAACTCACGAAACATCTTCGTCCCATTCGCGAGCGGTTTCGACAGGGTGACGGTTGCCGAAGCGCGCGAAGTCGCTGGCGCCCCTCCGGGATCGCAATTAGCCAGGCTGACCGCCTCGCCGCACTGCCAGGTCGAGCCGGCCGGTTCGATAACCATGGCGCCGAACAGACCGTTGATGTTTTGATAGACGGGGTCCGACGTAAGCAGATTGAGCGAGCCGTATTCGATTGGCGTGTAAGTTAACCCACCAACGTTGTTCCGGCCGACCTTGCCCGCATACCACTGGTATTGAACGGTCTTACCGAAAGGCACTACCTGATCCTTCTGCCCCTGGCTATTCCATCCGACATTGATGCCAAAACTTTGTGCGGCATCGTAGGCCAGAAGTTGCGGATGCAGGCCGACATACCTCGAGACCTTCGTCGGATAGAGCGAAGTGTTGAATGGAGGCGCCATAAAGAAGCTTTGTTTGTATAGGTCCGAGGTCACACCGGGTGAGGCTTCTGGGTTGATGTTATTAGTCAGGTTGACCACGATACAATCGCCGGCGTTCGCCCGGAGAATCAGCGGCTCAATTGGAATGCCGGGCTTGAGCAGGCCACTGGGGTCGAGGTCTTCGGATCGTACGTACATGATTCCAGTGGACAGCGGGACGGCCCCACCTGACGAAGAAATCACGGCCAGGTTATCATTCGGGTTTCCTGGACTTACGCGATCATTAAGAACGAGTTGCCCGGTTGAAGTACCCGAGATTGGGCTGCGGACCGACAGGGCCTTCTGCGCCGTCACCGCCGTGATGTTGAAGGTCCTCTTAATCGCCGGTGCTTGCAGAACTGCCGGACAGGTCGAGTAGGTCACATTCGTGGCTGGGCCGACCGGATTATTAGGTAGTGGTTTTACTCCGGTCGCGACTTTATTGGGATCATAGGAACGGAACAATCCCCACAAACCATTGGCCAATCCCGTCTGATCGAAGCTGGGACTATAGAGATAGTCGGTGCAATTTCCCTGAGACATGCCATCGGGGCACTTGCGGCCGGTCTTAGGCGCGGATGACGATGGCACGTTAAAGAGGAACTCGAAATGCTCTGAGAGTCCCATCGCCTGGACGCTGCGATACCCGGAGTTTTTCCAGCTGGGCTCGGCAAGCCAGGTCGGTCCTTCGAAATCAAATTGGTGCGCAAAGACGTGTGCCCCTACCAGCAGCCGTATCTGAACCTTGTCGTTCTGATAAGCACGCATGACCGGCGTCGATGGATCGTTGTCGGCCGGGGTATTCCCGGGATGCAAGGCAGCATAGGTGGCGTTGTCATAGACATATGAAAGATCGCTCATGGGGCTCGGGGCCGGGAATACATCCTGGCTGCCGATACGCAGAGCGATGGGATCGTTCGTATAGTTTACCGATTGTGTGCCCGCCGGAGCGGCGGTCAACCCGGTGCTAACCAGCGACGGTCCGTCCGGAGGTTTATTGATCGCCTGCTCGGCACCGTGAACTACTTGATAGGCGAGTTGCAGGTCCTGGAACTCCAACATGAACTCGCGATAACTATCGGCGTTGTTCTTCGTGATAATGCGGGCCTGCCAACTGGTGGGTCCGCCGTCGAATCTTGAACCGAAGTTTTGGACGCCATCATTCGAGGTCCAGGTCGAATCAGTCGGTTCAACCAGCAGCCCGGCGTAGAGTCCGGCTTGCTGATGCGTCGAAGGGCCAAAGTGATCGTGTGTGAAGACGGTGCGCAGCGTCCGATCCACACCATAAGAGCCGTCCGCGGAGCGATTTGGATAAGAGTCGTCTACCTGAGGATCCAGGTACCAACGTTGGATGGTAGTCTGAGCACCCAACCATTCCGTCGCGCATTGCGCGGGCGGGTTTGGCACGTTACAAATCTCCGGCGGCGGAGGTTGCGGATTTCGCAGAGTTGAGACGCATCCCGGGCACGCGATCCATGAACCTCCCGGCGCCACCAGCGCCTTGTGAATATCCTGCACTTCTTCGGGGCTGAAGGTGCCGTCTTCATAGTTGAAGCCGTTACCCGCGCCGTCCGATGACGTCACATCGAACTTCACCAGGTGAATGTGTTGCCCGAGAATATCGGTAGGAGTACGCACCTGAAAATCATCCAGCAGGTAATAGTTGGGCACCAGGTTCGTGTGCCAGTACTCGATGATGTCGCCTGAGTTGCCGCGGAAGAACAGCGGCTCAGGCTTGCGGCCGCTCGCCGGATTACCGAACTTATAAGCGATGGTCGGCGCCACATCACCCCACAAAGTGAGCATGCGTTGCTGATTGAAGTGCCAGCCCACCTTATTAAAGGTGACATCCCGTTGGATGGCCGCCGCTTTGTAGACTCTGACTCTCTGCTTCTTGGTAACCGGATCGATGTTGACTGGCTTACCGTTATCGTCGACCGCCGGATCAGCGAAAGGAGCGCCTGACTGCGGCCCCAGAGGCAAGCCGTTAAGAATGAACCCCGTCGGTGGAGTAAGCATAGTCATCTGCGGAGATGTGACCGCAGGCGGCGGACACGAACCCGCCGTACCGTCGGGGAAGAAGGTCGGATAGCACCGGTTGCTGAAATACTTGATCGCAGATTTCTCAGCCGTGGTGCCGTCCTCAGGAAGCTGGAGCGCCGTCATCGTCGCCAGATCCTTACTCCAGTCTGTTTGAGTGTGTGCCTCGAACGACATGGAGCCACCAGTCACGACGTGGCGCGGCAGGCCGCCATCCAGGAACCCGCCCGAGCCATCGGGGGCGAAATCGAGCGGCGGATGCGGAGCGCGCGCGCCGGCGATACCCGGAATGAAATAAGGATAGCCGGGATTCTCGAGGATGTTTTTTGGTGAAGGCAGGAACTGCCCCACCATCTTGACGCGCGCATGATCGTACTGGCTGTTGATCACGGTGCCGTTTAGTAGTGTTCCATCAACGCATCCGCCGATTACATCAAGACCGTTTATTTGGTTCGCCTTGCACGTTCCACCCAGAACCACCTGACCCCCAAACGCGATAGGTGTCGGCGAGCCGTCGACCGTCACCTTATTTTTAATTTGCGCATAGGCTGGAAGCGGGGCCATGGGAATGGTCGGCAACGGCACCAAGGCGGGGTTCGGCGAACCCGCAATGATTTCGCCGTCGGGCAAGGCCCGCGATCCAGGCACCACCTGATTGCTCACGTCACTACCATTGACGGTTGTATTATCGGGATAGACAAAAGTCCCGTTCTCAAACACATCATGCGTCCGCCACATCGCCCACATGCCCGCGGCGAAATGAGGATAGAAGTGACAATGGAAGATCGAATCGCCTACCACTTTGTTTCGATTACCACTACCGTTATAGACCATCTCGAGCGTGTAGCTGGCCCCGGGACTAATCATCTGACTATCCAGATAGCTTGACTCATCGCTATTCGGCGACTGTAGCCATTGATGTGCGTGTTGGTGATGCACATGCGTAACGTCTCTGCCGCCGTGAAGAATCCTGAACTTGAGATGATCGTTGATGTAACTGTGGTAAACGTTCGAAGGATCGTCGGGAAAGAATGCCTCGGTAGCTTTCACGTCCGGCGTCATCGTATAGGGAAACCCAGGATTGGATCTCGTGCCCGCGCACGGAGGTTTGGTGAAATCAGCCGTGGTCTTACAGGGACTCTGGAATCCAGACTGCTGGGCCAGGTTGTTAGAGTTGGCCGGCTTATTGACCAACATCGCCGGGTCGCCCACGGACCACGCGCTCAGGAAGAACTCTTCAAACTTGCAATCAACACAATCGGCCATCGGTCCCACGCCAATCCGGTTAGCGTAGACTTCCGCGCCGATTCCGCCGGTGCCATAGTTGATGGCGAACGCATCCTGGCCCGCGGTCAAGGTGTTCGAGATACCTGGATCTGTGAAAACCGGAAATGCCTGTTGAGTGATCGGGCCGAGCGCGCCATGGTACATAACGGTGATCTCGCGATATGGCTGTTTCCGATCCGGCGCGGCCGGGTTCTGACAGAATAGCGGATCGACTTTCACGCCCGGAGGCGGATTTAGCGCCGGATTGTTTTCCGCGTTACAAGGCGGATCAGGTTTGTTCGGGTCGCCGTTGCCGCCCGGGAATCTGCCGGCGTTTGGGCCTGTGATAATGGCAGTCAGGTCGCTGCGCACAATTCTATTCTTGGCGTCGAGCATCTTTAAAACGGGAGTGCCAACTAACTCGGCGGGAATTGGAGTTCCATCGAGCCGGACGGCCGGATACACAGTATCGTAGTCGATCAAAGGATGATTATCGAGAGTATTAAGGTAACCACCGATCGTTTTCCCAGGACCAATACCGAAATCGGGCGTCTTGATCACTTTGACTGACTTTCCATTTATCGTGAACACGCAGTTCGCGCTTCCGGGCGGAGTGCAAACGAGGCTGCCTGGGGGCACCTGGTCAGGCCGGTTGGCATTGTAGGTGGCAAGCAACAGATCTTCGGCGCTCACCTGGCTACGGTACCATTCGGATTCCCACGGCCTTCCTTTAGCATCCACTCCGGAAGGCTGAACGTTCAGGGCGCCGAAGAGTCCGCGCGTTAGCTGATCGCCCTGGGTGCTGGTGTCGCCCATCGTGTACATCATGAATGTGCCTTCTTCTCTTGCGAAGAGGGTGTAGGTTTGCTTATTCCCCGGCATCGGACTCGGAGGAGGAGGCGGCGGGACAGGACTTGCGAGACTGGAATCATTTCTGCCCACGAACGAGCCGTCATCTTTCGGCCCAGTCACCCACTCCATTCCCTGGATGTGCAGAGACACTTCCTTTGTACCTGTGCTTGCTCCCGCTACTTTGGTCTTGGTGAAGGTGTCTCCCGATATCGCATCTATGAAATCGATTTGCAGACAGTCTCCAACGTTTGCGCGCAGCACCAAGGGACGGGGTCTCTTGCCTGGCCTGAGCTGAATCTGCTTCGTTATTTTGTCTATCACCGTATCGCTCTTGAGCGCAAAAATTAATCCATCAGGAATCGCCGCTCCCAAGCGGTTGAGCATGATTGGCTGAGAGAAAGCCACGACGTCGGCACTAATCGTTCGCTTGCACGGCTGCGGCACTTGGGGCGCGGGAGTTGTCACAGGCTTACTCTTCGCGTCGGCCCTGGCGTTCATCAAGTCGGTTTCAATTTTAGCCGAAGCCGCCAGACCCTTTGTTAGATCGATCGCAGAGTTGCCGGCCGGTGGAGACGTGTTCGCAGGCTCGGTAGACGGTGTTGAGGTCTTAACCTTGTCGGCCGATTGCAATCCGGTTTGTGCCTCCGCTCGTCCGCCTACCATCAGAAGCAGCATGACCAATGCAAAATAGCGGATCAAGTTTGCGATCATACTTTCGTGGCGTGACATATGCACTTCTCCTTTAGGGTGTTCAACCGCAAGCATGACGATCAACCCCTGGGCTCACAAAAGAGTGTGGCCGCTAAACTACTGAGTTACTGAGTTACGGTCCCTTAGCGGCTAATCTGTGATAGCGGCGATTGGGAAGACCGCATTTTTAATTAATTGACTGCCGAAGCCTAA
>Ga0070698_100000300_pt1 | contig 50579 bp, 49 predicted proteins | sample KBSK1502metaG_FD_65477 | JGI IMG/M metagenome (GOLD analysis project Ga0070698, IMG submission 65477) | Corn, switchgrass and miscanthus rhizosphere microbial communities from Kellogg Biological Station, Michigan, USA - KBS K1-50-2 metaG | ecosystem: Host-associated > Plants > Roots >...
TCCCACATCGGCGTCATCTCGCGCGGGACGCCGGGCATCGCGACGATCCGCTTGCCGTCTTTCCGGACGTCCCAGCCGGGTGCCGTGCCGTTGGGGTTCGGAAGGGCTCGCGCCGACGGGATGAGCCACGCCTGCTTGCGATTCCGGTCGGGCATGGCGAGGCCGCGTCCCGAGAACCACGCGGCGAGGTCGGCCTCGAGCCCCGGATCCACCGCCGGTTTCTCGTCCAGAGCGGCCGCGATGGCCTCGCGGGTGAGGTCGTCCTCGGTTGGGCCGAGCCCTCCGGTCGCCACCACCAGATCGCTTCGGCTGAGCGCTCGCTCGAACGCCTGCCTGGCGCGGCCGAGATTATCGCCAACCGTCTGCATGTGGAGGCAATCGATGCCCAGGAGCGCAAGCCGCCCCGCCAGGTAGTTGGCGTTCGTGTCGACGATCTGGCCGAGAAGGAGCTCGGTCCCGATCGAGAGAATCTCAGCCCTCAGCGACATTGCCGAGCGTCATCGTGACCGAGGACGAAATTTGGCATGGCGCTTGCTGCCTGTCCTGTTCGACAACAAGAAATCCCAACCCTTCCCTTCCTCACCACGAACCCCGTCCGCAAGGACGGGGTTTTGTGGTCGTATGGGGGTCGCACGGTCGAGCCAGGGGGCTAGGGTACGCTGCGGAAAGAGACATCCGGCGGAGGTGCCGCGTTGGCCACGGGGTATTGCGTCAAGTGCAAGGCCTCGCGCGAGATAAAGGACGCGCAGCAGATCACCATGAAGAACGGGCGCCCCGCGACCCAAGGGATCTGCCCCGTTTGCGGGACCAAGATCTTCAAGATCGGCGCTTCGACCTAAGCGGCGGTACGGGTCCTGCGGCGGCTCCCGCCAAGGAGGTGCCCGCATGAAGGTACGCGAGCTCATGACAACCGAGCCTGTCACCGTCGAGCCGAACGCCACGCTCGGCGAGGTCGCCACGCTGATGAAGCAGGAAGACTGTGGCTCCATTCCTGTTGTGGAGGCCGGCCGTCTCGTTGGCATCGTGACCGATCGGGACATCGTCATTCGCGGGATCGCCGCCGGAAGCGACCCGAGGACGCAGCGCGTGAGCGCGATCATGTCCGCCGCCCCAGTCACGATCGGCCCGGGTGCCGATCTCACCGAGGCGGAAAAGGTCATGGCGGATCGTCAGATCCGGAGACTGCCGGTCGTCGAGAACGGCAAGCTCGTCGGGATCATCGTGACCGCGCAGGTCGCGCGCGCCGGCGACACACGGAAGGTCGGCGAGACACTGAAGGAGATCAGCGAGCCCATGAGTGGCCTCGGTTCGCACGGACGCGGATGAGAGTTGGTGGACAACTTGGTTGATGCTGCTGCTCGCCCGTCGGTACCATTTCGATGGGCCAGTAGCTCAGCGGTAGAGCAGGAGACTCTTAATCTCTTGGTCGTGGGTTCGAATCCCTCCTGGCTCACAGTGTGACGTTTCGCGACATCGGAGGACATGTCGCAGGTGAGCTTCCGGGAGCTGGTCCTGTCGAACACGAAGCCGCAAATCGAGAACGCCTCGAAGGCCTCGGCTCGAGCCGCGGAATTCCTAAACGGTCAGCCTGAATTTCTTGACGCGGCCGTCCACGCGGCGATCGAGGCAAGGCTTAAAGAGATCTGCGATCCGTTCCATGCTGGGGACACTCAGCTCGACGCAGATAGCGAACGTCGGGCCCCTTTGAGTTTTCCGCCGCTGGAGTGTCGGCACCTTCCGAACGAGGCTAAGCGCGCAACTTGTTGGAATTAACCTCGCCCATCTTGGTCGGTGCTCGAGATCGTCTGGGATTTGTCATGAATCGGGCCGATCCGACAATCCTCCTTGCCCGAGACCTTACCTTTACCCGGGCGGTGCCCGCTTCTGTGTACATTACGAAAGGGAGCCGATGAAAAAGCCTGAGCCAATGAAAGGGACATCCCAGTCACTGGGACTGCGCGCGATGGATGCCGCAGCCGAGGCCTTCCGCGCACTATCGGAGCAGGATCTTGATGGCATCTCGCAACAGGCAATCGCAGAAGCCCGGGCGATTCTCGCCGTCCAGCAAATTGTCAGACTGGACACGGCGCGCGTAATCGTAACTAACAAGAGTTGGCAGACGAAGTCCGCGCCGTCCTTGACAGCAACGTTGTCGTTGACGGCTTCCTAAACAGACGCCGCGCCTCCTCGGAGGTCATGCGCGCTTTGTTCTCGGGGATATTCCGCGCCTATGTCACTTCAGACGTGCTTGCCGAGTACGAATTGGCTCTACGATCGCAGTCCGTCAGGAACGCCGCGCTGACCGTCGGCCTTCATGCGAACTTTGTCCATCTGTACGCCCAGGCGGTCGCTGATTCGGTCGAGCTCGTTGCGCCCGGGCCCTCGTTTCGTACCAGTGATCCCGACGACGACAAGTTCACGGCGTGTAGTACCGGCGCTCACGCGACGCATCTCATATCCTCCGACCACTCGCTCCTGGACATGGGAACCGTGCTGGAGGCGGTCGTGATGACGCCGGAGGCGTTTGCGAAGGTGATCGATGCCTGAAGGTACAACGAGACCCCCCGCGCTACAGTTCACATTGCTCTACGAACAACTTGGCTTCGACCAGCTCGGGAAGCCGATCTTCTTCGGTAGCTTCAACAACATACAGGCGACGCTCGGCTTCCCGTTCAATGCCTTACTGCTGGTTTCCAATCAATGGACAAATGGATTCGGACATCATCGCCAGCGCACGCGCATCACCAGTCCAACGGAACAGGTGCTAGTCGAGTCTGACGATGTTGAATTCTTTCTAAAGGACAGCCTCTCGAGTCAGCGCGTTGATCATCGCCTAGGGGTCACGTTTGCGGAGGATGGCCGCCACAAGATCAGCGTTCTCCTTAACGACAAGGTCGTGTTGGAATACTTCTTCACGGTTAGGGTTCAGAAGGCAAGGCCAACCGCTTCGCAGGAATAGCACTTAGGCCCCGCGTTTTACCTGTTAGGACTTTGAAAGGGGCTATCCGTCGCCGTGAAGATTCCGCGACGCAATCAAGCGGTCATCCCTCAGTCGGTCGGTCTTGTTCGCTAGTGGCGAATGTTGAACTCACTTCACAGCAACTCTTTGAAGCAATCGAGGAACTCCGGCTGCACCGGGAATTAGGGGAAAGGATCCTGAACAACCCTTTCAAAGAGGGTGAACTTACTGTCTGGCTGGCGAAGGCAGCCGCGCTCGTGGAAAGGGTCGTTCCCGAGAGTGACTACTACGTGGTTAACGCGTATCGCGAGGCGTCGGGGCGGTTGTTCGCGTCGACCTATAACTTCGACGCGCGTCAGTCGAATCGAGATGAGGCGATTAGAGCGAAGCTCCCGGCAATCGAAGCCGCGCTCGAGTCAGGCAACAAGCGGCTCACCCGCATGGCCAGTGCGGGGCAGCCCGCTCTGGTCGCCGCACCGCCTCCATCGCAGATGCCAGACCTCAGGTTCACCGCGATCAAGAACGACACATTGCGCGCGATCGCCGAACGGGACTATCGCGAGCTCCGTTACGCCGCCAACTACCGCTTGGCAAAATCGCAGGCAACATTGGCCGGCTCGGTCGCAGAGGCGGCCTTGTTGGACGCTCTGCTGCGGAAGAACGTCCCGCCAGCAGAACTGGAAAGGCTGCCCATGGGCGGGCTTTATTCGCGCGCCGTCGCTGAAGGCCTGCTCGTGGGCCGGTCCGCCAACGCTGTCGCGGCGGCGAAGGATGCGCGCAACTTTGTCCATGCGGGCGTCGAGTTTCGGGAGGGCGTCCTCACCCCGGCGGATGCCGACAATGCTCTGACGACGATGTTCGTAGTGCTTCAGGAGCTTCGAATCTCTTGAGCTTCAGTCGTCCTCTCGCAACCGATGTAGCAACGCCTGGACATTCGCTAACCCATCAGGGCACATGAGGTGCCGGGAAATGCTCAAAGTGACTGCTCCTGACCTCGCCTGAATTCCCACGGCGCAAACTCCTAATCTCTTGGGTCCAGGGTTGGAGTCCCGGCTCAAACGGAATAGGCGCAACAGGGGCGGCGTTGCGCCCAGCGATGAGCAATGACCGAAGGCCCCGTTTGTGGCAGGACTTCAACGAAGGTGTCATCGAAGATTTCCGCGCGAACCGCGGTCAGATCACGAGGGGTCCATTCAAAGGAGGTTCGCTGCTCTTGCTCACGACCCGCGGGGCGAAGAGCGGCCGGGAGCGCACGCACCCGCTGGCCTACACGCGGGATGGCGACAACGTTTTCGTGATCGCGTCGAAGGGCGGCGCGCCGACAAACCCTGATTGGTATCGGAATCTCCGCGCGAATCCCAGGGTCATCGTGGAGCTCGGCCCGGAGCGGTTCGCGGCGAATGCGCGCGTGACCAATGGAGCGGAACGCCGGCGCCTCTACGACCTGCAGGCGTCGCGGATGCCCGGATTCAAGGAGTACGAACGAAGGACCTCGCGTGAGATCCCCGTCGTCGTTTTGGAGCGCGCGGGCTAGCTCGACATCCGCGCCGGCCCGCGTCGCGTAGTTTCTGGCAGGTTGAACAAGCGCCGATCCCTCGTCGTCGCCGGCAGCGGCGCGGTCGCCGCGCTCGTCCTCGTTCTGGTCGTGGCCCTTCCGCTCGCGCTTACCCATCGCCGGGACCTGCCGCTCGAGCGGGTCTACGGCGACGCCGCCGTTTCGGTCGTGTCCCGCCTCCTCGGCGGCGACGCCGCGAATCCTCTCGCCAACGACGCGCGCGCCCTCGCGACCGGCCGCATCGAGTACACGGGATCGTGCGCGGTCTGCCACGGCGCGAAAGGCGATGGCCGCGGGGACTTCGGCCCGACGACGCACCCCGACGCGACCGACTTCACGACCGAAGCCGCAAAGAGCAAGACCGACGCGCAGCTCTTCTGGATCGTAAAGAACGGTCTCGGGTTCACAGCGATGCCCGCATTCGGCGCTCAATACAAGGACGCCGACATCTGGGCGATGGTCGCGTACATCCGCCACCTTCAGCGCGAGTCCGCAAGTGCCCTCGTGATACCCGAGCCCAGCGTCGCGCAGCTCGCGGCGGCCGATCCATCGGTCAGCCGCCAAGCGCGAGGCGCGGCGATCTACTTCGCGCTGGGCTGCCATCTCTGTCACGGGCCCGAGGGCGACGCGCCGGGCGATCTCGCCCTCCGCGGGCGCATCGAGACCGACATCGTCCGCCGCGGGAGCGATCGCGGGATGCCGGCCTATGGCACGAACCTCATCAGCGACGCCGATCTCGCCGACCTCGAGACCTACCTGCTGCGGTTCGCCGCGGTCCCCTCCAATCCCGACTGACCGCGCAGCAGCGACAGCGGATAGGTCGTGCCGCGCCAGCGGACGCCGCGCGTCTCGGCGAGGTAGGCCGAGCGCACGATCGCGTAGGCGAAGCAGAGGGCTGAGAACGGCAGCAGAAGCGCGAGCAGCAGGGCCGACGGCGTGAGCGCTTCCGTCGACTGGCGATATGTCTCGAGCAGCCCCGCCGCCAAACACACAACGACGATCCCGAGCAGCACGCGGTCGATGCCTCCGAGAACGATCACGCCCACGAACGGCCACACCATCGTCGCCAGGAGATAGACAACGACTCCCAGCGCATCGCGGACGCGGTACTCGAGGCTCGAGTACATGCTTTTTTCAAGACCGGATATCGCGGCGCCGAGTGACGGGTACCACTCCACCGATAAGAGGTCGTTGCCGTTCAGCACCCGCTGACGAAATCCGAACCCGCGCAGCCGCCGGCCCAGACGAATGTCGTCGTCGGGGCGCAGGGAAAGGGCGCGCATGGTGCCGATCCGCTCGTAGGCCGACCGGCGGACGAGATTGAAGGCGCCGATCCCAACGCCGCGCGCGCTCTTCGGGTCGTTTGCGAGGTAGGCGCCCCAGAGGGCTATGAACGCGTAGGCGAAGAATGCGACGAACGCGCGGAGCGCGAGGCCGCGCGCCACGAGGCGTGGCGCGAGCGTGAGGTGGTCGAGCCCTTCGGTCACGGCGTACCCGACGGCCCGACGGAGCGCGCCGGGGCCGAACACGACGTCCGCATCGGTGAAGAGGAGCCACTCGCCGCTCGCGCGCTCGGCACCACGCCAGAGCGCATGGTTCTTGCCGAGCCATCCCGCAGGCAGCTCGGCCACGCGGATCGCCCGGATGCGCGAGTCGTGCTTCGCGAGCTCGCCGACGACCGCTCCCGTCGCGTCGCGTGACCGGTCGTCCACGACGACGATCTCGAGGTCCGGGTAGTCCTGCGACAGCAGCGAATCCACGGCGCGGCCGATGGCTCTGGCTTCATCGCGAGCCGGGACCACGACCGACAGCCGGGGCGGCTCCGGGTCGCGCTTGCACGCTGGGAGCTTCGGGATCGCGTTGCGGCTGCGGACGAGCAAAACGAACGGCACGACCACCGCAAGGAAAACGAGCGCGTCGAAGATGAAGAGTGGCGGCGCCGCGGTCACCAGATGAAGCTAGCCCACCCGGCGCAGTACTCACACCGATGGGGGAGGTGTCACCCTGAATTCCCCCGTTCGCGTCCCCCGCGGAGCCCGCGAAAAGTACGTTCTGGGTGTTCCGGTGTCGACCGGTCATCCCTAGCGTCTTGCACGTGATACGAAAACTGCTCGCCGCACATCCGCGCGGTGCGCTGCCGCGGTACGTCGCCGCGGCCATCGGGGCCGCGGTCGTTTACGGGATCGAGCAGCTCCTGACCGATGACTTTGCGCGCTGCGCTGTCGCCGACTTCGCGTGGACCGCAGCGGCGATCGGCGCGATCTTCGGCACCGCGCGCGCGGTCCGCGCCTCGCGTGCCGAGGACCGCTTGGTGTGGCTGCTGTTCCTGGCGGGTTCGGTGTCCTGGCTTGCGGCCCAGCTTATCCGCGACGCGGCGGACATCGGAGGTCTCCCGATGCGCTCGCTGGTCGTGGCGGGCCTCGGCTTCATGACCGCCGCGCCGCTCTGGACGATCGCTCTAGTGGTACTCCTCCGTCGTCACGGGCAACGGCTCGTCCTGTACGCGCTCGTCCTCGACGTCGGCGCCGTCGTGCTCACGCTCGTTGCCTCCGTCACGCTCTACCTCGGGACCGCGCTCGCGACCGACATCGGCCGCGACCCGCAGGCGACAGCCGTCGCGGTCCTCTATCCGGTCCTGTACGTGGCCGCGACCGCGGCGGCGCTCTCCGCGGTCTGGGGGATGCCTGAGCGGGAGCCGCGTGGTGCGGTGTTCTCGCTCTTCTTCGGGCTCGGACTGAACGCCCTTGCGTTCGTGCTCTACCTGCCCGCGAACATCGAGGGCACGTTCAAGGGGGGGACCCCGATCGACGCGCTCTGGATCGTTGGCGTCGGGGCCATCGGCATCGCCGGGGCGCAGTGGGTCGAGGAACGCGAGGATGGCCGGAACAGCCAGCTGTCCGGTGCGGCCGTTCATTTGTCGCGGATGGTCCTGCCGGGCGTGGTCGCGGTAGCGTGCTCGCTCCTCTTGGTCTTCGCCAACGCCCGCGCGATCCAGGAGCGATTCGCCGACCAGATCGACGGCGCCGTGGCTCTGGCCGTGCTTGTCCTGGCGACGCGCGCCGGCCTTGCTCTCTACACGAACTGGCAGCTCGGAGAGCGCGAGCGACGCCGCGCCGAAGAGCTCGCCGTCCTGTATGACGTCGGCCTCGCGACCGCGGGCGAGCTTTCCCTCGACGAGCTCGCGAGCCTCATCGCGCGCGAAGCGACCGCGCTCACCGCAACGGACGGCGCCATGGTCGCGCTCGCCGAGAAGGACCAGGGGTTCATCGTCCGCGCGGTCCATAACGCGCCCGCGCTCGGGCTGCGCTCGTCGGTCGGTGAGGACCTGCGTGGTATCGCGCTCGAGAGCCTGCGCACGCGCGACGTCGTCGTCGCGAACGTCTATCGCGACCACCCCGACAGCAATCCCGCGCTCTACGACCTCCTTGCCTCCGCGATCGCGGCGCCCCTTATCGCGCACGGAAAGATCGTCGGAACCCTGACCGCGTACCTATCACGGCCGCGCGTCTTCTCCGAAGAGACCATCCGGTTGGTCCGTCTCTACGCGGCGCAGGCGGCGATCGCGATCGCGAATGGGGCGCTCCTCGCGGAGACGCGCCGGCTCGCACGCGACGACGACCTCACCGGTGTGCTCAACCGCCGTAGCCTGCTCGAGCGGCTCGAGGTACAGATCGCCGAAGCCACGCGGCACGGCGAGACCTTCGGCGTGGTCCTGTGCGACGTCGACGGGCTGAAGGGCGTGAACGACTCGGCCGGCCATCTCGTCGGCAACGAGGTCCTTCGAACGCTCGCGCGGGCGATGCGCCAGGCGACGCGCGCGGAAGACGTCGTCGCTCGGTTCGGTGGCGACGAGTTCGTCCTCCTCATGCCGCGGACGGGCCCGCTGCCCGCGCAAGCGATCGTCGGCCGGATCGCCGCCCGGCTGCGCGAGGAACGGTACATGTGGGCGGGACAGTCAAATGAGCTGCCGCGCGCGTCGTTCGGGATCTCCTGGTTCCCGGTCGACGGTCGCGACGCGGATGCGCTGATCAGCACGGCTGATGCGCGAATGTATGAGGACAAAGCGCGAGCCCGGATGACGGGCGTCGTCGCCGCCGCGGAGGCCGACTGATTCGCTAGGCTTCCCTTCTGAGGTCTCACGAGGAGGGGGAACGTGGCGAAGTGCCCCGAGTGCGATGCCGAAGTCACCGTCGGCTCGGATGCCGTCAAGGGAGAGATCGTCTCGTGCGCCGAATGCGGGGCCGAGCTCGAGGTCAAGGACACGGCGCCGGTCGCACTGGCGCTCGCGCCAAAGGCCGAAGAGGACTGGGGTGAATAAGCCTCGTGTCGGCGTGCTACTTTCGCGCGTTCGCGTCGAGGAGAAGCTCCTGCTTGCCGAGCTCGAGTCGCGGGGCGTCGAGACGAAGGTGATCGACGACCGCGAGCTGGTCCTTGCCGTCGAGCAGCGCCCGGAGCTCGGCGTCGACGTCATCCTCGAGCGCTGCATCCAGCACGGCACCGCCCTCTACGCGCTCTCGGTGTTCGACGCCTGGGGCGTCCCGACGGTGAACCGTTACGAGGTCGCGGAGATCTGCGGGAACAAGCTGCTCACGACGATGCGGCTCATCCGCGACGGGGTCCCGAGTCCGCGGACGCGTGTGGCGTTCACGCCGGAATCCGCGCTCGTGGCGATCGAGGAGCTCGGCTATCCGGTCGTGCTGAAGCCGCTCATCGGTTCGTGGGGCCGGCTCATCTCGAAGGTGAACGACCGCGAGGCGGCCGAGGCGATCGTCGAGCACAAGGACGTGCTCGGGAACTATCTCCACTCGATCTACTACATCCAGGAGTACATCCAGAAGCCGGGCCGCGACATCCGTGCGTTCGTCGTCGGAAGCGAGACGATCGCCGCGATCTACCGTGCGAGCGAGCACTGGATCACGAACACGGCCCGCGGCGGCCAGGCCTCGAACTGTCCGGTCACGCCCGAGCTCGACGCGCTCTGCGTGCGTGCCGCGCGTGCCGTCGGTGGCGGCGTCGTCGCGATCGATCTCCTCGAAGCGCCCGAGGGCCTGCTCGTCAACGAGGTCAACTACACGATGGAATTCCGGAATTCCATCGACACGACCGGCGTGAACATTCCCGCAAAGATCGTCGATTACGTCCTCGAGGTGGCGAGAGCAGCCCGGTGAAGGTTGGAGTGATCGGCGCCGCCGGATACGCGGGCGGCGAGCTCCTGCGCCTCCTCGTGGGTCATCCGAAGGTCGACGAGATCGTCGCCGGCAGCGAGTCCCTCGCGGGCAGGCCCGTGAGCGCGGCTCACCCGAACCTCCGGAAGCGCACGACCCTCTCGTTCGTCCACTACGAGGACGTGGGTCGCTGCGACGTCCTCTTCCTCGCGTTGCCGAACGGCGCGTACCGCGCGCACGAGTTCGAGGATCGCGCGACGGTGCTGGTCGACCTCTCCAGCGACCATCGTCTGCGCGATCCGGCCGACTACGACCGCTGGTATGGGTCGCCGCATCCGCGGCCATCCCTCCTCGACCGCTGGACGTACGGCATTCCCGAGCTGCACCGAGATGAGATCCGCACCGCGAAGCGCATCACCGGCGCGGGCTGCAACGCGACCGCGTCGATCCTCGCCCTGCTTCCGCTCTTTCGGGACGGCCTGGTGGACCGGAGCCGGCCGGTCGTCATCGAGTGCAAGGTGGGATCGAGCGAGGGCGGTCGCGAGCCGAGCGAAGACAGCCACCATCCGGAGCGCTCCGGCGTTGTCCGCTCCTTTCGTCCGGTCGGGCATCGCCACACCGCGGAGATCGAGCAGGAGCTGCGTCTCGGCGGCCACGGCCTCCGGGTGGATCTCTCGGTGACGTCGGTCGAGCTCGTCCGTGGAGTGGTCGCGACGGCGCACGTCTACACCAGCAAGACGGTCGACGAGAAAGTGCTCTGGAAGGTCTACCGCGACGCCTACGCCGCCGAGCCGTTCATTCGCATCGTGAAGGAGCGCACCGGGATCTGGCGCTATCCCGAGCCGAAGCTCCTCGCCGGAACGAACTTCGCCGACGTCGGCTTCGCACTCGATCCACGTGGCGAACGCATCGTCGCGCTTTGCGCGATCGACAACCTCATGAAAGGCGCGGCCGGCAACGGTGTCCAGGCGATGAACGTCGCCTGCGGGTACCCCGAGGATGCTGGCCTCGGCTTCGTGGGGCTGCATCCGTGACGCTCCGCGCCGTCGTGAAGGCCGGCGGCAGCGCCGGCGTCGATCGCGATTCGGTCGCCGACCTGGTCGCCGACATCGCTCGCTCGGACGAGATCGTCCTGGTCCACGGCGCATCCGGCGAAACGAACAAGCTGGCGGCGGCGCTGGGCCATCCGCAGGAGACGATCGTCTCGCCGTCGGGGCACGAAAGCCGCCGCACCGATCGGCGGACGCTCGAGATCTTCGCGATGGCCGCGCTTGGCGTGGAGAACTTCCTCTATGTCGAAAAGCTCCAACAGCGCGGGATCGACGCGGTCGGGCTCTCCGGCATCTCGGGTCGCCTCCTCGTCGCGAGCAAGAAGGACGTGCGCTCGGTCCGCGACGGGAAGACCATCCTTCTTCGCGACGACTACACCGGAAAGGTCGAGGCCGTGAACCTGCCGCTGCTCACGCAGTTCATCGGCGCGGGGCGTGTGCCGGTCATCGCGCCGCTCGCCCTGTCGACAGAGCAGCAAGCCCTGAACGTCGACGGCGATCGGGTCGCGGCGGCGATCGCCGTGGCCATCGACGCCGACGCGCTGATCATCCTGACGAGCGTGCCCGGCCTGCTTCGCGATGCGGACGACCCCGGGACCCTCGTGGCGGAGACGACCGTTCAGGAAGCGGAGTCCCTCGCTCGAGGACGGATGAGGGTCAAGGTCCTCGCAGCGCGAGAGGCGCTCGAGGGTGGCGTGGACGAGGTCGTCATACGGTCGGCGAGTGGAGACCCGGGCGTGCGCACCGTGATCCGCTCGTGAGCGCGACGGTCCGCGCCACCGCCGATCTCATCGCGGCCGAGAACGCGCACACCTCGGGCCTCTACACCAAGCGCGGGATCGTCCTCGTGCGTGGCGACGGCGCGACCGTCTACGACAGCGAAGGGCGGGAATACATCGACTGCGTCGGCGGACAGGGCACGGCCAACCTTGGCCACGGCAACGCCGCTGTCGCGAACGCGATCGCGCAGCAGGCCCGCACGCTCGCCTCGTGCACCGAGCTCTTTTACAACGACCGCCGGGCCGAGCTCTACGAGGTCCTCGCCGCGATCCTGCCGCCGTCCCTCGATCGGTTGTTTCTGTGCAACAGCGGGACCGAGGCGGTCGAGGGGGCGCTGAAGTTCGCCCGGGCGGCGACGAAGCGGACCGGCATCGTGGCGACGATGCGCGGCTTTCACGGAAAGACCATGGGCGCGCTATCCGCGACGTGGGGCCCGGAATACCGGGACTTGTTCGGTCCGCTCGTCCCCGACTTCTCGCACGTCCCGTTCAACAAACCCGAGGCGCTCGACTCCGCCATCACCGACGCGACCGCCGCCTTCATCGTCGAGCTCGTCCAGGGCGAGGGCGGCGTGCGTCCCGCGACCCGTGAATTTGCCCAGGAAGCGGCGCGACTCTGCGCCGAGCGGGGTGCGCTCCTCATCGTCGACGAGGTTCAGACCGGCTTCGGCCGTACCGGAAGGTTCTTCGCCATCGAGCAGTACGGGATCGTGCCGGACATCCTCTGTCTCGCGAAATCCATCGCCGGCGGGATGCCGATGGGGGCGATCGCGTTCTCGCGGAAGATCGGCGACCTCGCCAAGCGCTCGCACTCGACGACCTTCGGCGGAAATCCGCTCGCATGCGCCGCCGCGATCGCGGCGATCGGCGAGATCCAGCGTCTCGACCTCCCGCGCAACGCTCGAGAGCGCGGCGCCCAGCTCATGGAAGGCCTTCGCGCGATCCAGTCCGATCGGATCCGCGAGGTGCGCGGCCTCGGCTTGCTCGTCGGCATCGAGCTCAAGGAGAACGCGTCGAGCGCCCTGCGCGCGCTCCAGGACCAGGGCGTGCTCGCGCTCGGCGCCGGCCCGACCGTCGTGCGCTACCTCCCACCGCTCGTCATCACTGAAGAGCTGATCGAGCGAGTGGTGGCGGCGAGCCGCGCGGTGCTCGCATGATCTCCTCGATCCTCGGCTAGCCGGTGCACGCCGATCCTGCCGACGTGGATCTTCTCCGCGGGCTCGTCGAGATCCCGAGCGTGTCGCACCGCGAGGGCGACGCCGTCGAGTGGCTCGTCGCGCGCATGGATCAGCGCGGCTTTCGGGCGAGCGTCGACGATGCCGGCAACGCCGTGGGCGAGATCGGCGACGGGCCATTCCACGTCGTCCTCCTCGGTCACATCGACACGGTGTCCGGCGACATTCCCGTGCGGATCGAAGGCGACGAGCTCGTGGGCCGCGGCGCGGTCGACGCCAAGGGTCCGCTCGCGGCGTTCGTCGCTGCGGCGACGGCGCCAGTGCCGGGTGTTCGCGTCACTGTCGTAGGCGCGGTCGAGGAGGAGTCGCCGACGAGCAAGGGCGCCCGCCATCGCGCCACGCTTCCGGGGCCGGACTGGTGCGTCATCGGCGAACCCTCCGGATGGGACGCGGTGACGGTCGCGTACAAAGGACGGCTGACTCTCTCCGTCCAGCTCTTTCGCACGGCGCGTCACGGTGCCGCACCGGGACCGACCATCGCCGAAGAAGCGCTCGCGGTCTGGGAAAAGATGCGCGATGACGCCCGTGCCCGCGCCGGCAGCGCGCGTTCCTTCGAGCGGCTCGACTGTCGGCTCGAGGGCATCGAGGCCGTGGCCGGCGATGGTCTCGTCGAGGGGGCTCGTCTTCGCATCGGTTATCGCGTACCGCCCGGCATCGACCCCGCCGAGATCGACGCATGGACCGCGGGCTTCGCTCAATCGGAACCGACGCAGGTCATCGTCAGCCCCGAAAGCATGGAACAGCCTGTGCGCACGCCTCGAACGAGCCCGCTCGCCCGCGCATTAGTGCGCGCGATCGCCGCGGCGGGCGGTCGGGCCAGTTTCAAGGAGAAGAGCGGCACAAGCGACATGAACATCCTCTTCCCGGCGTGGCGATGCCCGATGGTCGCGTACGGTCCCGGCGATAGCCGATACGACCACACACCTATCGAAAGGCTGTCGATTAGCGACTTCGCGCGCTCAATTTCGGTCCTGAAGGGCATGCTCAGCCGAGCGAGCGACCGCATAATCTGACGCCGACCTCGGGAAGGAGGCGCGCTGGGTGTTTTCGAAGCGCCACACGCGCCAGAGGCTCGTCGTCGCTGGCCTGGCCCTGCTGGCGCTTGCGGTCGGCGCCCTCCTCCTGCGGATGGAGCTCTTCGACACGACCCTTCAATCAATCGTTTATGACAAGGCGATCGATATCGGGAACCCTCCGCTCGCGAACCAGGTCACGATCGTCGCGCTCGACAACCGGACGGTGGATCAGTACCGGTATCCCCTGCCGCGCCAGGCCTACACCGATTTACTCCGGGCGCTCAAGCCGCTCAACGCGAGCGTGATCGCCTTCGATGTCGCCTTCTACGACGCCGCGCAGAATCCCGAAGACGACCGCGCGCTTGCGGCAGCCATCAAAGACGCAGGCAATGTCCTGCTCGCGATGCAGGGTTCCGGGAAAGTGACTCTGGGGGATCACACCGAGCGTTATCCGGTGATGCAGTTCCCGATCCCGGTGCTGCGCAACGCCGCCGCCGGCGTGGGGACGGTGAACATTCACCCGGATCCCGACGGCCGAGTTCGTTACGCCCAGCTTCGCATCGAAGGGCCGGACGGTGCGACGTACTACTCGCTCCCCCTTGTGGCGGCCGCCAACAAGGTTCGGGCCGATCTATCGACCGCGCAGCGGACGGGCGACATCTTCACCGTCCACGCTCCGCTTGGCGACCGCGTGATTCCCATCGATCGGCGCGGCGGCATGTCGATCTACTACGCGGCGCCTCCCGCGCCGGAGCCGTCGGACTGCAGCAACAAGGATCTGTTCTGCGTCGTCTCGATGAGTGACGTGATCAACGGAGCGGTACCGCGCGAGCTCATCACCGGGCACGCGGTCTTCATCGGAGCGCACACCCTTTCGGCCGTGCCGGACAGCTACCCGGTACCCAATTCGAGCGGCGACAACATGTTCGGGGTGGAGATCTGGGCCAACGCCGCGCAGTCGATCCTCACCAACCGCTATCCGGTCCTGAAGCAGAGCGACCTCGCAACGCTCGCCCAGCTCTTCGTCGTCACGCTCGCGGGACTTCTTCTCGTGTTCCGCTGGCGGCTGTACGGCTTCCTCGGAGCGCTCGCGCTCCTCGTGCTCTACATCGTAGGCGCGTACGTCCTCTTCGCGCTCCAGACGCAGGGTCCGATCGGCGCGGGCCCGGTGGAGGTCCCCTCGATCGCCTACGTCATCCCGGCCGCTTTCTGGTGGATCATCCTGCTCGGCTACCTGCTGGCCGAGGAGCAGATCACGGTCGCGCGCACGCGAAGCACCTTCGGTCGTTTCGTCACTCCGTCGATCGCCCGCACGATCATCGATCGCGAGGAGGCCGGAAAGCTCGCGCTCGGCGGCGAGGAGAAGCGCGTCACGGTCCTCTTCGGAGACATCCGCGGGTTCACCACAATTTCCGAGGGGCTCGCGCCGGGTATTCTCCTCGGTCACCTGAACCGGTACTTCGACGGTATGGTGGACATCGTGAATCGCTACGAAGGCACCGTGAACAAATACAACGGAGACAACATCATGGTCCTCTGGGGCGCGCCGCTCGAGGTGAAAGACCCGGCGCGCAACGCGGTCGAGTGCGCGCTCGAGATGCAGCGCTGGATCGTGTCCGAGCGCGAGAAGGGCGGTCCGGACGTCTCCTTCGGGTTCGGCATCAACACTGGCCCGGTCGTCGCGGGCTTTCTCGGAGCAAAGGGACGCATGGAGTACACGGTCATCGGCGATAGCGCGAACGTCGCGTCGCGGCTCACCGCGGCCGACATCGCGCGGCGCGACCAGGTCGTCGTCTCGGGCGAGACCCTCGCCGAGCTCGGCGACGACGTCGAAGCGATCGACCTCGGTGCGGTGGCGGTAAAAGGTCGCGTAGAGGCGGTGCCGTGCTGGCAGATCAATCGTCTCGGAGCGGTGGCCACGCCGAAGCCCGCGCCCGCGCCAGAAGTGCCCATCCGACGTGCGGTCGTCGCGGGGTATCGCCGTGCTTGACGACAAGGTCGCGCTCGTGCTCGTCAAGCTCGGCCACCTCGCCGTACAGAAGGACCGCGAGGCCTACCTGCGCGGCCTGGTGGATCTCTGCTCGCAGGCCGTCGATGCTGAGCGCTGCACCGTCTACATCGTCAACGGCAAGAAGAAGGAGCTCTGGGCTCGCGTCGCGCAGCGCACCGCGACCGAGATACGCCTGCCGATGGGACAGGGGCTCGCGGGGCAGTCCGCGCTCACCGGAGAGACGATCAACGTTCCGGATGCATACGCGGACGCGCGCTTCGACCGGAACGTCGACCTCCGTACCGGATTCCGAACGCTGAACATGCTCGTCGTTCCAGTCTGGGGGAGTGACGGGCAGAGCGTGGTCGGCGTGATCCAGGCACTGAACAAGCGCAACGGCGCGTTCGAACGGCGCGACCAGATGCTGCTCGAGCAGATTGCTGAGACCGTGGGCCCCGTGCTCGAGCACATCCCGATCGACAACTGATGACGGAGGAGCGCCGAAAGCAGCGCGACCGTCGCAGCCAGCGGCGGCGCCGGGGCGAACGCGGAGTCACAACGGCGTCGAAGCTTGACCTCATCCTCGACGTCACGCGGCGGCTCATGTCGATCACCGATCTCGATGCGCTGTTACGGGACATGGCGACCGCAACGACTCAGCTGCTCGACGCCGACCGGGCGACCATCTTCATCGTCGATCGAGACCGCGCCGAGGTCTGGTCGAAGGTCGCTCTCGGCACCGGTGCGGGCGAGATCCGGCAGGCGATCGGGGTCGGCATCGCGGGCACCGTCGCCGCGACGGGCGAGACGATCAACATCGCCGACGCGTACGAGGACCCTCGCTTCAATCCGGAGCCGGACCATCGCACCGGGTACCGCACGAAGACCCTGCTCACCTTCCCGATGACCGGGCAGAACGATCGCGTGATCGGCGTATTCCAGGTCGTGAACAAGAACGGCGGTGGGGAGTTCACGACGGACGACGAGGAGACGTTGAGCTCGCTCGGGGCGTCGGCGGCGGTCGCGGTCGAGAACGCGCAGCTCATCGCGGAGCAGCGGCGCCTCTGGACGACCCTCATCGAGACGCTCGCGGTCACCATCGACGCACGCGATCAGCAGACCGCCGGACACAGCCAGCGTGTGACGCGGTACGCGGAGGTGATCGGGCGCGCCCTCGGGCTCCAGGGGATCGAGCTCGAGAAGATCCGCGCCGCCGCGCTCCTCCACGACTACGGCAAGATCGCCGTGCGTGACCAGTTCCTCCTGAAGCCCGGGAAGCTCGACCAGGCGGAGTTCGAATACATGAAGGTCCACGCGGAAAAGACCGGCGAGTTCCTCGCGCACCTCGTGTTCCCTCAGGACATGCGCGACGTCCCGGTGATCGCCGCACAGCATCACGAGCGGATGGATGGCAAAGGCTATCCCCGAGGCCTTCCCGCGGAGCGCATCCTCCTCGGCGCGCGGATCGTGGCGGCCGCCGACGTCTTCGACGCGCTCACGGCCCCGCGCTACTACAAGCCCGCGTACACGCTCGAGAAGACGCTCGAGATCATGGACGGCATGGCGGGTGATCATCTTGACCCGACCGTCGTCGCTGCGGTCCGGCGCAACGTGCACGACCTGGAGTGGACGCTCGAGTCCATGAAGCACACCTGGCCGAAGCCCGGCGACGAGGGCATGGCCGCGGCGCCCGAGTCGGGCCTCTCGGAGCGCGATCAGGCGAGCAGCTCGTGAGGATCGAATGAAGATCCGCTTCTGGGGGACGCGCGGCTCCATACCGACGCCGGGCCCGCTCACGGTGCGCTACGGCGGCAACACCGCCTGCGTCGAGGTCCGCGACAGCACCGGGTCGCTTCTCATCCTCGACGCGGGCACCGGGCTCCGCGAGCTCGGCACGGCGCTCATGAACGGCGGCGGCGCGCGGCCCTTCTCCGTCGACCTCCTCCTGTCGCACCTGCACTGGGATCACATCCAGGGCATTCCGTTCTTCCGTCCCGCGTACGACCCCAAATCGTCCCTCCGCATCCGCGGCCCGAAGCAGTCCCGGACGATGCGCGAGCTCCTCGGCCTCGGGATGGACGACCCCTTCTTTCCGGTCGACATCGACGATCTCCCCGCGCAGCTCTCCGTCGGAGAGCTGCAGGACGGGAGCGACGAGCAGATCGGACGGTTCCGCGTCCGTGCAGCGAGCATCTTTCACCCTGCGCCGGCGCTCGCGTTTCGGATCGAGGCGGACGACCGCGCGCTCGTCTACGCGACGGACACCGAGGATCCGTTCTCCGGGAAACCGAATCCCGTGATCGCGCTCGCCACAGGCGCGCACACGCTCATCCACGACGCCCAGTTCCTGGAAAGCGACTTCAAGCCGACGTGGGGACACTCCACCATCGCGAGCGCGATCGACGTGGCCGCAAGGTCGAAGGTGAAGCGTCTGGTCCTCTATCACCATGACCCCGATCGGAGCGACGATGCGCTCGACCGGATCGCGATCGAGGCGCAAAAGAAGGCCGACGAGTCCCACCTCGATGTGGTCGTGGCGCGCGAAGGCATGGAGCTCGCGATCTAGCCCGGCCGCGCGTCTCGTACCAAAACTCACGGAGCGTATCGTCGGGACCACGACCAGGGGAGGTCCTCCGATGAATGCGTTAGACGCGATCAGCCAGGCGAAGGACGTCATCACCGTTCGCCGGGTCTACGGCGATCCCTACGAGCAGGACGGGGTGACGATCATCCCCGCCGCGAGCGTCATGGGAGGCGGTGGAGGAGGTGGCGACACGGCCGGGAACGGCGGAGTCGGCTTCGGCGTACGCGCACGTCCCGCCGGGGCGTGGGTGATCAAGAACGGTGAGGCCGAGTGGCGCCCCGCGATCGACCTCAACCGCACGATCCTCGTCGGTCAGCTCGTCGCGATCGTCGCGCTCCTCGTCGCGCGCTCGGTCGTGAAGACGCTCGCGAAGGCCAAGCGCTAGTCGTGTAACGGCCGCTCCAGGGCCTCGCGGCACCTGCGGGCCTCCGCGCCCAAAGTTGTGCGCGGATTCGGTATATCCGTTGGCTCTATTGCTCAGCAGGCGTTAACTGAAACGTCGCTGCGACACATGGACCGCCGCATGTCGCATTTAGTGACGTTGTACGAAGCGACGCTTTCAAAAAGTCCACCCCACCTCCCCCAATGCGCACGCGCCGCCGGCCCGGGACTCCATCCCGCCGGCGGCGTCGTGATTTCTAAGACAACCTCGGATCCAGAGAGCTCGGGCGGACTCCGCCGGTGCGGAAGGCCTGATCCGATTTTTCCAACGACCAGTCCAGCGAATCGTCGGTGAAGCGATCTGGTCAGCCTCCCCGTTCCGTTCACGACCTCCGAGATGCGTACGCCACGAGAAGAAAAGCGTCCTAGCTGCGCCGCCTCGCGAGGGAGAGGATCTCTTCGAGCGTCAGCACGCGAAAGCAGTTTCAGACTGCCATCGGGCGCAGAGCTCGCTCGCGCGCGATCTACGGGCCGACGCGGCGGATCGGATCACGGAGCGCGAAGCGTTTGGCGTCATCCAGCGACATGCCGCCGGTGGGCCGCCAGTCGTGCCGCTCGCTTTTGGCCGCCGGGCAGTAGGCCCATCGGTCCTCGTGCATCGTCAGGGCGTCGTTGGGCTCCGGACGCTGGTGGTCCGTGCGCCCGCAGACGAATTCGACGCGATCGTCCATCACCACCTTTGACGCAGGAGCGCGGCCGAGCGCGTCACCTCGTCGGGGGAGGCGCCGGCCCCTCCGTGCCGGAGTTGACATGTGACTAATTAGTCACCTATATTCGCCGCGCCATGGACAGGGTCTTCAGAGCGCTCGCTGATCCGACCCGGCGGAGCCTTCTCGACCAGCTGTTCCGCGAGGACGGACAGACGCTGGGTTCGCTCCGGGGCCGGTTCGGAATGACCCGCTTCGGCGTGATGAAGCACCTGAAACAGCTCGAGGGCGCCGGGCTCGTGGTGACCAAACGGAGAGGCCGGGAGAAGCTCCACTTTCTGAACGCCGTTCCGATCCGGCTTGTCCACGATCGGTGGGTGAGCAAGTACGCCGAGCCATGGGCCGCGGCGCTGGGCGATCTAAAAAACAAGCTGGAGGGACCCGTGGAAAAGGTCTTCGAGATCTACATCAAAACTACTCCGGAGCGGCTCTGGGAGGCCATCACCGATAGCGAGATCAGGAGGAAGTACAACTTCGGGGTGCGCATCGACTCGGACTGGACGCCGGGCTCGCGGTACGGGACAAGCCATCCCGCGAGCAACGGGCCACTGGTGGAAGGCGAGAACCTCGAGGTCGATCCTCCGCGCCGGCTCGTTCAGACGATGCGCGCACTCTGGGGCGAAGATGTGAAGCGTGAAGGAACATCGCGGGTCACGTGGGAGATCGAACCGGTCGGCGACTCATGCCGTCTTACGGTGACCCACGACCAGCTGCGCGAAGGCGCGAACGACCAGCTCTACGGCGGCTGGCCGATGATCCTTTCCGGACTCAAGACCTATCTCGAGACCGGAGAGCTCCTCACGACGCCGGGATCGCTCATGTACGCGACGCCGGCGCGCGCGAGCGGGAAACGCTGAGGCCGGAGCGACTTCGGTGGGCGAGGAGGGAGTCGAACCCACACGCTCTTTCGAGCACTAGCTCCTAAAGCTAGCGCGTCTGCCGTTTCGCCACTCGCCCGCGAGTAGCGTAAACGCGGCTAGGTCTTCCGGCGGTCGACGGCCCACGCCGATCCGGGGCGACGCTTTGCGACTTCCTTCACCTCCGCGGCCGCGCGGGCCGCCGCGGTCGCTCCCGTAAACCGCCCTGGCGGGATGTTCACGATCCCGATCGAGACCGTCGCGAACGGAGTGTGCCGCAGCCGTCCGCGGCGATCGTGCGCCTCGATCCATCCGCGTGCGCGGTCTTCCGGGTCGTAGAGCTCGCAGATCGACGCGTCGAAACGAGTCGTGATCTCTCTTGCGATCGCCTCGGCTTCGTCGGCCCGCGCCAGCAGGACGAAGTCATCACCGCCGATGTGGCCGACGAAGCGCTGATCGGCTCCCGCGGCGTCAATGAGGATCTCCGCGAGCATCGTGATGACGCGGTCGCCGCGCGTGAACCCGTAGTGGTCGTTGAACTCCTTGAAGCGATCGATGTCCACATAGAGCAGCGCGAAATTGTCGCCGCGCACGAGACGGGACTCAAGCTCCTCGGTGATGGTCGGGTTGCCGGGCAGACCGGAAAGCGGGTTGACGTTCCGCAGTCCGCTTGAGCGCCGCACCGCCGCGCCGACGCGGGCCAGAAGCTCGTCGGCGTCGTACGGCTTCGTGATGAAGTCCTCGGCGCCGGCCTCGAGCTCGGCGAGCTTGGCCTCGCGATCGGTGTGAGCGGTGAGAAACACGATCGGGAGAAAGCGCGTGCGCACGTCCTGGCGTAGACGGCGGTGCACCTCAGCTCCGGAGATTCCTGGCAGGCCGAGATCGAGGAGGACCAGGTCGAACCGCGCATCGCGCATCACCGCGACCGCCCGTTCACCATCCTCCACCTCATCGCAGACATAGCCCGCATCGTCGAGGAGCGCGCGCAACGCACTCCGCGTCGCCTGATCGTCCTCCACCACCAGGACGCGTGCCGCCATGCATCAAGGGTCGACGGGGCAGGCAGTCAGCCTCAATAGGACAGGCGTACCCATTCGGCTTGGTTCTCCGGTCGCTAAGTCAACGGCCGGTTAACGGTCTTGTCGCGCTTCTATACCCGCGAGACGTTCGATGACCCGGAGGAGGGCGTGATTCCCCTCGCGCCCACCGCCGTCGCGCTGGAGCGCGGTGTACAGCGCATGGACGAGCGCCGTCCCCGGAAGGGACACGTGATCGCCGTAGGCGTTGTCGAGCACGAGCCGCAGATCCTTCTGCTGGAGATCGACCATGAAACCGGGACGGAAGTCGCCGGCGAGCATCTTTGGTGCGTAGTTCTGCATCGCCCAGGAGGAGCCAGCGCCGCCCGCGATCACCTGTCGCGTGCGTTCGAGATCGATGCCCTGTGCCTTCGCGAAGACGAGCGCCTCGGACACGCCGAGGTTGTTGATGGCGACCGCGATCTGATTGGCGAGCTTGCACGCCTGCCCCGCACCGTGGTCGCCGATGTGGACGATGGTCTTTCCCAGAGCTTCGAAGAGCGGCATCGCGCGCTTCACGTCTGCCTCATCGCCGCCGACCATGATCGCGAGGCGCGCCTCGATCGCGCCGATCTCGCCTCCGGAGACGGGCGCGTCGAGCGTGCGGAACGGAGGGCGATTGCCGGCGGCGCGCTTCGCGATCTCGCGAGATGCGACCGGACTGATCGTGCTCATGTCGATCGCCAGCAGGCCGGCACGCGCCCCAGACGCGATGCCGTCTGGACCAAAGGTCACCGCCTCGACGTCGGGCGAATTCGTCACCATGGTCACGACGACATCGGAGCGCTCGGCCACTTCACGTGGCGTGCGCACGACCGTCGCTCCGGAATTCTCGAAGGGCTTCGCGCGATCGGGGGTGCGGTTCGTGACCGTGACCGGGAAGCCCGCTTTGAGCGCGTTTCGGGCCATCGGCGCGCCCATGATCCCGAGCCCGACGAAACCGACGCGCTCCATCGGATCAGTTCTCGATGTCGTCGTCGCTCGAGAGGTACACGCTTCGGTCGCCGGCCTCCTCGGAGACAAGGAACGTCCCCTCCTCCGTCACGTCCACGTTGACCGAGGCGACGAGAAGATCGTCGGTCACGTGGATGAAGCCGGCCGTGCGGGCGAGCTCGTTCGCGATCGCTTCGGATAGCGAGTCCTCCTCGAACGAATCGACGAGCAGCGTCCGCGCCTTCTTCACCAGCGCGAAGAACTCGAGCGGTTCGAGGTGACGCTCGTGGGCGAGGAGAACGGCCGAGCCGAGCTCCTCGTCACCTTCATGGATCTCGTAGAAGAACATCTGCTGCGAACGAGCCTAGCCGATTACCATTGTCGTATCTCCATGCAGAACTCCCCGAAGACCCTGCCGCCATCCGTGAAGCACACCGTCCGCCGGGAGCCCGGATCGAAGGTCACGCTCGACGTCGAGGTCGCGGCAGAGAGACTCGCGCGCGCGGCCGATGCGGCCTTCGAGCGGCACGTGCAGCGCGCGAACATACCCGGGTTTCGACCAGGGAAGGCGCCGCGCGGAATGTACGAGCGGGCGTACGGGAAGGAGCACCTCTGGGAGGACGCCGCGGACGACCTCATGGACCAGACGTACCGGGAGATCGTCGAGGCGGAGGGCATCGAGCCGATCGATCGGCCGAACGCGAAGCTGACCCAGCTCAAAGAGGGCGAGCCGCTCCGCTACACGGCGACGGTCGTCGTGCGCCCCGATGTCGCGCTCGGCGACTACCTGGCCCACGGCGTCACGGTCGAGGCCGTCCCCCCGACCGAGGAAGACGTCGAGCGCACGATCGCGTCCATGCGCGATACCCACGCCCAGCTTCGACCGGTCGAGCGCGAGGCGAAGGCCGGCGACATCCTCACCGTCGACATCGACGTGGCCGTGCCCAAGAAGACGCTGCCGCCGTTCGCGCGCAACGCGCACATCGAGGCGGGGAAGGACCTCGGCATCGCGGGCCTCGGTGAAGCGCTCGTTGGCATGAAGCTGGGCGACGAGAAGAAGGTCGACCTCGCCTTCCCGAACGATGCGAGCGAGAACGACCTCGCGGGAACGACCGGGACATTCAGCATTCGACCGTCACAGGTGGCCGAAAAGATCCTGCCGGAGCTCGATGACGAGTTCGCCAAGACCGTCGGCGTCGCGGACGTCGCAGGCTTACGAAAGGCGGTACGCAACGAGCTCGCGCATGCCGCCTTCCACGAAGCCCGGGACGACGCAGCCGATAAGGCGGTGGAGCACGCGATGCAGACGTCCACCGTGGAGGTCCCGGAGCTTCTGGTCGAGGACGAGCAGGAGCACCTGGTCAATGACCTGAAGGCGCGCATCAAGCAGGAGGGCATGACCTGGGAGAAGTTCCTCCTGCAGGCGCGCAAGACCGAGACGGAGATCAGGACGGAGTGGCGTCCCGTCGCCGAGCGGCGGGCGAAGTCACTCCTCGTGCTGGACGCGATCGCACGCAAGGAAGGCATCACCGTCTCGGGAGACGAGCTCGCGGCGCAGGCCGCGATGTCCCCGCTCGCGCAGGTCGATCCGCAGGCTCTTCGCTCCCCTGCGGTGCTCGCGTCGCTCGCGCGGTCCATACGCAATCGGAAGACGGTCGACAAGCTGATCGGGCTGGATTCGCCGGACGCCGAGCGCGAGGCCATCAGGAAAGCGGGCGGCGACGACTTCGACTTCCACGGCGAGAGCTCGCCGAAGGCAACGGAGCCGAAGATCATCGTGCCCGAGAAGTCGGACGCGACGCCTGAGGGACGCGAGGCCCTTCGGGCGATGCTCGAGAAGAAATAGCCTGCGGCGGTGTCAGCGAACCGGTTGACGCGTGAGGGTGAGATACCAGCTCCACACGTTTCCGTTGCGCCGCAAGTAGAGATCACGCTGCTGAACGACCACGGCGGCCCAGGACGCTCTGACGAACGTGCCCGTCGCGTCGCTCGCGATGGGCCGTCGCTCTACGGCAACGCGTAACCCGGCCGCAAACAAGTCGCGCAGCTCGCTCACAAATTCACTACGGGGCGTGAACGTGCCGCCCGCCTGCTCCAGTGCGGCCGCCATGCAGGGAGCCATCACGGTCGCAAGCAAGTCGGCGTCCAGCCGCGCGAACCCTTCGGCGATCGTGTCGGCGACGGTCTCGGCGGAGCGTGCCGGGACGGCCGTCGGCAAAGGTGCACTCGCGCGCTCTCGATCGGTGAGCGGATGGAACGATCTGACGATCCGGTCCATCGTCGCGGCGTTCGAGGTGTCGTTGTGCGGGTCCTCATAGCCGATCACGAACATGCGATCGCCCACGGGAACCAGATACGCGAGGCTGAGCCCCGGACCCGGCCGCACGAGTAACGCGCTACGGCCATCGACCGTTGCCGGCTCGGTCGTCTGGCCCTGCATCGAACTGCCCGGCATGATGCCCGACGCCTGCCATTGCTCGGGTGTGAGCCGATCGGGATTGCGCTCAGCACGGACCTGCACGACGTCGAACAGGTACCCCGTATCCGACCCGCGCTCGTCCTGTTCTGCAACGCGGACGAAGCCGTCGCCCGCCGGAAGCTGCGTTTGGTCCTCCGTGGAAAGACACGAAGATCTCCTCCACGGCGACGGGAGCTCGATGCGGTACCCCAGGACGGGATTCGTGTACGTGCTGGCCGCCGCCGTCGGCGACGGCGACGGGCTTGGTGACGCGGTCGCGCTCGGCGTTGGCGTCGGCGAGGATGAGGCGCTCGCAGTCGGGGGCGCGGCGGCAGGTGAGACGCACGCGGAGACACACGCCGCTGTGACGATCGCGATGACTGCCCGAGTCAGCGCCGTCGGGACGGTCATACCGCGGGCTAGAAGAGGTACTTCCTGAACCACTCGATGGTCGCGACCCACGCGCGCTGCGCGGCGTCGGGCGCGTATCGAGCGCCCGTGTCGTTGTGGAACGCGTGGTTCACGCCCGGGAAAATCGAGATCTGGTACGGCACGCCCGCCTTCTTGAGCTGCTCTTCCATCTGCGGGCCCGTCGCCGTGATCCGTGTGTCCTGCTCCGCATACACGGCGAGCGTGGCCGCCTTGTTCTTGCTGCCGATGTCCTGGTAGTTCGAGGGCTGCGGGCCGTAGTACGGCGCGGCCGCTTTCAGATCCGCGCCGGCGGCGAGCAGGTTCCAGACCTCACCGCCGCCGAAGCAGAAGCCGACGACGCCGACTGCACCGGAGCCATTGGCCTTGAGATACGCGAGTGCCGCGCCATGGTCACTCAGCTTTTGGGCGAGCGTGAGGTTGCCGATCGCGCCGGTGACCGCGTCCCCGAGCTTCTCGCCGCCGCCCTGCCTCGCGGTGAGGTCGATGTTCACCGTGACAAAGCCGGCGGTCGCGGCTCGGCGCACCACGTCGCGGATGTGCTCGGTCTGTCCGCGATTCTCGTGGATCACGATCACGCCGGGCACTCGCCCGCTCGCGCTCGGCCTCGCGAGGTACGCCATCAGCGGCGCCCCATCCGTGCCCTTGATCTCCGGCTTTGACACCATGATGCGCGGGTCGTTCTCCTTGACTGTGATTCCGTCGGTCGTCGGCGCGGGGGGCGGCGTCGCAAAGGGCTGGGCGGCGAGTCCCGGCGTCAACGATGCTGTCGCCGTGGGAGTCGCGGTCGCGCTGCTGCGCGGACTGAGGTCGCACGCCGCGAGCAGGGTCGACGCCGCGGCGGCGCTCCCGACGACGATCGCTACCTTACGCACAAGCTCGCGCCGGCTGATGAGACCGTCGCGGAAGTCTTCGATGTGCTCCTCGACGAAATAGCGCTGGGTGTCGTTCAGCCCGCCCATTTGCGTCCTCCCCCGTACTCATACGGTACGGGGGAGCGTCTCCCTCGGTTCAGGCCAGACCCTATCGGCCCGCGGGAGCCGCGACCGCGATCCGCGCCGCGAGGTCGCGCATGGCCTTCGCCGCGGAGCTGTCCGGGTGGAGCACGGCGAGGGGCCGGCCCCGATCGGCCGCGTCGTCGGTGGCCTCGGTGTAGGGCACGACGACGTCGGGCTTGCGATTGAAGAAACGCGCGACGTGATCCATCTCGACTCCCGCCGAGCTCGTCCGGTTCACGACCAGCACGGTGCGTTCCGACGGGAACGAGAGCTTCTCGAGGACTTCGAGCGCCTGCTTCGTCGCGTTGAGCGAAGGCAGGTGGGCGGCCGTCACGACGACGGCCGCGTCGGCCACGTCGAGCGCGGCAAGGACCTGCTGCGTGAAGCTCGCGGGCGCATCGACGACGACGTAGTCGGATTGCTTCTGCAGGAGGTCGACCGCCTGCTGCACCGCGGGAACGGTGACGAGCTCGGCGCGTTCCGGTAGATCGCAGCCGGCCAGGACCCGCACGCCGCTTCGGTCCTGCTCGAGGTAGCTGCCGAACGTCGTCTCGTCGAGCTGGTCGTGCGCGTTCTCGGCGAGGTCGGCGAGCGTGCGGGGCGAGGTCAGGTTCATCAGCATCGCGGCGTTGCCGAATTCGAGGTTGAGATCGAGCAGCGTCACGCGATAAATCGTCGTCGCGGCGAGCGCGACGGCGGAGTTGACGGCGAGCGTGGTGCACCCGACCCCACCCTTGCCGTGCAGGAAGATGATGACGTTGCCTCCCCGCTTCGCGGCGACGTGGCCTGTCGTGGTCCGGAAGCGTTTGATCAAGACCTCGATCTTCGCCTCGAGCACCGCCATCTCGACCGGCTTGGGCACGTACTCGTCCGCGCCCTCTGCGTAACCGCTCAGTACGTCGTCCGCCTGCTTGCGCGCCGACAGCATGATCACGGGGATCCGCGCGGTGCGATGGTCCGCCCGCATCCGCCGGGTGAGCTCCAGCCCGTTCATGTTCGGCATGTTCACGTCGGTGATCACGAGGTCGGGCGCCCTCGCGCGGATCGCCTTCAGCGCTTCCCAGCCGTCGTTCGCCACGCCGACCTCATACCCGTGCCGCGCCAGCCAGGTCGAGAGCAGCTTGCGGATCTGCTCCTCGTCGTCCACGAAGAGGATGTGTTCTCCCGGCACTAGCTCTTGAAGAACTGCGCCACGCGAGCGCGTAGCTCGGACATCGTGAAAGGCTTGGCGAGGTGACCCGCGGCCCCATGGCGGAAGCACTCTTCGATCTGCTCGCGCTGCACCGAAGCGGTCATGAATACGATCGGGATGTGCGCCAGACCGGGTGTCGCGTGCATCGCGTCGGCCAGATCGAAGCCATCCATCCCCGGCATCATCACGTCGCTGAAGACTACGTCAGGACGGACCTCCCCAATCAGGGCGAGGCAGCGCCTCCCGTCCTCGGCGATGTGCACCTCATGGCTCGTCGAACGGAGCGCGGTTTGCACGAGCTTCCGGATCATCGGGTCGTCCTCACAGAAGACGACCTTGCTCACGACGCGGCTTCCGCGACGGCCGTCCCCGCCGCCGCGCGCGGCAACGTGACGTGAAAGACCGAGCCTTTGCCGACGTTGCTCTCCGCCCAGACCGTTCCCCCGTGAAGGTGGACGATCTGGCGAACGATCGGTAGGCCCAGGCCCGTCCCCTGGATGTGGCGCGTGGCGTGGGACTCGACCCGGCCGTACCGCTCGAAGATCGTTTCGAGAGCCGCCTCCGGGATGCCCATCCCGTGGTCGCGCACGGCAACGTGCGCGGCGCCGCCCTCGGCGCGCGTGCTGACCACGATCTCGCCGCCGTTCGGGGAGTACTTCACTGCATTGCTCAGGAGGTTTGCCATTACCTGCGTCAGCTTGTCGCGGTCTCCGTTCATCTCGCCGACGAGCGGGTCGAGCCGCAGCGCAACTGGATGGTGCGGAGCGTTCGGCCGCACCCGGTCGACCGCGTCGCTGACGATCGCGTTCAGATCGAGCCGCTCGCGATTGAGCTGCATGCGCCCGGACTCCATCTTGTCGAGGTCGAGCATCTCCGTGATCATCCGATTGAGCCGGTGGGCGTCCTTGTTGATGTCGCCGGCGTATTCGCGCATCTCGTCCGGCGTGAGGTCCTCGCTCGCCATCATTTCGGAGAAGCCCTGGATGCCCGTCAGCGGCGTGCGGAACTCGTGGCTGACGATCGAAACGAAGTCGCTCTTCGCCCGGTTCAGGCGCTCGAGCTCGACGACCGCGGCGCGCTGGCGCCCGAACGCTTCGGCGCCCGTGATCGCAACGCGGAGCTCCTGCGCCACGGCTTCGATCAGGCGGACGTCGTCGGCCGTCCATTCTCGCGAGCGGTCGACCTGCGAGAACGAGAGCGCGCCGGCGAGCTGTCCCCCTACGCGGATCGGGGTGGCCGCCGCCGCGATCAGATCCTCCTCGATGAGGTCCTGAGGCGCGCGGGGGTCGGTGAACCGGCGATCCTTACGAACGTCGGTCACGACGACGGTCCGTCCGAGCCGCGCCGCGAGCCGCGCGATCGGAACGTGCTTCGCCCCGAGTCCGACGGGCGCGACGCCGGTCGAGTCCCACTCGTACGTGACCGAGAGGTCGTCCTCGGTCGCGCCGGTGCAGACGAGCGCCCGGGATACGTCGAGCACCTTCGCGAGCTCCTCCACGGTGCCGCGCAGGATCTCCTCTGGGTCGAGGCTGGCTCGGGCGCGCTGCGCGATCCGGTTGACGAGCGCCTCGCGCTCCGCGCGCGCCTCGGCCTCCTTCACAGACAGCGCGCTGTGTATGGAGCCCGCGACGTACTGACCCATGATCATCGGAAGCTGGACCTTGTCCGCGATCAGGTCGCCGCTTCCTTCGCCGATGAGAAGAAGCGCGCCGACGAGCCGCTCGCGAGAGACGAGCGGCAGCGCGGCGAAGGACTTCGCCGTCGCGAGGGCCGGCAGCTCCGCAACGACCTTCTTCCACATGTCCGCGTGCGCATCGTCGTCGGCGAGGAGAAGCGACTGCCGATGATCGATGACGCGCGTGCGGACGACCGCCGGAAGATCGGCGGCCGAGTAGTTCTTCTCGCGAAGCGCTGCCGTCCGCGGTCCGTCCGCCGCGACGGTGCGAAAGGCCTCGAGGACATCGTCGTACACGATGAGCGCGAGGCTCGTGTCCGCCGGCAGCGCGCCTCGGATCGCCGCGACGAAGTACGCGCCGATCTGGTCGAGGTCGAGCGGTCCCGCGATCGCCGCCGAAAGGCCGAAGATCGAGCCGAGCTCCTGCTCCTTCTGCTCTTCCGCGATCCTGGCCTCCCCCTCGGCGCTCCTCGCGCCCGCGAGCGCGGTCGCCAGGCGATGCATGACTGCCGCGGCGATGAGGCTGATGCCCAACCACACGATGAACGAGACGGTCTGGATCGAGGAGAGCACGTCCCCGCTATCGCGCTGGGCAACGAGGAGCCCGCTCTGGGTCAGCTGGAACGTGTAGATGAACTGGACAGCGAAGAAGACCACCGCGGCGTAGAGGGTCGACGCCGCCACGTAGAAGCGCAGCGAGCGCGGAAGCTTACGCATTCTTTCCTGTCGTCGGCGCGAATCGTACTGGCTCGCCTGTCAGGTGGACATGCCCGGAGCGCTGATCCCGAATGGCAACCACGATCACGGCCCCAAATCGCGCGTCGGCGTCAATCGACTGCCGTACACTCTTTGAACAGGCACAACGCGCGAGGAGGTGCTCTTGACGACGCGGAACTACGTACCGATGGTCATCGAGCAGTCCGGGCGCGGCGAGCGCGCCTACGACATCTTCTCGCGCCTGCTGAAGGAACGGATCATCTTCATCGGGGACGCCGTCGAGGACAACATGGCGAACCTGATCATCGCGCAGCTCCTCTTCCTTGAGTCCGAGGACCCCGAGCGGGACATCTACCTCTATATCAACTCGCCGGGCGGCGTGGTGACGGCCGGGCTCGCCATCTACGACACCATGCAGTACCTGAAGGCTCCCGTGAACACGATCTGCATCGGGCAGGCTGCGTCGATGGGCGCGGTGCTGCTGGCGGCGGGGGCGAAGGGCAAGCGTTACGCCCTCCCGAACTCGCGGATCATGATCCACCAGGGCTCCGGCGGATTCCGCGGCAACACCCCGGATGTCCTGATCCAGGTCAAAGAGCTCGAGACGCTCGTCGAAAAGCTCATGCGGATCCTCGCGCATCACACCGGCCAGCCGGCGGACAAGGTGCGACGCGACGTCGACCGCGATCGCTTCATGAGCGCCGAAGAGGCCCGCGAGTACGGTCTCATCGACGAGATCTTCGTAGGCAAGGAATCGCTCATCTCGATCGCGAAGGCCGAAGAGCCCAAGCGCGAGCCGACTCGAGAGCCGGTGGCGGCCCGCTAGGCGATGACAACGACCGCGAAGGGCGGTAAGCCCTACCGCTGCTCCTTCTGCGGCAAGAGCCAGGATCAGGTCCGCAAGCTCATCGCGGGACAAGGCGTCTACATCTGCGACGAGTGCATCACCCTCTGCCGCGAGATCGTCGACGAAGAGTTCATGGAGACGCCGAAGGCTCGGACCCTCGGCGCGAAGGTTCCGAGCCCTCGCCGCATCAACGAAATCCTCGACCAGTACGTCATCGGGCAGGACAAGGCCAAGCGCGTGCTCTCCGTCGCGGTCTACAACCACTACAAGCGCGTTGGCGCGGGCCATCGCGTGGACGACGTCGAGCTCGGCAAATCGAACGTCCTCCTCATCGGCCCGACGGGATGCGGCAAGACGCTTCTCGCGCAAACGCTCGCGCGCATCCTCGACGTGCCGTTCTCGATCGCCGACGCGACGAGCCTCACCGAAGCCGGCTACGTCGGCGAGGACGTCGAGAACATCCTCCTCAGACTGATCCAAGCCGCAGACTTCGATCTCAACCGCGCCCAGCGCGGAATCATCTACATCGACGAGATCGACAAGATCGCGCGAAAAGGCGACAACCCGTCGATCACCCGCGACGTCTCCGGCGAGGGCGTGCAGCAGGCATTGCTGAAAATACTCGAGGGGACCGTCGCGAACGTTCCGCCGCAGGGCGGGCGCAAGCACCCCCACCAGGATTTCATCCAGATCGACACGACCAACATCCTCTTCATCTGCGGTGGCGCGTTCGAAGGTCTCGAGAAGATCGTCGAGGCGCGCGTCGGCAAGAAGACGATGGGATTTGGCGCCACGCTCCGGGATAACACGAAGGAGACCTCGGCGATCCTCGAGCAGGTCATGCCCGACGATCTCCTGAAGTACGGACTCATTCCCGAGTTCGTCGGCCGGCTCCCCGTCGTCGTGCCACTGCAGGCGCTCGACGAGGGCGATCTCATGCGCATCCTCACCGAGCCGAAGAACGCGATCGTGAAGCAGTACCAGAAGTTCCTCGCGCTCGACAAGGTGGAGCTGCAGATGACCCCGGACGCGCTCCAGGCGGCGGCCAAGGGCGCCGCGAAGCGAAAGACCGGCGCCCGCGGACTGCGCACGATCATCGAGGAAGTCCTCCTCGACGTGATGTACGAGATCCCCTCGAGCACGAACGTTCGGAAGGTCGTCGTCACCGGTGACTCGATCGAGGGCCGCATGAAGCCGCTCCTCCTCTCGAAGAACGAGCAGATCTCGCTCGAGGGCGACGAGGCCACCGCTTCCTAGCGGCGAAGCCGCTCCTCACTCATGCCTAAGCTCTACTACGCGAGCCCGCGCGACCTTCCCATCATCGAGCCGCATCCGGGCGTGAAGGGCCGCGTCGTGCACGCGCAGCACGCGACATTGATCGTCTACGACTACACCCCCAGGACGATCGTCGAGACCCACAAACACACCGTGGAGCAGTTCGGCGTCGTCGTGAAGGGCTCGCTCGCCATGGTCGTCGCCGGCGAGCAGCGCATTCTCATGGTGGGCGACACCTTCCGCATTCCCGCCGGAACGGCGCACGGTGCCCGGGTCTTCGAAGAGGCCACGCAGGTGGTCCAGGTCTTCGCCCCGCCGCGGACCGACCTCCCGCGACCGAGCACGGACGGACCGGCGGCAAAGACCTAGCAGCCCTCTCCGCACGTTTCTGATACCTGCCGGGCAAGCAGCCTACCTATCGTCTCGGCGGGATGAGGGGGCTGTTTCCGCGCGATCCATTGCTCGTGGGCCGGCTTGGCGCGTGCTTTGGCGCCGTCGCCTGGCTTGCCCTGGGTGGCCCCGGTGTCCTTCCCATCGCCGTCGTGGCCCTTGCCCTCCTCCTCGCGACGTGCGGATGGGTCTGGCGGCTCGACCGCACGCGAGGTCGGGCGCTTGGGCTGCGCGAGGTCCCGCCCCGTCTCGTCTTCGCCGATCTCGTGACCGCGGCGGTTTGGATGATCGGCAGCGCGACGAACCCGCGGAGCATCGCGTTCGTCATCGTCCTCGCCGTCGGCGCCTTCGCCATGTACCGGCTCGGACGCACAGGACTCATCGCCACGATGACGACGTACCTCGGCGCGCGGGTCGGAATGGAAGCGATCCGCATATCCATCGGCGAGCCCACGCCCGTCCCGCAGCTTATCGCCGAGGTGTTCGTTGTCGGGATCGCGGTGCTGATCCTCTCGGCGACGGTCGACAGCTACCGGGCGGAGCAGTCCCGTGCCGAGAGCGCGCTCCGTCGCGGCAGGAGCCTCGAGCGGCTCGCCGCGGACATCGCCTCGGAGACCGAGCCGATGGCCCTGTTCCGCACGATCGCGCGAAGCGCGATCCTTCTTGCGAACGCGCACCACGCGACGATCAACATTCGCCGCGGCGAGGAGTTCTACATCGCAGCGGGCGCCGGCACGGGCGAGCGGGTCGTCGGCGTCCACGGCCCCGCTGAGCTGGGCGTCGTCGGCGCCGTCCTGCGCACCAGAGCCACCGTGGCCATAGACGACTATGCCGTGGATCCGACTGCGGTCCCGGCCGTCCGCGATATCGGTGTGCGAGCTCTGATCTGCGTCCCGATCTTTCTCCACGGCGAGTTCGCGGCGACGATCACGGTCGGACGCCTCGACCGGCGATCGTTCGACACGGAAGACCGTGCCGCGCTCGAAGGCCTCGCGTCCCACGCGTCCATCGCGCTGCGCAACGCGCGGATCATCGAGCAGGGCCGCCGTCTCGAGGCTTTGTCGCGCGAGCTCTCGGGTGCGATGCCGGAGGACGTGATCGATCGGATCGCCCAGACCATGCAGGCGGTCTTCGATGTGGAGTGGGTGCTCATCAGCGAGCTCAAGGGGGACGTGGGCAAGCCGCTCGCCGCTCTCGGCAAGGCCACGCCCGCGCGCGATCACGACTGGGCGCCGCTCGGGCCGCTCCTACGGCAGGTGGTCGCCGCCCGCGAGCTGCTCGTTCTCCGCGACTACATGAGCGATCGCGGCATCGAGCCCGAACGCGCCATCAGCATGCTCGCCCGCGACGTGGGCGTGCACGCGATCATGGTCGCGCCGATCATCTTCGATGGCGAGACACGCGCGGCCCTCACCGTCGGCACGACCGACCCGTACCGATCGTTCGACGCGGTCGAACGGCGGGAGCTGCTGGCCTTCGCGGATCTGGCCTCGAGCGCGCTTCGCGCTGCCAATGAGCGCCGAGAGCGCGAGCGACGGATCGGGCGCCTTTCCGCCCTCAACGTCCTGGCGTGGCAGCTCGGACCGGTCCACGAGCCATTCGAGATCGCACGGCTCGCGTTCGACGCGGCGGCGACGCTCGTGCCTCGCGACTCGTTCTCGATCGCACGCTACGACGAGCGCACCAACGAGCTCGCGTTCGTGATCAAAGGGAACGGCAACGAGGCCGGAGTGGACGAGACGAGCGTGCCGGTCGGATCAGGTCCATCGAGCCAGGTGATCCGGAGCGGCGAGCCGTTCCGCACGCAGAGAGAGGTCCACCTTCCGATGAAAAGCCGGGGAAAGCTCGTCGGGGTACTGGCCTGCGGAGCGGACGCGCCGAACGTGCTCGACGACGAAGACGTGACCGTGCTTCAGACACTCGCGAATCTCGTCGCGACCGCCTTCGAGAACGCCGAGGCGCTCGCCCGGATGCGCGAGCTCTACCTCGCATCGGTGCGTGCGCTGGCCGCCGCCGTCGACGCGCGGGACCCGTACACCCGCAGCCATTCCGCTCGTGTCGCGGCGCTGTCTCGCGGGATCGCCGAGGAGATGCAGCTCAGCGCCGACCAGGTCCGGCGCATCCAGCTGGGCGCGCTCCTGCATGACATCGGCAAGATCGGCGTGCCCGACGCGATCCTCAACAAGCCGGGGGTGCTTTCGGCTGAGGAGTGGGTCATGATGCGCAGCCACTCGATCCTCGGTGCGTCGATCGTCAACGCGGTCGAGCCCCTTCGGGACCTGGTCCCGATCGTCCGAAGCCACCACGAACGGTATGACGGCGCCGGCTACCCCGACCAGCTCGGCGGCGACCTCGTGCCGATCGAGGCGTACGTCGTCGCCGCGGCGGACGCGTTCGAGGTCATTGTCAGCCGGCGTGCGTACAAGCCGGCGCAGACCGTGGAGCACGCGTGTGCCGAGCTCCTCCGCTGTCGCGGGACGCAGTTTCACCCCGCCGTGGTCGATTCGTTCCTCCGGCTCATCGAGCGCGATCGCGCGCAGGGCGCGGCCCAGCTCCGTCGCATCGCGGGGATCCTCCACGAGGACATCGAGGACGTGCCCGGCCCCGGCGTCCTCCTCGAGCAGTTCGCGGCGAGCGCGCAGACCCATGGTCGGCAGCTCGCGATCCTCCAGCGCCTCGCGTCCGAGATCAGCGCGGTCCTCGACATCGACGACCTGGCGGAGCGGCTCCTCCGGATCATCTGCGACGCCATGGGCTACGAGAACGGGTTCCTGCTCACGCTCGACGACGCCGGCGAGTACCTCGTGATCCGGGCCGCCGTCGGTCCGTCCGGGTCATACGTGGGCCAGCGCCTTCCCAAGGGGTTGGGCATCAGCTGGTGGGTGGTCGAACGCGGGGAGCTCCAGAACGTTGCGGACGGTCGGCTCGATCCGCGGTTTTACGGCCCGAGCGAGATCCGCTCGGTACTCTGCGTGCCGCTGCAGCTCGGCGACGAGCGCATCGGGGCTCTCGGCGTCGAGAGCCCACGGAGTGGCGCCTTCGGCCGCGAGGACGAGGACCTGCTGACGGCGGTGTCCCATCAGGTCGCGGCAGCGGTCCGCGTCGCCAAGCTGCACCAGGCCGCGAAGACGGCGGCGGCCACCGACCCGCTCACGGGCTTGCCGAACCGGCGGAGCTTCTTCCAGCGGCTCGAGCGCGAGCTCGCCGCCCGCGACGGCACGTCGCTCTCGGTCGCGATCGTCGACGCCAACGGGCTCAAGGCGCTGAACGACGACTTCGGCCACGCTGCGGGCGATGAAGCGCTCGTGCGGGTCGGCGCGATCCTTCAGGCCGGGGTGCGTGAGGGCGACCTGTGGCGCGGATCGGCGGTGACGAGTTCGCCGTCCTGTTCGCGGGCGCGCCGATCCTCACGGCGGAGCGGATCGTCCGACGCCTGGCTGAACGCATCGCGAACAGCACTCTCGGGGCGGGCCACCGCCTTCCGACCATCGCCTGGGGCGTTGCCGACGCCACCGGCGAGGCGACCGTCGACGCCCTCGTGGAGGCGGCCGACAGGGCCATGTACCGTCAAAAGCAGCTCATGCGCAAACGCACCCCGGCGTAGCCCTCGCTCGCCCTTTTAAGCGCGGCACCGGACGTGCACCCATCATGTATCTATGGGGAACCTCCTCCTGCGCGTCGGCTTCGCCTTGTCGATCGTCGCGGCCGCCATCGGCATGACGTTCGCGGCGCCGAATAACTTCGGCCGGTCCGGTGCGGCGAGCCCGGCTTCGATCGCCTCGGCCGCACCGCAAGTGGCGGGCTATCAGGCCGCACCCCTGTCCGCCGACGCAGCCGCCGCTCCGTCGGCCTCCTCGACGCAGGGGGCCGCCACGCTCGTCGCGCTCGCCACGACCGTGGTTCTTCTCGCGATCTTCGTTATCCTGTTCAGCTACCGGCCGCGACCGGGAGGAGTACGAGCCTCGCACCGATAGAGAAGGCGCCACACGGGTGAAACGGCGCCGCGCGAGAGGTTCGGAAGGTCGCCCGCGAGCCGGATCGGGTCCGCCCGTTACAGGGGACATGAGGCACGACCAGAGCGTGGCCGTGCGAAGCCAGGGTGGTACCACGACGCCGCTCGTCCTTGGACGAGGCGGCGTTTTTTGTTTTGGCGAAGCAGAAGGAGGTCAGCGATGGCGAAGACGATGGCCGGGGCACCAAAATCAGCGCTCGATCTCGCCGAAAAGAACTTCCGTCCGGCCGCCGTCGAGACCGACCTTTACGAGTGGTGGGAGCGCTCGGGCTTTTTCGCGCCCGATGAAAAAAGCGCCAAGAAGCCCTTCGTGATGATGCTGCCGCTTCCGAACATCACCGGCGATCTGCACCTGGGCCACGCTATGGGCTTCGGCGGGTACGAGGACCTCATGGCCCGCTACCACCGCATGCGTGGTGAGCCGACGCTCTACATGCCCGGCACCGACCACGCCGGGATCATCGCGCAGGTCGTGGTGGAGAACGAGCTCGCGAAAGAGGGCATTACCCGGCAGCAGCTTGGCCGAGAGAAGTTCCTCGAAGAGATGTGGAAGTGGATGGACCACTACCGCCCGCGCATCGAGAAGCAGCTGCGAATGCTCGGATGCTCCCTCGACTGGTCGCGGCCGAATTTCACGATGGAGCCATCGAAGCAGCGCGCGGTGCGCACCCACTTCATCCGCCTGTACAAGAAGGGTCATCTCTATCGGGCCGACCGGATCGTGCACTGGTGCCTCAAAGACCAGACCACGTACTCAGATCTCGAGGTGCGGCACGTCGAACGCACCGACACGCTCTACTACGTCCGCTATCCGTGGGCCGAGCCGATGCCGACGGGGACGCCCGATGTGGTGGTGGCGACGACGCGACCGGAAACGATCGTCGCCGACGTCGCCGTGGCAGTGCACCCGGACGATGCCCGATGGAAGGCGCTCATCGGCAAGGAGGTGCTCGTCCCCGGCGTCGAGCGGCGCGTCCGGATCATCGCCGACGAAGCAGTCGATCCCGCCTTCGGTACCGGCGCGCTCAAGATCACGCCCGGCCATGACCAGACGGACTTCGAGATCGGACAGCGTCACGGCCTGCCGGTGCTCTCGGTGATCGACAAGCGCGGGATGATGACGCCCGCCGCGGGCCCGCTCGCCGGTCCGGACCGCGAAGCCGGACGGAAGATGATGGTCGAGAAGCTGCGCGCGGCCGGTCTCCTCGTGAAGGAAGAGCCGATCACCCACGCGGTCGCTGTTCATGATCGTTGCGGGACCGTCGACGAGCCCCTCGTGATGAAGCAGTGGTGGGTGCGGATGGACCGCCTCGCGCCGTCGGCGATCGAGGCGGTCCGTGACGGCCGCATCACGATCCTCCCGAACTACCAGGAGAAGGTCTACTTCAACTGGATGGAGAACATCCGCGACTGGCCCGTGTCGCGCCAGATCTGGTGGGGCCACTCCATCCCGGTGTGGTACTGCCGGGACTGCGACAACGTGATCGTCCCCGACGAGGACGCGGCGGATCCGACACGCTGCACGCGATGTCGCTCGGACGACATCTATCAAGACCAGGACGTGCTCGACACGTGGTTCTCCTCCGGGCTCTGGCCGTTCAGCACGCTCGGGTGGCCCGATAAGACGGCGGACCTCGAGCGCTACTACCCGGGAAGCGTCCTCGAGACCGGCTACGACATCCTGTTCTTCTGGGTCGCCCGCATGATCATGCTGGGCCTCGAGCACATGGGAGAGATCCCGTTCGACACCGTGTATCTCCACGGCCTGGTGCGCGTCGGCACCGTCAAGATGAGCAAGTCGCTCGGCAACGTGGTGAGCCCGGTCGACTTCATCCAGGAGTACGGCGCCGACGCGCTGCGGTACGCGCTGGTGCACGGCATCGCCATGGGCGCCGACTCCCAGCTCTCGCAGAACAGGCTCGATCACGCCCGGAATTTCGCGAACAAGCTCTGGAACATCAGCCGCTTCGTGCTGAAGCAGGTGGACGAGCATCCGGATGCGTTCGAGGGCCACACCGCCGATCGCCGGCCCGAGGCGAAAAGCGAAGCCGCTCGCTGGATACTCTCCCGCACCGACGCGGCGGTGGCCGAGGCAACGCGCCTGGTCGACGGTTATCTCTTCGGCGAGTACCTCGTCGCTCTCGAGAGCTTCATCTGGGGCGAGCTCGCCGACTTCTATGTCGAGCTCGCGAAGCCTTCGCTTCGCGGCGCGGACGCGACCGAGGCGGTCCGCACGCTCGCGTACGTCCTCGACCGTGTCCTCCGGCTGCTGCATCCCTCGATGCCGTTCTTGACCGAGACGATCGCGCTGCAGCTCTGGAAGCGGACCGGGAAATCCGACGAGGCGCCGTCGCTCGTCGTCTCGTCGTGGCCGGTGGCCGGCGGACGCGCTCTCGCGCTCGAGGACCGCTTCGCCGCATTCACCGACGTCGTGCGCGCGATCCGCAACCTCCGACAGGAGGCCGGGCTCGATCCGTCCGCTCGGGTGACGGTTTCGCTCACCGGTGAAACGGCGGCGGTCCGCGATCTACTCGGGCCGATCGGCGAGTTGACCCGCAGCGAGGTGGCTCTCCAGTCCGGCGGCGAAGGCGCAGCGACCGTGGTGCGCGCGATCGAGATCCGCCTCGTCGTCGAAAGAAACGAGGCCGATCAGCGAGGGCGATTGGAGCGGGAGCTGGACGAAGCCACGCAGATGCTGAAGCGCTCGCAGGACCTGCTCGCGAAACCCGGCTTCGCCGACAAAGCTCCGAAAGACGTCGTCGACAAAGAGAGAACCAAACTTAGAGAACGCGAGGAGCGACTCCGACTTCTCGAGGCTGAGTTAGAGAGGCGCCGGCACTAGAGCTGGAAGCGGGTGGCACGGCGAAGCTGCGGAGCCGGGACAGGACCCGCGTCAAACCGGGACAGGACCCGCCTCGCCAGAGATGCAAAAGCGCCGGAGCCTTACGACTCCGGCGCTTTCTCTCGGGCGTCTTGTTTGTTTATTGGTTGTCTTTGAAGATCGCGTTCGCTTTGTCTCCGGCGGTCTTGATGGCGGCGTCCGGGGTCGCTTTGCCGGCGAGCACCGACGTCATCATGTCACTGAGGACGTTTCGCACGTCCTGCTGCCCGCGCACGTTCGGCTCGGGCGAGCTGTATTGGATGAGGTCGAAGCCCTGCTTCCCTTGCGGGACCTTTGCCCAGTAATCCTTGAGGATCTGCGCGTCCGCCGAGGACTTCCGGACGGGCATGTAGTAGGAGGTCGCTGCGAACTGCGCGGATTGGTCGGTCTCGCTCATCCACTTGATGAAAAGCCACGACGCGAGCTGCTTCTCGGCCGTGCCCTTGAAGATCGTCACGTTCGCCCCGAACTGGACGGTCTTCGGCTTCGCCGGATCCGACTGCGGCAGGTTCGCGATGCTCCACTTCGCGCCTGTCTTATCGGCGATGTCCTTGAGGAAGGGCAGCGACGACGTCGAGGAGAGGTAGAAGAGGAGCTTGCCACCGGGGAGATCGTTCTGCCAGTCGAAGCCGGGCGGGTTGTACCCGCTGCCGTCCTTATTCATGCGGTCGTACATCTGTAGGACCTGGAGGCCCTCCTTGCCGTTCCAGGCGACGGTCTTGTTGTCCGCCGCCATGAGGCTGCCGCCACGCGAGTACACCTGAGCGTCGAAGTACGAAGCGTCGGTGTTGAACCCGAAGCCGTAGCGAATCGTCTTGCCGGATGCGTCCTTCTTCACGGCGGCTTTCGCGGTCGCCTCGAATTCGTCCCACGTCTTCGGGATCGGCTTGCCGAGCTCTTTGAGGATGTCCTCGTTCACGTACATGACGGCGAGAGATTTGGTGAACGGCCATGAGAGGAGCTGGTTGCCGAACTGCGGAAAGATGTTGGTGTCGTAGTAGCCCTTGTAGATGTCGTCCTGGCTCGCCTTCGTCAGGCCGTTCGTCTTGCTGTCCTTGTACGGGTTGAGGTCGATGACCGCAGCCGCCTTCATGTAGTCGGCGACGTTGCTCTCGTAGGCGTGCGCGAGGTCGGGAAGGCTTCCCGCCTGGATCGCCCCCATCAGCTTCTGGCCAAGGACGGTGTAGTTCCCCTGGTTGAGGGCGGTGACGGTGATGCCCTTGCCGTTGGTCTCATTGAACTTCTTGACCATCGCGTCGAGTGCCACCTGCTGCGGGCCACTCAGCGCGTGCCACAAGGTGATGGAAACCGGGCCCGAGAGCGTGATGTCCGCCTCGGTGGACTGCTGTGGCGCCGGCGCCGCCGCGTTGCATGCGGCGGTGACCAGCATGATGGTCGCGAGGATCGTCGCCTTCACCCGCATGGATCTTCCCTCCTGTGCTCCACCTGGTTATGGCAGGGGAAATATCCCCTGCGACCCCTCTCCGCTCGCCGCGTCAGCGGCGAGCTGTGCTCCACGTGTAATACGGATGCCCCTCATCCTCGGATGCCCGTGCGTGCGATGCCCTGCACGAGGTAGCGCTGGGCGACGAGGAAGAGGACCACGATCGGAGCGACCACGAAGGTAGCCGCCGCCATGAGCAGATGGTAGCTGGCCCCAGCTTCCTGCCGGAACCCCGAGAGACCGACCTGGACCGGCCGGAAGTCCGGCTTCGACGTCACGATGAGCGGCCACTGGAACGCGTTCCAGGAGCCCAGGAAGGTGATGAGCCCGGCCGTGATCAAGGCGGGGATCGAAAGCGGCAGAACGACGCTCCAGAGAAATCGCAGATGACCCGCGCCGTCGATCCGCGCCGCGTCGGAGAGCTCGCTCGGGATGGCGAGGAAGAACTGGCGCATCAGGAAGATCGAGAACGCGCTCGCAATGAATGGAACGATTTGTACCTGATAGCTGTCGAACCAGCCCAGGCACGGGAGGCCGAGACATGCGTTCCGGCTCGGACTCATGAGGACGTAGTTCGGGATGAGGGTCGCCTCGGCCGGGATCATCAGCGTCGCGAGGAAGATCGTGAACAGAACGCCTTTGCCGCGAAACCGCATGCGTGCGAAGGCGTACGCCGCGAGGCACGCGGTGATGAGCTCGAGGACTGTCACGGTGAGCGACACGAAGATCGTGTTGATGAAGTAACGGCCCCACGGGGCGCGGCTCCACGCGTCGCCGTAGTTCTCGGGGTGGAGCTCGGTCGGGAAGATGGTCGGCGGGGTGCGCGCGGCCTCGAGGACGTCCTTGAACGAGCTCGTGATCATGAAGTAGAACGGGTACGCGACGAGCACGGCGACCACGATGAGCACGGCGTGCTTCGCGATCGTGCCGACGCGAGGTCGAGCCGAGAACCGCGGGAGGCCCCGCTCCAGCGGGATGGCTCTAGCCATACTGCACGCGTCTTCCCAGGATCCGGAACTGCACGAGCGTGAACAGCAGGATGACGAGCGTGAGGATGAACGCGAGCGCGGAGCCGAGCCCGAACTGCGCCTGCTGGAACGCGGTGCGGAACACGAGCAGCGTCACCGTGCGTGTGGTGTCGAGCGGTCCACCGTTCGTGAGGACGTACACCGAGTCGAACGACCTCAAGACGCCTATTGAAGCGACGGTGAACACGAAGAACGTGGTCGGCGAGAGAAGTGGGAGTGTGATCTTGGTGAAGATCTGCCGTTCGCTCGCGCCGTCCAGCCGCGCGGCCTCGTAGAACTCCTGCGAAATATTCGAGAGTCCCGCAAGGAAGATGACGATCTGATAGCCGAGGTAGTGCCAGACGGTGACGAGCGACAGCACCACGAGGGCGAGGCTCGGCCCGGCGAGCCACGCCGGCAGAGTGATGCCGACCGCCGACGCGGCGAGCTCGAAGACCCCGCTCGGCTCCTCGAGCCACTTCTGCCCGCCGATGCCGACCAGTCCGAGGACCGCGTTGGCCGCCCCGTACTGCGGGTTGAAGACCCACACGAACACGGCGGCGGCCGCGACGAACGACGTCACGTACGGCAGGTAGTAGAGGGTTCGGTAGAGCCCGCGGGCGCGCATCTTCTGGAAGAGGAGGTAGGCGAGGACGAGCGCGAGGGCCATCTCCAGCGGCACGGTGAAGATCACGTAGGCGAACGTCGTCGAGAGGGCGCGCCAGAAATCGGGACTGCGGAGCGCGCTGTCGTAGAGCCAATCGGTGTAGTTCCCGAGACCGCGAAACGCTCCCTGGATCACGTCCCATTTGAAGAGGGACATGTAGAAGGCGGCGATCGCCGGGATGATCTTGAAGACGCCGATGATGAGGACGGCCGGTAGGAGGAAGAGCCAGGCCTGAATGGTCTCGAACGAAAAGCGACGGCGCGGCGACGCGCGGACCTTCGCGGGTATGACCTCGGCCGCCACCGGCTGCGATGATAGGCGAGCGATGCCGATCTACGACTACCACTGCGATCACTGCGGACATTCCTTCTCCCAGGTGCAGTCCTACAAGGACCAGCCCCTCGAGAAGTGTCCGAACTGCGGGAAGAAACCGCGGCGCCTGATCTCGCCGTCAGCAGTCGTCTTCAAGGGATCCGGCTGGTACAAGACGGATAGCCGCGCGCCCGAGAAGAGCGAGACGAAGTCGGAGACGAAGTCCGAGAGCAAGCCCGAAGCTAAGCCGGACGCGAAGTCCGACGCGAAGGCCAAGCCGAAGGATCAGAGCTCTCCGAAGAGCGAGGCGTCATCCTAGCCCGCGCCGTCGCGCGCGTTCGGGCCGTGATCGTGAGCTTCGGGGCCGACGAGTGCCCGTTCCTCGCCGGCGCGGTCGCGTACCAGATCTTCTTCGCGTTCATCCCGCTCCTCGCGCTGCTCGTCGGCGTCCTCGCGTTCGCCTACGGACCGGACCGCGCACAGCGCGACCTCGTTCAGCTGCTGCGTGAGGTGTATCCATCGGCGACATCACAAGAAACGCGGATCGCACGGGAGCTCGTGCAGGGCCGCGCCCTGTCGCTGTCGATCGGCGTGATCGGCACCATCTTTTCGACGATGGCGATCTACGGTTCTCTCGATCGCGCCCTCGCCGCCGTTCTCGGCCGGGAGGGCCGGCGGAGCTTCGTCCGCGGGAATCTCGAGGCGGCGGGTTTCGTCGTCGCCGTCGCCGTCCTCGCCCTCGTCTCGTTCGGCCTCTCGTTCGGCACCGCGGCCGTCTCGGAGGTCCTCGTCGGCGCCGGGTTCGGCGGACTGGTGTGGGTCGGCGTGCGTCTTCTGTCGCCCCTCGCGGGCCTTCTCGCCGGCCTCGTGTTCTTCTTCATCGTGTATCGCGCCGTCCCGCGCCGCCGACCCTCGCGACGGGCCGCGGCCGAGGCCGCGCTGGTATCCGCCGTGCTGTGGGAGGTCGCCAAGCTGGCGTTCGGCTATTTCACGCGTGCGCTCGCTCTCTTCGCGGCCTACGGGCCGCTGGCGTTCGCGGCTGGGCTCCTTACCTGGATCTACGTCACAGCGCTCATCATCTTGTTCGGCGCGGAGGTCATAAAAACGCGTGGAACGGCTTGAGGCGTTCGCGAGCCGATTTATCGAGGGCTGGAGCGCCCGACTCTTCGGAGCGAAGCTTCAGCCGGTCCAGATCGCCAAACGCGTGATCCGCGCGATGGAAGCGCATCAGACCATCTCGCTCAGCAAGACCTTCGTGCCGAACTCCTATGTTGTCTCGCTCTCGCCATCCGACTTCGCGCAGTTCGAGCAATACCGCCGCAGCCTCGAGCAGGATCTGTCCGAAGCAGTCCTGGGCGCGGCGCGCGACCGGAGCTACACCCTCCTGGCATATCCCACCGTCGAGATCGAGCGCGACGAGGACCTTCCGCCGGGGGACATGCGGGTCTCGTGCGCGCTCGTGGATGCCTCAGGCGACGAGGTCTCGCCGGACGCCAAGGCGCTCGGTGCGGTCGAGTCGGGCCACACCATGGTCCTCGACCGCGAGAAGCTCCTCCGCGAGAAGCCGCGGGCACCGAAGGCCGCGATCACGGTGCGCGAAGGCGACGACCGCCGCGACGTCGTCCTTGGGACTGAGCCGCTCGCGATCGGGCGTGATCCGCAGAACGACATAACGCTTGACGACCGCAGGGTTTCGCGGAAGCACGCCGAGATCCGGCTTCGTCTCGGTCGATACACGCTCTACGACCTCCAGAGCACCAACGGCACCTATGTGAATGGCCGGCGTGTAGCCGAGGTCGTGCTCGCCGACGGAGACCGTCTCTCGATCGGCGGTGTCGAGCTTCAGTTCCGCGCGACCGAGTAAATGGAGCTCACGTTCGCGGTCCTCCTCTGGGCCGTACGGATCCTGTTCCTCGTCCTTCTGTACATCTTCCTCATCCGCGTCTTCAGCTCGCTGCAGCGGTCGCTCGCCAACGAGGACGCGGTCGCGGCGCGCCCGACGGGCCTCGCGCATCTCGTGGTCCAGCGCACGGTGCGGGGCGCGTTCCGCGTCGGCGACCGTCTGCCGCTTCGCGCCGTGAACGGGCTGGGCCGCGACGCGGGGAATGACATCGTCATCAACGACGAGGCGGCATCGGCACGCCACGCGCTCGTCGAGTTCGCCGACGGCGAGTGGTGGGTCGAGGACGCCGGTAGCACGAACGGAACGGTGGTGAACGGCGAGGTCGTCCGGTCGCGCGAACGCCTGCAGTTCGGCGACGAGCTCGCGATCGGCCGCGTTGCGCTCAGGCTCGAGCAGTGATGCGCGCCCAGGCGGCCGTTCCACTCGGACGCGGTCGGTTCACCGAGCTGTCGCTTCTCCTGTGGGTCGCCACTATCGCGCTCAGCGGTTTCATCGCGGTGCTCGCGACGGAAACGTCGTCGTTCAGGCCGACGGCGGTGGTCGTGCCACTGGTCTTCCTCGCACTCATGCTGTCTCTTCACGTCTTCCTCGTCGGCATCAGGTTCCGGGGCGACCAGATCCTGCTGCCGATCGCCGCCGGACTCACCGCGATCGGACTCGTGCTCGTCCAGCGGCTCGCCTCGGATCTCTTGTTGCAACAGCTCTCGTGGTCGATCATCGCGGCCGGCGCCTTCGCGGCCACGATCGTCGTGCCACGCGACCTCACCGCCCTGGCGCGATTCAAGTGGACGTGGGCCCTCCTCGGGATCCTGCTACTCATCGCGCCGCTCCTCCCGGTCATCGGCCGCGAGATCAACGGCGCGCGCATCTGGATCAAGGTCGGACCCGGGAGCATCGAGCCGTGGGAGGCCGTGAAGATCCTCCTCGTGATCTTCTTCGCCGCGTATCTCGAGGAGTACCGCGAAGTGCTCTCGCACGCCCAGCGGCGCATCGGGCCGTTCCCGGTGCCGCCCGTTCCCTATCTCGTGCCGATCGTCGCCATGTGGGGCATCGCGATGCTCGTGATGGTCTTCGAGAAGGACATCGGCGCGACCGCGCTCTTCTTCGGGATCTTCCTCGCGATGCTCTTCCTCGCGACCGGCGAGGCTTTCTACGCGGTGATCGGACTCGTGCTCCTCATCCTCGGCGGCATCGTCGCTTATCAGCTGTTCGGGCACGTGCAGGCCCGCGTCGACACCTGGATCCGCCCATTCGATGAAGACCTGCGGTTCGGAACCGGGTATCAGCTGGTGCAGGGGCTCTACGCGCTCGCCAACGGCGGCCTCATCGGCGTGGGCCTCGGCAACGGCATGCCCGATCGCATACCCATCGTCTGGAGCGACTTCGTGTTCGACGCGTTCGCTGAGGAGGCCGGCCTCGCCGGGTCGATCGCGCTCCTCGCCCTATACCTGGTCTTCCTGTATCGCGGCATGCTGATCGCGCTCCGCGCGCCAACGATGTTCCTGCAGCTGCTCGCCGGCGGCCTGTCGTTCATCATCGCGCTGCAGACGCTCGTCATCGTCGGTGGCAATCTGCGGCTCATACCGCTCACCGGGATCACCCTTCCCTTCGTCGCGTACGGCGGCTCGTCGCTCGTCACAAATTGGATGCTCGTGGGGATCCTGATGCGCGTCTCGCAGGTCTCCGCGCGCATGCGCGGGGGTGGGGGCCCGTCATGACCTCACCGATCGGCGCGAACATCCGGTCCCTCACGCTGACGCTCGCACTCGCGTTCCTCGTGACGTCCATCGGAGCGGCCTACTGGACGGTCCTCGTCTCCGATCAGCTCGCGAACGATCCGTTCAACCCCCGCCTTATCGCCGCGACGAACGACCGACCTCGGGGAGCGATCGTCGATCGGAACGGCGCGCCGATCACGACGAGCGAAAAGACCGACGCCGGCTTCGCCCGCGTCTACAAGGATCGGACCCTCGCGCATGTCGCCGGTTACGCATCGACGAAATTCGGTCTTTCGGGCATCGAAGCCGCCTATGCCGACTCCCTCATCGGTCAGGATCCCGCCGATCCGGTCTCGATCTGGAGGGCGCGCTACCTCGGCGATCGCGCTCCCGCGGGGCAGGTGGTCCTGGGCATCGACCTCAAGATCCAGAAGGCCGCCGCGGACGCGCTCGGCGGGCGCAAAGGTGCGATCGTGGCGCTCGACCCGCGGACCGGCGTGATCCTCGCCTCCGTCAGCGTTCCGAGCTACGACGCGAATCAGGTCGTGGACCCGTCCAAGCAAGACGCCGCCTTCGACAAGCTGAGTCACGACCCCGACCACGCGCTCTTGAACCGTGTGGCGCAGGGCCTCTACCCGCCCGGCTCGATCTTCAAAGTCGTCACCGGAGCCGCGGCACTGGAGAGCGGCTTCGATCCGACGAAGAAACTGCGCGTGGACGACCCGTATCAGGCCGACAAGTCGTGGGGCGATTACTTCGTTCGTTCGGCGTCACACGCGCACGGTCTCTTCGACATGTCCGACGGCTTCCGTCTATCCGAGAACATCTACTTCGCCCAGGTCGGTCTGCAAATAGGGGGTGCGAAGCTCACCGACTACGCGAGGCGCTTCGGGATCGGATCGACCCCGAATCTCGATCTGCCCGCCGCGAGAGGCCAGCTTTCGACTTCCGGGTCGATCGACCGGCCGACCCTCCTCGCGGACACGTCGTACGGACAGGGTGAGCTCCTCGTTTCGCCTCTCCAGATGGCGCTGATCTACGCCACGGTCGCCAACGGCGGGGTGATGCCGACAGCGCACTACGCGACCGAGGTTCGCGATGCCGAAGGCCACGTCGTGCGCCAGGTCGCGCCCGGCGCCCAGGCGCAGGTGATCTCACCGAATACCGCGAAGACGCTGACGGCCATGCTGGTCGGGGCCGTCTCGGGGCCCGGGGCATTCGCGTTCGGAGCCAAGATCCCCGGCGTCGACGTAGCCGGCAAGACCGGGACAGCCGAGAACAGACCGGGCGAAGCGCCGCACGGCTGGTTCGTCGGCTTCGCGCCCGCGGCAGCGCCGACCGTGGTAGTTGCCGTAATCGTTGAGAACACTCCCGAGGGGGGAGTCACAGCGGCGCCTATGGGAGCCGCGGTCATGCGGGCAGCCCTAGGCAAGTAGCACTGCTCTGGGACCGGCTCGGCGGCGGCGGCGCCTCCGGGGTCGGATGGCGAGCAGCGCCAGGGTCTTCTTCGCTCGGCCCCTCGTGGGATCGCGATGGACCGCGCGCCAGGGGCCGCTCGCTCAGAAGACCCCGACGCTGCTCAATCTGCTCCGCGCCACCAGCCGCCGACCCGACCCTCCGCCTGAGGGAACTGCCGAGGTGGCTGGCCCGTATATGAACTTAAGGTCTTCCTACGTTGTTCTCTAGAAAGCCCTGATACTTCTAGTGGCAGCCGCTGATCTCAACGAAGAGGGGTATTAGCACGGTGGAGAAAGCTCTCGCGGCGAAGGTCAACGGCGTGGTCGTGAACGTCGAGCGGGTCATTTTCGGCAAGCACCACGAGATCGAGCTCGCGCTCGTGGCGCTCCTCTGCCGCGGGCACATCCTCGTCGAGGACGTGCCCGGAACCGGCAAGACGGTCCTCGCGAAGGCTCTCGCCCGCTCGCTGGGATGCTCTTTCCGCAGGATCCAGTTCACACCCGACCTCCTGCCGTCGGACGTGACCGGTGTCTCGATCTTCAACCAGCGGACGAACACGTTCGAGTTCCGGCCCGGCCCGGTCATGAGCCAGGTGGTCCTGGCCGACGAAATCAACCGGGCGACCCCGAAGACGCAGTCCGCGCTCCTGGAATCGATGGACGAGCATCAGGTGACGGTCGACGGGACGACCTATCAGCTGCCGGAGCCGTTCCTCGTCATGGCGACCCAGAACCCGATCGAGTACGAGGGCACGTTCCCGCTCCCCGAGGCGCAGCTCGACCGATTCTTCATGCGCATCCAGCTCGGTTACCCGAAGGAGCGCGAAGAGATCGCGATCCTCGACGCGCAGCGCATCATCCACCCGCTCGAGACGATCGATCAGGTGCTCTCATCCGACGAGCTCCTCCGAGCGCAGTCCGCCTCGCGCGAGATACACCTCGCCGAGTCCGTCAAGAAATACGTGGTCGACGTCGTCACCGCGACGCGGTCGCACCCCGACGTGTACCTCGGCGCTTCTCCTCGCGGCTCCCTGGCCCTGTCGCGTGCGGCCCAGGCCTACGCCTCGATGAACGGGCGTGACTACGTCCTGCCGGACGATGTGAAAGCGCTCGCCGCACCGACGCTTTCGCACCGGCTCATCCTCCAACCCCAGGCGCGGCTCAAGGACCTTGCGGCGACCACGGTGATCGCCGAGATCCTGGCGTCGGTCCCGGTGGAGGCGACTTCGGGCCAAGCGCTGCGGGCTTGATCCCTTGAAGCCCTGGCGTTTCGCGGTCCTGTGGCTCGTCCTCTTCGTCGTCGCGGTGTCGACGGGGGTCGAGCTCCTCTCGTACCTCTCGTACCTCGTGCTGTTCGTCTTCATCGCGATGTCGATCCTCTCGCGGCTCACCCTCGAGGGTCTCTCGGTGAAGCGGACGCTGGGACAGTCCTACGCGCACCTGGGTGACACCATCGAGCTCGAGTACGAGCTGACGAACGACCATCGGTTCGGGAAGCTCTGGCTCGAAGTCTTCGAGAAGTCGAACTGGCCTGAGCCTCTCAAAGGTCGGGTGCTCTCGATCGGCGGTCGCAAGACCCGCAGATGGAAGGTGCTCGTGAAAGCCCTGCGGCGCGGGCGCTTCCGCCTCGGTCCGATCGTGCTCCGGAGCGGCGACCCGTTCGGGCTCTTCGCGACGGAAGCTCGTGTTCCGTCGGAGGCCCTGCTTCTCGTCTACCCCCGCGTCGTCCAGCTGCCTTTCTGGACCCTCCCGGGGTCCTTGCTCGAAGGGAACGTCCTCACCGGGCAGCGATCTCTGCAATCCACGTCGATGGTCATGGGCATACGCGAGTACCGGCCGGGGGACGCGATGAACCGGATTCACTGGCCATCGTCGGTCCGCCACCGCCGCCTTCATGTCAAGGAGTTCGAGCTCGACCGCACCGCGGATCTCTGGATCTATCTCGACCTCGATGGCCGCTGGCATCACGGCGATGGCGAGGACTCCACCGAGGAGCGGGCCGTCACCGTAGCGGCGTCGGTGGTGCGCAAGGCCCTCGACGGTCACCGTAACGTGGGTCTTGTGACGAACGGCAACCGCGCCGAGGTGCTGCATCCCGACCGCGGCACGAAACAATTCGGGAAGCTCATGCAGTACCTGGCCGAGGTGCATGCGGGCGGCACGCGCACGCTGCAGGAGACGCTCGTCGAGACCCTGCCACGACTCCGGCGGGGCGCGTCCTGTCTTCTCATCACGCCGTCGCTCGATCGCGCGTGGGTCCGGCCGGCCAGCACGCTCCGCGAAACGTCCATCGCGACGCAGGCCGTCCTCGTGAGCCCGCCGTTCGATCTCGACGAGCGTGATCGCGCGCGCAGGCGGGCGATCCTCGGCGAGCTCGCGGTCGCCGGCATTCCCGCCGCCCACCTCGCGGCCGGCGCCCCGATCGAGGAGCTGTTCCACGAATCGACGGCCGCAATCGCATGAAGCAGCAATTGGGGGGCCTCGCCCCCCAGCCCCCGGGCGGCATCGCAGCGTATCTGCGGCGCACGCTCCGCTCGCTGTTCCCGCCCATCGACCGCACGAAGCTGCGGTTCCGCGGCGGATGGTTCGCGCTCCCGATCTACCTCGTCGTCGTCTCGATGTACCCGCTGTCGCTTCAGCACGCCGACTGGGTCGAGATCGGCTCGCAGTTCTGGTGGATCGCTCTCGCCGGCGTGCTCGTCGGCACGCTCCTCGGCAACAGCCGCATCCGGTTCACGAGCGCGGTGCTCGCGGGCGGCACGCTCGGGATGCTCATGATCACGCTTGCGACGACGTTCGCCTCGACGGGGGGCGCCGCATACCGCGACAAGCTGACGCACCTCGCGATCCT
>Ga0070698_100000302_pt1 | contig 50349 bp, 26 predicted proteins | sample KBSK1502metaG_FD_65477 | JGI IMG/M metagenome (GOLD analysis project Ga0070698, IMG submission 65477) | Corn, switchgrass and miscanthus rhizosphere microbial communities from Kellogg Biological Station, Michigan, USA - KBS K1-50-2 metaG | ecosystem: Host-associated > Plants > Roots >...
GCCGGATCCGTGGTCGCACTCCAGCCGGGCATCAGGCTCTCGAGATAATCAGCATCGCTGGGTCCAATATTCGCGGCCGGAATGGTTGACTTAACCGCTGTGGGATTTTGCGTGGCGGTTACAAACAACACCGCAACTGCTCCGGCGGCCGCGCCATTGTTGGCGATCTGCGCAAACAGAGTTGGTTCGCACTCTCGACTGGGAACCTGGCCCGTGGGATCGGACACCGGTAGCGTGGGCACGTTGAAACACGGAACTCGCGCGCCGGTGACCTTCACCAGCGCAATCCGTCCGCTTACGTTCGCCGGCCATTCATCAATGGTGTGGCCGTTGCGAACGAAGACGAAGTACTGCGCTTCAGAGGTCGGCGGCGGAGGCGGCGTTCCCGCCATCGGATAAAGAATTACCTGGCTGCGCTGTCCTGAAGCCAATGGGAGATTGTTCGCTGGCGTCACCGCGCCGGCAGTACTTGGATTTACCGCGGCAGCATCGAGGACATCAGTTGACCAGTTCGCAGCCGAGCCGGGATCGGTGTTGGCTGCGGCCGCGATCACGCGCCGGCCTGCTGCCGGAGATCCGAGTGTGCCGTCGTTGGGTCCGGAATTTCCGGCCGCTGCTACCACCGAGCAGCCAAGCAAGGTCGCATTGTCAGAAGCAACCGCCGTCGGTTCATCCGGTCCGCCGCCGCCGCCGAGACTCATGTTGATGACATTCGCGATCGGCTTTGGTTGAAAGTCGACAGTCTGCGGTGACACCGCATCTTCGATCGCCATGATGATGTTCGAGCTGTCACAGCCGCCGATGTTCTTGACTTGAGAAACAGTTGATCGGGAATCGCTACAGACTTTGTAAGACATGAGCTTGGCCTGCGGCGCTACGCCATGCAGCGGGATGTCGTCAGTTGTTCCCGGAATGCCGTCCCGACCAGGGGCCATCGCCAAATAACCCGCGGTCTCGGAAGCCACGTGCGTTCCGTGACCAAAGCCGTCGGTCACCACGTCAGCCAGCGGCAGGGAATAAATAACTTTCTGATTTGTATTAACCGAGGCTGAGGCCGGTGCAATTCCCAGACGCGGCGGAGTCACATCGCCGCCAAACATCGGGTGGGTCCAATCGATGCCCGTGTCGATTACCGCAATGTTGATGCCCTGGCCTTCATCGCCATCCGGGAAATTGGCGAAGGGCGTGAAGTTGTTCGGATTGTGTCCATAGACTTCATTCGCGCGAATGTAGGGCACGCTCTTTACCAGATCTGGATAAAGTACTGCATTCGCGTGCACGGCCTTCACCTGGGACATGGCGGCGATCGCCGGGACCGCGGATTCAGGAACGGTAAGCGCCAACCCGTTGTAAACCAGCGTGTAGCGAAGCTGAACGCTCCCGGCAATATTTCCGGCGGCATCCCGCACACTGATAGTTTGCGGTTGGGCGTTTATGCCCTTGCTCGACAGTGCAGTAAGAAGTTGATTCTGCACGGCGCTCAGGCCATTGCGATATGCCTGGATTTGGTCGTTAGTCAGCGCCGCGCCATGTTGTTTTGATTTAGCGGCGTAAACTGCTCCGGGATCGTCACGTAATTCGACGATGATTGAAACAGTGTGGATGCCGCTGCCGGCCCTCGACATGAAGAACGGAACTGCAAGCGCGCAACCCGCTATCGCGGCCAGAGTGCCAAATCGCAGAAATCGAAACATGGTGAACCTCCTCGGGTGTTTCAAAGAGAAATCAGAAACTGCACTGGAACGGTTAGCAGAGTAGGGGAGCGGCCTTGAGGAATTCTTGAGTAAAGCTTGAGATGGGACTTGAGGTGGCGCGGTAACGAAAATGCAATAGTCTTTGAGGAGGAGCTGGGAGCGCGGACGGCTCGGCCGCTCTGAGCGCCAAGCGCAATCTTTCAGGTCACGCTTGAGCGCGACTCGACACGTGCGGACGAGGCCGTCCGCGCTCCCAGCAAGCGCAGCGCTTCTTTAGCCTGGTATGAAGGCGCGCGCCAGCGAAGGCCTGAAAGAAAACAAAAGCGATAAGACAATGCTTTTCCTCCAGGCGTCTTCATTCAGCATCGCCACTGCGCCGAGTTGATTACCGCGAGTGCTGCCACCCTGGAAGCGCTCGCGATACTCGGTCGAGTCAATGAACGCCTTGACCATCTCGGCCTCGGCGAAGTTGCCGTTGAAGTTATTGAGTTTGGTTAGCCAGAAGTCATAGCCCGTATAGTCCGTATCGGGAGCATTGTTCGGATTACGCCGCAGATATCCGAAGTACTGCATCAGCACGAAGGCGCGATTGAATTCAGCGCGAGCCAGATCCGGATCTTCAGCGACTGCTCGCAAGACCTGGGCGCGAGTCTTCGCACCTGTCGAGAGATCGCTGACGAGTTGATCGCGTTCCGACGATGACAACGGATTGCCGGCGTTACGATTAAGTTGATCGACAAACGCTGCCGGCGTCATCGTCGACGGAAAGGCCGCCGTAAACCTCGGGCGTTGCACAAACTCTTCGCTGAAAGCCCGAGTGTTATTTTCGATCGCCTGTTCCCAGCCAGGTTTGCCCACCGTGACGCCTTCGGCGATCTGTTGCGTGTCGGGCAGGAATTCCTCGAGGCGAATAATCGGCACGGCCAGTTGATGGTTTCCGTTCCAGGTAGACGTGGCCTGGGCGTCCCCGTACGAAGCCTTGTAGAGGCGTTCGACGAGATAGCCCGTCTGCTGAAATTCAATTGAGAGATAGAAGGCCGCGGATACATTGATGCGCTTAACCTCGATGCAGTGTTGGTCGTTGCCGCAGGCGGTGATCTCTCTGGCCCAGAACTCCTGGCCGTCCGTGTCGCTCTGGCGATTCAGGAAATCGTGGTAATGCTCGCCGACAAAGTCCTGCGGATCGTCGATCGGATTCACTGCACCATCCGCATTGTCGTTATCGTTGATCTCCAGAGTTGACGTACTCGGCGATCCCAACGATCCGCCTCGGACGTCGGCCAACTTCAGGAATGCTGTTTCCATTCCTTCGGCATAAGCATCATCAGTAATCAATATCGGAACCCGCTTTACCGTCTCGCCCGGGTTGAACCTGATCGTAAGCGCTGAGAACGTATAGTCGCCGCGTTGTGTCGCTGTGCCATTCTCGACAAAGAAGCGAACTGCTGTGGCGTGGTCAACCGGTCCTGAGCGATTGATTGTGATGATGGTCTGTACGCATCCTTCAGTCGCAGAATATTCGGGCGCGCTGAATTGCACAGTGGTTTCGCCCGGCGCCGGAGTTGGAGTCGGAGTACTCGGTGGAGTACCAGACGGCGTCGGCGTGGCCGTCGGTGTTGGCGTTGGCGTCGAAGTAGGCGTCACAGCCGGCGTCGGGGTTGGAGTTGGTGTACTCGTTGGCGTCGGTGTCGGTGTCGGTGTTGGTTGAGCGCCTTCCGCTTCGATCAAATAATGAGCAGTGTTGGCGCTGATCTTTCCGCGCGAGTCTTTGACGACCATCCTCACCTCATATTCGCCGGGCGCGGTGAAGGTGTGGACAATAACTGGCGCGGCTTGAGTGAAATCGTCGCCGCCATCACCAAAATTGAAGGTGTAGCTGGCGATCGTATCAATCGCATCGGCATCGGAAGAACTGCTGCCGTCAAATTGCACTGTGAGCGGGCTGTCGCCGTGGTCTCTATCCGCGGTGATGCGCGCGAGCGGCGCCGTGTTGGGCAGGCAAAGGTTTGCCGGGCGCAGCGTATAAGCGCCGCCTCCAGTGCTGTCTGGAATCGTGTCGTTGGTGCCACCCGATCCCGGCACGGCGGAAGGCAGAGTAGCGCGCACGCTGCCCAGCATGCCGGTGATGGCTTGTCCCGGTGTCGGATTACCGATTGCTGATTTCGGCACGACCAGAGTGATCGTACCGTCGGCATTGGCGTTACTCGCCGCATCGAGATTACCGATCGTGGTAAAGATGCGGCTCACTTGAAATACTCCAGTGCTACCGTAGGTGAACGCCGGCGCTGCGCCATCCGAAGTAACCATCGAAACGAACCAATCTTCCTGTGGTCCCAGGCCAGTGGCGTCAGGCGGACTCTGCGGTGCGCCGAAGCGTACCGCCCAGCGCCAGCCGGACGGAACGGTTGAAAGATTCACGACCTTGATCGTGAAGACTAGTTTGCCCGGCATGTTCTCCGGCTCGGCCATCGAGACCGAAGTGATGTCGTGCTGTGGCAGCGTATCGGACTCGTCGCCCACCGGATCCATAATCGCGGTAACACCAGGCAGACTGCATGAGCCTTCTGTTTCCGGACGTGGTTGGACGACAAGGGAAATGATATTACTGGGCAGGCCCTCGCCGACTGCGTTCACAGCCGTAACCTTATAGTAGTAAGTTGCGACGCCGGGGTTGGCGCTGCGATCGACGAAGTCAGTATCGTCGCCGCTTGTCTTACCGATATAGACTTCACTTCCCGGAACTGTGCCACGATAAATCTTATAGAGACCAATCGCAGAACCTCCTGGATCAGGCGCGGACCATTGCAGGTACGAAGCCATGTCGTCACGCCGGCCCGAAAGGAACGGACGCTGGGCCCTTCTCGGTTCGTCAGGATCAAATTGTGCCAGCAATCCCTTGCCGCCGGACTGGCGCGCGATCGTGGCTTTTGAACTGTACGTGTTCGCTCCTCCGGATTCACAACCGTCGATACAGCCGTCGGCGAAAGCGAAAAGAACATGTCCCTTTTCATCCTTCGTGACGTCATTGAAGTCGAGCAGATTGCGGCATGGATTGTTACCGCCCCCGTTCCAGATGCACGCGTTGCGCTGCACGGGTCCATTTGGAGTCGCCAGCGCGGTGGTCCAGGTCGCGCCGCCATCGAACGTGTGGGCCACCCAGCCATACCAGGTTCCCTTGAAGTCAACGTCCTGGTGATTACCGCTGGTGGTGGTGCCGAGGAACACGACAGCAGCGCGATCCGGATCGCCGGCTACCGCTGATACAAAAGCCGCATTGTTGATTCCCCGGCTACTGCCTACATCGACAGACGGGGTCCAGTGCTCACCACGGTCGTGGCTTACCGCTACAAAGACGTGCGCATCGATGGCATTACCGCCGGGGACCGCGCCCGTATAGGCGAAGTAAATCGTATTGTCGCTCGCAATCCCCACGGATGGATCCATGCCGCCATTGCCAGGCAGACTGTCGGGAACCGTGCGAACTGTCCAGGTCGTGCCTGCATCAGTTGAAACAGCCACACCCTGCTGGCCGCCACATTGCGCGTTCGGAACATAGACCGTTCCGTCGGCCGCCACCTTCACGTGGCCATGGATCATTTGACTGCAATCCCCGGTAGCGCCGAAGTATATCGGGACCGACTTGCCGAAATTCAATCCGCCATCATCACTGCGTGAACAGAAGGCGGCCGAGGTGGCTACCAAAACGTTTCCTGATTGGGCACAGTAGTAAACTGCATCACCCTTGTTGACGTCGTTACCCAACGGCACGGAAGCCGGATATGGGCCCGCGCCGACGGTCTGATGATCATTGCTGCCGTCGGGCGGATTGATCTGCGCAGGTGTCCAGGTGGCGCCATCGTCATCGGTGTAAGCCAGGAGGCTGTTGAGGCCGACGAGCGCAACTGCGGCGCCTTCGCTATTCAATTGCGAAACGAAAGTGCGGCCGGTCCTTTGGTCGGTGAACAGGATTGGATCCAGCGATCTTGTCTTGGTCCAAACATAGGAAACGTCTTTCCAGTTACCGAGTCCTGCTTCCGGGACCGATCCCCTGGGATCAATGTTCTCCGGGAAGGTCACCTGTAGTGTTTGCAAACCCGCCAGGTACATTGCGTGTTGACTAGTCAGGTTGTAGCCGATCGAAGGTTCGCCGGAGTTTTCGCCGACGGCCGACGGCGGCGCATATTCGTGATAGCGAGGCCCGACACTCGAAGCTGTTGGTCTTGGCTCTTCGGGTGTGATCGGCGCTTGAGTTAAGGCGATCGTCGCCGTGAAAGGCACGTCAGGTTGCACATCGTAAGGAACGACATAGATCGTGTAGGGCTTCGTTCCGGTCGTTGCTCTGAAGGTAGCGACTTCAGGGTTAGACGATCCGCCGCCCTGGCCCACAACTGCGCCGGTTACTTCATCAGGCTGATAAACGTAGAGGTCATAGTCGGTCGTGGACCCACCCTGCGTGGTCGCAGATTGACTATTGGTCCAACCGACAGTGATTTTGACTTTATAACTGTTCGTATCGTTACTCGGAATATTCACCGTCAACGCGTATTGGTCGCAGGTCCCCGACGCACACGCAGGCGGAGTATTGCCTAGTGGCGCGGACGGGTTCGAAACCGAGAAAGGCCCGCCGCAGTAAGACAGACTTCCACCCGTCGGTGTCAGCGTGCCCGAATGCGGACAAGGAGTTGGCGTCGGCGTTGCCGCCGGTGTCGGCGTCGGTGTCGGCGTAGGCGTTCCGCCACCGCCATCGAATGCCGCGAATAAGCCTTTGCCGCCGGACTGCCGCGCGATGGTAGCTTTCTTTGTGTAGTCGTTCGCACCGCCCTGAATACATGCCTGAGTAATACAACCGTCCGGGTAAGCAACCAGCAAACGTCCCTGGTGATCGACACTTGCGTCGATGAAATCGAGCAGGTTGCGATCGTCAGGGAGACGACTGCAAATGACTGTTCCTGAATTGCAGATCGATCCGCGTTGAACCGGATCGTTAGGCGTCACGTCAATCGTCATCCAGTTGGCGCCACTGTCATAAGTGTAGGCAACATAAAGATGCCAAACGCCCGGGAAGCCTGTGTTGTTCGTGAAGTTCGTGTAGTCCTGATAGTAACCACCAGTCGGTGTGCCCATGAAAGCAAAGGCCGCCCGGTCGTCATCGCCCGCCACCATTGCCGGGAACGTCACGTTCTTTATTCCAAAGGGCGTGCCGACATCCTGGCTCGGAAGCCAGGCGATCTTGTGATTGGTCTTGTCCAGATGACCGACGGCCACCGAGGGCGCGCCGTTGCTGTTGGCATAGCCGTAATAGATCGTCCCGTTCGCGCCGATGCCGATCGACGGATCGACAATGCCGGGCGCCGGATTGCTGTCGGGCACCAGTTGCGGTTGTGACCAGGTGATGCCGTTGTCTTCCGAAAAGACTAAAGCCTGCCTGGCCGTCGCGGTCGGAAAATCTCCAATCGTTTGTGCGCCGGCTGACGAACAGTCACTGTCAGGTACGTAGACAGTTCCGTCTGGTGCGACCTTCACGTGACCGTGAATGCCGAAACAACTTACGGTGTAAATTGGAATCGCTGGGCCAAACGTCAATCCACCATCGACGCTGAGCGCGCAAGCCGCGGCCTGCGTTCCGTACTGCGAACAATAGTAGACGCCATTTGGATAGGCTGCTCCGGTTGTCAACGGCGCATGCAAAGGCCCGCCGCCAATCGTTTGGTGATCGATGCCCGCGGGGAAGCCGCAACCCTGGCTCGGCGCCCACACGTCACCGTCGTTGAAAGGCGCGGCCGTGTCTGTATAAGCAGCCTTGCTGCACGCGCCCGCAAGTTGCGATGTAAATGTGCGGCCCGTTTGACGATCCGTGAAGAGAATTGGATCGAGAGAGCCCGGTGCGTTTGGCGCGCTCTTGCTTTCCCAAAGCGCCTGCGCCGGTGACGTCCCGTCATTGAAGGTAACGCGCAACATCTGCGTCCCTGACTGGAACATCGCGCGGCCTTGTGGACTATCCGCGGTAGGTAGAGCTACGCCGATTGATGGCTCGCCTGCGCCATTACCCAGACCCGACGGCGACTGGAAGTTTTGGAAGGTGGGCGTGCTGATGCCGCCTTGATTAGCCGGACCAACTTTTTGTTCCAGCGTTGCTTTGCCGGTGTAGCTGTCGCCGAGCGGTATCGTCGGCGAGACTCGCACCAGATATTTTCCCGAAACTGCCGCGATGGTTACGACATCGGGATTGACGGCGAAGAAGTTTGCCGCCAGGAGTTTGCCGGCAGATCCATCCGGCATGAGCTCGAAAACAAAAGTATCGAATTGTGCAGCGGGATTGGTCCAATTCACCTGGACCTTCACATAGTGCTCGTTGTCATAACCGGCGGGCACGTTAACGTTGAGAACAAAGTCGCTGCACGGCAAGCCCACATCGCATGTGGGAACTCCCGTCGCCTGGTCCGTTGGATTCGGAACAGCAAACGGACCGGCCGCAAAGGTAACCGGCTGACTGCCGACTGACAGAACCTGTTCCGGCGTCGGTGTCGGAGTCGGAGTCGGAGTTGGTGTCGGCGTGGCCGTCGGTGTCGGAGTAGGTGAACCCGACGCGCAGGCAGAATTGTTATTGACCGTATGCGAGCCTTGATAACTAAGATCACTCGGCATCTGATCAATTAGTTCGGTAGCTACATTGGCGGCGGTCTGTGACACGCCTGAAAGGAAACCGGCAATGTGATCTCCCGGATTTAGGCCAAGGTCGCTGGCCTTCACTACAATGACGACCTTGTTGAACGGCGCAGCGTAACTGCTGTCCGCTTCAGCAGGACCAATCACGGTATCGACAAAGCGGCCATCAACGTCACCAACGCTATTACCCCCGGGGATATAAGACTCAAAAGTAGGCGTAGGACCGTTCCAGCTCATGTGCACGGCGCGGTAATGAAACTGCGCTGTCGAGCTTGGATCAGTTGGTTCCGGTCCGGGTATCTTCATCGCGACGTACCAGGCTGATCCCGGCGCCTGTGGCGACATGCCGGCGTCTGTGTTGAGAGTAAAAACCAACTTGGGCACGCCGTCGGTTGCGAAAGGTTGTGCGATTTGAAAGGAAAGAAGATCCGTTCCTGCGGGCGCCGGACCTACAAGACCAAGCACACCGTGATTGTCACCTGATGGATCGGTTAGCTGCGTCAGGCCTGGCGCTTTACAAATCTCTTCGGGAATTGGAAGGGGTGTGACTGTCAGATCGATCTCGTTGCTTTGATCGCCGGCGCCGGCCGAGTTGATTGCTTTGACGACATAGTAGTAATGCGCAACAGACGGATCAGCGGAAGTATCGTTGAAGCTGTTCTTCGCAATTCCGGTCTGACCCAGTAGCACCTCATTGCCCGCCGCAGTCCCGCGAAAGATCTGGTAGTTAGCAATGTCTGAGCCGCGGTTGTCCGGTGCCTTCCACGTTAAGTGCGCGGCAAGAGGATCGCGCACACCAGAAAGACAAGCAGGTTTCGGAGCCACGGCGGTTGTCGTGTCCGCGGTGCCATCCATGAATGCGAACAGGCTCCGGCCACCGGACTGTCGGGCGACGCGCATGTTGGCGGTGAAGTCATTGGGTCCCGTGCCCGCGATACACTTTTGACTAACACAGCCGTCGCTGTAGCCATAAAGCACGCGGCCGCGGTCATCAACCGTAATCTCGTTGAAGTCGAGCAGGTTGCGATCGTCATGTCCGCCGCCCTGCTGCCAGACACCCGTCATACTCTGAACCGGATCGTTCGGAGTGGCGTTTACGGTTGTCCAGGTTTTGCCTCCATCGTAGGTCGTAGCAATGTACGCATACCACTTGCCCGGAAAACTATTGGCTTGATAGTCACCATTTACGTTGGTGCCCAGAAAGCCTACCGCGGCCCTGCCGGACGTGCCGCCCACCGCTTCGATCTCTACGGCGTTCTTGATCCCATGAGACGCACCAAGATCGAAGTCATCAGTCCAGGTAACGCCGTGATCATGACTGACCTTGACGTGGGCGTGACCCTCGGGAGGATCACCTGCCGCAACCGGCTCATTGTTGACGTAGGCGTAGTAAACCGTGCTGTCTGAGTCGGTGGCGATCGAAGGATCGGCGCCTTCGGGCTGCGAGACGCTGCCGCTGACAATGAACTCTTTCCAGGTAACACCTGCGTCAGTGCTGACGGCGCCACCTTGTGTGCCGCCGCAATGGTTAACGGGCAGCCAGACACTGCCATCCCTGGCCACTCTTACGTGACCGTGCAGACCGTGGCACTGGGTGATACCGTTGCCCTGATATGCCAGAACGCCCGGGCCATAGCTGTCGCCGAGGGTATCACTCCGCTGACAAGCTGCCGGTCCGACCACTGCCTGCGAACAGTAATAGACTGCCTGGCCCTGATTCGCTTGATTCGCAAGCGGATTGGCCAGTCCCGCGACCAGCGGATATGGGCCTGAGCCAAGGGTTTCGTGATCGGCTCCCCCATTCGGTGGAGCAAAACCACCCTCGATCCAAGTATCGCCGTCATTGTCGCTGTATGCATAAACCGCGTTCGCGCCCGCGGTCGAATTCGAAATGAGCGTGCGTCCGGTCCTTTGGTCGGTCCAAAGAATTGGGTCAACTCCGATATTGGTCGAGTTAGCAGATTTGTTTTCCCACAATCCTTCGCAGCAGTCCGGCTTAGCCGGCGTTTGCGCATCTCCGGGAGTCAGCCGCCACACGGGACCGAAATTCATCAGCATGATGCGACCCGTGTGCGGATTGAAACCGATGTTGAATTCGCCCTGACCTTGTTCAGCAGAAGATCCAGACGGTGCGTTGAAAACCTGGTAGCGCGGAACGCCCGGGCTGGTCGGATCTGCACTGCCGAACAAAGGCGATCCCGCAGGTCCGGAGCCGGGAAGCAACTCGATCCTCACGTGCAATGTTTCTTGAGTAGGTTGGAAGGGAACTATCTTTATTGTGTATTGACTGTCGCCATCAACCAGAGGGTTGACGACGGCGACTTCCGGATTAGAACCGCTGGTCCCCTGGTGATCGGCCGGCTGGTTGCCGCCCAGGTCTCCCACAATCCCATTGTAAACATAAACGTCATAGTCCGATTGGCGACTCCCCGTGTCGGTCCAGCCCATCGTGACTTTGAAACCCGAGTTAGGATGGGCCGCCGCATAACCCGACGGCAGTGACACGGTCAAAGCAAAATTGTCGCAAGGGAAGGCGTTACTGTTACAGCGAGGACCCGTATCGAGCTGGCCCAAACCAACCGGTGATTGATTTGGAATATTGAATGGCCCCGCATCATAGGTCACGACCGGATTGGCCGCCGAGAGAGTCCCGTTCGATGGTGTCGCCGCCGAGCTACGCAACGTTGCCACAATCAAGGCGACTGCAAGACAGCCAACAACTGCCAGGAAGATTCCTAATCGAAGATAGCGTGAGCTTACTCCAGTGCGTAGGTAGCGGGGCATAACCGTCCCTCCTCAAGGATTTCCAACAAGTTTTCAGACTGTCAGCATGACTACCAGGACTCTACGTAGTCGGGCTTGAGAAAACCTTGAGGAATACTTGAGAAGGGAATCGAGGACCAGCGACAACAAAAATGCAATCGATTTGAAAGCTGGGAGCGCTGACGGCTCGTCCGCATCTGAGCGCATGTCAGAACCACCTGCGGTAGCGGGTGGTTGAACCGATGATATCAATCAGGGTTGCTTTGAATATCCAGTGATGAGACTGAATGGTTCCCGATTCAACCGCCCGCTACCGCAGGCGGTTCTGACCTCCCTGCGGACGAGCCGTCCGCGCTCCCAACAAGAAGGGACGCTTTACTTAAACCAGGACGGCTTCTTCCTGGAGCTTTTGTGCCTGGTAATGAGTAGTGAGGCCGTCGATAATTTGATCGAGCGCGCCGTCCATGACGAGGTTGAGCTGATGAATCGTGAGACCGATTCGATGATCGGTAACGCGGTTGTCTTTGAAGTTATAGGTGCGGATCTTTTCCGAGCGATCGCCGCTACCAACCATCGAACGGCGTTCGCTGGCGACGGCGTCGTGCTGTTTCTGCTCTTCCAGTTCCTGCAAGCGAGCACGCAGAACGCGCATGGCTTTCTCGCGATTCTTGATCTGCGACTTCTCGTCCTGCATTGAGACGACTGTGTTCGTGGGCAGATGCGTGATGCGCACGGCAGAGTAAGTCGTGTTCACCGACTGGCCGCCGGGTCCCGATGAACAGAACGTGTCGATGCGCAGGTCTTTGGGATCGATCTTAACGTCGACCTCTTCAGCTTCGGGCAGAACGGCGACGGTGATTGCGGAAGTGTGAATGCGCCCGCTGGCTTCGGTTTGCGGCACCCGCTGCACGCGGTGCACGCCGGATTCGTGTTTCATCCGCGAATAAACCTTGTCGCCTTCGATCAGCACAACTGCTTCTTTGAGACCACCGATCCCGGTCTCAGACTTGTCGAGAATTTCCATCTTCCAGCGCATGCGCTCGGCGTAACGCGCATACATCCGCAGAATATCCGCCGCGAACAGGGACGCTTCGTCGCCGCCGGTGCCGGCGCGGATTTCGAGGATCACGTTCTTTTCGTCGTTGGGATCTTGCGGGATCAGCAGCAGCTTGAGCTCGTTTTCGTTTTGCACGATTTGAGCTTGCAGAGATTCAATCTCGAGACGAATCAATTCTCGCATTTCTTCATCCTCGGCCTGCTCTGCGATCTCGCGCGCGCCGGCGAGTTCTTCCTTGAGAGTCTTCCAGGCGCGATACTTCTCGACCACCTCGCCAAGGCTGCGATGTTGTTTGGCGGCTTTGCCGTACGCGGAAGGATTCGACAACAACTCCGGGGAAGAGAGTTCGTTGGTCAGTTCTTCATAACGCGTTTCAATTTGTGCGAGTTTATCTAACATCACTAATCAACGTTCGTTTAGAGTTGGCACTTGTGCCAACTAACATCAATAAGTTCGGAGTCCTGCCTTGAGGCGGAAATTGTTTTCGTCAAGGAGCTTCCGCCTGAAGGCGGAACTCCAAACGATCCTACGACAGCAGCGCCGGTTCAGCTTCGCCGCCTTGCGGCTCGAGCTTCAAAGAAGCCTTTAGCGCTTCGATCGCGACTTCCAATTGCGAGTCGTCCGGCTCTTTTGTCGTCACATTCTGTAGCCAAACACCCGGCCGCGTGATCATCTTAAAAAAGGCGCCACTTTCTTTTCGCGCCGACAGCCTGATGATCTCGTAAGAGAGTCCGGCGACCACGGGGATCAAAGCAATGCGCACCAGGAAATTGAAAAGCAGCGAGTCGAACCTGATTACCGAGAACAGGACAATCGAAACCAGCATCACGACGACCAGGAAACTCGTGCCGCAACGCGGATGCTGTCTCGGTTGCGGGCGGGCGTTGTCTACGGTCAAGTCCAAACCCTTTTCCCAGGTAAACACGGTCTTGTGTTCGGCGCCGTGATATTCAAAGACGCGGCGAATGTCTTTCAGTAAAGAAAAACTAATGATCATGATCAGGAAGAACGACATGCGAATCAATCCATCGATCAAGTTGAAACTGACAGACGGCCGCACGGGATGAAGATACCCACGAACCGAATTCCACGTCCGCGAATACCAAGCGGGAGCGCCCGCATCCTGCGGGCGGTCCGCAGGCTTCCCAGCCTGCGTCTGTGATGTCGCCGCGGGTGCGCTGACTGCCGCCGGTGTCGCCCAACCCGCCGCAATGAACAGAGCATTGGTCAGAAGCAGCGGCGCAGCGACGAAAAGCAGCACATTGAAAATCAATGCAAAGACGATCGAGCTGGCCGCGGCGGCCGTGCTGCCTTTCTTCAATTCATCCTTTGAACGTTTCTTCGCCGGCATAGGAAACAAGCCGGGTACGCCGCCGGTCAAACCGGCAAAGTCGCCTTCACCTTCGATCACCGCCGGGGTCAGAGCGATACTCACTTCGGCAGCCTTGGCCTCTTCGACTTCAGTGAAGGCTTCGTTGGCGGAATAGTTCAGCGCTTTGATTCCCAGCCCCATCGATTGCAGCAGCACTGCGCCACCGCGGAGCACCGGCAGCTTCAAAATCGGCAGCTTGTCGCTCCACTTCGGGAGCACCGCCGCAGTGTTGACGATGGTGCCGTCGGCCTTACGCACGGCAATCGCGTAAGCGTTCGGCGTGCGCATCATCACGCCTTCAATGACCGCCTGGCCGCCAACGATCAAGTCTCTTTCGTTAGTGCTCATATATTCTCCCAAGTGGCACAGACTTTAGTCTGTGATTGGACTCATCGTAAAGATCAAACACAGACTGAAGTCTATGCTACTTACAACAATGCCGGCGATTTGGTGCTGGTTGCGACGCAATAACGGCAACCAGCGACGAACGGCGCCGGCATCTCTTACTTTGGTTATGGCTAGTGTTTCTGAATCATGCTCGATACTCTCACTGGGCCGGTGCGGCTTCCTCTTCCGCGGCCTTCTTACCATAACGACGGTTGAACCTGTCCACGCGCCCGGCGGTATCAATCAGTTTCTGCTTGCCGGTAAAGAACGGATGACAAGCCGAACAAATCTCGATATGCAGATCGCCTTTGCGGGTCGAACGGGTTTTAAAAGTCTCGCCACAGGCGCAGGTTACGGTGATCTCTTTATATTCAGGGTGAATTCCAGGCTTCATTTTCTTTCTCGCTTACTATAGTAGTCGTTTATTCGCCTCGATCAAACAAGCAATGATACGGGCGAGGACTAGGTTGCGTCAAGCCAGTGGGCCTTTGAAAATGTATCTTGTCATTATCGGATCGTTCGCGGCAGAAGGCGCAACGATCTTCTAAAATAAGTGAATTGACAACGGCTTAAATCGCATGCTACAAGTCACTTGTCCGACCTGATTCCGAATTAGCATTAGCACGTGAGCGTAGCGTTTGCCCTGTCTGCATTGGCGCGCGCGCGTGGCCGTTAAGCCCGAAGCGTCCTAACTCAGAGTGTGTATTAACTGAGGGTCATGGCAGAGGAAGGTAAACCCGCCGAACCGGGTTCACAACCTGACACGTCATCTGAACAGCGCACGCAGGATGCAGCGCGCGCTGCAAAACCATCGTCGCTATCCGCCGACGCCGAAAAAGATTTACAAGTTGAAGCCGCGAAAGCGCGCGTGACCGCAGTTAAGGAGGCGGCCGAGGCGGCGCCAGGCGCACCCAAGGCCCCCGTAAAAAAGAAAGAAGAAGGACCGAAGCCCGTCGATGCCGCGGGACATCCGCTGGTCAAGAAGTTGCGCAAAAAGTTTGACGCCGCAGTGATCGAAGCTACGGAATTTCTGGGTCAGCTCTCGATTCGCGTTGAACCGTCACGCATCGTCGCAGTTTGCCAGAGTCTGCGGGATGATCAGGACACGCCTTTCAACTATCTCTCCGATCTAACCTGTACTCATTACCCGGATGAACGCCATACTCCGTTCGAAGTCATTTACAATCTCTATTCGATTCCCGCCAACGAGCGCGTGCGTTTGAAGGCATCGGTGAACGGCGAGGGCATTGACAGCGTCACCGGCGTGTGGCCGGCGGCTGATTGGCCGGAGCGCGAAGTCTACGATCTGTTTGGAGTGCGGTTCCGCAATCATCCCGACCTGCGACGAATCCTTTTGCCGCCGGACTGGGAAGGACATCCGCTCCGCAAGGATTATCCACTTGAGTTTGTCGAGAATCGTTGGACTGAGGAACACCTGCCGGAATTTACTGACGTGCAGAAAGAACAACTGGATCAGAGACGCGCCTACGGATTAGAAATTTTGTCGGCCTCGCCGGAACGCGAAGTTCGCGAACTGTTCAAGGGTGGCAAAGAAGTAATGCCGAAGGATAAGTGAGCAGTGGGCAGTGAGCAGTGGGCAGTATGAGGTCAGTATCGCGAGCGGTAGCGACCGGGTTCGGGCCAGGACAGGATCATGAGTCCTAAAGAAATCGCCGCACATTACGAAGCAAAAGTTTTCGACTAGCCGGCCGCGGCAGAGAGCGCGGGCTTTGCTTTGACTGAAACTCTGTCGCCGCGCAATGTCTGGAACAAGGCGAGCGCGGCCCAGTCGATAGCTTTGAAACTGCGCGAGCGAAGAGAAAAAGGCGAAGTGAAAGAAATCGGTCTCGTGATTGAACCGTGGAGCGTAACCGGTTGTTACGTTCCGAATGAGACTGGCAACGTAGACACGCTCAAGAGTTCAGAGTTCAAGCTTTAGCTTGTCTCGCAAATCACAACCTGAAGGTTGAACTCTAAACATTTCGTATGCATCAAGTAGAGATCGCCACCACGCAACGGACGCTGCTCGACAGCCCGGAGATGACCCTGAACATGGGGCCGCAGCATCCGTCTACTCACGGCGTGCTGCGCGTGATCTTAAAGCTCGACGGCGAAACGGTGATCGATCTCGACTGCGATATCGGCTATCTGCATCGAGGCATGGAGAAGATTGCCGAGAACCGCACGTACAACATGATCGCTCCTTACTGGGATCGTCTGGATTACATCGCGGCTGTCTCGAACGGCCTGGTCTGGGTAGAGACCGTCGAACAGATGATGGGTCTCGCCGTCCCGCCGCGCGCTCATTACATCCGCGTTATTCTGACTGAGCTCAATCGCATTGCTTCGCATCTGCTGTGGCTGGGCACGCACGCGCTCGACATTGGCGCGGTGACGATTCTGCTGTGGGCGTTTCGTGAACGCGAAGAGATTCTGAAGATTTTTGAGCGGCAGTTCGGCGCGCGGCTTACCTGTCACGCGTGGCGCATTGGCGGAATGCCCAACGATGCTTACGATGATTTTGAAGCAGACGTGCGGCGCTTCATCAACAATTTTCCCAAGCGCGTGGATGAATATGAAACCGTCTTGAACGAGAATCGCATCTGGTTGAGCCGCACCGTCGGCGTTGGCGTGATTAGCGGTGAGGAAGCAATTGCGATCGGTTTGTCGGGCCCGTCCTTGCGCGGCTCAGGCGTGGCCTGGGACATTCGCAAGTCGCGGCCGTACGCGGCCTATGCCGACATGGATTTTGACGTGCCGCTGGGTGAGAACGGTGACACGTACGATCGCTATCTGGTGCGCATGGAAGAAATGCGGCAATCGCGGCGAATCGTGCAGCAGGCGATCGACAATCTGCCTGACGGTCCGGTGAACGCGAAGGTGCCGAAACTGATCAAGCCGCCGATTGGCGATTACTATCATTCGATCGAAGGACCGAAAGGCGAGATTGGCTGCTATTTGGTTTCCGACGGCACGCAACAACCATGGCGCGTGCGCGTGCGGCCGCCCTGCTTCATCAATCTTCAGGCTTTGAAGCAGATGAGTATCGGGCATCTGGTAGCGGACGTCGTGGCGATCATTGGGACTTTGGATATTGTTTTGGGTGAGATTGATAGGTGAGCGATCGGATGTAGTAAGTAGTAATCCGGAAAAATCCCGGAGGGATTAAATGTTTATAGCACCGTCGCTCCCTTAGATTCTGTGAGCCCATTTATGGGCGAAAGAAATGGGTGGCGCTCCTAAAGGAGCTTCACATCCTAAAATGTCGAAGGTTCTATAAACATTTCGCCGCTCTGCGGCTTTTACCTGGACGTTCATGAAGACGATGCTGTTCGCTCTATTAGCGCCACTCAACTTCGTTGACAGCCTGCTGCTGAAGTTCTTCAGCGAGCAGACGGTGAACTATGTCATCTGGCCGTTCATCCAGGTGGGCGCGGTGGTGACGATCACGGCGCTGTGGGTTGCTTATGCAACCTATCTGGAGAGAAAGATTTCGGCGTTCATGCAGGCGCGGCTGGGGCCGATGCGTGTGGGCCCCTGGGGCTTGCTGCAACCGATTGCCGACGGTTTGAAGTTACTGGTGAAGGAAGATTTCATTCCCGAAAACGCCGATCGTTGGATCTTTTTTCTCGCGCCCTACATCGCCGTTGTGGCCGCGTTCATCGTCATGGCGGTCGTTCCGTTTGGGCCGGACTGGGCCGTGATTACCGACGTCAACATCGGCATCCTGTTTGTGCTGGCAGTTTCCAGCGTCGGCGTGCTGGCTTTGATTCTCGCCGGGTGGTCTTCGAATTCAAAGTACGCTTTGCTCGGGGCGCTGCGTTCGAGCGCGCAGATGGTTTCGTACGAAGTCTCGATGGGACTGGCGATCATCGGCGCGTTGATGTTCGCGCGGACGCTTTCGCTTTCAGGCATCGTCGCGGCCCAGGCATCGGATTCGATTTGGTTTTTGCTCTACCAGCCGATCGGTTTTGTGATTTTTCTGATCAGCGGCATCGCGGAAAATAATCGCGCGCCGTTCGATCTGCCGGAAGCGGAATCGGAACTGGTGGCCGGCTTTCATACCGAGTACTCGGGTTTTCGCTGGTCGCTCTTTTTCATGGCTGAGTATGCGGCGATGGTCGTGGTGACGGCGGTGGCGACAACGCTCTATCTCGGCGGCTGGTATTTTCCGTTCGTATATCGCCTGACCGAAGCCAAGGGATTCCACAACGCTTATGTAATGGTCAGCCTGCTGGTGTTTCTGGCGAAGGCCGGATTGCTGCTTTATGTATATTTCTGGTTGCGCTGGACGCTGCCGCGCTTTCGCTACGACCAATTAATGGATTTGGGGTGGAAGTGGTTGCTGCCGGCGGCGCTGGTTAACATAGTCGTTTCCGCGATCGCGGTTACTACGCTGCAAGGTCTCGATGGTTGGCGGGGATTGCATACGATCGAGTCGATCACAGACGGCGTGAATCTGACAGCCACAGGCAAAGGGGTTGCCATTGCGATCGGTGTCGCCAACCTCTTCGTGACGGCGGGAATTCTGTCCGCAATCAACTGGCGCTCGCGTGATTTCAATTTGAAGAAACAGCGCAGCAAGATTCGTTTCGCGGTTTTGGAGAAGGGAAAGCCGGCGGTCGCGCCGGTGAAACCGGCAGAGTCGGTTTAGAGGCGGGCTACTGCCCGCCGGTTCCGTTGCCTTTGAATACTGCTACCCAGACCGAACGAGAAAGGAAACACGGAGCATGATCTCTGATCTTTCACCCGACGGCTTAGTCGAAGGCGTAGGCCAGGAGCTAACACCCGCGAGCGGGTCCGGTTCATCTCCTTTGAAGCCCCAGGATGGGCAATGGACTTTCCGTTTTAACTACGCAGATCCGACCAAGGTCGCTGTTTTTGTGACCATAAATTTCGGTCCCCCATTTTCGCTGACGGCGGACTTGTCTTCTGAGATGAATCAGTCACAAGTTGAGAGTCTCAGTGGATGGCTGGCGCGCGTTCAAGAGGCCATGAAAAAATGAATAGTTAGGCTGGAGGTTGCGCCGGTCGTGACCGAGAACGTTGAAAATTGTCGGGCGGTAGCCCGACTCTAAACGGTTTCGTATAGTAATTGCCTCATTGCAATTCAAGATTTTGAAAACTAAGATTTCACTATGACTTTAGTTACAGTTCCCAAACCGACCTTCGCGCAGAAGCTGAAGCGCTTCTTCATGGCCGACCTGGTAAAAGGACTCGGTCTGACTCTGAAGTTCAATCTGGGTGCGCTGACTTCGAAGGATTCCGTCGCCGGGAAGGGGATTTATACGGAGCAATATCCATCGGTTCGCCCCGACGTGGCGCCGCGTTTTCACGGCGCGCCGCGACTGAACATGGATCCGGAAACACACGACACGCTATGCATCGCCTGTAATCTTTGCGCGTTGGCCTGTCCGGAAGATTGCATCGACGTCATCCCGATGGACGTGGAAGTGGTTGTGGCCGGCAAGCCGCGCCGCAAAAAAGTTCTGGACGAGTTTATCTTCGATACATCGCGTTGCATGTTCTGCGCTCTCTGTCAGGAGGCCTGCCCGACTTATTGTCTCGAGCTGACTCAGGACTTTGAGCTGGCGACTTATTCGCGCGCCGGCTTTGTCTGGAACCGCGAGATGCTCGAGCAGGGCAGGGAAACGGTCAAGTACGAATCGTAACTGATTGTCTGTTCTTTTGTTGTTAGATCATTTTCCATTTGTCATTTGACATCTTTCATTTGCCATTTAGTTTGCGCGAAGTGTACTCAAAGCACGTGTCGAGCTTCCAAATGAAAATGAAAAATGACAATTGATAAATGGAAAATGGTCTTTGACGAAGTCCAGGCCAAAGCACAAAGACATGATTCTATCCGGTTGGGAAACAGTCTTCTTCTGGATCTTCTCGATCGCTGCGATCCTCGCGGGGTTGTTGACCGTGATGGCTCGCAACGCAGTGCACTCTGCGCTATTCCTGATCTCTTCGCTGGTGTCGGTGGGCGCGCTCTTCATTCTACTCGGCGCAGAATTCATCGCTGGTGTGCAGATCCTGGTTTACGTGGGCGGCGTGATGGTTTTGTTTCTATTCGTCATCATGCTGGTCAACGTAGGTGCCGAAGAAGAAGGCCGCGCGCCAATTTTTAACCGGCCGCCGCAAGTAGCCGCCGCCTTGATTTTCTCGCTGCTCCTGGTGTTGGCGTTACTGACGGCAATCAACAAAGGTTATGAGGGCCTGAAGAAGCGAGACGAGGCGGCGTTGACGCAGGCCGAAGCCGGGCGATCAGAACAGGAAGGGAAGATGCAAACCGGCGCGACGGGTGTCAGTCGCCTTTCGACGCAAACCGAGCGTGTCGGCAACAGTCTGTTTACATACGCGTCTTTGCCGTTCGAGATAGCGAGTTTGCTGTTACTGGTTGCGATCATTGGCTCAGTCATGCTGGCGCGAACCTTGAAGCAGGAGGCAGCGGTGGACGACGTCGATCCGGAAATGCTTTTGACCGCTGCTTCGGTAGAGAGCCTCGAAGCTGACGCAAGTGATTGAAGTGCCGTTAGGCACGGAATATTTATAGAACAGGTGCATATTGGAATTCGCTAGCCCATTTATGGGCGACATAAAATTTCGCTCCTAAAGGAGTTGGGTTTCAAGAGGTAGTCGAGTCTATAACATTTCGCCGCTACGCGGCGAAACCCAGAGACGATGAACTATTTATCGCCAATGTTTGGCCTACTCTTCCAGGAAGTATCGAACAGCCGTATTTCGATGGCAATCGACGGAGTTAAGCATCCGGACCTTTCGAAGTTCCTGGTGATTGCCGCGATCCTTTTCATAATCGGCGTCGCCGGCGTGCTGACGCGCCGGAACCTTTTGGTGATCTTCATGTCGATCGAGTTGATTCTGAACGCGGCGAATTTGAACTTCATTGCTTTCTCGCGTTACTTGCAGGATAGCGGCACAGGGAATCCGATGGCCGGCCAGATTTTCACCGTCTTTATTATCGTCGTCGCCGCGGCTGAAGCGGCGATCGGGCTGGGCATCGTGATCGCGCTCTATCGCAATCGCGAAACGATCTGGATCGATGAAATTGATTTGATGAAGTGGTGAAATTGTAGGGGCAGGGCTTGTCCCTGCCCTTTCCGTTAAGACGGGCAGGGACGAGCCCTGCCCCTACAATCAATGTACAAGTACATCTGGCTAGTCCCTTTGCTGCCGCTCGCCGGCGCTGCCATCAACGGCATTTTCGGCCGCTGGTTCCGCTTTCCTGAGAAGTTGATTGGCGGGGTTGCGGTGGGCACTGTCGCGCTTTCATTTCTGATCAGTCTCGCCGCTGTTTACTCGTATGGCTTCAGCGGCAATTCGCTCTGGCCTAATCCTTATGTTTCGACGCAGACAGCTTTCACCTGGATTCGGGGCGGGGCGGTGAAGCAGACGTTGGGTTACGCTCAGCCAGGACAATCGACGACCATTTCCGTCGCAAATCAGCCGGTGACCGTCACGTCCCCGCGCGGTTCGTTGCTCGACATTGAGTGGAGTTACCAACTGGATCCGTTGTCGTCGATCTTCATGCTGATCGTCACCGGCGTGGGCTTGTGCATCTTCGTTTTCGCCACCGGTTACATGCACGACGATCCGGGGTTCTATCGCTTCTTCGCTTATATGGGTCTGTTCATGTTTTCGATGCTCGTGCTGGTGATGGGCTCGAACTTCGTGATGATGTTTGTGGGCTGGGAAGGCGTCGGACTCTGTTCTTATCTGCTGATCGGTTATTACTTCAATCGCCAGGAAGCAGCGAATGCTTCGCGCAAGGCCTTCATCACGAATCGCATCGGCGACTTTGGTTTCATTCTGGCGATCTTTGGCATCATCGCGACCTTCGGCACAGCGCAATACACCAGCGTAATTTCACAGGCGGCGGGATATCCGATGGAATCGCTCGGCCATTGGGGCCTGATGTCGTGGATTGCGCTCGGATTAATGATCGGCGCTTGCGGAAAGTCGGCCCAGTTTCCTTTGCACGTTTGGTTGCCGGACGCGATGGCGGGTCCCACGCCCGTGTCCGCATTAATACACGCGGCGACGATGGTCACGGCGGGGCTGTACATGCTGACGCGCACCAACGTGATTTTTCAGCATTCACGGACGATGATGCTGGTCGTGGCGGTGATCGGCGCGTTCACAGCAATCTTTGCGGCCACCATCGGGATCACGCAAAACGACATCAAGAAAGTCCTCGCCTACTCCACCGTTTCTCAACTCGGTTTCATGTTCCTGGCATGTGGCGTGGGTGCGTTTGTGATTGGCATCTTTCATGTGATGACGCACGCGTTCTTCAAGGCGCTGATGTTCCTCGGCGCCGGCAGCGTGATTCACGGCATGCATCACGAACAGGACATGCGCCGCATGGGTGGTTTGAAGAAGTACATGAAGTACACCTACTGGACGTTCCTCGCCGGATGGCTGGCCATCTGCGGGATTATTCCGTTCAGCGGCTTTTGGTCCAAAGACGAAATTCTCTGGCGCACGGCTTCAACCAATCACATTCCCATGGGCTGGTTGCTGTGGATAGTAGGCACGATTGCCGCGACGTGTACGGCGTTTTATATGACGCGTCTGATGGCGATGACGTTTTGGGGTCGTTATCGTGGCGACGATGGCCAAGAAGCTCATGGTGACGATCACGCCCCCGGCAAGCACGAAAAACATCCGCATGTTCCCCACGAATCACCGAAGTCCATGTGGGTGCCTTTGGTTGTGCTCGCGATTCTGGCGACAGTCGGGGGGCTGGTAGGCATCAGCACGGCGTTCACCGGCGGCAGGGAAATCCACAGCCGGCTCAACATAGTCCACTGGTTGACCCCGGTTATCTGGAACTCGACGACTAAATCATTCCACGTTGACGAACCTCTTTCGGCGGCGGAAGAGGCGAAGATTGCTGAAACTCCTCACCCGAGTGAGTTGGGCATCTTGCCCCAGGAGAAGGCCAGCGGATTCAATTTGGCACATGCGGTTGAACAACAGGTGCACAGCGAAACTCTTACGGAATGGATCTTCATTATCATCTCGCTGTTAGTGGCGGGCATTGGCATTGGCCTGGGCTATCTCTTTTATATTAAGGACACGCGGCTGGCGGACGTCTGGGCGGCGCGGCTCGCTCCCCTTTATCGCGCCAGCTATCACAAGTACTGGATTGACGAATTCTATGGTTTGGCCGTAACGCGGCGCACGATGGATTTGGCGCGCGCGGTGTTCCAGTTTGATTCGAAGGTTGTCGATGGGGCTGTTAACGGCGCTGCCCGGGTGACGCATTTGTCGAGCACGGTAACGGGCGAAACTGACAAATACTTTGTCGACGGCCTGGTGAATGCGATTGCCGATTTTGTAGTGCGCCTGATGTCACCCATTGTGCGCGCGGCGCAAACCGGGCTGACACAGAATTACGCCCTGGTGATGGTCATCGGGTTGCTGCTGGCGGTGGCTTTTTATTTGGTTAAGGCGCTTTAGAGGCCGAAGGGGCCGCAGTTAATAGCTTTGCGGCTGCGCCGCTTGATGTGCGGAAAGCCTATGGCTTTCCGTGATAAAGCTTTATTGATAGCGAGGCTGCGCCTCGCGTCGGAGGCTTAGCCTCCTAAGAATATTTTCAGCAGCCGGACGGAAAGCCATAGGCTTTCCGCACATCAGGCGGCATAGCCGCAATGCAATTAACTGCCGTCTCTTCGGGCCTGCAACCAAATGCCGAGGGGGTCTACGGCTCGGCCGCTCTGGCAAAGATGCGCGAGGATTAACGTGTTCACTAATAACATTCTCTCAATTGTCACCTGGCTGCCGGCCCTGGGCGCGATTCTGATCCTGGCGTTCTTCGGCAAAGAACAGAACCATCTGATCAAGAAGTTCGCGACGGGTTGGCTGGTCCTAGACTTTATCGCGTCGCTCTGGCTGCTCGGTTACGACCGCGGCGTCGGCGGCATGCAGTTTCTCGAAGACCATCAGTGGATTCCGGCAATTGGCGCGCGTTATCAGATGGGCGCAGACGGTGTGTCGGTTTTGCTGCTGGTGCTGACGACGTTCCTCGGCGTGTTGGCCGCGCTGTCGTCATGGAATTACATCCAGAAACGCGAGAAGGAGTATTACATTCTGCTCCTGCTGTTGCAGGCCTTCGTGCTCGGCGTTTTTAGTTCGATGGATCTGTTCCTGTTCTACTTGTTCTTTGAAGTCTCACTGGTTCCCATGTACTTCTTGATCGGCGTCTGGGGCGGCGACAATCGGCTCTATGCGGCGATCAAATTCTTTCTTTATACGCTGGTTGGCTCGGTCATCATGCTGCTTGGTGTCTTGAAGATGTATTTCCTGACGCAGGACACTGCGCTGACCTCTAGCGTGACCCAGGCGACTCTGGATTTGTTGGCCGGCAACGCGAAAGCGAGCGCGATGGTCGCGAACACTGTGCAGCAAGCCGCGCAGCACGGCACAGGCAACTTCAGCATCCTTTATATGCAGGCGATCGGGAACTCCCTGCCGATGGGAACCCTACAGGTGCTCTTGTTTTTTTCGTTTGCGATTGGGTTTGCGATCAAGGTGCCGATGTTTCCCTTTCACACCTGGTTGCCGGATGCGCACGTCGAGGCGCCGACCGCCGGTTCAGTCGTCCTCGCCGGTGTGCTGCTAAAGCTGGGCACGTACGGTTTCTATCGTTTCAACCTGCCGATGTTTCCCAAGGCATCCGCGGATGAAAGCTTCTTTTTCACAGGTACGAATCATCAATTTGGCGTCCGCAGCGTGCTGATCTTTCTGGCGATTGTTTCGATCATTTATGGCGCCCTGGCGGCGATGTACTTTGTGGTGAAGAAGGATGGCGACGTCAAAAAGTTGGTTGCGTACTCATCCGTGTCTTCGATGGGCATAGTCATGCTCGGACTATTCGCCTTGAATCCAAACGGCATTAACGGCGCGGTGATGCAGATGATCAGTCACGGCATTTATTCCGGGGCGCTGTTCCTGCTGGTGGGAATCATTTACGAGCGGCGGCACACGCGCAAGATAAACGAGTTCGGCGGTCTGTCGCATGTCATGCCGGGATACGCGGCGGTTTTTCTGATCATGGCGATGACTGCGATTGGTCTGCCGATGCTCGCGGTTTTCATTTCCGAGTTCCTGGCAATGCGGGGCGCGTTCGAAGCCAATCCTTTCTGGGCCGGCTGGGCCGGACTGGGAATCATCCTGAACGCCGGATACATGCTGTGGCTGTACCAGCGCATGTTCTTTGGCGAAATCGAGAACGAGAAAAATAAACTGCTGCCCGATCTCAGCGTGCGCGAGTGGGCCTATATGCTGCCTCTGATAATCATGGCGCTGGTCATTGGTATCTATCCGGGTCCGTTCCTTCGTTACATTGAAAGACCGGTCAATGCCATAGTAAGGCAGTTAAAACCGACCTATCCGATACCCGGCGGGCCTGCGCCGATCGCACCGGTTAGAGCCCAGAAGTAGTTGAAAGTTAAGCCCGCAAAGCGGACGAACGAGAATAGCCCGGCGATTCATCGCTGGGATCGGGTGAGAGATGAATCGTAAGTCCGTGAAACGGACGACTGAGAGTTACAGAACCCCGAGCGGTAGCGAGGGGATGCTAAGCTCAATTAGGGAAGAATGTCGCAGCGTCAAACTAATTGTTCGCAACTTGAATGCTTGCATCCGGTCGCTATCGCTCACGGTTCTGTAACTTCTGTCGCCCGCTAGGCGGGCTTCGATTCCCCGAGGGAATATTTCCCAGCACTGAAGTGCTGGGCTATTGTCAGATCGTCCGCTTCGCGGACGTAGGAAGGTCGCTTTTGACAGCGGACTAACTACTAAAGAATGCCATTTCTTTTTCAAACGACTCTGATCAACCTGCGTGATCTGCAACTGATCGCGCCGGAGTTAATCCTCACGACGGTCGCGTGTCTCGCGCTCGTTATGGAAGTCATCCTGCCCTACAAATTCAGTAAGTGGACGGCGTACTTCTCGCTGACTGGAGTCGCGCTCGCGTTCGTCTCGTTGGCGGCCCAGTTCATGAGCATGAACGGGACCTTCAGCCTCGGTGCCTTGCAAAGCCTGTCCCCGATCGACGGCTTCTATGGAATGATCCGCATCGATGGGCTGGCGCTGGTATTCAAAGCCATCTTCCTGATTGCGGCGGCCCTGGCGATCGCCATCTCAATGCGCTACCTGGATATCGAGCGCGAGCAGCACGGAGAATACTATGCGCTCATTTTGTTCGCGACCGTGGGAATGATGTTTCTCGGCAGCGGCTACGATCTAATTTCACTCTACATCGCGCTCGAGCTAATGGCCGTAACGTTCTATGTGCTGGTCGCTTTCACCAAACGCGAGCGGCGCTCGAATGAAGCGGGAATGAAATACTTTCTGCTGGGCGCGTTCTCTTCCGGGATTCTTCTCTACGGCATGTCTTTGCTTTATGGGGTGACGGGTTCGACAAATCTGGGTGAGATAGGTCTGGGTGTCGGCAAGATTATGAGCACAGCGCCGGCGGCCGGGAGCCCGGCGAGCCTGAGACCAATGCTGATACTGGGAATGATCGCTTTGGCGGCGGGTTTGTTCTTCAAGGTCGCCGCGGTGCCGTTTCATATGTGGGCGCCGGATGCGTATGAAGGCGCGCCGACTTCGGTTACGGCTTTCCTTTCCACCGGCTCAAAGGCCGCCAGCTTCGCCCTGTATGCGCGCATTTTTTTCGTAGCGCTTCAGCCAATGCAAATTGAGTGGGCGCCTCTACTTGGTATTGTGGCGGCCCTCACGATTGTGGTTGGCAACTGGGCCGCAATCACGCAGGAGAATTCAAAGCGGCTGCTCGCTTACTCGTCCATTTCCAACGCTGGTTACTTGCTGCTCGGAATTATCGCCAACAACGCCTACGGCAACATCGGGATCGTGATCTTTCTGCTCGTTTACACGCTCATGAATATGGGAGCTTTTGGCGTGATTATCAGCTTGCGGCGGCGGGGCATCATCGGCGACAACGTCGACGATATGACCGGCTTGGCGCAGAAAGCGCCCGGCATGGCCGCTATGATGGCGATCTTCATGCTGTCTCTGGGAGGCATGCCGGGCACCGGCGGATTTATCGGAAAATATTTTTTGTTGTGGGGTCTGTTTGAACGCGCGAAGGCAGACGGCAGGAATTGGTATTACTGGCTCGCGGGTTGGGCGGTAATCAACCTCGTAGTGTCCTTCTTTTACTACCTCCGTTTCATTCGGGTGATGTATCTCGGCGACCGGATCGCCGACACACAGCCTTTAACGATGTCTCCGGCTTTGCGCACCGTTCTGGTAGCATCGCTCGTGGGAATCCTCTTCATCGGCTTGTATCCGCAGCCCTTTATCGTCCTGGCGCAGAAACTTTTTCCCACGCAGATTAGTGCGCCAGCGGCCTCACCAGCACAGCCCGCAACGCCCATGGACGCGCCACGGTAGATTTAGAAGATATTTCTTCGTGGCTCTTCATGTCCTTCGTGGAAAGTCGTTCGTGGAAGAGATTCGATCCACGAAGTCACCGAAGAATCACGAACTCTGAGGACATGCTTAGGGAAGGTCTGTTTTATCCTCATTCACTAGTTTTGTCGTTTCTCGCCTCGGAGAGGCGAAATGTTTATAGTACCGGCCCCCAGCCCTGCCCTAGCTCCGTAGGAGCGAAATCTCTGGGTTGCGCTCCTACAGAGCGCGGGAGACAAATTAGCCATTGGAGCTATAAATATTTGGCTCCGACGGAGCCAGGCCCGAGGCTATTTAAACGATCAGGTTCGGCTTGTTCAGAGGCTTTCTTAAAAGTTCTGCATCGTGACCGATCGAAAGGTTTTTCTGTTGTGCAGTTATTCGCGAATCACTACACTACACTCATGAACTCAGCTTTACCCGGAGGAGACCTGATTGACGAAGGCGTCCGCGACCTGCGCGAACAGCGCGAGACGATTGCGGCCTTATTGGTAGCGATTGGATCTCCGCGACTCCGCCGGCTGGGTATTGAACTGCCCGAACCACTGCCGGAGAATCCTGAACATCGCCTCTATGACCTTCTCGCAAAGGATGATTCTGATTCCGCGCATTCGCGTTACAATGCTTTGATTCGCAGACTGGTAAGTTTCGAACGAGCAGCCGAATGCGTCAGCCGATAACCGCCGACAATTTACAGGTTTTCATGAGAACGCTGGCCGTTGGGGTCAAGACGCCAGGGCGCGTTTATCTGGTTGGCGGCGCTACCGCAGTCTTGCTCGGCTGGCGAACCTCCACTATCGATATTGATCTCAAGATCATTCCTGAAAGCGACGAGATTCTCAGAAGCCTGCCTGACCTAAAAGAACGGCTGCACGTTAACATTGAACTTGCCTCGCCCGGCGACTTTATTCCTGAATTGCCGGGATGGCAGGAACGAAGCCGCTTCATTCAACAGGAAGGGAAGCTGGCCTTTTATCATTACGATTTCTACGCCCAGGCCCTGGCAAAGATCGAGCGTGGCCATCAAAGAGATTCTATGGATGTGCGCCAACTAATCGCGAGCGGATTGGTTGAAACAAAACATTTGCTTGAATTATTTTTTGCGATTGAGGATCAGATTTACCGCTATCCAGATCTCGATCGAGCAACATTTCGCCTGGCGGTCGAGCGCTTGGTGTGCGATTACGGCTCGACCGATGAAACCTAACTCTCCAATCTCCTCGACAGTTTGTACGGTATCTCTTGCTGATCTTTTATTTCTTCGCCGTAATCTCCATCTGGCTCGGCCTGATTTCGCTCCGAGGCGGGGTGCGATTCGTTCGTTACCTGCAAGCTGAGTTAGACACGGAGTACCCGGAGTTCGAGCCTTTCGCGACTGTTTTTGTCCCCTGTCGTGGATTGGATCAAGGCCTGAAAGAGAACATCAGCGCGATCTTCGCACAGGACTATCCGGCGTTCGAGATCGTTTTCACCAGCGACCGCGCAGACGATCCAGCCTTTGCGATCATCGATGAAGCACGGCGATCGTTTGCCGGTGAGTCCGGCCCGACGATGCAGTTTGTCATCGCCGGGCGCGCGACTGACTGCGGCCAGAAAGTTCACAACCTGCGCATGGCTGTTGCAAAAGCTGATCCTCAAAGCGAAGTGTTCGTGTTCGTGGACACCGACGCCAGGCCCTCCACGAACTGGCTGCATTTTCTGGTTAGGCCTTTGCATGATCCTGATTTGGGGGCGGCGACCGGTTATCGTTGGTTCGTTCCCGTTCGCGGCGGCCTGGCGTCGCATCTGCGATCCGTTTGGAACGCCGCGATCGCTTCCGCGCTGGGCGAACAGACTGACAAAAACTTTTGTTGGGGCGGCTCGACGGCCATCCGGCGCGAAACATTCAACGAGCGCCAAGTTTCAGAGTACTGGCAGGGCACGGTCTCAGACGACTTCGCGCTGACGCGCGCCCTGCACGAAGGCGGTCGACCGATCAAGTTTGTGCCGCAATGCCTGACGGCTTCGTTTGAAGATTGCACCTTCAGCGAGTTGTTTGAGTTTACGACCCGGCAATTGAAGATTACCCGGGCTTATGCGTCGCACTTGTGGAAAGGAGTGCTGATCGGCAGCATCCTGTTTGTGTCCGTCTTCTTTGGCGGCGCCGGTCTGGTTATGGCCCGAGCCTTGTTGGGACGTTCGTCTGCGACGGCGCTGGTGCTCCTGCTGATTATCCTGGCTCTGGGTTCAATGAAATCGCACCTTCGCTTGCGTGCTGTCTCGGCATTGATCCCCGACCCGCGGCTGCGTTCCTTCAGGGCTTCACTCGCGCAGCTAACGCTGTGGCCCCTGGCTTCGCTGCTTTATCTTTACAATGCGCTGGCCGCCCTGGTCTCACGACGGATTACCTGGCGCGGTATTACTTACGAATTGAAATCGCCGACTGAAACTGTCATTCTGTCGCGCGAGTCGGAATAGTCTCGCTGTCTATGTTTATGTTTATGGGTTTTCTCATTAACACCGCGGCTCTGGCCCGGTGAATTCCGCACTCGTCACACGTAGAGAAACGGTTTGAAACGGTTTCCCTTCGAGCACGTTCACTAATCACCGGGCTGAAGCGACGGTGTGAATGAAAAGACGGCGCATGCTTGAACTCATCATTACTGCGGGCCGGAAATTCAAATGAGAGTTTTTTTCTTCTTCTCCTTGATACTTTGCTCTGTCGGCGGGCTCTCTCTTGCCCAGAACAAGAATCAGGCCAGCGATCTAAAGACGTTGGTTGAGACCGAGCGATCCTTTTCCCGCATGTCCGAAGAGATGGGAATTCGCGAGTCTTTCGCCGCCTTCATCGCTGATGACGGCATCCTGTTTCGTCCTGGTCCAGTGTTGGGAAAAAAGTGGATGTTAGACAATCCTCTGCCGTCATCAACGACACGACCCTTGCTCGCCTGGCACCCAATTTTTGCGGCAGTTTCGCGCGCCGGAGATATGGGCTACACGACCGGACCCTGGCAATACAAGAAGGACATCAAAGACGCTAAGCCGGTGGCCTTTGGAAACTTCATGACGGTTTGGAAGAAGCAGGCCGACGGCTCGTGGAAGTTTGCGTTGGATCTGGGAATCAGCAATCCCGAACCGAAAAGCCCGGCGACGGTGTGGCAACCTCCGGAGAGCAGTCAGGGCGGCGGACATTTCAAACGAGCCAATCGAGAAGCCGAGCGAGCCGCCCTGTTGAGCACCGATCGCGAATTCTCAAAAGCTTCTGAAGAGCAGGGGGCGCGCCCGGCGTTCCTTTTGTTTGCAGCCAGCGACGTACGCCTGTTTCGCAACGACAAGTTTCCCTTCGTCGGCAAGATGGCCGCAGCGGACGCTTTAGTGCCCTTAACGTCAGAATGGACATGGAAGCCATCGTTTGCCGATGTTTCCGTTTCGGCCGATTTGGGTTACACCTATGGCATCTACGAGTTGCGAGAAAAAACTGGAACCGTTTCCGAAAAAGGGAATTATGCGCGAGTTTGGAAGAAGGTTGGCGACGCGTGGAAACTGGTGATCGACGTCGCCGATCCATTGCCGCCTGAAAAGAAGAAGAACTAGTGGTCCAATGTGAGTATGAGGTCAGTACCACCTGCGTGAGCGGGTGGGTCAAACACTCAATATCGGACTTGACTATTGAACCCACCCGCTGACGCGGGTGGTACTGACTCCATCACCGTGCCGAATAAAGCTATTCAACTGGTGCAGCTCCTGAGGTCGACGAAACGCGAGCAGCGTCTCGGCACAGTGATCCTGTTTGTCACTTCGCGGTGCAACTCGTTCTGCCGCACCTGCTTCTATCACGAAGAACTGAATCGTCCCGGCGACATGACCTTCGCGCAGATCGAGAAGGTCTCGCGCACAATGCCGCCCATCACCGACCTCTGGCTCTCCGGCGGAGAACCCACCCTGCGTCATGATGCTTCGGAGATCATCGACACGTTCGTGCGCCAAAACGGCGTGCGTCGCTTGATCATCCCGACCAACGGTTTAGTAAAAGCGCGCGTTTACGAAATCGTCGACCAGGCCTTGGGTTCTCATGCCGATCTCGATCTGTATTTGAACATCGCTCTGGATGGTTACGGAGAAACTCACGATCACATTCGCGGCGTGCCCGGGCATTGGGAAAAGACGCTGGATTGCATTCAAACTCTCTATCCGTTGAAAGCGAAGTATCGTGATCGGCTGCGCCTTAACGTGAACACCGTCGTATGCGCGGACAATTACCTGGAGATAGAAAAACTCGGCGAGTTCATGTGGCAGAACTTTCAGCTTGATGGCCAATACTTCAATATCGTGCGCGGCGAAACGTTGGCCGGCGACGAAATCAAGCAAGTGCCCGCGGATTCTCTGCCCCGGATGTATTCCTACGTGGCTCAGTTGACCAAGCGCTACGGTGACCGCATGTTTGCCGACGACGATGGTCCGAAGCGCTTCGCCAAGAACGTCGCTTACGTCGGCACAATCACTACGCATTATCGTACGCAGCATGCGAATTTCGATCGGTCGACGCCCTGGCCGTTTCCGTGCACCGCGGGTGAGACGATCGCCGTGATTGATTACAACGGAGATGTGCGTGCCTGCGAGTTGCGGGAAAAGTTTGGCACCCTGGCCGATCACGATTACGACTTTGCCGCGTTGTGGTCTGCGGCAGAGAGACAAACGGAACTGAATGCGATCGACGGCGGCCAGGCCTGTTGGTGCACCCACGTCTGCTTCATACACGATTCAATGCGACATTCGCGCCGGGCTCTTCTGTACGAAGGACCGAAAAACTATCTAACTCGCAAATCGTGGTAGACTTCCGGTTCGGAGTTAGGAATGTCTCAACAAGTTAAGCCATATGTAACACCGGAAGAGTACCTGGCGCTGGAACGTAAAGCCGAGTATAGAAGCGAGTACCTGCACGGCGAGATATTCGCGATGACCGGCGCCAGCCGCAAGCACAACCTGATCACTGGAAACATAGCCGGAGAACTGCGTGAGCACCTGAAAGGGAAGGCCTGCGAGGTTTATGCGAGCGAGATGCGGGTGAAAGTCGCGGCAAGTGGCCTCTATACTTATCCGGATGTGGTTGTTGTCTGTGGAGAACCGGAACTTGAAGATGATTATCTGGATACGCTGCTCAATCCGACCGTATTGTTCGAGGTTCTCTCAAAGACCACGGAACGTTATGACCGGATAGCGAAGTCAGGCTACTACCGCGGACTTGAATCACTGGCGGAGCATCTGCTCGTGGCGCAGGATGAGATCAGTGTCGAGCAGTATGTCAAACAGGTCGATGGGCATTGGGCACTGACTGAGACGCGCTCAATCGAAGGCACGATCGAACTTAACTCGATTGGCTGCTCGCTTTCGCTCAAGGAGATTTACGACAAGGTTTCGATGGATTGAAGGTTGGGCAACCAGCCGGCGAGCTACATAAGGCATCAATGGCAGGCGAAGAAGACCAGGAAATCAATCGCAAAAGCGGCCTGGCATACGCCGCGGCTATCTCTTTGTTTGCGGCCGTGGTTGCCGGATTATTCCTGGGGTGGTTGCTGGATCGATGGTTGGGAACGGGTCCCTGGCTGCTGCTGACGGGTATAGTGCTCGGCTCGGCCGCAGGCCTCTACGAATTTATTCGTGCCAGTTCGAAGCTTTCCTAGCGGATCTCATCAAGAGGCCGGTCGGTCAAAAAGCTTCAGCCAATTTGTGTCTTGCTTCGTCTAAAAGTTGTTGACCACGCGCAGGCGCGCTGTGTATATTCAATTGAACCAGGGTGAGATCGCCCGGTGGCCCCTCCACCAAGCTTTTCTGTTTGGCAAAGCCTCATGTCGATCAGTTTGTGTTGTTCTTGGACAGAGAGAGCATACCCCTATGAAAAACCGTGCTTATGCGTCAGGCAAGAGTTTAGTGGCAACCGTGTGCGCAGGGTTGGCAGTGATCGTGTGCGGCTACGTGGCTCCGGCATCGGCGGCGCCCAGTCTTAGTCCGACCTTGATTAGCGTCTCGTCCGGTTCAACTCGAGCCGTGGCCCTGGAATCGGTGTCGATGCGGGCTGAGCCCTTTTCGCTTTCGTCGGAAGGCAACTTTAACTCCGCCGATCCGCGGACGCGCATCACGTTGTTCGTCATGAATCTCGATCTGCTGGCCGGAGAGACTGAGAACTCCTTGACGGTTGACGCAGAAGATGCGGCCCACCTGCACTATCCGTTGAAAGTCGAGTACGTCGGCCAGGTGCCTAACTTCCAGGGCATTTACATGGTCGTAATGCGGCTCAATGATTTGATGACCGCCAATCTGGGGGACGTGCTGATCCGTTTGAACCTGCATGGCATGGGCAGTAACCGGGTGCGAGTGGCAATTGGTCAGATAGGTGGTGGGCCGGCCGATGATCCGGGCGCGGTGGGAACACCGGCGCCGCAGACACCGCCGACCCCGGCGACGCCGCTGACGCTGGCGCAGTTTCAGGCGCAGGTTGGTCAGCCGGCCGCGGCAGCAGGCACGGACGGAATCAGGTTTTTGGAACAGGCTACCTGGGGACCGACCGATGCTGATCTGGCGCACTTGCGTAGTGTGGGTATGCAGCAGTATCTGAACGAACAATTCAGTTCGCAACCACTATTCGTTGATGGTTTAGCGAATCCGCCTCTGTCATCCAACTATCCGGCGATGCCGCTCTTTCCGGTCAATCAACCGACTCCGCCCGTCTGCGATACTAACTGCGTTAGAGACAACTACACCCTCTATCAACTCCACAAGCAATTTATGACGAACGCACTGACGCAACCGGATCAATTGCGTCAACGGGTCGCCTTTGCTCTTCACAAATTCATTGTCGTGGCTGGACGCGACATGAATAACAACGAGGCGAGCTGGTACGCTCCTTACCTACAGGCGATCGATAAGAACGCTTTCGGTAACTTCCGGCAGTTACTAAAGGACATCACGCTGAATCCCGGGATGGGTCATTATCTCGACATGGCCGGCAACTCAAAAGCCGCGCCGAACGAGAACTACGCCCGCGAGGTCATGCAGTTATTCTCAGTTGGCACGGATTTGCTTAATCCCGATGGGACGCCCGTCCTCGATGCTAATGGTAATCGGATCCCAACCTACGGGCAGGCAGAAATCACTAATCTTGCGCGGGTGTTTACCGGCTGGACAATCAATACTACGAACACCGCGGTTGCCGGCCAACTTGGCCCGGATTACATCCACCCAATGGCGTTTAGCAACAACAACGGCGCCAACGGCCCATTCGATATCGCCGCGAAGACTCTGCTCAACGGCCAACAATTACCGGCTTGCTCAAACTGCACCGGTAACCAGGCCAACATGATGGCGTACAAGAACGCTGAACTCGATGCGGCAATGGATAATCTTTTCAATCACCAAAACACCGGGCCGTATGTTTGCACGCAGCTTATTCATCAGTTGGTCACGAGCAACGCGAGTCCGGCGTACGTGGCCCGTTGCGCGGCGGCCTTTGCCAACAACGGATCAGGTGTCCGGGGAGACATGAAGGCGATCATCACGGAAATCCTGCTGGACCCGGAGGCCCGTGGCGACGTAAAGACCGACCCGAACTACGGTCATTTGCGCGAGCCGATCTTGTTGATGACAAACCTGCTCCGCATGTTCAATGCGACCAGTGATGGCGTGCTGACAACCAACGTTACGGGCGCCGGCAGTTTTTCGACTCCGCTGGGACAGGATTTATTCAATCCGCCGACGGTGTTCAGTTACTTCCCCGCCGACTTCGCCCTGCCGGGAACGAATCTGGTGGGCCCCGAGTTTGGCATCCTCGACACGTCGACGACTTACCAGCGATCTAACTTCGTTAATACGCTGTTCCTCGCGAACAGTGGCAACGGCATTCCGCTCAATTCTCCGAACCGCCCCGCGGGGACCCAGGTCAACTACTCAAACTATCAGGCTCAGGCTGGAACTCCTTCAGCGCTGGTCGATATGCTGAACACGAACATGATGCACGGCACGATGTCTTCATCGATGAGGACCAGCATCATCAACGCCGTCACCGCCATCGTTGCCTCTGACCCGGCGGGCCGAACTCGAACTGCAATTTATCTCGTGGCGACGTCATCGCAATATCAGGTGGAGAGGTAAAACAGATGGATGAATCACGGAGACGGTTCTTAAGAGATGCCGGATGCGGCCTGACTGCGGCAGCGATGGTGTCCAGCCTGGATCGGCTCGGGCTGGTTAATGCAATGGTGCAGCAGCAACCCGACGTAGCTTCGGATTACAAGGCGCTGGTTTGCATATTCCTGTCGGGCGGCACCGACTGCAATAACATGGTCGTGCCGGTTACGCATTACTCCGACGTTGGCGGGTATGACACTGTGCGCACGGGATCTGGCCTGGCGATACCACAGTCCGCCCTGCTTCAGATCAGTCCGCCGAATCAGGCCGGCAATGTCTTCGGCTTGCATCCAAATCTTTCGCCCGAGGCGAACAACGTCGGACAGTTACCCGGTCTGCTGGGCCCCTGGTCTCAAAACAAACTGGCGATCCTCTGCAACGTAGGCTCGCTGTTACAACCGACTACGAAGGCACAATACCAGAGCAACGTCGGTGGAGCGTTCAGACCTTATCAACTCTTCTCGCATTCCGATCAGGTGGCGCAACAAATGACAGCGATTTCGAATAAGGTCGGTCAGACGGGCTGGGGCGGACGCGTTTCGGATCTGACGGGCGGCCTGAACGGCGTGGTTCCTTTGCCGATGAGCATTTCAGTCGCGGGCACCAATCTCTTTGAGACAGGTGTTACCAGCCGGCAACTCGCAATCGGAACCGGAGCCCTCCAGAATGTGTTGAATTTGAGTTGGAACGGGCCCGGCTCGGCTATTCCATTCACTGCCGGCAGCGCCTACCGGCAAGTGCTCGGTTTCGACACCGATGCATTTTTGATCAAGGGCGCCAGCGACACCACCAATACGGCACTGGCCGCCGATGCGATTCTGAATCAGCCGGATCCGCCAATCGCGACTACTTTTCCGAATACCGGGTTAGGTAACCAGTTGAAGCAGGTCGCCAAGCTAATTCAGATCGGCAACAAACCCGTGGCTAATGGCGGCCTCGGTATGAAGCGGCAGATATTCTTCTGTTCGTTGGGCGGATTCGATACGCACACCAACGAAACTTCGGCTAACCCAACTGTTCCAAACGGCGCGGGAGGCCAGGGTAACCTGCTCACGCAACTGAGCCAGGCGATGCGAGCGTTTTATGATGAGATGGTCGCGCAGGGCAACAGCAACTTCGTGACCCAGTTCACGCTCTCCGACTTTGGCCGCACGTTCCAGCCTTCCGGCAGCGGAGCAGCCTCAGTCGGATCGGATCATGCCTGGGGCAGCCATGCGTTTATTCTGGGTGGCTCGGTTCTGGGTGGAACATTCTATGGCACGTACCCGACGCTGGCGCTGAACAGTCCGGACGATGACGGCGGGAATCGCGGCCGCTGGATACCGACGACGTCGATCGATCAGTATGCCGCAACGTTGTCAGCCTGGTATGGGCTGGCGCCGAGCGACATCCCGAAGGTGTTTTCCAACATCGCTAAGTTCCCGACTCAGAATCTCGGGTTTCTGGCTTGATTTGAGTTGAACCGGAAGAATTAAGAACTTAACTGCATGAGGGTCGAGAGTCGCTGAGCACAAAAGATCGTGTTCAGTTACCTTCGACCCTTTTGTTATTTATCCTGTATGCTCGTCAGTTAAGAGTACAGAATGCGTTCATCGCTCAATAATCGTCAGCGAACGAAAGTGACGGCGATTCCAGTTCTCCTGGTGTTTGCAGGTCTGTTTCTGGCCCTCTTATTTCTGAGCCCGCGATCGAATCACATTTCACACTCGCCGTCCACGGACGCGGCTATCAAAGCGACCGACAGTAGCCCGTTGGTTACCTCTCTACACCGTCTTAACTTAGAGGACAAAACCAAACTCAGGGAGTGGACAGCACAACTTCCGTTGGCGTTTGAGACTAACCAGGGCCAGGCCGATCCACGCGTTCAGTTTCTTTCTCGCCAAAACGGGTCTGAGTTGTTTCTTACTTCGACTGCGGCGATTCTCAGAATGCGAGATAGCCGGTTCACGCTCAAATTTCGCGGGGCCAATCCGAAGGCGATCGTCAGTGGCGGAGAGCAACTACCTGGTTATCGCAATTACCTTCGCGGCAAAGATCCGGCGAAATGGCAAACCAACGTCCCGACGTTCAGAAAAGTTACTTACCAGGAAATCTATCCGGGAATCAATCTCAGCTACTACGGCAATCGCCGGGACCTCGAATATGACTTTGAAGTCTTGCCCGGGGCCAACCCTGATGACATTCGCCTCGCGTTTGACGCCCAGGTGCGGCCCCGCATCTCTGCGGATGGTGATTTAATTCTGCGGACCCGCACTGCCGAGATCGTCGAGCAAAAGCCGTTGGTGTATCAGGAGATCGATGGCGAGGGCCGGATGATCGAAGGACATTATGTCCTATTGAAGAATAGGGAAGCTGCTTTTGAGGTTGGCGAGTACGATCGCGGCAAAACCCTGGTGATCGATCCCACGCTGGTCTATTCAACGTACTTCGGCGGCGGTGGCGACGATCTGGGAAGCAGCATCGCCGTCGATGGCAGCAACAACATCTACATTTCGGGAACTACCGGCTCATCCAACTTTCCGACGCAGGGTCCGGCCTTTCCAAACAACAAAGGGCTGAGCGACATCTTCGTGACCAAGATTAACGCCGCGGGCACTGCAATCCTGTATTCAACCTATGTCGGTGGCAGTGGCCTGGATCGCGGCGATGGCCTGGCGATCGACAGTAGCGGCAACGCCTATGTGGTGGGACGTGTGGGTGACACGTCGATCGATTTTCCGACGACGGCGGGCGCGCTGGCGACAACTTATCGCGGCGGCGATTTTGACGGCGTTGTCTTTAAGCTCAATGCGGCGGGCAACGCTTTGGTTTATTCCACGTTTCTTGGCGGCGAGGATAACGATTCGACCGAAGGGATTGCGGTTGATTCAACTGGTAACGCGTACATCACCGGGGGCACGCGATCGAGTGGATTTCCGTTGACCGCGAATGCGTTTCAGTCGTTCCGCGCCGGTGATACCGATGCTTTCTTTTCCAAATTGAACTCATCCGGCAGTGCGATGCTCTATTCAACACTGCTGGGCGGCATCAGCACTGATCGCGGCAGTGGCGTTGTGATCGACTCCGCCGGCAACGCTTATATTGCGGGCTACGCGAGTTCGCCGGACTTTCCAACTCAAAACGCATTTCAGGGATTCTCGGGAGGGAGTTTCGATGCCTTCATCGCGAAGATCGATCCAAGCGCGAGCGGTTCTGCATCAATGCTCTTCTCGACATACCTTGGTGGCATTGGTGATGACAAAGCCTTTGGGATTGCCATCGACGGTGTCGGAAACGATATCTATGTGACCGGCCAAACGTCTTCGAATAATTTTCCCGTACTCGCTCCGGTCCAACCCGCGTTCGGTGGTTCGTTTGACGCGTTCATCGCGAAGCTCACCAGCGCAGGGACAAAGATTTACGCCACCTACCTCGGTGGAACCGGTGACGATCGGGGCACGGGCATCGCAGTCAATTCCGCAGGCGCCGTGTATGTCACCGGCTTCACTTCGTCGACGAATTTTCCCACGGCAACGCCGTTGCAAATTTCGAATGGCGGTGGCTTTGATGCGTTTGTTGCAAAGCTAAACCCCGCGGGCAGCGCACTTCTATATTCTACCTACCTGGGTGGCAGCGCGAACGAGAGCAATACGAGCGCGGTTACCTCGACGAATCCAATTGCGCTTGATTCCTCGAACGACGCGTACATCACGGGCTTTACTTCGTCGACCAATTTTCCCACAGTGGCGCCTTTGCAACCTGCTAAGGCGGCAGGTCAGGATGCGTTTGTGGTGAAGATTGCCGACGCGACGCCGGCGGCGGATTACTCGATTTCGGTTTTGCCGGCTTCGCGAACTGTGGTACCCGGCGGTGGCGCGACATACACCGTCACTGCGACACCCGTCGGCGGTTTCACCGGGACGATTTCATTGAGCGCGTCCGGCTTTTCAAACGATTCGACCGCGAGTTTTAATCCCACGACCATCGTAATCACCGACTCGTCGGCAAAGTCGTCAACGCTGACGGTAACCACCACCTTGGCCACACCTCCGGGCACCTACATGCTGAATGTCGATACGACCAGCGGAAATCTACAGCACGGCGGCACAGTTCAATTGTTTGTTTCCGGCACAGCGAGCGCGAACCTGGCGATTTCCAAGACAGCATCGCCGAACCCGGCTACGTCCCAGGCGAACATGACTTATCGCATCACCGTGACGAACAATGGTCCGTCTCCGGCGACCAACGTGATCCTCACTGACCCGTTGCCGGCCGGGCCGGTTCTCGTTTCAGCCGTACCACCCGTGAATGCAAACTGCACCGGTACGACGACCATTACCTGCAATCTGAATTCAATCGCGAACGGCGCAGTGGCGATCGTAAACATCACGATCACGCCGCAGACAGCCGGTCAACTGACTAACACCGCGAGCGTCATGGCCAACGAAACTGATCCGGACATCAACGATAATTCGACGACGATTCAGACGACCGTCAATGCGCCGGCCAGCGGTCCTTCGATGCTCGACCCGAACCTTTCGGTGAAGACGGTGGCTAGTGGTTTGTCCCAGCCGACCAGCATGGCTTTCATCGGCAACAACGATTTCTTTGTCCTGGAAAAAAATACCGGCAAAGTTCAAAGAGTCACCAACGGCGTCGTGCAGAATCCAGTTCCATTGGATCTCGCCGTCAATAGCGGATCTGAACGAGGCGCGCTGGGAATCGCGCTGCACCCCAACTTCCTGCTCAACCGCTATGTCTATCTTTATTGGACCGAAAGCAGCACCGGAGTCGATTCAACCAATCTCGCGGATGTATTTCAGCCACTATCAAATCGCGCTGACCGTTATGTTTGGAATGGCTCAACACTGACGTTCGATCGGAACCTGATTAAGTTGCGCGCCTACCAGGCCGACGCGAACCAGGCCCTGCGGGGAAATCATAATGGCGGCATTTTGCGTTTTGGTCCGGACGGGAAACTCTACATTCTGATGGGCGACAATGGCCGGCGCGGGTTCTTGCAGAATCTCCAGTGCGGACCGACCAGTGTTTGCCCGGGCCCGATTGTGGCCGACGATCAGTTTGGTGGTCCCGAGCCAGACGACGCTCACCTGACTGGTTTCATTCTGCGGCTTAACGATGACGGCTCAACGCCCAGCGACAATCCCTTTTTCAATGCATCAACGACGCTGACCGGGCAGGCGGCGGCGAATATAAAGAAGCTCTACGCTTATGGCGTCCGCAACGGATTTGGTTTGGCTTTCGATCCGCTTTCGGGAAATCTTTGGGACCAGGAAAACGGCGACGACGCATTCGACGAAATGAATCGCGTCACGGCCGGATCGAATAATGGCTGGGTCGAGGTGATGGGTCCGAACAGTCGCGTCGCGCAATTCAAGCAGATCGAATCGACTTATGGCAACGGGGATCTGCAACAGTTGCGTTGGTCGCCGTCTCTAATCGCTGATACTCCCGCGGCGGCGCTGGCTCGTCTGTACATGTTGCCCGGCGCGCATTACAACGATCCGGAATTCAGTTGGAAGTATGCGATCCCGGCCTCGCCGCTCGGCTTTGTGCAGGGCAGAGGACTGGGCCCGCAATTTGAAGGCGACATGTTTGTCGGCGCGGCGCGAACGTTCTTGGTCGGAGGTTTTCTGTTTCGCTTCAAGCTGACGCCGGATCGCTTGCACTTTGCGTTCAGCGACTCGCGGCTCAACGATCTGGTCGCCGATAATCAGGATAAGTTCGACATCACCGAAAGCGAATCGCTGCTGATTGGGCGTGACTTTGGCATTACAACTGATATAGAGACTGGACCGAACGGCGATCTCTATGTCGTTTCCAACACCAACAGTTCGGTTTACCAAATTTCAGGGAAGCAGCCACTCGTTTTCACGGCCAACCTGAACGGCACGCAAGAAACGCCACCAAACAGTTCAACCGCCACCGGCACTGCGACTTTGCTGTTAAGCCCCGACGAGCAGACGGCCCGCGTCACGCTCAATTTCAGCGGACTTTCGAGCGCTGAAACTGCTGCGCACATTCATGGTCCGGCAGCGCCGGGCGTGGCGGGAAATATTCTGTTTCCGCTGCCCAATTCCAGCTTCACCGATTTCCTGATCTCACCCTCGCCGGCCGATGTACAGAACCTGAAGAACGGACTGCTATACATCAACGTGCACAGCAGTAGTTTTCTCAATGGCGAGATTCGCGGCCAGTTCGGCACGGCGTCATCGGCCAGCAGTTTGCAGTTAAGCAGCGCAAGTTATCTGGCCGGCGAATCAGCAGGCCGGGCCACGATCACCGTCACCAGGATCGGCGATACGTCGACCGTAGCCAGCGTTGATTACGCTACCAGCGATACCGCCGGAGCGAGCAACTGCAACCTGGTTTCGGGCAGCGCTTCGGCGCGCTGTGATTATTCGACGACGGTTGGCACCGTGCAATTTGCGGCAGGTGAAACCTTCAAGACCATCAACATTCCTATCACGGACGATGCCTATGCCGAAGGCAGCGAAACATTCACTCTGAATTTGAGTAATCCCGCGGGCGCCAGTCCCGGTTCGCCGGGAGCCGCGACGATAACGATCAGCGACAACGAAAGCATAACCGGAGCGAACCCGATCGACACGGCGAACTTCTTTGTCCACCAGCACTATATAGACTTCCTGAATCGGGAGCCTGACGCGGGTGGCCTGGCTTTCTGGACTAATGAGATCACGGGATGCGGCGCCAGCCTGCAGTGCACTGATGCCAAGCGCGTCAACGTCTCAGCAGCGTTCTTTCTCTCAATCGAATTTCAACAAACCGGTTACCTGGTCGAGCGGATCTACAAAGCGGCGTACGGCAGTGCGACCGGCACCTCGACCATCGGCACGACTCATCAACTGTCAGTTCCGATCATTCGCTTCAACGAGTTTCTGCCGGACTCACAGGAGATTGGTCAGGGTTTGATCGTCGGGCAGACTGGTTGGGAAACAGTTCTGGAGAATAACAAGCAGGCGTTCTGTGTCGAGTTCGTGCAACGGTCGCGGTTCATTACTGCTTTCCCCACCTCGATGACGCCCGCGCAATTCGTGGACACTCTGAATACCAATGCGGGCAATGTTCTGTCAGCCGGCGAGCGCGCGGCAGCGATTGCCGTTTTTGGCAGCGCGTCAAACACAAGTAACGCGACTGCGCGCGCGCAGGTCCTGCGACAGGTAGCCGAAGACCCGGATCTCAACAGTGCCGAATTCAACCGCGCGTTTGTGTTGATGGAATACTTCGGTTACCTGCGGCGCAATCCAAACGATCTACCGGACACTGACTACACCGGCTTCGACTTCTGGCTGAGCAAGCTCAACCAATTCAACGGCAACTTTCAAAACGCAGATATGGTCAAGGCGTTTATCTTGTCGACTGAATACCGACAGAGATTTGGGCCCTAGAGAGGGGATCGAACACGATTTGCTCACAAGAAAAAAAGAAGGAAGAAAATGGAGTCATGTACGATCCGCCGCCAGTAACATAGAGTAGTTTCGGTAGCATTGATTACAATTGCAGAATCCCGTGCCTGAACTGGTTCCTTAAGCGAGCACCCGCGAGCGTTCTCGACCCCTTCCCCCGCAGCCTGTAGGATAATATTTGCCCCCGCGCAACCGTTGAGTTTTATCATGAAGTTCAGAATTAAACTTCTGGGCTGGCTCTTTGCGGTCCTTATTGTTTCGGCAGGCTCTTCTCTCTCCGCCAAACCGCAAAAGACTTGGAGTCCAGTCGCCGACGGGACAGCCGGATCTCAGAGCTTCGTGCTCTATCAGGACGAACTCGGCGATACCGTTTGCCGTGAAGCGACCGAGACCGAGCGCCAGCAAATAATTCAGCGCGCCAACGCCGGCGACACTCGCGTGATCTATCCCGGCGCGCCCTTGCGGAGCGAGATGCGTGATGGAGCGGCGACCTGGTCGCCTGACGCTGCGGGCAACTTGATTCTTCAAGCTTCGGCGGGCCTGCGGATCGTTCTGCACGGAACCGCGCAGTTGGATCAGAATCCCACCGCAAAAAATGCCTTCATCGTCGCGGCCAATCGTTGGGAGTCGATCATCTCAACGCCGATCACCATAGTCATCGATGTTGACTTCGGCACGACCTTTTTTGGCCAGCCCTATCCCGACGCGAGCATTCTCGGCGCAACCGGTCTCGACGAAGTGACCGGACCTTTTTCTGATCTGCGGCAAAAATTGATAGACAGCGCCTCGTCGACAGTTGAGCAACAACTCTACAACGCGCTGCCGGCGTCGGCTGTCCCGGTCGAATTAGACGGCGTTAACAGCAATGTCACCAGCGCCAGTCTTACCGTGCCGAACGCCCGAGCTCTCGGTATCGTGCCTGATATAGCCGATCCATCTTCCGTCACTCTGGGAAATGGTGACGCGGGTATCGGCTTCAATTCAGCTTTTCAGTTTGATTTCAACCCTGACGACGGCATCTCAACGGGCCAGGTTGATTTTGACGCGGTCGCCACGCACGAGATCGGCCACGCGCTCGGCTTCGTCTCAGAATCCGGTGGCGGTTCTGCGTCGCCTGTTTCTGTCTGGGACCTGTTCCGCTTGCGGGCGACTCCTGACAACCTGGGGACTTTCACCGTTACGCCGCGCATTATGTCGAAAGGCGGCACGCAACTTTTCTTTCCCAATCAGGTGAACACGTTCGCAACTACCGTCCTTCAGCTTTCAACCGGCGGGCCGGATCCTGGTCCAAGCGATGGAGACGGGCGACAGTCGAGTCACTGGAAAGACGATGCCTTGTCGTCTTTGCGCCCTTACATCGGTGTGATGGATCCAACCCTGGCGTCTGGTTTGCGGCGGACCATTAGCGAGAATGACATGATGGCGCTTGACCGGTTCGGCTACTCGATCAGCGCCCCGCCTCCCGTGCGACCGCCCAACGACAACTTCGCCGACGCAATCGTGCTGCAGATGAATTCAGGAGCGCTGAACGGCAGTAACGTCAGCGCCACCAGAGAGCAGTTCGAGCCTAACCACGCCGGTCTGATGGGTGACAAGTCGGTTTGGTATTTCTGGACATCACCGATAAATGGACAGATTACGATTGATACGATCGGCAGCAACTTCGACACGACGCTTGCCGTCTACACCGGTCCCGTCGTGGGTCAGCTTTCGAATATCGCTCAGAATGACGACATCACCGCCGGTACCAACAAGGCCAGCCGGGTACAGTTTAATATTACCGCCGGCACGACCTACCGGATTGTTGTAGACGGTTGGAATGGCGAGTACGGCAATATCACTCTGAACTGGAGCGCCGGGGTCGCCACGCCGACCCCCACACCCACGCCAACCCCGACATCCACGCCAACCCCGATACCCTCGCCAACGCCAACGGTCGTGTTAACGGTCGCGTCGGCGAATCCAGGCAGCGGTGCGCTGGTCACAGTCAGTCCAAATGACAAGGGCGGCTTAGGCGCTGGGTCTACCGAATTTACTCGCACATACAACCAGTTCACGACTGTTAGCCTGACCGCGTCCATCAGCGTTGCCGGCAACTTTTTTCAAAAGTGGCAGCTGGACGGAAATGATTTGACGACGTTTCGAACGACGAGTCTAAACATGAACGCCAACCACACAATGACCGCCGTGTACGTCACACTGCCGCCGCCGCCATCGCCGACGCCAACTCCGAGTGGTCCGGGTCAGGCTGTCGCCTATCAAATCGATCCTGCTCACACTGGATCGCAGGCCGACAGCATCAGTCCACCATTGACGCAACGTTGGTCGCGCGACCTGGGCTCATCGGTGTCGTATCCTCTCATCGCTGGTGGCAAAGTTTTCGTGACCACCGGGGCAGGGCTTTACGCTCTTGATGCGTCAAACGGCGCGACGGTGTGGGGACCAATCGCTCTCGGTGGGATGTTTCCTTCGAGTGTCAGCGCATACGAAGCGGGCCGCGTCTTTGCAGTGAATGCCAACGGTCTACTGCGCGCGTTTGACGCGGCAACGGGAACTCAATTGTGGTCGCGGCAGCTTGGAGGCCAACAATTCACGTCGCCGCCGACCGCCATGGGCGGCACCGTGTACGTGAGCGGGTTTCCGACGCTCTTCGGAGTCTCGGAACAGGACGGCAGCATCAAATGGAGCGCGCCGAATGCGGGCGGCGATCATAGTTCGCCCGCAGTCTCGGCAAACGGAGTGTATGTCTCTTACGCATGTAATCAGGCGTTCGCCTTGTCGCCTGCAACAGGCGCCTTACTCTGGCATCATTCGTCAACCTGTTCCGGCGGTGGTGGAAAAACGACGGTTCTGTTTGGTGGACGCGTCTACATTCGTGATATCGGGATGGGCAATCTCGCGCTCGACGGAGGCACGGGAATAGAAGTCGCCAGCTTCTCAGCGGGTCCGGTGCCGGCCTTCAACGGGTCCACTGGTTACTTTCTTAACGGAAATGTTTTTAGCGGAACCATGCTGGAGGCCAGGGACGTCTCTTCGGGAACACTGAAGTGGTCATTTACCGGTGACGGAACTCTTAGCTCCGCGCCAATCGTCGTGAACGGCATCGTGTACGTTGGCTCGACGAGTGGAAAGCTGTACGCCGTCAGTGAGAGCAGCGGGACAAATGTTTGGACCGGAACAGTGGGAGCGGCGGTGAATCGCCCTGATGAACAAAACGTGTCGCAGCCGCTCACCGGACTCGGAGCTGGTGAAGGTCTGGTAATCGTGCCGGCCTCGAACCTCCTGGTGGCTTATGAGGCTAGTCATTCGGTTCCGCAAATCGATACAGCGGGGTTCTTTGTGCACCAGCAGTACCTTGACTTCCTGAATCGCGAACCGGACGCGGATGGCCTGGCTTTCTGGACCAACGAAATAAATTCCTGCGGCTCGGACCAGGCTTGTATAGATAACAAGCGGGTCAACGTCTCGGCGGCTTTCTTCCTCTCAATTGAATTCCAGCAGACTGGTTACCTGGTTGAGCGTCTCTACAAGACAGCCTACGCCGACGCTGACGGCGTCTCGACGTTCCCCAATTCTCATGCGGTCAAGGTTCCGATCGTTCGGTTCAGCGAGTTCTTGCCGGACACGCAACAGATTGGCCAGGGCGTCGTCGTCGGACAGACTGGTTGGGAGCAAGCGCTGGAGAACAATAAGGTGTCCTACTGCAACCAGTTTGTCGCCCGTTCACGATTTGCTACAGCATATCCTCAGACGATGTCTGTAGTTGATTTCGTGGACACTCTCAACGCGAACGCCGGCAACCCAATGTCATCGAGTGAACGCGCGGGCATGATCAATGGCCTTGGCACAGGAGCGCTGACGCGCGCCCAGGTTCTCCGTTTCATTGCCGAACGTCCTAACCTGGCTTCTTCTGAGTTCAATCGGGCCTTTGTTTTGATGCAGTTCTTTGGCTATTTGCGAAGAAACCCGAACGATGCGCCGGACACCGACTATACGGGCTACGACTTCTGGCTGACTAAGCTGAATCAGTTCACACAGCCAGGCGACGACGTGCTGGTGCGAGTTCAGAAAGCCGACATGGTCAAAGCGTTTATCATCTCCGGCGAATACCGACAGAGATTTGGGCCTTGATCAATCGATGAGAGTTCGTACCTTAGGGCGGCAAGTTTAACTCCCTCCCAGTCATACAAATTACCCACTCAAGCGACTAATAGTCTGAACCCGGCGCGAAAACCGCCACGGTTCATCGCAGCGTCTCAAAAAGAGTTTTCTGGCGAAGCAGTTCCTTGATGCTCCCTGCGGCAGGGAAGGATTGAAACATGCGCACGATCAAGCTCGCGGCAATATCTCTGCTTTGTCTCCTGTCAGTCATGGCCTTTGGCAATCGCTTTTTTCATGGCTTTAAGGTGGAAAGTCAGACAGGCACGCTTTCGGCGCCGGCCGAGGTGACGGCGTCCGACAACGCTTACTCAACCAAAGTCGGCATCTCGTGGGACACGGTTAGGGGAGCGACCCTCTACAGAGTTTTTCGCAATACAGTGAACGACTCGGCCTCGGCGGTAGTGGTGGGGACGACGGTCGAGGGAACATTTTTTGATCAGACTCCGACGCCGGGCCAAACTTTTTTCTATTGGGTCCGCGCAGAGAAGGGCAGCGTCGTCAGCGCCTTGAGCATGCCCGACCAGGGAACGCGCGCCAGCGGTGTCATTAATGGACCTGTCCCGCCGCTTAATCCACCGCCGGCGCCGCTGGGGAATCCGGTCACGGCGACGAAGGCTTATCTGGGCAAGGCGTTGTTCTGGGATGAACAACTTTCTTCGACGCGAACAGTTGCTTGTGGTACCTGCCATTTCGCTTCGAACGGTGGCTCTGACGCGCGCGCGAGCGTCGGCAGCGCGCGATCGAGAAACGCCGGCGCCGACGGTGTGTTCGGGACTGCCGACGATGTGTTTGCTTCGCCGGGAGTGGTGAGTAATAACAGTGACGGCACCTACACTTTTTCGCCGCTCTACGGTTTTCGCGAGCAGGTTACGGGACGCAAATCCAGATCTTATATCGATGCAGGATATTCAAACTCACTATTTTGGGACGGCCGAGCGACCGCGACGTTCACCGATCCAATTGGTGGAGCAATTGTGCTTCAGAACGGCGGTGCGCTCGAGAGTCAGGTTACTGGCCCACCAGTGAGTGCTACAGAGATGGCCCATGCGGGGCGCACCTGGAACGATGTTGCAGTTCGCGTAACGGTGGCCCGACCACTCAGCCTTTCGCCTTCAGTGCCGGCAGGCTTGAAAGATTGGATCGACGGCCGCAGTTATGCGGAGTTGTTCGAAGAAGCTTTCGGCACTCCGGAAATTACTCCGGCGCGAATCGCTTTGGCTATCGCGACGTTCGAACGATCAGTCTATTCAGACCGCACGCCTTTCGATGAAAATGTTTCAGGGATTACTCAGCTCACGCCGGCCGAAGTGCGCGGGCAAGGAGTCTTCAACCAATCGCGCTGCAACGTCTGTCATGCGGGAACTCTGTTTAGCGACAATGCATTTCACAACATCGGCGTGCGGCCCCAGACCGAAGACACCGGCCGTTTCCAGGTGACCGGCAACCCTAACAACATCGGCGAGTTTCGTACGCCGAGCTTACGCAACGTCGGATTACGGGGACCTTATTTTCATGACGGTCATTTCCAGACGCTCGAAGAAGTGGTTGAGTTCTACAACCGCGGGGGCGATTTTGATGCTCCCAACATTAATCACAATCTGATCCGTCCCCTGGGTCTTTCGCCGGCGCAGAAATCCGACTTGCTTGCCTTCTTAAGAGGCGCGCTGACTGATCCGCGCGTGGCCGCGGGCACGGCGCCGTTCGACCGCCCGACGCTCTACGCCGAGTCGACTCGCGTGCCGCAAGTTACTGGTGCCGGCACACAGGGAAGCGGCGGCAACGTTCCGCAGGTTACTGCGATTGAACCTCCCTTAGCTGGAAATCCAAGTTTTGCAGTCGGTGTTTCGAACGCTCTCGGTGGCACAACGGCTGTACTTGTGATCGACGGTAATGATCCTGGCACGGGGCCGGTCATCCCGGCGACGGCGTCATTCGCGCGTCTCACCTTGCAACTTTCAGGCAGCGGCGCAGGGCAGGGTTTTGGTTCCGCGAGTTTGCTCATTCCGGCTAATCCGGCCCTGATCGGCTCGACATTCTTCGGTCGTTGGTATGTCAGAGACACAAACGCCGCGGGCGGCGTGGCGGTGACTCCGCTATTCAAGTTCACGGTCTTTGGTGACGCTACTTCAATCGGGCCAAACCCGATCGACGACACGCAGTCCTACGTCACACAGCAGTACCGGGACTTTCTGAATCGTGAGCCGGACCAGAGTGGGCTAACTTTCTGGAGTAATCAGATCGCTTCATGTGGATCCGACCAGACATGTATTCAAGCGATGCGCACCAATGTCTCTGCCGCGTTCTATCTCTCGATTGAATTTCAACAGAGCGGCTATCTGGTCTATCGTTTTTACAAAGCGTCTTTTGGCAACATCCAAAACGCGCCGGTGCCATTGAAGCTGAGTGAGTTCACACCCGACGCACAAAAGATCGGGCAGGGAGTCGTGGTGAATCAAACTGGTTGGGAGACGGTTTTGGAAAACAACAAGCAGGCCTTCGCTACGGAGTTCGTGCAGCGCTCGCGCTTCGTGGCGGCGTTCCCAGCGTCTTTGACTCCGGCTCAGTTTGTTGATGCCCTCTTTACAAATGCCGGTATGGTTCCGTCTGCGACTGATCGGACCTCAGCCATCAACGAATTCGGTGCGTCGGGGAATACATCCGACGTGGCCGCGCGATCGCGCGCCTTACGTCGCGTGGCAGAGAACGCCACGCTGGCGCAGCAGGAATTCAATCGCGGGTTTGTTTTGATGCAGTACTTTGGTTACTTGAGAAGGAATCCAAATGACGCGCCGGATAGTGACTTTCAGGGCTACAACTTCTGGCTGAACAAACTCGACAGCTTTAACGGCGACTCTGTAAAAGCCGACATGGTCAAAGCGTTTATCAGTTCAATCGAATACCGGCAGCGTTTTGGTCAGTAGTTACAGAACCCGGAGCGGTAGCGACCGGTCCCGGCATTCGATTGAGTGGGACGGAGATTGGTCCAGGTTGTCGCTGCATATCACGTCGAGTGATAGCAGCCGGTCGCTACCTCGCCCGGTTCTGTACCTGAATTGTTACAGAACCCGGAGCGGTAGCGACGGGTCCCGGCATTCGATTGAGTGGGACGGAGATTGGTCCAGGTTGTCGCTGCATATCACGTCGAGTGATAGCAGCCGGTCGCTACCGCTCCCGGTTCTGTACCTGAATTGTTAC
>Ga0070698_100000304_pt1 | contig 50155 bp, 32 predicted proteins | sample KBSK1502metaG_FD_65477 | JGI IMG/M metagenome (GOLD analysis project Ga0070698, IMG submission 65477) | Corn, switchgrass and miscanthus rhizosphere microbial communities from Kellogg Biological Station, Michigan, USA - KBS K1-50-2 metaG | ecosystem: Host-associated > Plants > Roots >...
TGGCCTTGTGCTGCGGCGCATTGAGAGGCACCTCGTTCACTCCGTCGATTTCGTCGGCGGTGAACAGGTTCTTGTTCAAGTGAGCGTACGCCAACGCAACGGTGAGCCATCCCGACACATCGGTCACGGCGCCGATGTCGGCGCCCCAGACGTCGACCTTGCCCGCGTTCCGGTAACTGAGGGCAATGTCATTCGGGCCGACGAGGGCGTGATCCGGTTGGACGGTGCCCAGCGGCAGTTGTGCGAAACCGGCCGCCAGGGCAGCGGCGTTTTGTGGAGCGTTGGGAACGCCCGCCTGCGTGAACGCGGCCGTCAGGTATGTGGTCAGCGACGGCGCATCGAAGAAGACGTTAGGCGTGACGGGCGCCAGGAAGACAAAGTCCCGTCGGCGCTGCGTCCATGCGTCCGCGGTGAGCGAGACCGAGCCGGCCACCAGCCCCTTGTAGCCGATCTCGTACACGGTCGAGCGCGTCGGGCGGAGCGGATCGAAGTCACTGACGGCCGCGGTGGCGATCGGTGCGAACGCGCCGGCCGCGAGGTTGAGGATCCCCAGCTGCGTCGTCACCTGGGCGCTGGTCGGGTGGAGGGAACGCAGCAGCGGAACGAGCGGCGCGGCTGCCGCCGGCAGCGAGGGGGCAAGGACCTCGACCGCCGCCGACCAGAGCGCCGCCGCGTCGGCGGCGACGAAACCTGCGCCGGGTTGAAATGGCGTGCGCATGCAGAGCGCTCCGACGCCGGCGCCGCAGTCGCGCGAAAAACGAAAGCCGCTCGCCGGCACACCCAGCAGTCTGAGCTCGTACGGCAGCGCCGGGTTCAAGGGTTGGAGAAACTCGTCCACGAAAAACTGGTAGTTCGCGGGCGTGGTGAAGGCCCGGTTGAACGTCACGCGGAACGAGTGGAGCGCCGATGGCTTCCAGACCAGGCCAACGCGGGGTGAATACACCGGCTTGTCGAACTCGCTGTGCCAGTCGGCCCGAGCCGCGAGTGTGAGGTCGATGGCCGGGGTGATCGGCGATTCAGCGTGGACGTAAACCCCCGTCTCGGTGATGCGGTCCTCGGCCTCGTTCCGCCCGTTGATCGTGCTGTCGGTGACCGGATTCGTGCGGACCAGATCCGCACCGTAACGCACAGAGCCTAACGAGCCGAGTGAGATGCCGTGTTGGAGTGTGGCCGACAGGAGGGATGACCGGTCGATGAGCGGCAGTCCCGACCGGAGGGGTGTGGTCTCGCCGGCGTTGCTCTGGTTGAGGAACACGTTGGCGTTCAGCCGTCCGGACTCGCCGCGCAGCTGGAACGTCGTCATCGTCCATCCCTTCGCCTGCGCCACGCCGGACTCGCCCGTCGGTTCGAGGGCGCTGATCAGCTCCGCTCGTCCGACCGTACCGATAATGCGGGTGGTCGGGTTGACGGCCCAGTCGGCCCGGCCTTCGAGCCCGTACCGGGCGTTGTCATAGTCGCGCGGGGCGCCATGACGAGCGGCAATCAGCGCTTCCTCCACCGAGTCGCGCTCCTGCCAGTCGTTCACGCGCGTGTATTCGCCGGAGACCTTGATGCCTAACGAAGGCGTGGCCGCCCAGGCGTGACGGCCGGAGCCGCGGAAGAAACTCCGCTCTCCACCTTCGAGGGCCAACTGCGTGCCCTGCGAGGAGAGGGGGGATCGGGTGATGACCTGGAGTACGCCGCTGGCGGTGTTCGGTCCGTACAGCGCCGCACCGGGTCCCAGGACGAGCTCAATGCGTTCGATGTCGTCGACGGCCGGTGCGAGAAGGGACATGATATTGACGCGCAGCGAGGGCACGAAGGCGAATCGCTGGTCGACGAGCGTCAGGAGCTCACCTGAGAAGAGGCCGTTGAAGCCGCGCGCGACCATGTTGGACTGCATCACGCCGCCGCCGGCGACGTCGAATCCCGGCGCTTCACGCACATGGTCGGCGATCGTGGGCGCCGCGCGGGTGGGCATCTCCTCGCGCGCAATGATGTGGGTGGTCGCCGGCGCGTCGAGCGCGGTTTGCGTTCCGCGCGACGCACTGATCACAACGCCATCGAGCTGCACGTGCTGGATGGCAAGGCTGACGGTGACCGGTGCGCCCGTGCCGTCGACAGCCACACGCAGCGGCCGGAACCCGAATGCCGCCACAAACGCTGAGAGGCCGCCGGGACTGACGTTCGCAAACGAAAACGCACCGGCGCTGTCGGTGGTCGTGGTGCCGATCGTTGCGGTCTCGCGGGACAGCGTCACGCGCGCGCCGCGAATGGGCGATTGCGACGCGCTGTCGCGCACGGCGCCACGGATCGTAGCCTGGCCCTCAACTCGCAGGGGTAGCAGCGCGACGACGAGTACCAGGAGCGCCGCGATCAGACGCATCGCAGCCGTGCCGCCTGACGAGTACCTCACATCGCGGCCGGACGGAGCGCCGCCCGCAACTCCGCACGCCCGTCGGGCCCGAGCACCCAGAAGTAGTAGACGGCAAACGCGACGTTCATGAGCGAGAGCGCGGCGAACGCGGTCGGCCTGCCGAGCGGCGCCCACCAATATCCATAGACCACGGCGCCCATGATTCGCCCGGCGATGGCCACGCCGATCATCGCCAGTGTCCGTTCGGGATTGATCGCCGTGACGAAATACACGAGAGGCAGCACGAAGAGGAAAACCGACGCGTAGGTCGGCCAGAAGTCGAGTGTGCCTTCCACGGGAACGCCGAGCCACCTTGCCGTGGCGGTTGGTGCGAGTAGCAAAGGAACGGCGCCGGTGAGATCGACGAACGCGCCGAGGATGAGCGACCACCTAAGCGAACGAACCGGAAGGCGGGTGGGCGAAATGTTGGCTGGTACGGGAGCGGTCACGTCATCCTCCTGGAAGGCGGCAAACCTATTCCCAACCTTGGTAAGCGGCCAGAGCAGTAACCAACTCAAGCATTGACGAATGTTCTGAGTCCGGTCTGTGGCTCCGCGTCTCCGCGTGACCGAAATCGTCTCGACGAAGGCGCTGCTGAGCCCCAGATTGAGCCCCACAACTCGCCAGCTCTCATCGACTTGGAGGTCGTCATGTTGTCCCGTCGCCGGTTCGTGCAGGCATCGTCGTTGGCCCTTACGGGCACGGCGTGTGGCGTCGCCAAAGGCGCTGAGGAAGCGGCGGGGTCTGAACTGCCACCGTCAATCACCGCACTGACGTCGATGAAAGACCAGGCCACGCCGATCAGCGTCGATGAGCGTCGAGCGCGGCTCGAAAAGGCGCGCCGGCTGATGGCGGAGAACAAGATCGACGCATTCATGCTGACCGGTGGGACGTCGATGGTCTACTTCACCGGAATGCAGTGGGGGCTTTCGGAGCGAATGACGGCGGTGATCATCCCGGCGAAGGGGAACGCGTTCATCGTGACGCCCAAGTTCGAGGAGGAGCGCACGCTCGAACAGGCACGGACCGGTCCACTCGGCGCGGACACCCAGGTCATGACGTGGCAGGAGGACGAGAGTCCGTCGGCGCTCGTCGCGCAGGGCCTGCGGACCGCCGGCATCTCGAGCGGTTCGCTCGGCGTCGAGGAAACCGTGCGGTTCGTGTTTTCCAACATGGTCGCGACAGCCGCGCCGGCCCTCCGCATAACGAGTGGAACTCCGATTTCGGCCGGTTGCCGGACGGTGAAGGACCAGCACGAGCTGGCGCTGATGCGCCTGGCGTCGCAGGTCACACTGAAGGCGTACGAAGCAGCGTGGAAGGCGCTCGCCGACGGCATGACCCAGGACCAGTTCGCGGACCTCGTGGCGAAGGCGCACACCCAACTCGGCTTCACCGGCGGTGCTGGTGTGCAGGTTGGCCAGTATTCGGCGCTGCCCCACGGATCGGTGCAACCCCAGACGATTCGCGAGGGAACCATCCTGCTGATCGATGGCGGCTGCAAGGTCGAAGGCTATTCGTCGGACATCTCACGGACGTTCGTGTTAGGCAAGGCGACCGATCGCATGAAGTCGGTGTTCGAGATCGAGCACCGCGCCCAGTCCGCGGCGCTGGCGGCCGCCAAGCCTGGTGTCGAGTGCCAGGCCGTCGATGCCGCGGCGCGCAAGGTCATTGAAGACGGCGGATTCGGCCCCGGCTACAAGTTCTTCGGGCACCGCGTGGGACATGGCATGGGCATGGACGGCCACGAGTGGCCGTACCTGGTGAAGGGGAACACGCTCAAGCTCGCGCCGGGAATGACCTTCAGCGACGAGCCGGGGATCTACATCCCGGGTGAATTCGGCTGCCGACTCGAGGACGACATGGTGATCACCGAAACCGGTGCCGAGTTGTTTACACCTCAGAGCGAGAGCCTCGAGGCACCCTTCTAAGAATGGCTCCGGTGCAACTCAAAACGCCTTTCCAGCGGCGCTCTTTTGCAACTCATAACGCTTTTCCAACGGCGCCGTTTTAGAAGCGTTCTGGGTTTATGAACCGCGCCGTTTGAGAAGCGTTCTGGGTTTATGAAACGCGCCGTTTGAGAAGCGTTTTGGGTTTATGAACCGCGCAATCACAGTGATTAGTGACTCACTCGCGTCCACAGGAGGATCACGCCGCAGGCCGCGTTGACCCCGGCATATTCGCGGGGCACTGAACCGGCCGAGACGTAGACCTCCACCGCGGCAAGAACGTCGACGCGAACGCGGACTTCTGCGTCACCGCCCTCCAGCGAAAAGGGTTGGCCGTCGAGATAGATCATCATGTCGCAGGCGCCTTCGTTGTCGGTTCCAAGACGGCGAATGTGCGAACTGACATAATGTGTTAGGCCGCTGCGCGACTGGATCTGGACTCCCGGCACGCCCCGGAGGAGGTCCGTCAGCGTACGCGGATTCCGGCGTTCAATCTCGACGCGGTCGAAAAAGACACCGCCGCCGCCAGTCCGCCGTCGGCGAAAGTCCGTCAACCGCTGGTCGACGACGGCCGGTTTCTGCACGACAATGACCGTCGGCGCGATCCTGAGCGCAACGACGAGCAGGTGCGATTGACCCGCTTGCACGTCGACCATGATGTGCCTGACGGCGAGCGTGGGAGCGCGGAACGTCAGCTTGTGTGTGCCTACCGGAATGAGACCGATGTCGAACGAGCCCTCGGTGGATACCGTCCCGCGCGCGATGTCGTCCACGAGCACCTGCACCGCGGCGGAGACATTTTCGGGCAGCAGCACCCAGCCGCCCACGCGGGCGATGCTGGTTGCCCCGACGGTCCGGCCAAGTATCACCGCGGGCGCGCCCGGCGAAGGTCCAGCGACAGACTGATCGGGCGTGACCACCCCGCGCAACGGGACGATTTCGACTGTTGGCGCGATGTCGCCCACATGGCGAGGCTCGCTCCAGTCTGAACCGGTGCGGACCAACAGCCACGCCTGGGAACCCGGCCGAACATCGCAGAATCCGTATCGACCAACTTCGTTGCTCATTTCGGTGTGACGAACCAGCGAGTCCGCTCCGCCCGCGGTTGTACCTCGACGCTCGAGCAGCACGACTTCGACAGCCGGCAAGTGCTGTGTCGTGTCGGAACCCGATCGCACGACACCCATGATCACGCGGGGCGCGTTACGCGGAGAACCCTGGCAGCGATGACGGACCGCGTTGGTTCCCGGCGTTGTAAAATGCGCCGTGCTGGCGACGCGGCGACGAAGTTGAACCCTCGCCGTGGGCGCGGGGAACCCCAGTGAATCAAGACGAGGGTGCCAGGCTCGTAGCCTGACCTCACCTTCCTCAGCCAGTGAATCGAAGAAGAATTCTCCCGCGTTGTTCGTCATGGCCGTGCGCCCGAGACCTTCGATCGTGACGATCGCGCCCGGCAACGGAGCGCCTAACGTGGAGTCGAAGACGGTCCCGCTGAGCCGTGCGTCCGCCGCGGCGCCGGAGGCAGCGCCTGATCCGGCAGCGATAACCTCTCCTCCCGCTTCATGAATTGCCGCGACCACGGTGTCGGAAAAGGCGCCCAGCGCCCCGTCCGGACGGCGACGGTTCTCGTAGACGTGCAAGACGGGAAGGCGAATGACCCACCGTTGCACACCCCACACGCCCGACGGATACCGCGCGAACGAGACGGAACCACCGCCGACGTCCTGCGCGGCGACTCGAGGCAGGTACCGGTACTCGAGCAGCCGGAGCTCCGACGTCGCCGAATCGAGCCACAACACGCCGTCGATGTCGACACGGGCGCTGGTTCGCAGAGGTCTGAACGTGAGGCCCACCGCACCGGCCGTGGCACCACGCCGCGTGCCGAAACAGTGTGTTTCGACAAACGCACCGGAGAGCAGGACCTTGGCGTCCGGTGCGTAGTAGAAGCGCGACGAATCGCGTATTGAGCTAAAGCCGTTGCGGGCCAGTGTTTCGGGCGACAGGCTCTCGAACGGATTCTGGCTCACTCCCGTTTGGGTCCAGGTTCTTGTCGCCTGTAACACGGAGTCAGGCAGTCCGATGGTCCGCTCGAACCGGCGGATGGCAACGTTGAATCGCCGCTCATCGATTGCAAGGCTCGTCGCTTCGAGCGCCTTCCGTGCTTCGGCCCACAAACCGGGCGCGTCACCCGCGTCGCCATTGACCCGGGCGCAGCTACTCGACGCCAAGACCGCGACGCGCGGAAGTTCCGTGCGCACAAACGCGAACAGGATGTCTCGCGTGACGCTCGCGCCGGAGTCGATCGGGAAGGGCGGTGTCGTGACGCTTCGGTACCCGATTACGTCGACGCGCAACATGAACTGGCCGGCAGATGGCGCGCGAAGACGGTACCGGCCTGCATCGTCCGTAAGCGTGGCTCCCATTCGCGCGCCCGACGGTGAGCCGAGGATCACGATGGCGCCCGCCAAAGGGGCGCGTCCGACTTCTGCGCGCACCGTGCCCGTCACTTCCTGCGCGCGCGTTGGCGTCGCGCAGACAGCGAGAACGAGTAGGACGATTGAGCGGTAATGTTGGATCACACGACGCTCCTTTGACCCTGAACTTATCACGGCCCGTCTCGTCGGGCGCTAGCGAACGCGCTCCTCCGCAGCTGCTTTCTTGACGCGATAGGTCAGTCTCACGGCGGAGGCGGTGGCTCCGGCGATAGTCCCCAGCGGGTGGGAGGTATTCCGTAACTCGCCGCGCGGCCGGACGTCCGGACCGATTTCGACGATGAACGATTCCTCGGCGCCTGGCACGTCTTTCCCGTGATCGGTCCAGTCCGCTGCGGTACGACCGCGACCGTGATCCGCCGTGAAGATCAACGTGGTCTTCCCGCGATATTGTGGATCCGATTGCACGGCTGCCCAGACCTGCGAGATGTATTGGTCGACAGCATGTGCGGCGTCGAGGAACCGATCGTATCGGCCTTCGTGACCCCAATCATCGGTTTCGGCGTATCCGATGAACAGGGCGCGTGGCTTTTTGTCCCGCAAATAGGGAAGGACCGCGGACTGAACGACGCTGTCGTGCGGCTTGGCTCCGTTCGTATAGATGTGGATTCCACTCCGCTCGACGTTGAAGATGTCGCGGAACACCTCCCACGTGCCGAAGGCCGCCACGCGCTCGTGGAACTCGCGGCGCTCGTTCAGCCACTCGAAGACGGTGACGTTAGGGTTCGGCCCGTAGTCGTTGCGGTCGATGCGTGAGTCAGGGGTGCCGACGAGCATTTCGTTATAGCCGGGATACGAGAACTTCATCCCATTCGTGACCTGGACGCGGCTCGCGAGAGTTCGGTTGCCCAACAGTTGTCCGTCGCGTGCGATTGTCCCCCACACGAACGGCATCAGTGCCGACCGGCGCTCCGACACAGACGTGCGCCAGTATTTCCGGCGAACGGCGTCGGCGTTTCCGCCGAGCGTCGAGGGATCCCCGAAGAGGATGGCCGAATCCGCGCCAAAGAACACTTCCTGCCACCGCAACCCGTCGGACACGACGAGGATGACGCTGCGCGCGTCACCGGAATCAATCAGCTGGTCGCGCGCGTTGTGTCGCTGGTCGTACGCCGTGGCGACGATGCTCACGGCTGCGAAGAGGACCCAAGGTCGGCGCATACCCCAGCCTACGGGACGGGAGGGCGAAGGGTTGCAGGGAGCCGATAATTGGCTATCGCTCGCGCGCTTCGACTTTGCCCCAGAGGCAGACCTGACCGAAGTTGATCCAGTAATCGAGGTCGTCCGCGACCGCCGCTGCCGCGCTCTGACATGCCTCGATCGTGATCTCAGCGAACGAGATGGAGGCCGGATCGAGGTGCCACGTCCACGGGGCGTTGAAGCCGCCATTCCCGCGGCGCGGCGTGCCGATCGCCCAGCGTGACCCACCGGACTGCAGCAGGGCTTCAGCCTCCTGCAGTCCGTCGGAGTTGGCGATTTCGATCCGCACGACGTCCTGGGTCAGCGGGTCCCGAAACGTGAAGCGCGCTACCTGTGGCTCAACACTGGACTCCCCGCATTGGGCGAGGCCTAGTGCCAGACCACAGGCGATGATCCGGTGAAACGAGCGGCTCACTGCTACCTGCCTCCTGCCTTCTGCTGGCTCGAGGTCCTACGGTACCACTTTCTCCGGCAGCAACACGAACCGTGCATAACGAGCCGTGTCCAGGTAGCGGCGCGCCGCATCGCGGATCTGCTCGCTCGTCAGTTTTTCGATGAAGTCCCTGGTGTACGTCACCAGGCCCCGCGGGTCTTCGCCGTTTTCGGTGCGTGCCGCGATGTTCCCGGCCCAGTACCCGTTCGTTTTCTCGCGCACCTCCTGGAGCCGGATCTGCTGTTCACGAACCTTCTGCAACTCGGCCGCGGTGGCGCCATTCTGTTTCACGCTGTCGATCACGGCGAGAACTGTCTTCCATAACACGTCCGCCTTGTCGGGCGAAGAACCGAAGTCCACCAAGAACTGGTATTCCGGTTTCGGATACTTCGACAGGGCCCCGCTCGAGGACACGGAATACGTGCCGCCGAGAGCCTCACGAAGGTTTTCGAGCAGCTTCATCTCCAGCAGCTCGCCCAGCGACCGCATTGCATAACGAGACGCCGGATCGAAGGTTGCCTCACCGGTGAAGAATACGAGCGTCTGCGCCTTCGGCTCCACGCCCTTCCGAACGGTCTTGTCGATCAAGCCGGTTGGCGTCTTCATGCCGACGTCCTTCCAGGTCTCCTTCCGCCCGCCGCCCGGCAGCGCGCCGAGCCACTGTTCCACGAGCGGCTTGAGCGAATCCACGTTGACCGCGCCGACTATGACAAACGTGAAATCGGACACATCGGCGAATCGATCGCGGTAAATCTCGTACTGGCGGTCATAACGCGACGCCTGCAGCATGGCCGTGGTGAGCGGTTGCGCCCGCGGGTGATTCTGCTGCATGGTGATGACAACCGTATCCGAGAACACCTGGTTCGGATCCTTGTCGCGATTCGCCAGCATCGCGATGAATTGGGCGCGAAGGGCGTTGAAGGCGGCTGAATCACGACGGGGAGCGGTCGCCTTGAGATAAATGAGCTGCAAGATGAGCTCGAGATCGCGCGGCGAGCCACCGCCGTTGATCGTCTCGTTCAGCGTCCCGATGCCGAACTGCACCTGGGCACGTTTGCCGGCGAGCTTCTTGCCTAACTCGATGGCGTCGAATGTCGCGACACCACCGCGCGGCACGCTGGTCGACGCGAGAGAGGCGTCGATGTAGTCGGCATCCGACACGAGGCTCGTTCCGCCGGGGCTGAAGGCCTGGATGATGACTTCATCTGCCTTGAAGTCCGTCGGCTTCACGAGAACGCGGATGCCGTTCGACAACTTCCAATCCGTGACGTTCAGCGTCGGGTCCTTCTTTTCATCGACCACCCGACCCTTGGCGGGCGGCGTCGCCACCAGCGGCGCTTCCGAAACCGTTTCGGCCCATGCGGTCACCGTTTCGCCGTCGATGCGACGGAAAGTGTTCAGCAGTTCGCCCGCACTCGGCACGGCCGCGTTCGGACCGGTCGGCGCGGAAACAGCGACCACGCGATTGCGCTCAGTGATCCACTGACGCCCGAGCGAGTTCACATCATCCAGCGTGACCGTCGGCAGGACGCGCTTCGCAGTTTGGTACTCCCACGCGATGCCCGGCGTCGGCTCGGCGGTCAGGAAGTGATTGATGTATTCGGCGGCGTAGTTCTCGGACTCGGTCTTGTCGAGTTCCTGGAAAGAGCTTTCAAGGCCGCGCAGCTGCGTTGCCTTCGCTCGATCGAGCTCCGCCGGCAAGAAGCCGTGCTGGTCGACGCGGCGCGCTTCGCGAAGCATGGCCTCGAGGCCGCGCTGAATCCCGCCATCCTTCACGGTCGCCGAAAGGAAATACACGTCCGTCGAACGCACGAAGGCGCCATACGACGAACTGGCGAACGCGAACGGCGCGTCGGGCTGCCGAGTGATTTCGTTCAGACGCGAGTTCAACATCTGGTTGTACAGGCGCCGGGCGAGCATCATCCGATAATCCGCTTGCTTCACGAGCGGAGCGGGTGGGTGCTTGTAGATCAGCTGGATCGACGAGACCTGTTCCTCCGGATCCGTCACGATCGTAATGAGCGTGGAGTCGTGTCCGGGGACCGTGGCCAGCGTCCGCTGTCTGCGCGTCGCGGGATTCTGCAAGCGGCCGAACCGCTCGCGGATCAGGGCTTCCAGGCGCGCCGGGTCGTAGTCGCCGACCGCGACGACCGCCATGAGGTCGGGGCGGTACCAGTCGCGATAAAAGCGCTTGAGGGGTGCCGGATTCGCCGCCTTCAGGATGGTGGTGTCGCCGATTGGCAGGCGGTCTGCATAACGAGAGCCCTTGAAGAGCACCGGGAACTGCTTGTCACGAATACGAGAGCCGGCGCCGAGTCCCGAACGCCACTCCTCGAGCACGACGCCGCGTTCCTTCACCACTTCGGTCGAGTCGAACAACGCGCCGCCCGCCCAGTCTTCGAGCACCTCAACGCTCTTCTCGACAAGGCCCGGCTTGTCGGTGGGCACTGGCAGGATGTACACGGTCTCGTCGAACCCGGTATACGCGTTCAGGTCAGCGCCGAAACGGACGCCGATCGATTCCAGGTACGCGACGATGTCGTTCTTGGCGAATCTCCGCGTGCCGTTGAACAGCATGTGCTCGGTGAAATGCGCCAAACCCTTCTGGTCGTCGTCCTCGAGCACGGCCCCAGCGTTGATCACGAGCCGCAGCTCGAGACGCTTCTCCGGCTTCACATTCCGCCGGACGTAATAGCGCAGGCCGTTTGGCAACGTCCCTGTGCGCACCGCTGAGTCCAGCGGGATCAGGTCACCCTGCGCGCCCGCGGGTTGCATCGCAGCCGCCAGCGGCAGCAGAGCCGTGGCCAGGATTGCCCGGGGTGACGCGGAAACGAGCGAACGGAGACGGCGCATGTAGTCCTCTGGATTCTGGATCAACCAGAAACTTAGACGTATGCGCTCCCTGCGCAGAGTACGGGACGTGATGGGCCGTTCAAGGCAGGTTCAGGCTACAGGCTACCGGCTCCAGATAGTCCACCTGCGTCTGAAGCCGGTACCCTGAAGGTTGAAGCCCGGAGGCGAAGCCCCAAGCCCGGAACCCTACGCCTTAAGCCCCGACCTATTGAATCGAGGCGTTGATGACGGGTTTGAACAGCAGCCCGTTCTGCATGATCGTGTTGCCGCGGACAACGAAGCTTTGCTCGGCGTCGAAGTCGAGCAGAACGACCGTGGTCGCACCTTCAGCGACCTGGATCGGCGTGTCAAAAAGGACCTTGATACCGGTGTTGCCGGCCGACGGGAACAGGATCGACGGCGATGATGTTCCCGTCAGCGTCAGGGCAGGGTTCTTCAAGGTCACGCTCGACAGGTTAGTGTCGAGAATGAGCCGGATGCTGCGGTAGGTGCCGGCGTTTACGGCCGCGTCGCCGAGGGCGACGCTTACGCCATTCTGCAAGTCCATCAGGTCGAATTTGGCGTTAGGTGTCGCAATGACCACCCAGCCATCTGAGGCGGCTTCCGCGCCCTGGACGGATGCAGCGGCTTCGGTTTCGGTCGTTGCTTCGGTCTTGGCTTCCACGCGAACGACGAACACGTCGATGGACTCGACGGAGTCGAGCGGGAACGGCGCGTCGGTCAGGCGGACCGCCATGCGTCCCTGGCCTGGCGCGAGGGTACTGTCGCTGTCGGAACACCCGATAAGGGCGCCAAACACCATCGCAAGTGCAAAGAGATTTCTGACTCTCATCTTTCCTCCCAGATCTGTTCGCTACGCCCGCTCTTAAGGCTGACACCGCCAAGAATAGCTTTCGAGGCCTTCTCTCAAGCCATACCACAGACACCCCGGAACGATTCATCCCCGTCCGCCGGACACGGTGGCGCTCGCCACGGAACTCGTGCATTCAAGCCATTCCAATCGTGTGAACGCGCGGTAATTGTTGTGGTCGTCATGCGCTGGATCTATTCGCTCGCGATGTTCCTGGCCCTCGTGCCGGTCACACTGCTCGTGCCGGGCCTGGACGAGCTGGTGGTGGTTCGGCATGGCGGCACCGATGCCGCGGCGCACGGTTTCATGACGGTGAACATGCTCGCCGGCATGATCGCGGTGCCCCTGCTCATGCGCCGCTTGCGACGGCTGGGCGACCTTCGGCCGTGGCTGTCGGCACTGTTCCTTATCGACGCGATCGCGTTTGTCGGTATGGGGCGCGCACCGTCCCTCAGCGCGCTCTTTGCATTTCGCATTCTCGACGGAGCGGTGCACCTGCCGGCCGTGACCCTGCTGATGGTGGCCGCGAATCGCGCCGCCGGCGACCGGCGCGGAGCCTCACTCGGCGCGCTCGCCTCGGCGCTCATGCTTGGCATCACAGTTGGATCGCCGCTGGGTGGATGGCTCGTCCAGCATGGAGATCGCGCCGTCTACGACACCGGTGCCGCGGTGTTCGTCCTGGCGGCGCTCATCTCGGTCGCCGCACCAGCCACCACTTCGGCCGCCGACGCTCCCCGTGGCAACCGGTATCGCTGGCAGTGGCGACGCCCGGAATCGTGGATCCCGTTAGGCTACGCGTTCATGGACCGCTTCAGCATCGGGATTTTCGTCTCGACGTTCACGCTGTTCCTCGCTCGCGAGCACCAGCTTGATCCGTCAGGGCGCGGATGGCTGGTGGCGCTTTTCATGATTCCGTTTGCCGCGCTGTGTTATCCTGTTGGCCGCCTGGCTGAACGCGTGGGCTGGTTTCCGTTGCTCGTCGCGGGCAACGTGGCGTTTGGCCTGGTCTACGGCGCGTATGGCGTGACGCCGCGGGCCTGGCTTCCGGCGTCGATGGTGCTGTCCGGTGTGTCCAGTGCGTTCATTTTCGCGCCAAGCCTGTTGCTGGTGAGTGATCTCGTCAGGCGTGGCCATGGTGAAGGCCTGTTCGGCGTTTTCCAGATTGCCGGCTCGCTGGGATTCCTGGCCGGGCCCATGGTGGGGGGAATTCTCGTGGCCCTGACGGGTGCCGATGGCCGGCCCGCGTACGAAACGATCTTCGCGGTGGTCGGACTCGCTGAACTGGGACTCGCTGCGGGTTCCGTCTTCTTGCTGCGGGGTGTCGCGGCCGTGCGATCCGAGACCTAACGAACCGGCCGCGGCCAGAAGCCACGTTCTTAGAGGACGCTCTTAGAGGACGCCCTTAGAGCACGCCCTTAGAGCACGCCCTTAGAGCACGTCCTTAGAGGACGCCCTTAGAGGACGCCCTTAAAGGAGGCCAGAAGCCAGAGACGTTGCTTCGTCTCTGGCCTCTGGCCCTGCAGTGTCGTTACTGCCTAACGCGACACGTCGCCGCCGCCCCAACATCCCCAACCGACAGGATTTCCACGCGTCGGTTGACCCGGTGTTCGTTCTTTGAACGTTTGGGCACGTTGTGGTCGTCATCGAGGATCAGGCACTGTTCGCCAAATCCCTTGCTCACCAGGCGCGATGCGGTGACACCGCCCGCGGTCAGGTAGTTCAGGACCGTTTGCGCGCGACGCTCGGACAGGGCCTGGTTGTACGCTTCGCGGCCGTACGGATCCGTGTGACCTTCGACGGCGACCTGCAATTCCGAGCGCTGTTGCAGCGTCGCGATGACGCGATCGAGCGTATCGCGGCCAGCCTGCGTCAGCGTGGCCTGGTTGAAGTCGAATGACACTTCCTTCAATCGGAATAGCAGTTCCGCCGACGTGACGTTGACGCTTGCTGAGGCGGTGAGTCCCGGCCCATCCGAACACGTCAAGGTGATGATGTGCGCGCCGGTCGATAGCGTCCGCGTGAAGGACGCGCCCGTGCCGATGTCACCGTCGCGGCTGGAACGCCAACGCGCCGACGGCGTCACGTTCCCCTGTTCGGGATCGGTGCAGGTCCCGGCGAAGTTCATCGCTCCCGACATGGACGCGCCGTTGGATGGCGACGTGATGCTGGCGACCGGCGGTGTGTTGGCGGGAACCGGCACTGGCGTTGGTGTCGGTGGAATGATCGGCTGCGGAGTGGGAGTGGGTGCGGCCGGCGGCGGTGCTGCCGGCGGTGGTGGTGGCGGCGGGGCTGCTGCCTCATAACAGTCGCCGCGGAGCATGCGGCTGACGCCGATCCGCAGGCCGATGTTGGTCGACTCACCGTCGAGCGCCACCGTGCTGCCGTTGAAGTTCGGCGACGGGTTGTAGTCGACCGGTATGTCGCCGCGCAGGCTCCACTTCTGGTTGAGACAGACCTTGAGGCCAACCAGCACCGTCAGCGCGTCCTCGTATTCGTTGCCGGCAAAGCCTCCGCTGAACGTCTGGATGCGGTTCTTGTAAACGTTCTGCTGATACCCCATCCCGAGCAGGATCCGGAGCCGGTCGCCTAACGGGAGACCGTAGACGCCGCGGATCGCGATCGGGGAGTACGTGATCGACTTGGTCCCGCCCGGTGCGGCCCAGTCGGTGCTGCCGATGTGGCCGTCGACTTCCAGCGCCAGGCGGGGCAGGAGGTACAACCCCAATCGACCGCCAATCGACAACACATCGTCGAGTGAGAGCTCCTTGTCCGTCTTGGTGAACTGCCCGAACACGCCTGCTTCGACCGACATCGGCTTTTGCGCGTTTGCGCCAATCGCCAAAAGGGGCAGCAGAACCGAGACTACAACAAGCGATCTCTTTCGCATGAACGCCTCGTGTGGAGGTTGGGTCAGTCGATGGCTTCGCCAAGCGCCGGAATAGTAAATGAATCCGACGTAGGGACCAAACGTTTTTAGGGTCTGACCTCCTTCCGAGTGGACTCTGACCCCACTCTGATCCCGTTGCTTGCTAGCGACCGCTCGTCAGGCGGGACAGCTCGCGTTCAATCTCGCCTAGCGAGGCATCGATCTCGGTTGGCATCGTCAGGCTCTTTTCGGCACCAGGATCCCCGCCGCCAGCGGGATCCTTCAGCAGATGCCCGGTCAGCACCGCGACCACGCTATCGTCACGATGGATGAGTCCGCTGTCGACTGCCGCGCGAACACCGGCGAGCGACGCCGCGCTGGCCGGTTCACATCCGATTCCCGCGGTGCCGGCGCACTGCTGGCCCTCGAGTATGGCGGCGTCAGGCACCGCGACGACCACACCATTGGTCAACCGAATGGCGCGCACGCCTCGGTCGTACGACGCAGGGTCACCGATCCTGATCGCGGTCGCGATCGTATCGGCGCGAGTGGTTCGACGCTCCTGGAAACCGGTCAGGTACGACTGGTGAAACGGCGAAGCACCCGCCGCCTGCACGGCGAGAAGTCGCGGGACTCGGTCGATGAGCCCAAGCCGACAGGCTTCGTCGAGCGCCTTTCCAAATGCGGCGGTATTGCCAAGGTTGCCCGCGGGAAGCGCGATCCAATCGGGGGCCTTCCAGTCCAACTGCTGCAGCAATTCAAAAACAATCGTCTTCTGTCCTTCGATCCTGAACGGATTGACGGAGTTGAGCAGATACACGCCAAGGCGCTGCGCGGCATCGCGCACCAGCGAAAGGCAGGCGTCGAAATCGCCGCGAACGGCGAGCGTGCGCGCGCCGTAGGCCATCGTTTGCATCAGTTTTCCAATCGCAACCTGGCCCGCTGGAACCAGCACCAGCGCGGGAAGGCCACCGAGCGCCGCGTATGCAGCGAGGGATGCTGACGTGTTGCCTGTCGACGCACACACGACTGCCCGAGCGCGCACTCGTTTGGCCTGCGTGACTCCCACGGTCATGCCCCGATCCTTGAACGAGCCGGTCGGGTTCATGCCTTCGTGTTTGATGCGAAGCCCTTCGCACCCCGTCCACTGGGCCACCCGTTCGTTCATCAGTAACGGCGTGTTGCCCTCGGGGAACGACACAATCGCTGAGGGTGGAGCGCTCATGACGAGTTCTGCATAACGCCAGACGCCCGAAACTTCGAACGGTTGGCCCGTCAGGCGAGGGCGTGCGCTGAACTCGCGTCGCAGTTCAGCGCCGCGGCCGGGGGGAGTGTGGAACATCACGTCCAGCAGGCCGCCGCACTCCGGACAGGACGTTCGAGGATCCAGTTCGTCGAGCCGATTTCCGCAGTTGGCGCACTGTTGCCAGCGCGCGGGCGCCTCAACGCGGGAGCTCGTCATGATTTCGTGGAGGTCTCGACGCGTGTTCCCGTGAGATCGGGTCGAGCCACTCGCGTGGTGCACGAAAGGCCCACCTTTCCGTAGGCGTCGCTCATCGCCTTCGCCACTTTGGCCGCGGTCGCCTGAGAGTCACACACCGCAAACACGGTGGGTCCGGCCCCGGAAATGGAAACGCCAAGCGCTCCGGCGCTGAGCGCCGCATTTTTCGCCTTCTGAAATCCCGGCAACAGGCCTGCCCGCACCGGCTCCGCGATGCGGTCGTCAATGCACCGGCCAAGCAACGCGAGATCGCCGGCAAACAACGCCGCCACGATGCCCGCCACCTGCGCCGCTTGATGCACCGCGACATTGAGCGAAACCTCGACTGGCAGCACCGCGCGCGCGTCCGCGGTCCGCAAGCTCTGGTCTGGGCTGGCCAGAGCAAGGTGCAGGTTGTCCGGCACCGGGATCGACATCACGTCGATCGGATCGAGCGAACGGATCAACACGATGCCACCCATCAAGGACGGCGCGATGTTGTCGAGGTGTCGTCCGGCGAGCTGCGTTTCCGAATAGAGGGCGGCCTCCAGCACCTCATCGCGGCTGAGCGGAGTTCCTATGAGCGCGTTGACGGCGGCCGCTCCCGCGACAGCCGACGCGGCGCTTCCACCTTGACCGGCTGACAGCGCCAGTCCCTTGGTCACTCGCAGTGAGATACCACCCGCCGGCGTCGTCGCGCCCATGTGCGTGGCGCGCCTGACGACTGCCATGGCCGCGATGGCGGAAGCGTGTTGTGTCGGGTCGGCCGATAGTGATGCGTGTCCCGTCTCGAGAACGGTGATTCCCGGCGTGCCCGCGAACTCCGCAACCACCGTGTCACCCGCTCCCTCTACGGCGCATCCGAGCACATCGAGGCCTGGGCCGAGGTTGCCGATTGAACCCGGGGCGTAAGCGGTCGCGCGAATCGGAAAGGACATTGACCGAATAATAGGCCAGAGAATGAGGGCCAGAGGCCAGAGGACGCAGCTTCCAGCCTTTGGACTCTGGACGCTGGCCTTTGGTAAGGGATGACGGCAGCAGTGTCTCGACCTACTGCGTAACCCTGTTCAGCATCGTAGCTTCTCCCCGTCCCGTCACCCCAAGAGGTTGGACGTCATGTTCGCTACACGATCGACGCGCTCGCCTGGATTCACGCGGCTCGCGCCTCTCGCTGGTTCACTGTTCGCCCTTGCCCTCATCGCAGCGCCACTCGCAGCGCAGGGCCGCATCACGACCCCGAAAGAACACTTCGGGTTCAACATAGGCGACGACTACAACCTCGCCACCTACACGCAATTCATGGCGTACTGGCGGAAGATCGATGCCGAGTCGCCACGGATGACCGTGGAGGAAATCGGCAAGACGGCCGAGGGACGCCCGCAACTGATGGCGATCATCACGGCGCCGGAGAATTTCCGGAATCTCGCCCGATACAAGCAGATCTCGCAGCGACTCGCGCTCGCCGAAGGGCTGACGGACGACCAGGCCAAGGCGATGTCGAAAGAAGGCAAGGCCATTGTCTGGTTCGACGGCGGATTGCACGCCACGGAAGTTCTCGGCGCCCATCAGCTCATCGAGACCGTGTATCAGCTGATCTCGCGGAACGACGAAGAAACGATGCGCATTTTGCGCGACAACGTCATCCTCGCGGTGCACGCGAACCCGGATGGAATGGAGCTGGTCTCCAGCTGGTACATGCGGAACCCGAATCCCCAGGAACGCACGTCCGGCGGACTTCCGCGGCTCTACCAGAAATACATCGGTCACGACAACAATCGCGACTTCTATATCCTGAACCAGCCTGAATCCATCAACATCGCACGCATCCAGTACCACGAGTGGATGCCGCAGATCATCTACAACCATCACCAGACCGGTCCGGCCGGCACGGTGATGTTCGCGCCGCCGTTCCGTGATCCGTTCAACCACAACTTCGACCCGATGGTTGTGGTCGGGCTGGACCTCGTCGCGGCGAACATGCACGAACGCTTCATTCGCGAGGACAAGCCGGGCGTCACGATGCGGTCCGGATCGGGCTACTCGACGTGGTGGAACGGCGGACTCCGCACGACGGCCTACTTCCACAACATGATCGGCCTCCTGACCGAGACGATCGGCAACCCGACGCCGATCGAGATTCCGCTCGTGGTTCGCAATCAGCTGCCGCGCGGTGATCTGCCGGCGCCCATCGCGCCGCAGGCATGGCACTTCCGCCAATCGATCGATTATTCGGTGACCGCGAACTATGCAGTCTTCGACATCGCGTCCAAGCGCAAGGAGGACTTCCTCTACAACATCTATAAGATGGGGAAGAACGCCATCGCGCGCGGAAATACGGATTCGTGGATCAACACGCCGATGGAAGTCGACTCGCTCGAGATGCGACTGGCGGCTGGTCGCGGCGGCGCGGCCGGTGCCGGTGGACGGGGCGGTGGCGGCGGCGGTCGCGGTGGCAACGCGGCTGGTGGGGCTGCGGCACTCGAGGCGTTCAACGCAATTCTGCGCGCCAAGGATGACCGGAATCCGCGCGGCTACATCCTCCCATCCAATCAGCCCGACTTCCTGACCGCGACGAAGTTCGTGAATGCGCTCCGTAAGGTGAACGTGGCGGTAAACCGTGCCACGGCCGCCTTCACTGTCGCCGGCAAGTCGTACCCGGCCGGATCGTACGTCGTGAAGTCGGCGCAGGCATTCAGGCCACACGTGCTCGACATGTTCGAGCCGCAGGATCACCCTAACGATTTCGCCTACCCGGGTGGCCCGCCGCGCCCGCCGTACGACAACGCCGGCTACACGCTGGCGATGCAGATGGGCGTCCAGTTCGACCGGATTCTGGACGGATTCGACTGCCCATGCGAGAAGATCACGGGTATGGCCGTTCCGCCGGCGGGGATGATTGCCGGCGCCGGTTCGCGCGGTTTGCTGTTGAGCCACGACGCGAATGACGCATTCCTGGCCGTGAACCGCGCGTTGAAGGCAGGCGCCGCGGTGCACTGGCTCAAGGCCCCGATGACCGCCAACGGAAAGACGTATGCGGCGGGCTCGTTCTACATCGAGGCGGCTGGCCAGTCGCGCGCGGTGGCAGAGAAGGCGGCGAAAGATATCGGTGTTTCCTTCGACGCCACCAACGATGCGCCGAGCGCCGGTGCGGTGAAGTTGAGCGCGCAACGTGTCGGCCTCTGGGACCAGTACGGCGGATCGATGCCGTCGGGGCACACCCGTTGGCTGCTCGAGCAGTTCGAGTTCCCGTTCAGCGTGATATTCCCGCCTGAACTTGATGCGGGCAATCTCCGGCAGAAGTACGACGTCATTGTCTTCGTCACGGGCGCAATTCCCCCGGCGGGTGGTGCTGGTGGTGGCGGCCGGGGCGGCGGCGGTGGTGGTGGCGGCGGTGGTGGAAACATTCCCGCCGAGTTCCAGAACCAGCTCGGTTCCGTGACCCCCGACAAAACCATTCCGCAGATCAAGAAGTTCATGGAAGAAGGTGGCACGGTCATCACGATCGGTTCGTCGACGAACCTGGCTGGCCACCTTGGCCTGCCGATTGCCGACTACATGGTCGAACGCGCGCCTAACGGGGCGGAACGCTCGCTGCCGCAGGAGAAGTTCTACGTGCCGGGATCCGTGCTCCGCGTAGCCGTGGATAACACGCTCCCGATCACGGCCGGCCTGCCGAAACAGGTCGACGTCTTCTTCGATGACAGCCCGGTCTTCCGCCTGGAGCCCGACGCGGCGGCTAAGGGTGTGAAGCCGCTGGCGTGGTTCGATACGGCAACGCCGCTGCGCAGCGGATGGGCGTGGGGCCAGAATTACCTGCAAGGTGGGACGGCAATGGCCCAGGCAGACGTAGGGACCGGAAAGCTCTACATGTTCGGCCCCGAAATCCTGTTCCGTGCCCAACCGGCGGGGACGTTCAAGCTGCTGTTCAACGGGATTTTCTCAGGACTCGTGGAGCGGACGAACAGGCAAGTGCAATAGACGGGCAGACGGGTAAACGGGTAAACGGGTAAACGGGCAGGGCGGCGGGGCGAAAGCCTCGCCGCCCTTCGCCCTTTCGGACGACCAGACTCATCGTTAGAGTCGCGGCGTGACGCGCCTGCTTTCCCCTGAATGTCGCCTCGTCTTTCGAACCGCAGACCCGCGGTGTACGTCGGCCGAACTCAGTCAACTGGTGCCGATGATCTCCGACTGGGAACGGGTCATGGCGATTGCCGAGCGAGAACTGGCTGTTGCACACCTCGCTCGCGCGCTGCACGACATCGGGAAGGGAGTCCCCGCAGGGACGCTGGACGAGGCGCGGCGAAAGGCGCTCGCGCTCGAGCTCCGCATGCAGTACCTCGCGCGACGCGTGCAGCAGACGTGTGCGGTCCTCACCGAGCGACGGATCCCGTTCATGCTGCTCAAGGGTGCGGCAGTGGGAGCGCTCGTCGACCCAACGTTCTGCTGGCGGCCGATGAACGACGCCGACATCCTGGTCAGGGAGGAAGACACGGGGCGCGCCAGCGAATCCCTCGAAGCGTCCGGATGGTCGTCAACCCGGGACGAGGTCTTGCGCGAACTCCTCGAGGGCACACACCACCACCTTCCGCCGTTCGTCGATGAGCAGATGCCTGGACTGCGTGTCGAGCTGCATGTCGCTCACCTGCCTCCCAACCATCCGTTCGCGTTCGATACCGGGATGTTGTGGCGCGACGCTCGGCCAACAGCGCCGTCGTTTGCTGGTGCGTTGGTTCCATCGCCGGAGCACCTACTCTTGCACGCGGCGGTGCACTTTGCCTGGCAACATCCCATGAGCTTCGGTGCGTGGCGCACGTTCCGTGTGGTGTCGCTCGCCACCAGCATGACCAACTTCGCGTGGGATCGGTTCGTGAGCGCGGCCCATGACGCCAGGGCGTCGAGCGCCTGTTTCTGGACACTGCGCCTGGCGGTTCGACTGTCGGGCATCGATGTGCCGAGTGACGTGCTGTACCGCTTGACGCCACCGACGCCGGCGTGGTGTTGCAACGCGCTCGAACGGCACTTTGTCGCGACCATCGCCGTAGGCGAGACGCCGGCCAGCCCTTCGGTGAGGCTCGATGAACTGCTGTGGCTTGCCGCGATTCGGCCGGGGTGGAGTGGCCATGCGCGGTCCCGCAACTGGGATCGTGCGAACCGGTGGAGACAGGCGTACGGCATTGCGTCGCGCGAGTCCGGGTCGCAACGCATCGTGCGTCACCTCACCGGATACCGACGGTGGATTTCCTTCCTCGGAACGACGCTGCTTGGCCAGGCGGATCGTGGCCAGGCGCGGGCGAGCGTTACGACACCGCCTGCGCGACCGACGTGACGTCTTTTTCCACGTCACCCGTCACCTGGTTGGCCCAGGAACCAGCATAACGTCCGCCTAACGCGAGGAGCGTCGCGTGGCTCCCCGACTCCACGATCCGACCCTGCTCCATGACATGGATCTCGTCGGCGCGTCGCGCGATGGTCAGGCGGTGCGTAATGATGATCGCTGTCGCCCCCGCCGCGAGCCTGGTGAATCGCTCGAACCATTGCGCTTCCGACCACGAGTCCATGCTGCTGGTCGGCTCGTCGAGCACAATGAGTCCCGCGCGCTTGAAGTAGGCGCGCGCCATCGCGATCCGCTGCCACTCGCCGACGGAAAGTTCCGTCCCACCGGCGAACGCCTTGCCGAGGATGGTGTCGTAGCCCGCAGGCAGGTTGCCGATCGCCTCGCTAAACCCGGCTTCCCGTGCCGCCGCTTCGATCTCCGGTGAGGAACTTTCACGCGAGAGATCGCTCAGCGTGATGTTTTCACGCACCGTCGCCTGGTATGCAACGGGCACCTGGAACATCACGCTCATCGCCTTCCGCAACTCGATGGGGTCGAACCGACGAAGGTCGATTCCTCCGAGCTCGACGCTTCCCGACTCTGGGTCATAGAAGCGACAGAGCAGCTTCACCAATGTTGATTTTCCGGCGCCGTTGGAGCCGACGATGGCCACCGTTCTGCCGGCGGGAATGGTCAGGTCGAAGTGTTCCAGCGCGGGGCGCTCGGTAGCGGGATAACGAAAGCGGACATCGCTGAACCGGATGCTGTTCGCGCGGCCTTGCGGTACCGGGACCGGATCTGGCGGGGCAACCACGACGGGCTTCAGGTCGAGGTACTCAAAGAGATTCTCGAGGAACAGCGCGTTATTATGGATCTGCCCGATGTTCATCAGCAGCGACCGGACCAACGCCTGGCCGCGCTGGAATGCCTGCGCGAAGAGCGCGACATCTCCGAGGGTCGCGGCACCACGTATCGCCCGCCAGACCATCCACCCGATTGTGCCCGCAGACGTGAGCGCGGCAACGCCCTCAGCGCCCAGGCGCGCAAGACCCTGCTGACGGAACAGCCGCATCCGTTCCGTGCGCAGGCGCTCTCGCAGCACCCGGAAGCGATTGCGGAAAAGTCCGGCGAGACCGAACACGCGCATTTCAGCGGCATACACACCCATCGTGAGCAGGTCGCCGAAATACTGGGTGCGCCGCCGGTCGGTTGTTGTGCTCAACCACCAGTCGTGATGGCGGCGGCTAGCACGCATGACCACCAGCAGTGCCGGCAAAGTGCCGGCAACGAGCACGACCGAAATCCAGACTCCGTAACTGAGCAGCAGTGCCCCGATGCCAGCGACAGTGATCAGGTTCTGGGCAAGAAGTCCGACGCTTTCGAGAAGTTGGAGTGGACGACTCGCGGCATCGAAGCGGACTCGATAAAGGCGGTCGTAGAACTCGGGGTTCTCAAAAAACGCGAGATCGAGTTCAGCGGCCTTCGCGTGCAGCAGGTCGCTGATATGGTCCTGCACCCGCTCGGACTGCGCCATGCTGATCCACTGGACGGCTGTCCTCAGGAGCGTTCCGACGATGACAAGTGCGGCTAACGCCAGTGCGGTATTCAGCAGCGGCCGGATGGCGTCCCAGTTCGCCCCCGCGGAGATCGCGGCCTGGAGCGAGTCCACCAGCGGCTTGGTCAGCCAGACAATGGCGACCGGGATCACGCCCTGTACCAGCAGGATGGCGATCCAGGCAACCAGCAGGGCCCCTGAGGCCGCCCAGATCAGACCGAGAAGTCGCCTTCCGTCTGAGAACGTGAGTTTGAAAACGCGCACGGGAGCGTCGGGGCGGGACACGGTCAGGAGATTACCAGCCTGTACAGCCTACAGCCGCCTGGTCAGGACGCAAAAGACCCCGCCACGGATCGCCGTGGCGGGGCCATGCACAAATTATTGGTCAGCTCGCGATCAGGAATGCGAGTATTCGCCGAACTTGTCGCACTGCAGAACCGTGGCGCTCTTTGTTCCCGGGTCGCCCTGGCCAGCCGTTGGGCCGCACTCGAAGGGCCCGCCACCCGGCGTATTTGGATCACCGCCTGCGGCCGGAGTCGCAAACGTGCAGTCCGCTATTGGGCCGTAATCGAGAAGGGCAGGTGAGCTGTACGTTTTCATACGTTGAATCCGCGAGAGAGGCATCGGTCAGAGTCGCAACTAGCGCTTCCGATGTGTTGCAACAATCACACCATTGATTTGAAAACTCTACAACAACCTATGCTGTTGTCGCGACGACGGTCAAGGTTGTCATCTGACTCAACGCACGCTCTCGGTGCAGCGTGCTTGCATCAGTCGTTGCGGGAGACGTGCCGCAGTCACTCATCGCTCGACCGTGTTCCTGATGAGTTCAACAGTCTCCGACAAAGCCGAGCTCACGAGTGGCCGATAGACATTCCATGAAGGAACGGATCCCGCCAGCGCTGTCAGCCGTTGGAACGAGTCCGCCCGGTCCTGCTCGGTGCCCGTGCGGAAACTCAATCTCCAGAGATCCTTGAGCGCGGTTATCCGAGGTACCTCCTCAACCCCCAGCTCGGATGACTCTCGCAAGAACACAATCGCCTTGATCGGGACCGGAGCACCCGATCCGCTATGAGCCGCGTCGAAGCCCACAAAAATCCGATCCGGAAGCTCGGCGGCCACGAACAGACCCTCGGGCAAGTCCCTATCAAAGACGTCCGGGCGCAGCCGGAAGAGCGCGGGACCAGGAATGGCCTCAGCCGTCGCCGGACGACAGCAGATCAAGTCTTCACTCAAAGCCCGATGGCCCTCACGCTGAAAGGCGAACGCGAGGGTCGACTTCCCGTAACGGCTTGGCGCGGCGATGACGACAGCTCCCGATCCCACCTCGACCGCCGCTGCGTGCAGCGATACGTCACCACGGGCGCGGAAGCTCAGGATCATCGGCATCCCATGAAGCCGCTGCTCGCGAAGCAAGGGTTCCCCTTCGGAAGGAATCTCGATCCGTCCGTGCTCCAGGTCGACGCGAAAACTTCCGGCGTCTGACGTCCAGTACTGATAGCCGCGCGGGACGCGGAAGAGCTTCGCCTGCGCGGGATACGAAGTCCCTTGAAGGGGCCATTCTCCCAGCAGTTCGCCAGGCGGTTGGTGGTCGCCCTCCTCTGACGTCACCACCTCGAGTGGTTGATCGCCCCCGCCGCTGCGAAGGAATCGGAGGGGCGCGGTGCTACGAACGCTGAAGCCGAAGACTGACGGCTCCATCCGAGCGGCGATCCCGTTCACCACGCGTTCAGGAACGCGTGCATTCGCGCGAGTTCGCGGGCCCGCATCCATTCGTGGAAGCCCAACTCGCGGCGGAGAATTCGGTCTTCCAACTTCTCGTAATCCACGCCGTTGATCCGATGGCGTGGCTTGATGAGCAGCCGCTCCAGTGTCGCATAATCCACCTGCCGCATCACATGCTCGTCGAACAGAGTCTTCTTCTGGCGGTCAAGGATTTCGTCGGGGATCACTCCTCGCAGATGGCGTCGGGCAAGCGCCTTCCACTGGAGAACCGGGAACTTCACTTCGGCTCGCAAACTCAGAAAAAACTCCCACAGGTCGACATCGGCCAGCGGCCGTCGAATAGTCACTCCTGCCATGGCTGCACACATGGCGTCAGCCTCCATGGTTATCGTCGACCCGGTTGTGCCCCACAACTGCATTGAGCGCCAGCGCTCCCGCGCCGGAACGAGATAGTCGTAACGCGACACGTTCGGGTTATATCGGGACCGATGAATCCAAGGGGGAACCTTGTGCATCGCGTTCCGGCCGCGCAGCGCCAGCCACCGGTTGACGACTCGACCGGGGACGAACGCAGTCAGCGCATCCTTGACCAGGTCGCGTCTCCCCTCGCCTCGCGCGTGTTCTGCCTTCATGACATCGACGAGAGCGCGGAACCGACCTCGCAGAAGGAGGTGCGAGAGCTGATGCATGTGTTTCCCGTACGTCAGTTCCGCGAATTCACCGGTGAGAACGTTCCGGTAACCCAGGCTTCGCGCCCGCTGGTACGCTTCCCAGACTTCAGGGAGCGACAATGTGGGGACCGGCGTCGCCATGCGGCGCGACCATTCCTCGACGTCGTCGAGCGCTCGGGCAGCAGTGGAGTACGTGTCCAGCTTCATCCCGAAACGTTGGGCAACCAGTTCGATGTAGGGCCGCTCGTCGACGGCGGGAAGGTCGGGGAAGACGACGGCCAGTGCACCCAGCGGCCGCCCAGTCATGCGCTGATGCAACGGTGCGGCGTACGCCGCGACCGCAGGCGAATCGAGACCACCACTCAGGAACACCACATCCTGACCGGTCACGCATCGCGTCACCGCCTGGGAGAGTAACTCGAGGAATCGCTCGCCGGCGTCGTCGCTGTTGAATGTCCCCGTTTCGAGCAATTCGTACGGCTGCCAGAATCTCTTGTGTTCCGCGCCTGGCGCGGACACCGCAGTCATTAACGTGCCCTGCGCGAGGCGAGAGACGCCCTTCAACGCAGACGGCGCGTTCGAGGGGAGGTAGCCGAAAAAGATCTGCTCCACCGCGGCCAGATCCGGCTCCTCTGGGATTTGCGAAGCGACGACCACGGAGCGCGCGTCGCTGGCCGCTACGCACGCTTCGGCGTCATCGCGATAAAACAGCGCGCGAAACCCGACGTGATCACGAAAGGTCCAGAGCGTGTGGCCATCGCTCACGGCGCCGGCAAACGCGCCGCGAAATCGGTTGACGACGTCCGGTCCGTATTGCCGGAAGGCGGCAACGACGACGTCGGCATCGGATCCCGATGCCGGAGGTGTGCCCGCCGCGGTGCACGCGAGCTGCAATTCCACCCGGTTGTCGAGGCGGCCCTGCAAGACCGCGATCAATGTGCCATCGCCGGAAATGAAGGCGTCCGGCAAATCCTGCTGCCTTGCAATTCCGAGCAGACAATCGCCGAGTCGGCGGAACTCGACGTCGGGTGCCGAATAGGGCAGGGCGGCCAGCGCGCGGCGAGCGACACTCTCGTCAGGCAGCGCCTTTCGACCAAGGATCGCGATCATGGGTCGTGCGGACCGGCGCGCAGGCCGTTCACCGTCCGGGCCAGACTCGAGGCAAGGTCGGCAAGCGCGTGTAGTCGCGCATCCCACGCCCAAGGTCGCCTACCACAATGCGACCGTCGCTCTCAACCCAGGCGTGCGCGGCCAGCTTCCCGTCTGCCGTCTTCATGATGCCGATCTGGAGGACAGCCGGGAGGCCGCCGCGAGTCAACAACGACTCGGCGGCGAGGGCTTGTGGGAGGCAGGTGGATCGAGGGATCACGCGTTGCGCATGCGCCATGGCCCACCGAACCTGATCTGGCGTCATGGATGACGGCGTCGCGTGTCGTCGGCCCACGAGAAGTCGGCGGCCGGTAGAAAACGGAAGCAGCCAGGTGGCCAGCCGCGCCGCACCAAGCGTCAACACGGTGCGCGTCAACACCGCGCGATCGCGGGCCGGGAGGTGGACGAACTTCCGGAACAGCTCAAGGGCCACTGCGGACCTCGATCAGCCCTTGCTCGGTCAGCTCCTCGAGGAAGTGCAGCACATCGGCTTCGCAGCCGTCCAGTGCGACGTCGTATTCACGCGCGATGGTCTCACAAATCGTCGAGACGAGAACTGGTTCGTGCAGCAGTGCCCAGATCCGCGCGCCGACGTTGGCCAGGCCGTAATACCGGGCCGTTTTCATGCTGAGCAGGACCGTTTCGCCGGCGAGGTCGGACGCTACCTGGTCAGGGCTGGCGACCACAATCGCACCGCGAGGAATGGGCATCTCGATCTTCCGCCTAACGCCGTCGTCGGCCGGTCAGTGAGCCCAGCACGCCACGCAGGATCTGGCGCGTGATCGTGCTGCTCGCCGTCCGGGTGGCTGTTTTCGCCAGGATATCCACCAGGCCATCACGACGGCCGCCGCGAGGACCGGTGGTGCCGAAAATCAATCCGCCAAGGCCGCCGAGCACCGCCCCGGCGCCGGCGGAGCCGGCCGGTGCGCTGGACCCGACCGGAATGGATGGCGCCTCCGGAGATGCCGCCCGATCGCGAAGCTTCTCGAACGCGGACTCCCGGTCAATTGCCTTCTCGTACACGCCGGCGACGACCGACCGCGCGATCAACGACTGGCGCTCGTCGGGCAGAATCGGCCCAATCTGCGACGAGGGCGCAAACATCCAGGCGCGCTCAGTCACGCTTGGAATGCCTTTTTCATCGAGGAGCGAAACGAGTGCCTCTCCCACTCCGAGCTCGAGGATCGCGGTCTCGATGTCGATGGCCGGATTGGCCCGCATCGTTTCCGCGGTGGCCCGTACCGCTTTCTGGTCTCGAGGCGTGTAAGCCCGGAGCGCATGTTGCACGCGGTTGCCGAGCTGACCGAGCACCTTGTCGGGAATGTCGATCGGATTCTGCGTGATGAAGAAAACCCCGACACCTTTCGAGCGGATGAGGCGGACCACGAGTTCGACTTTCTCGAGCAGGGCGGGCGGCGCGTCGGTGAAGAGCAGGTGCGCTTCGTCAAAAAAGAACACGAGCTTCGGCTTCTCCCGGTCGCCGACTTCGGGGAGGTTCTCGAACAACTCGGCCAGCATCCAGAGAAGGAAGCAGGCGTAGAGCCGCGGGTTGTTCATGAGTTTGTCGGCGGCCAGGATGTTCACCACCCCGCGACCGTCAACGGTCTGCATCAAGTCCTCGATGTTCAGCATCGGTTCGCCGAAGAACTTCTCGCCGCCCTGTTCCTCGAGCTGCAGCAACCCGCGTTGAATCGCCCCGATGCTGGCGGGCGACACGTTGCCGTATTGTGTCCTGATCTCGGCCGCGTTGTCGCCAACGAACTGCAACATTGCACGCAGGTCAGCGAGGTTCAGCAGGAGCAGCCCATTATCGTCGGCGAGCTTGAAGGCGATGGTCAACACGCCTTCCTGGGTTTCGTTGAGGTTCAGCAGGCGCGCCAGCACCAGGGGTCCCATGTCCGAGATCGTCGCGCGAACGGGATGACCCTGCTCACCAAACACATCCCAGAACGTGACCGGACAGCCGGACCAGTCCGGCGTCGGGAGGCCGAGCTTTTCAAGGCGTGCCGTGAGCTTCTCACTCGCAGCGCCCGGCTTGGCCATCCCGCTGAGGTCACCCTTCACATCGGCCAGAAAAACGGGAACGCCGATGCGTGAGAAACGCTCGGCCATGACCTGGAGCGAGATGGTCTTGCCGGTCCCGGTTGCTCCGGTGATGCAGCCGTGGCGATTGGACAGCGCTGGCAGGAGGTTGATGTCGGTCTTGCCGGCGCGGGCGATGGTCAGTGGGTCGGTCATGTCCTTCAAAATGTTGGCGAGTCGGCCCAAGTGCCACGGCCGATAATCCGGTTCCTTGCGATCATCCACACATTTCGCGAGATCCGCGTCCAAGGTTTTGCCTTATGGTTGCGTTTATCGCAAATGGCTGAGTGGCGGTTGCGCCACCAGGTGGTTTCGGCGACGCTTCGCGGATGATCGAGCCAGCGGAACTCACTCCGCGCCACGTCGAACGCACTTACTATGCGATCGCCGGTGTGTATACGCTGTCGGCGTCGCTCATCTGGGGCGTCAACACAATTTTCCTGCTCGGCGCCGGGTTGTCGCTGATGCAGACGTTCCTGGCCAACGCGATCTTCACCGGCAGCATGGCGTTGTTCGAGGTGCCGACAGGCATCGTGGCGGACACACGCGGGCGTCGTATGTCATTCCTGCTCAGCGTTTCGCTTCTGACCGTGGGAACGCTCGGGTATGTGGCCGTCGGGCAGTTTGGCGGCGGAATGACGGGAATCGTTGTCGCGTCTGTCGTCCTCGGTCTTGGCTACACGTTTTATTCCGGCGCTGTCGAGGCATGGCTGGTCGACGCGCTGCGCGCGACCGGGTCTACTGGTCCCGTTGATCGTGTGCTGGCGCGCGGGTCGGCTATTTCGTCGATGGCCATGCTGGTTGGCAGTGTTTCCGGCGGATTCCTGGCCGCCATTCACCTGTCAGTGCCGTACCTCGTCCGGTCGGTCCTGCTGGTTTCCGCGTTCGTGATTGGATTCCGCACCATGCACGACACGGGGTTTATGGTCCGCGCCGTCCGATGGGGCGACGTGCCAAAGGAGATGGCTCGTGTCGGCCGGGATTCCTTGAAGTTCGGGTGGCGCGAACCGCACGCCCGAATGGCGATCTTCGCTGGAGCGATGCCCTACATCGTCATCGCCTGGGCGTATTACGCCTGGCAGCCCTACTTCCTGCAACTCCTGGGGAAGTCCGACGTGCGGATCCTGGGCGTGGTGGCGGCCGCCGTCTCCCTGTCGATGGCCGCCGGAAGTTGGCTGGTCGAACGCCTAACGAAGATCTGCGGTCACCGGACGACCCTGTTGCTCGGGGCATCGGTTGTCTTCGTCGTCTCAACGATTGGCGTTGGGCTGGCGAACACGTTCTGGATTGCCGCCGGGCTTTACCTCGTCAGCAATGTCGCCAGCAGCGCCTTCACGCCCGTGTGCCAGGCGTACCTGCACTCCGTCATTCCCAGCGAACAGCGGGCGACGGTGCTCTCGCTGAACTCGCTGGTCGCGAGCGCCGGCAGCATGGGCGGCCAAGCTGGCCTGGGGTGGCTGGCGGCCACTCGCTCGTTAGGGATGGGGTACGTAGCCGGAGGTATTGCGGCAGCGTTCGCGATTCCCTGGGTGCTGGCGATGCGGCGGCTCGGCGGCGCCCCCGACCGGATCCAGGGGACGTCGGCGCGGTTCGCGGCGTGCGAGTCGCTGGCGATTCCGGCCGGGTCGTCGGTAGTCGAAGCACCTGATCGCGCGTAACCTGCTCGATGCGATGGACCTTCTTGTTGTTCGTCGCCGCGCGCAGGCGTTGGCGGTAGCAAACGTGCTGAGGGTATATCTCTTGAAGAGATTTGCGTTGTTCCCGCCACTGCCCAGGGAACCCATGAGCCGATCGCGTCGTCGTCGCCCACTCTCCGCCGCGCTTCTTGCCGGATGCGCCGGCTTGCACTGAATGTGATCGACGCTCAACTCTCATTTGCACAAAACGGGGGGGGCGTGAGACCAGCGTACCCGCGGGTCGCGCGCTACCGCGGGCAGGGGAGCCCGGACGAAGCGCAGAACTTCGAGTGCCGGGCGCCCGGAGCGCGTTGACGCGGAGCGCGCGCTAAAGCTCGCGACGCCACACCTGTGCGACGAGGTCGTTGCCGAAGCTGTGGTGCTGGTATTCATGATCGAGCTTGAAGCCAGCCGCCTCGTAGATCCGGCGCGCCGAGATGAGCACGTCATTCGTCCAGAGCATGACAGCGCGAAAACCCGCCTCACGCGCGAACGACACACACTCATTCACCAGCCGAGTGCCGATACCGAGCCCACGGCCCTTTGGATCGACGAGCAAGCAACGCAGCTGCGCCACCATCGGGTCCTCGGCGTTGCGCACCACGAACACGGTGCCGACGCGTTCACCGTCGAGCTCCGCCACCCACATCCGCTCCCACGCGGGATCATGTCCGTTCGCGAAATCCGCGAACAGTTTTGCCACCAGCGCCTCGAACTCCGCGTTCCAGCCGAACTGTTTCGCGTACAACTCTCCGTGCACCGCGATCGCCCACCCGATGTCGCCCGGTCGCGGGTCGCGGACCATGACAGCGCGTGGCTCCGATTTCGTCTTCCCCGAAAGCAATTGTTCGACGCCGGTGATCGCGGAGAGGAGTTGCCGGCGCTCGGCGGGCACCAGCGTGTCGAGGATCTCCTTGGCGCGCTCGTTGGACTTCGAGTCCAGCTCGAGAAAGGCGCGACGACCTTTTGCGGTCAGCGTCAACACCAGCTGGCGGCGATCCTTGCTCGCCCGCTTCCGGGACACCAGCCCCGCAGCCGCGAAGTGCTGCAGAATCCGACTCAGATACCCCGGATCCAGTGACAGCTCCTCGCGAATCGCGGTGGCGTTGGCGACGTCGCGTGTGCCGAGTTCGTAGAGGACGCGCGCTTCGGTGAGCGTGAAGCGCGAGTGTTGATACCCTTCGTCGAGCGCGCCAACGTGCTTCGTGTAGAACCGATTGAACCGCCGGAAGGCGGCGACAGGAGACTTGGCGGCCATGGTGAAATTCTCTCGCTGAAACCTTGTCTGGAGTCTGAACGAACTAGTTGACTCCGTCAAGGACCATTAGTTGACTCAGTCAAATAGTGAGGTTCGCGCCCGCCTGGTTTTCCCGTCGCCGCGCGTTGATCGCCGCGCCGGACTGCTGCATGTTTCCATTCGAGTCACACGGCAACTCCTTCAATCCTTCGGATCGAATGCAACGATCGCTGCCGGTTCTGGAACAACGTGGCTTCGGGGAAACTCTGCGCCGCGATCCATGGTGGGTGCAGAACATCGTCGTCATCGTCGTCTTCACCAGTTTTCTGACCTACGGCACGTGGGCCGCGTTTCAGAACGCGTATTACCACAGCGGTCCTTACCTCTCGCCGTTCTATTCACCGGAGTTCTGGGGCGATTCACCACACGCGATGTTCGGGCCGCAACCAGGCTGGTGGCCTTCATGGTTGCCGTTTTCACCGGCGCTACTGATCCTGCCGTTCCCCGGCCTGTTCCGGTTCACCTGCTACTACTATCGCGGCGCGTACTACAAGGCGTTCTGGGCGGATCCGCCAGGCTGCGCCGTGGGGGAGCCGCGGAAGTCGTACCTGGGAGAGCGAAGCTTCCCGCTCGTGCTCCAGAATGTTCACCGGTACTTCTTCGTCGCCGCGACGCTCATCCTGATCGTCCTCTGGTACGATGTGTGGAAGGCGTTCTGGTTCGACAACGGATCCGGCGGCACACAGTTCGGCATCGGCGTCGGCACGATGGTCATGCTGATCAACGCCGTCCTCCTCAGCGGATACTCACTGGGCTGCCACTCATTCCGGCACCTGGTTGGCGGGTTCCTCGACCGGCTCTCCATCGCGCCGTTCCGAAAGCGGGTGTACTCGGTGTCGTCGGCGTGCAACCGGAAACACATGAACTGGGCCTGGTTCAGCCTCTTCAGCGTCGCGCTGACGGATGTGTACATCCGCCTGTGCGCGATGGGCATCCTCACCGACTTCAGGATTCTGTAAGATGGCCGAATACGATCGCGTCGAACACGACGTCCTCGTCATCGGCGCCGGCGGCGCGGGTTTGCGCGCGGCCATCGAGGCCGCGGCAAAGGGCGCGCGGGTCGGCCTCGTCTGCAAATCATTGTTAGGCAAGGCGCACACCGTGATGGCCGAAGGTGGCGCCGCGGCGGCCATGGCCAACGTCGATGACCGCGACAGCTGGCGCGTGCACTTCGCCGACACGATGCGCGGCGGCCAGTACATGAACAACTGGCGCATGGCCGAGTTGCACGCGAAGGAAGCACCAGACCGGATCCGCGAGCTCGAGGCGTGGGGCGCCCTGTTCGACCGCACCGAAGACGGCCGGATCCTCCAGCGCAACTTCGGGGGGCATCGCTATCCGAGGCTGGCGCACGTTGGCGATCGCACCGGCCTCGAGATGATCCGCACCCTCCAGGATCACGCGATTCACCAGGCGATCGACGTCCACATGGAAGTGACCGTCGTCCGGCTGCTCAAGGACGGCGATCGCGTCGCGGGCGCGTTGGCGTACGATCGCGAGAAGGGGCGATTCAAGCTGTTCGCCGCTGGCGCGGTTGTGCTGGCGACCGGCGGCATCGGTCGTGCGTTCAGCATCACGAGCAACAGCTGGGAATACACGGGCGACGGACAGGCGCTGGCGTACGACGCCGGCGCCGAGCTGATCGACATGGAGTTCGTCCAGTTCCATCCGACGGGGATGGTGTGGCCGCCGAGTGTGAGGGGCATTCTCGTGACGGAAGGTGTGCGCGGCGAAGGTGGTGTGCTGCGCAACTCGCTCGGCAAGCGCTTCATGTTCGACGACATCCCGGAGAACTACCGGAACCAGACGGCCGACAACGAGGAGGAAGGCTGGCGGTACGTCCTTGGCGACAAGTCAGCGCGCCGGCCGCCCGAGTTGCTGACGCGCGACCATGTGGCGCGGTGCATCCAGCGTGAGGTACGCGAAGGCCGCGGAAGCCCGCACGGCGGTGTCTTTCTGGACATCGCCTGGATCAAGGCAAAACTGCCTAACGCTGCCGAACACATCCGGAAGAAGCTGCCGTCGATGTACCACCAGTTCATGCAGCTGGCCAACATCGACATCACGACGACGCCGATGGAAGTGGGGCCGACGACCCACTATATCATGGGCGGCATCCGGGTCGATGGGGATTCGCAGATGTCGTCGGTGCCCGGCCTCTTTGCGGCCGGCGAGTGCGCCGCGGGGCTGCATGGCGCCAACCGACTCGGCGGCAACTCGCTGTCCGACCTCCTGGTGTTCGGGCGGAGGGCCGGCGAATACGCGGCGACATTTGCGGCGGAACGTGGACGTTCGAACCCGGCCGCGTCAGAGGCCGACGGGGCCGTGCGTCAGGCGCTCGTGCCCTTCGATCGCGTCGGTTCTGAAGCGCCGTATGCAATCCAGCACGACCTGCAGGAGATGATGCAGCGCCTGGTTGGTATCGTCAGGCAGGAGAAGGAAATGCAGGAGGCCCTGAGCGGTGTCCGCACGTTACGCGCGCGAGCGGCGAAGGTCGGCGTGACGGGCAACCGCGAATACAACCCCGGGTGGCACACGGCGCTCGATCTCGACAGCCTGTTGACGGTGTCCGAAGCCATTGCGCTGGCAGCGATCGAGCGCAAGGAAAGCCGCGGCGGGCACTTCCGCGATGACTATCCGGACAAGGTGCCCGAGTTCTCGAAGTTCAACATCGTGGTGCGGAAGGCAGCCGATGGATCGATGCAGTTGGAGCGCCGGCCGATTTCGCCGCTGACTCCCGAGCTCGCGGCAATCATTGAGGAACAGAAGTCATGACGATTGCCAATTGCAAATTGCAGATTGCAGATTGCAAAATGAAACTCTTGGAGCCGCATGCCTAACACGACCTTCAAGATCTGGCGCGGCTCACGAGGGAAGGGCGAGTTCCAGGATTACTCGACCGACATCACCGAAGGCATGGTGGTGCTCGACGCGATGCACCAGATCCAGGCCGAAAGCGCCGGCGACCTGGCGGTGCGTTGGAACTGCAAGGCCGGAAAGTGCGGTTCCTGTTCGGCGGAAGTGAACGGCCAACCGCGACTGATGTGCATGACGCGGATGGACGAGTTGCCGGCGGATGAGCCGGTGACGGTGGAACCGATGCGCGCCTTCCCGCATGTGCGCGACCTGGTCACCGACGTGTCGTGGAACTTCGAGGTCAAGAAGAAGATCAAGAAGTTCACGCCCCGGAAGCCGGACGCACCGGACGGTACCTGGCGCATGGCGCAGGAGGACATCGATCGCGTCCAGGAATTCCGGAAGTGCATCGAATGTTTCCTCTGCCAGGACGTCTGCCACGTCCTGCGCGATCACCACAAGCACGACGAGTTCATCGGACCGCGCTTCTTCGTCCATGTGGCGGCGCTCGAGATGCATCCGCTCGACACGGAAGATCGACTCAAGGAACTCAAGGACGACGGAGCGATCGGGTACTGCAACATCACCAAGTGCTGCACCAAGGTCTGTCCCGAACACATCACGATCACCGACAATGCGATCATCCCGCTCAAGGAGCGCGTCGTCGACGAGTTTTACGATCCAGTGTCGAAGCTGTTCAGGCTCCTCCGGGGGAAGCGGAAGGCGTGAACGAGGCGGCCGAATGAAACGCCTGCTCCGGCTGCTGTTCACAGCGTCCCTCGTTGGTCACGGAGGGATTGTCGGAGCGCAGGTGACCGGAGTGGTCTTCGACGACCGGAACACGAACGGACGGCGTGACGCAGGAGAGCCGGGACTCGGCCGCATCGTGATCTCGAATCAGCACGGCGTCGTCACCACCGATTCAGCGGGGCGATTCGACCTCGGGTCGGCGGGAACCGGCGTGGTGTTCGTTTCTGTCCCCGACGGATTCCGCGCCACGACGCGATTCTGGCAACGGCCAGGCGCGGAGCCGCTCGCGTTTGGACTGACCCCGACCGCGAGCGCGCCAGGCATCACGTTCATTCATGCTTCGGACACGCACATTCAGGCCTCGTCGGTGCCGCGTGTGGATCGGCTGCGCGCGATCGCCGACTCCGTCCGTCCAGCGTTCGTTCTGATCACCGGAGACCTGACCCGCGACGCGTTGCGAGTTGGAGAGCCCGAAGCCAGGGGCTACTACGAGCTCTACGCGCGTGAGACGGCTCGGATGTCAGGGCCCGTCTGGAGCGTGCCAGGAAATCATGAGCTCTTCGGCATCGAGCGACATCAATCGCTGGTCAGTCAAACGCACCCACTGTATGGGCGTGGGATGTATCGGCATTACCTCGGACCCGACTACTACAGCTTTAATGCCGGTGGCGTCCACTTCGTTGGCCTCAACACGGCCGACCACGAGGACCTCTGGTACTACGGGCATGTCGACAGCACGCAACTTCGGTGGCTCGAACGTGACCTCGCGCAGGTGCCAGGCAACGTTCCCATCGTGACGTTCAACCACATTCCATTCGCGTCGGCGAAGATGGCGCTCGACGGATATACCGACGAGCCGCCCGCGCCTACCACGATTCGTGTGCGAGGGAAGGACCAGTACCGACATGTCGTCTCGAACCTTGACGAAGTGCTCAAGGTGATCGGCAACCGGCCCTTTCCGCTTGCGCTGGGCGGCCATCTTCATACGCGCGAACGAATCGAATTCGGAACGCTTGGGAGCGCTCCAACGCGCTTCGAGCAGACCGCGGCAGTTGTCGGGCCCAGTGGACCGCCGTGGCTTGCGATGGCTTCCGGCGTGACGGTTTATACGATCCGGAACCGGCAGATCTCCGAAGGGACGTTCATCAAGCTCGACGCACCGCGCCGCTGAAACGCGAAGGTTAGAGGAGCCAGCGAAGCACGAGGAAGGTGCACTGAGGCCATGGTAAAGAGACCCGTGGTGCCGACGGCGACGTTGTAGCCGACGGCTGTAGATTGGGGTCGTTCTCCCAACCCAAGCCTCACAGTCCCGATGCGCCAGCTGTCACCTCTCTCGATTGTTCTTGCGCTCGCCGCATTGATCAATGCTCCTGCGGCAGCCCAGCAGTACGCCTCTCCGGACCCCGTCATTCGGTCGATCTGGAATGAGGGAATGGACAACTCGCAGCTGCCCCGCCTGGCTCAGGCTTTGTTGGACTCCATTGGTCCTCGGCTGACCGGCACGCCGGGAATGAGGGCCGGCAACGACTGGCTGGTGAAGATGTATTCGTCGTGGGGAGTTCCTGCCCGCAACGAGCGCTACGGGACGTGGGTGGACTGGCAACGCGGCATTTCGCACATCGACCTGCTGACGCCCAGGGTGCGATCACTGGAGGGCGGGCTGCTCGCGTGGAGCCCCGGCACAGGCGGCCGGGATGTGACCGGATCGGCAGTGGTGCTGCCGGCGTTTGCCGACAGCGTCGCGTTCGAGGCCTGGTTGCCGCAAGTCCGTGGAAAGTTTGTGTTGATCGCGTACGCCGAACCAACCTGCCGGCCTAACGAGCAGTGGCGGGCGGTGGGCGCACCGGGCTCGTTCGAGCGGATGGACTCGGCGCGTGCGGCCGCGCGGACGGCGTGGACGGAACGCGTCCGGCGCACGGGCCTCACAACCGCCAGCGGGCTTGGCGCTGGGAGGTTGGGCAGGCGACTGGGTGAAGCGGGCGCCGCGGCGATCGTGACGTCGCGATGGGACAACAATGGATGGGGGACGCGTCGCGTCTTCGGCGACCTGCGACAAGTCGTTCCGGCAATCGACCTGTCGTGCGAGGACTACGGCCTTGTCTTCCGCCTGGCGGAACGAAACCAGGGTCCAACGCTGCGGCTGCGGGCGGAGTCCGAGATGCGCGCCGAGCAGCCGGTGTTCAACACCATCGCCGAGGTGAAGGGAAGCGAAAAGCCGAACGAATACGTCATGATGTCGGCGCACTTCGATTCCTGGGACGCCTCGTCAGGCGCGACCGACAATGGCACCGGCACGCTCGTTATGCTCGAAGCGATGCGCATCCTGCGGAAGGTCTACCCCAGCCCAAAGCGCACGATTGTCGTGGGTCACTGGTCCAGCGAGGAGCAGGGCCTCAATGGTTCGCGCGCGTGGGCCGCTGATCACCCTGAGGTGGTGCGCGGGCTGCAGGCGTTGTTCAATCAGGACAACGGCACTGGCCGGATTGAAAGCCTGTCCGGGTCTGGTCTGCTGGGTGCAGGTGGTTTTCTTGCACGATGGTTGGAGAAGATTCCGAACGAGATCGCGAGCAACATTCGATTGTCGGTGCCTGGATCGCCGGGCGGCGGAGGGTCCGATCACGCGTCGTTTGTCTGTTACGGCGCCCCCGCTTTTGGCCTCGGCGCTTCGGACTGGGGTTATGGACCTTATACCTGGCACACCAACCGCGACTCGTTCGACAAACTCGTATTCGATGACCTGCTGTACAACGCGACGCTGACGGCGATGCTCGTCTACCTGGCGTCGGAAGATCCCCAGACGGTCCCGCGTGACCGCCGCGTGTTTGACGTTGGCGACTCACCGGCAGCCGCGGCGCTTGGTCGGGCCGGGCGTGGAGGACGTGGCGGTGGGGGAGGGGGAGGCGGCCGCGGGACAACTGAGTGGCCAACGTGCACCGCGCCGCTGCGGAGTTCGGCGGGTTACAGCCGGTAGTCACTCGTCACGAACCACAAGAACTTGCTCAATCTCTTCGATTACGAACGCGAAGCGGAACGAATCATTCCGCCCGCGCACTGGGGATACATCGCCGGTGGTGCGAACGACGAAGTCACGCTCGGCGCCAATCGCGCGGCCTTCGATCGCATCCTGATCAGGTATCGCACCATGGTCGACGTGTCCAGTCGCGACCTGCGCACGTCGGTGCTGGGCACACCTGTGTCGATGCCGGTTCTCGTCGCTCCTACCGCGATGCAGAAACTGGCCCACGCCGACGGCGAATGCGCTACAGCCCGCGCGTCGCGCGCTGCGGGAACGCTCATGATCACCAGCACGACGGCGACTACTGGTTTGCGTGACGTGATCGAATCGTCGCCAGGGCCGATGTGGTTCCAGCTCTACCTGTATCAGGACCGGGATAAATCACGTGCGTTGATCGACGAAGCCGTGAGGGCGGGTTACACGGGCGTGATGCTCACGGTTGACGCGCCGGTCCTCGGCCGCCGCGAGCGCGATATCCGGCTCGGATTCACGCTGCCGCCTCACCTGGTGCTCGAAAACGCGGCTGTCGCGGGGATGGGAGTCGTTCCAGAGGCCAGCGACGACGCGTCGGGTCTGATGATCCACTTCCGATCGTTGCACGACGCGGCGCTTGTTCCAGCCGACATCGCGTGGGTCCGCGAGGTGAGCGGCCTGCCGGTCATCGTGAAGGGAATCGTTCGTGGTGACGACGCCGTGCGGGCCGTTGAACACGGGGCGCAGGGGATCGTGGTATCCAACCACGGAGGCCGGCAACTCGATACGGCAATCCCGTCGATCACCGCGTTACCCGAAGTTGTCGATGCGGTGGCCGGGCGCGCCGAGGTTTTCGTCGACGGAGGCATCCGACGCGGTACGGACGTTCTGAAGGCGGTCGCGCTGGGCGCGAAGGCTGTACTGCTCGGGCGCCCGGTGTTGTGGGGACTGGCGGTAGATGGTGAGGCGGGTGTGGGATCGGTGCTCGAGTTGTTGCGGCAGGAGATTGATGTGGCGATGGCACTCGCCGGAGCTCGAAATGTCTCGGAGTTAACGCGTGATCTTGTCGTGATTCAATGACCCGTGACTCGTGACGTGGCACTGCGAGTCGTCTGACTCATGACCTCGGATTCGCCTCTCTGGATCCCTTCCGCTGATGCGGTCGCGCGATCGCACTTTCGGCATTTTGCCGAAGCCGTGGCTCGCGGTGGGCAGGTGGATGCCTTAAGCGGCGGTGGAGTCGACTACGACCGACTTTACCAGTGGTCGATCGCACACCCCGAATCATTCTGGCCCGAGGTCTGGCGCTACTGCGGGGTCATCGCAGACGAACGGCCCGATCGCGACCCGTGGGACGAGGTCGTGATCGGATTGGACCGGATGGCGCCACCGGATCCCGTGTTGGGCCCGCGCTGGTTCACCGGCGCGCGGCTCAATTTCGCCGAGAACCTCCTGCGTTATACGGACGACCGTGATGCGCTCGTGTCCTGGAACGAATCGGGGCGACGAAGTGTGATTTCGTACGCGGAGCTACAGCTGGCGGTCCGTGCGGTGGCCGCGGCGCTACGCATGCAGGGCATCGTCGCCGGCGATCGCGTGGCGGGCTTCATGCCCAACATTCCCGAAACGGTGATCGCGATGCTGGCCACGGCGAGTATCGGCGCCGTCTGGTCGTCGTGTTCACCGGATTTCGGCGTGAAGGGTGTGCTCGATCGCTTCGGCCAGATCCAGCCTCGCGTGCTGTTCACGGCCGATGGGTATCGTTATGCGGGCAAGGAGATCGATTCGCTTGGCAGGGTGCGGGAGATCGTTGACCAGATCCCGTCGATCGAAACCGTTGTCGTTGTTCCATACATCCGCAGCGATCCGTCGTATTCTGCGATTCGCGACGCCAGACCGTGGGCCGAATGGCTCGCAGGCCAGAGGCCAGAGGCCGGAGGCCAGAGCGCAGAGAGCAGGTCTGCGTACAATCGGTTCCCGTTTGACCATCCGCTCTACCTCATGTACTCGTCAGGCACCACGGGACTGCCGAAATGCATGGTTCACGGGGCCGGGGGCACGCTGCTCCAGCACCTGAAGGAGCAGCAGCTGCATACCGATCTTCGTCGCGACGACCGCATCTTCTACTTCACGACGTGCGGGTGGATGATGTGGAACTGGCTGGTGAGCGCGCTCGCGACTGGAGCTGCGGTCGTCCTCTATGATGGGGCGCCACTCGCTCCAAACGCGACGATCCTGTGGGACATGGCCGAGTCGGAGCGGATCACGGTCTTCGGCACGAGCGCGAAATACATTGCGGCCGCCGAGAAGGCGGGACTGGAGCCCGGCCGGACGCATGACCTGTCGGCGCTGCGCGCGGTGCTTTCGACCGGCAGTCCGCTGGCGGGACCGGGATTCGACTGCGTGTACGACAAGATCAAGCGGGATGTCTGCCTGAGCAGCATCAGCGGCGGCACGGACATCATCTCGTGTTTTGCGTTAGGCAATCCAGCCGGTCCGGTCTGGCGTGGCGAGCTTCAGGTGCGCGGGCTCGGCATGGCGGTCGACGTTTTCAACGATGACGGTCAGCCGGTGTGTGGTGAACCCGGTGAGTTGGTCTGCACGCGACCGTTTCCGAGCATGCCGGTCTCGTTCTGGAATGATCCCGACGGGCGCAAGTACGGCGCTGCGTACTTCGATCATTACCCGGGCGTCTGGCGGCATGGCGACTGGGCAGAGCTGACCGAACACGGCGGCATGATCATCACCGGGCGCAGTGACGCGACGCTCAATCCGGGTGGCGTTCGCATCGGGACCGCCGAGATCTATCGACAAGTGGAGCAACTGCCGGAGATCGTGGAGAGCCTGGTGATCGGGCAGGAGATTGGCGACTCCCACGACCGGGATGTGCGCATCGTCCTGTTTGTCCGGTTGCGCGATGGGGTCACACTCGACGACGCGTTACGAGACCGCATTCGTCGCCAGGTGCGCGAAAATGCCAGCCCGCATCATGTGCCGAAAGTGATCGTGCAGGTGGCGGACATTCCCCGCACGATCAGCGGCAAGATCACCGAGATGGCGGTGCGCGACGTCGTCCACGGCCGGCCGGTGAAGAACACCGACGCGCTGGCCAACCCACAGGCGCTCGATTTGTATCGTGACCTGCCGGAACTGCGTGTGCCGACTGGTGGTGCGCGGACCTAACGCTTCGAGTCGCCGTTCCGTAGGCTGGGTAACATGTGCCAGTTCAGCAATGCCATCACCTCTTGGTCGCGCTGCCCTTGAGGCCTCCGAAGGAAGAGGAACGCGCGTCCACCGGAGATCACGTCCCACGAGCGGCTGTTGGCGCTCACGGCGTAATTGTCAGGGAACAAGGTGTCGCGACCGGTCACTCGCGCTCCCTGGAGCCTCGCCGAAATCACAAACCCATTCGCCCGGTAGAGCACTTCGTCGCGCGCTCCCCAGACCGACTCCGTGCCGCCATTGATCGAGACCTGCAGGCGCGGTCCCGGACCCGGAATCGGTTGGACATAGATTTCCGGTATCCCGGACTCATCGCTGGTGTAGGTGATGAAGCGTCCATCGGGAGACACGTCCGGGCGGCTCTCGATTGAGCTGGTCGCGAGTAATGATCGAAGGGCAAACAGGGAGTCGGTCGGCGCCAGATAGATGTCGCGATTTCCCCCAGGCTTGTTGACGGTAAGCGCCGAGTAGCCGCCGGACGGTCCCATCGCGATCGCCCCAAGCCGGGTCACGGTGTCCTGCAGTCGTGTCACGACGTCGGCGCTGCTTCTATCCCAAGCGCGCGACACGATCTCGTCTCTGCGATCTGCCTCCCGGACGAACATGACGCGTTTTCCGGTCCGGTCCCAGACAACGCCGGCTGGAACGGCGTCGTTGGCAAGGCGCTGCCGCGCGCCACTTTCGAGGTCAATCACCATGACGTCGTCTGTCGGACGCGCCCGGTCGGCGCTTATCAACGCAACCCGGCGTCCATCGGCCGAAACACGCGGAAGCGACGCGTCGAATCGATCACCCGGGACGACGCGTTCGCGCCCGTCGCGCCCGACAACGACGAGGTCGAGTAAGCGGCCGGTGCCCTCAGAGTCAGCTTCGTGATAGAGCAGTGTCCCGTTATCGGCCACCGCGAAACCTGTCGCGCCGCCCGTTCCTTGCGCCAAGCCATCATGGATAAGCTGCGGCGTTCCGGTGAAAGCGCCCTTGCGCAGTGAAAAGGGCGCCGCATAAAGCAATCCACCGGGCCGACCGAAGAGGACGTGCCCCGAGCTCACGTAGTACGGATTCGTGCCTGCGACACCCAGGTCAGTAATCCTGCCGTCGCTGAGTGATACGATCCCGAGCTGCAGCGAATCCACCAGCAGCCCGCCGCGCGCACGGTCGATCGCGATCAGCGCTCTCTCGCCGCCAGGGAGAATATCAGGCCACAAATACCGATACTGACCGCGCGCAGTATCTGGTGGCGCCAGAAGCTTCTTGTCGCGCCCATCGCCTCTCGCAGACCAGAGCGAGTTGCGTCGAGTGTACAGCAAGCGGTCTCCGTCGCCCCACTCAAAGTTTCCCCCTGTAGAGTCGGCAAGAACCGTTGCGGTACCACCGCCAACTGGCACCTTCACGAGCGATCGGTCCTCGGTCACGAAGGCAATCCACTGTCCGTCAGGCGAGAACCGCGGCGAAACATTGAAGCGTCCGGTCCCTTCGGTGCCGCGAACCAGCCGGGCAACCGGGTCATCGATGCGTCGCAAGTAGATCCCCTTGCTCGCCTGGCGTTCGCCGACGATAGCGATCGCGCGGCCGTCGCTCGTGATGGCGAGCTTTGTACCACCGCCAGCAAAGAGTCTGACACTGTCGGGTAGCCGAATTTCAAAGCGGGCCGCGACGGGTTGAGGCTCCGGTCGCGTGCCTAACCAGATAGCTGTGCCAACTGCGGCCACGGTGACCACCGACAGCCCGACCATCGCCACCATCACGCGCCGGTCCATGCGAGGAACAGCACGCTCTGCCGACGCCGCGCCGGTTTGTCTTGCTCCTGAATCGACCCAGGGACGTTCGCCGGTGAGTGCACGGGCAAAATCTCCGGCGGTGGCGAAACGATCGGCCGGCAACTTCTCCAGCCCGTGCCGGACGGCGGCATCGACGTGCATGGGAACCGACCGACGCAAGGTCGTTACCGGCCGCACCTCCTCGGTCATCAGCTTGGCGATGATGGCCTGGGCGCTGGTTCCCAGGTGCGGCGCCTCGCCGGTCAGCATCTCGTACGTGATCGCTGACAGCGAGTAGATGTCGGTTCGGCCGTCGATCCCGCGGTCGCCCGTGGCCTGCTCGGGACTCATGTATTGCGGCGTACCTAACGACAGCCCGGTCTGCGTGACCCGCGTTCCGCCGGCGTTACTCACCGCCAGCGCGATGCCGAAGTCCGCGATCACCGGCTGGCCGGCCTGGAGCAACACGTTCTCCGGTTTGAGATCGCGATGGATAACACCCTGTTGGTGCGCGTAATCCAGTGCACCGGCGATCGCCACCGCGATCCGCACCGCCTCGTCCACCGGGAGCTGTTTCTCGCGCTCGAGTCGTGCCCGCAGCGATTCCCCCTCGACGAACGGCATGACGTAGAACAGCAGGCCGTTGGCTTCGCCGCTATCGAAGAGCGGCAACAGGTTTGGGTGCTGCAGGTTGGCCGTCACCTGGATCTCGGCCAGGAAGCGGTCGATGCCCAGCACGGCCCCCAGCTCGGGCTTGAGCACCTTGAGCGCGACCCGGCGGGCGTGCCTAACGTCGCGCGCGAGGTAGACCGTGGCCATGCCACCGGCTCCGATCTCCCGTTCGATTTCGTAGCGGCCGGTTAGCGCTGCCGAGAGCTGGTTGAGCGGCTGCAGAGGAGTTCGTGTGGGGGTGCGAAGAACCTATGTCCGTGTGGCGAGCTCGGCCAGTTGGATCAATGGGGTCTGGATCAATGGAGTCTGACCCCATTGATCCAGACCAATGGAGTCTGACCCCATTGATCGCGACCGTCTTCGGCAACGAGTTCGTGCCGTTCTATCCGAGGAGCTTGCGTTCATGCCAGGGCGCGTGCGAAACCGCGCGCCGCCCGATGGAGTCCCGCGCCTGGTCAGCCAGGCGTTGGGTGAGTTCCTCAAGCACCTTCGAGCGCGATTTGGTCACGCGTTGCAGCGAGTATCGCGCGATCGCGAACGCCGATCCGACCGTCGCCAGGATGAACGGTGGAATCAGCAGTGGCATCTGGAGCGCACCCATGGTGATTCCCATGATCGGACCCATCGTACCACCACCGCCGCCGCCGATCACGCCTCCGTAGATCGCACCGACCAAGTCGCGCAGCCGCTCGCTCACGTAGATGTTGGTCCGCCCGTCGCGAACGTTCACCGAGATCTGGACTTTTCGCGTCTTGTCCGCCGACGTCCAGTTGAGTGAGCGTCCCACCACGCTCACGACGCCGTTGTCGTTCAGCGCCCGGCCGATCGCCTCGACGAGGAGATCGAAATCCCGTTCCGGCATTTCGCCATGCACCGTGGCCTCGAACGCAATCGCTGACCGACCGCCGAGCCACCAGTTGTACGCGGGGAGGATGCCTTCGCGGACCACGCCTGGTCCGGGATCGTCCGTAGCCGGCGCCTGGACCAGGCCACGTTCGGCCATGGCGCGGTCGACGAACTGCGTGCTGATGCCTGCTTCCCGCGCCGCGTTGCGAACCTGGTCGAGTTGGTATCCGGCCGTGGCGTTGTCGCGAGGCGTCGCGGGACGGTTCGCGACGCGGACGGGCGGCAGCTGCCCCGTCATGTCCTGCAGCTGCGCCGCACGCGCCCACAAGGCCTGCGCTTCATCGCTCGACACCGAGGTGACGGCTTCCGGGCGCGGCGCGGGCACGTCGTCGTCAGGCAGGTTGGCTTCTACCAGGCGCAGCTCCGTGAGCAGCTCCTCGCAACTCTGGACGCGGCTGTCAGGATCCTTTGCCAGGCAGCGATCCACCAGCCTGGCCAGCGGCCGCGGCACACTCGGCGCGACGTTGACCAGCGAAGGCGCTTCCTTGGTGACGTGCGCGACGAGCACGGCGGAGGCCGTCGGACTGTCGAACGGGAACCGGCCTGCCAGCGCGTAGAACGCCACGACGCCTAACGAATAGATGTCGCTGCGTGGATCCACAGCGTCGCCGGCCACCTGTTCGGGGCTCATGTAGTGCACGGTGCCGAGCACTGTCCCGGTGGCGGTCAGCGGAGCCGCTTCGGCGACGCGGGCGATGCCAAAGTCAGTCACCAGCGCCCGGCTCGTCGCACGATCGATCAGGATGTTCTCCGCCTTGACGTCGCGATGGATCACGCCGGCACCGTGGGCGTAGCCGAGTGCGTCAGCCGTGTCATACAACATCGACACGGCCGTGCGCGGGGAGAGTGGTCCACTCTCCCGGATCAACTGAGCCATGGAAGGCCCGTCGACGAAGCCCATCACGAAGAACACCGTCCCGTCGATGTCGTCGGCGCGATGGATCGGGACGATGTTGGGATGATTCAGCGCGGCCGCCGTCCGCGCCTCACGCAGGAAGCGAGCGCGGATGACCTCGTCCGCCGCCAGGGTTGGTGGCAGCGTCTTGATCGCGATGAGTCGCTCGAGCTTGAGATCGCGCGCCAGGAAAACAATGCCCATGCCCCCGCGTCCAACCTCGCGCAGGATCTCGTATTGGCCTCGCAGCGCCTGCGAAAGAGCGATGGCGTCAGGGGGAACGGACGTCATCTACAGGGTGCAAGGGTGCGAGGGTGCAAGGGTGGAAAGGTGCAAGGGTGCGAGGGTGACAGAGCGCGAGATACGCTGGAACAACGAATCAGCCTGCCCATTAGATTCTGGGGCAGAGCCCCGGTGTAGGCTAGCGCCTGTCACCTGGAGAACCCACTGCCGTCAACGCCATGGCTACTTCCACCGCTCCAGCGACCGAAACCGCCCACGATACGTTCCCCATCAACGGAACCGACTACATCGAGTTCTGGGTCGGGAATGCCAAGCAGGCGGCGCATTTCTATCGCGGGGCCTTCGGCTTCCGCCTGACGGGATATCGGGGCCCGGAAACCGGGGTCCGCGATCGCGCCAGCTACCTGCTGGAACAGAACAAACTGCGATTCATCCTGACGTCACCGTTAGGCCCGGACGGCGAGATTGCCGCCCACGTGAACAAACATGGCGACGGCGTGCGCGACATCGCGTTCTGGGTGGACGATGCCCGCCTGGCGTTCAAGCTGGCCCTCGAGCGTGGAGCCGTCGCCGCGCGCGCGCCGGACGTACTGAAAGACGAACACGGTGAGGTCGTCATCGCCGGCATCCGGACGTATGGCGACACGGTTCATTCCATCGTCGAGCGGCGAGGGTATCGCGGGCTGTTCATGCCCGGCTTCGAGGCGGCGACATCGCCCTACGAACCGGAGAGCGTTGGCCTGCAATACGTCGATCACTGCGTGGGCAATGTCGAGCTGGGGAAAATGAACGAGTGGGTCGCGTTCTACTCGCGCGTGCTGGGCTTCTTCAACCTGCTGTCGTTCGATGACAAGGACATCTCGACGGAATATTCGGCGCTGATGTCGAAGGTCATGTCAAACGGCAATGGCCGGATCAAGTTTCCGATCAACGAGCCTGCCGCCGGGAAGAAGAAGTCGCAGATCGACGAATACCTCGACTTCTACGGCGGCCCCGGGGTGCAGCACATCGCCATCGCCACGAACGACATCGTCGACACGGTGAGAAAGCTGCAGGGTCACGGCATCGAGTTCCTTCGCGTCCCAACGACGTATTACGACACGTTGCTCGAGCGGGTTGGAACGATCGACGAAGACCTGGCCCCGCTGCGTGAGTTGGGTATCCTGGTGGATCGGGACGATGAAGGCTACCTGCTTCAGATCTTTTCGAAGCCGGTGGAAGACCGCCCGACGCTCTTTTACGAGATCATTCAGCGGAAGGGCGCGAAGAGCTTCGGCAAAGGCAACTTCAAGGCGCTCTTCGAAGCCATCGAACGCGAACAAGCCAGACGCGGTAATCTCTAACGAGGCCGGAGACCAGAGGCCAGGAGCCAGAGGAATGCCGGTGTTGCTCTGGCCTCTGGCCTCTGGCCTCCAGGCTCATTCCAAATGCCAATCTACCACACGTTAGGCTCAGTCCCCCGCAAGCGGCACACGGTCTTCCGCAAGCCGGACGGCGGTCTGTATTCCGAGGAGCTGATGGGCCACGAAGGCTTCATCGGGACCTCGTCGCTGCTGTATCACACGCATGCGCCAACCACCGTGAAGTCGGCGAAGCGCGTCCGGACGGTGACGTGGGAGAAGGATGACGACACGTCACTCCGGCATCGCCACTTTCTGACCGCGAAGGCAACCAAGGGCGGAAGTCCCACGCTCGATCGCATGCCGATCCTGTTCAACCGGGACATCGGCATGTTGTACGTCGAACCCGATCGCGCGGACGATCACTTCTACCGGAACTCGCAGGCCGACGAAGTCGTGTACGTCGTGGAGGGGAAGGGCGTCCTGGAGAGCGTCTTCGGCGAGCTGCCGTACCAGTCGGGCGACTACATCGTGATCCACCGGAACATCACGCACCGATGGCGCATGAACACGACGGCCGCCGGCGCGACAAAGATGCTGGTGTTCGAGAGTCGTGGGCACGTGCGCTGGCCGAAGCGGTACCGGAACGACTTCGGGCAGCTGCTCGAAGGCGCGCCGTATTGTGAGCGCGACATCCGCCGCCCGTCCGAGCTGCAGCCGCGCGACGAAAAGGGCGATTTCCCGGTGTTTGTCAAGCAATACGACGCGATCAATGAGCTCGTCCTCGATCACCACCCGTTCGACGTCATAGGATGGGACGGCTACTTCTACCCGTGGGCCTTTAGCATCCACGACTTCGAGCCGATTGTCGGTCGCATCCACCAGCCGCCGCCGGTGCACCAGACATTCCAGGGCGATGGGTTCGTCATCTGCTCGTTCTGCCCGCGACCGTACGACTTCGACCCTGACGCGATCCCGGCGCCGTACAACCACAGCAACGTCGACTCAGACGAAGTGCTGTTCTACGCGTCGAGTGAGTTCATGAGCCGGAAGGGCATCGAATACGGCTCAATCACGCATCACCCGGACGGGCTGCCGCATGGTCCACATCCAGGCCGGTACGAGGCGAGCGTCGGACAGAAATACACGAAGGAACTCGCCGTCATGATGGACTCGTTCCGTCCGCTCTACGTCGCCAAGCCCGCGCTCTCGATCGAGGATCCGAAGTATCACCAGAGCTGGATCGAGTCCGGACCGCAGAGCGAAGGATTTGTGCCTCCAACCAGTTGAGAGTTGCTCCAACTCTCAACGCTCAACCGTTTGGCGCCCAACCGCCTTGGCGGTGAACTCGGACAACGCCAGCCGGCCGCTGATGGCGGCACGTTCGAAGAGCAGCGTCTCCCAGTGGTTCGTGCCTTCCCAGAGGATGCGCTTGATCTGCATCAGGGCGTCCTGGCTCATCCCGGTCAACCGGTGCGCGAAGGCGGGTAGGACGGAATCCATCGCGGCCTCGGTGTCCATCACACGCGTATAGAGTCCAACCTGCTGGGCCCACTCCGCATCCCGCCAATCGGCGTCGAGCGCCATGCCTGCAAATGCTGCACGCCCGATCTTTCGCTCGATGACCGGCCCGACCACGAACGGACCGAGGCCCACCGCCAGCTCGGTGAGTCGTACTTCGGCGGCCGGCAGCGCAAATGAATAATCCGTCGCCGCGACGAGCCCGACGCCACCACCTACCGCTTTTCCCTGGATGCGTCCGATGATGACTTTCGGACAGCGGCGCATGGCGAGGATGACGCGCGCAAACCCGCTGAAGAACTCCTTTCCATCCTCGGCGCTCTGAATCGCTCGCAGCTCGTCGAATGACGCGCCGGCGCAGAACGCACCCCCACCCTCGCTGGCCAGCACCACGACGCGGACATCGGGATGGGCAGCGGCAGTGTCAATCGCTTCGGTAAGTTGCCGCAGAATTGACGCCGGAAGCGCGTTTCGCTTGGGATGAAAAAATCTCACCGTCGCGACGCCATTGGCTACGGCGAGCGTGACGGTCCCATCCTGTTCGGACACGGCTGGTGTTGACATGAATCCTGGGTCGGAGTCGACCCGAATCTACCGCACGTGCCAATACCTTCAGGAGCCGGTCGGGCGTGCGTGGTCGTGCCATTGCGGGCGCACTTCCGGCGGGTAATAGTCCAAGCAGTGACGAACGCGTCACCGTTCGACCGACAAGTCAAGGAATGAGGCCAACTTACGACCGTGAATGTTCACGACAGTCCGACCACGAATTCCGGGCCTGATGAGGACGCCGCTAGAACCGCGGCGTTCGAATCGCGTATCGCTCGAGGCGAATACATCGAGCCGAAGGACTGGATGCCGGAGCGCTACCGGAAGCAGCTCATCCGGATGATGTCGCAACACGCCCACTCGGAAATCGTGGGCATGCTGCCGGAAGGCAACTGGATCACGAGGGCGCCGAGCCTGCGCCGAAAGTTGTCACTGCTGAGCAAGGTGCAGGACGAGGCCGGCCACGGTCTCTAC
>Ga0070698_100000305_pt1 | contig 50136 bp, 54 predicted proteins | sample KBSK1502metaG_FD_65477 | JGI IMG/M metagenome (GOLD analysis project Ga0070698, IMG submission 65477) | Corn, switchgrass and miscanthus rhizosphere microbial communities from Kellogg Biological Station, Michigan, USA - KBS K1-50-2 metaG | ecosystem: Host-associated > Plants > Roots >...
CAAGCGCCTGTCGGATGCCTTCGATGAAGGCGCCGTCGGACAGGGGTTTTTCGAGAACCTGGCTGGCTCCCGATCTCGCCGCCAGGCGGCGCAGCTCGTTGTTGGCACGGCTGGTGATCAGGATCGCCGGCAAGGCGACATGACGCGCCCGCAAGGTTTCAATCAGTGCCAGCCCGTCCATGACGGGCATGCGGTAATCGACGACCAGGCAGCCGCAGGGCGGCAGATCGGCGTCGGCCAGCAGCGCCTCCGGTCCGGCATAAAGCCGGACCTCGAAGCCTTCGACTTCAAGGGCGAACTTGAGCGCACTGCGGACCGCGGCATCGTCGTCGACGATGAGGACGGTCCTCGGCTTTTTCGACATCCGCTTCATTCTGGTCGGGCGCTGTTGAAGAACCAAGCTATCCTTAGCCCTCCCTCACCAGCGGGGACTTGATCCAGCGCAAGCGGTGCCACGCGGACTGAAGCGGTCAGGCCGTCTCGTCGCAGAGAAGCACCATGCGGACGAGGTCGGACAGGCTGTCGGCCTGCATCTTGGTCATGACGTTGGCGCGATAGACCTCGACCGTCCGGGGGCTGATGCCGAGCTCGTGGGCAATGATCTTGTTGGGCTTGCCCGCGACCACCCTGTCGAGCACTTCCCGCTCGCGCGCCGACAGGCGCTCCAGGCGAGCGCGGATCGCGGCAAGCCTTGCCTCGTCCCTGGTGTCCTGGACACGGCGTGCGAGGGCCGACCGGATGGCCCCGAGCAGGACCTCGTCGTCGAACGGCTTTTCGATGAAGTCGGCGGCGCCCGCCTTCATCGCTTCCACGGCGAGCGCCACGTCGCCGTGACCGGTGATCACGATCACCGGCACGCCAACCTTGCGCGCCCGAAGCCGGCGCTGAAGCTCGAGGCCGTCGATTTCGGGCATCCGGACGTCGGTGACGATGCAGCCCGCTTGGGCGACCGGCAGGACCTTGAGGAAGGCGGTCGCCGAGTCGTGCACGCGCACCGCGAAGCCCGCCGCCTTGAGAAGGAACGCCAGCGACTGGCGGACGGCGGCGTCGTCGTCGATGACGTGGACGACCTGGCTATTCGACAAGAGACGGCTCCTCGAGCTTTGCCGCGCGCAGGGTGAAGCGGAAGACCGTGCCGCCGCCCGGCCGTGGATCGACCCAGATCCTGCCGCCATGCGCCTCGACGATGGTCCGGCAGATCGACAGGCCCAATCCCATGCCCTTGCGCTTGGTGGTGACGAACGGCTGGAAGAGCTGCGCGGCGACCTCGGGAGCAAGCCCGGGCCCGGTATCGGCGACGCTCACTTCGACCGTCTCCTCGCCGCTTGCCACGGTTGCGATCTCGAGCTCGCGATGCTCCGAGGTTTCGACCATGACCTCGATGGCGTTGCGGATCAGGTTGACCAGGACCTGCTGGATCTGGATGCGGTCGGCGAGCACCAGGTCGGCCGTCGCGTCGAGCCTGAAGGAGACCTCTACGCCGTTCTCCCTGGCACCGATCAGGGCAAGCGTGCTGGCGTCCTCGACCAGCTTGGCCAGGCTTTCGACGCGGCGCTCGCTCTCGCCACGGGCCACGAACTCGCGCAGGCGGCGGATGATGTCGCCGGCCCGCAACGCCTGGTCGGCCGCCTTGCCGACCGCCTCGCGCAGCATGGAAGCCTGCTCGCCCTTCATCCGCTCGAGCAGCCGCCGGCTGCCCTTGAGGTAGTTGGTGATCGCCGTCAGCGGCTGGTTGATCTCGTGCGCCAGGGTCGATGCCATCTCGCCCAGCGCCGTGAAGCGCGACATGTGCGTCACTTCCGACTGCAGCTCCGTCAGCCGGGCCTCGGCGAGCTGCTGGTCGGTCAGGTCACGGATGAAGCCGGTGAAATAGTGCCGGTCGGCCGAGCGCAGCTCGCCAACCGTCAGGTGCATGGGGAAGGTCGTGCCGTCCTTGCGCTGCCCGACCACGACACGGCCGATGCCGATGATCCGTCGCTCGCCGGTCGTCAGGTAGCGTTTGAGATAGCCGTCATGCTGCTCGCGGTGCGGCGTCGGCATCAGCATCTTGATGTCGCGGCCGACCATCTCGTCGGCGGCGTAGCCGAACAGCCGCTCGGCGGTCGTGCTGAGCGATTCGACGCGGCCGCGTTCGTCGATGATGATCATCGCGTCGGGAACCGTCTCGAGGATCGAGCGCAGGCGCGCTTCGGCCGCCTGTAGCGCCGCCTTCATGGCGGCAAATTCCTGCGGCGTGGGGGTCTCGGCCGACATCGGGTCCATACAATTCCAGCGTCCGGGACGATCATAGCACGGCCGATGACTCAGGCGACCGGGCCTCGGGACGGGGCCAGATCCTACAGGCGAAGCAATTGATCTGTCGCAAAGCCGCCGTCGTCCCGATGTGAAGAATGGAGGACGCCCCTGACGGCTTGCCGTCGGACCAGCTCCGAGGAGGGACGCATGCACGCCAAGCAAGTGATGTCGAGGCCTGTTCATACCGTCGCCGCCGATGTCTCGGTGTATGACGCGGCACAAGTCCTGCTCAATGCCGGCATCAGCGCCGCGCCCGTCGTCGACGCCGACGGCAGTATGCTCGGCATCGTCAGCGAGGCCGACCTGATGTACCGGCCCGAGATCGGGACCGTGCCCGGCAAATCCTGGCTGCAAAGGCTTCTCACCAACGATGACGCGATGGCGCGGGACTACATCCGCTCCCACGCGCACCGGGTCGCCGACGTCATGACCAAGAACGTCGTGACCGCCGACGAGCGTACGCCGCTGCGCGACATCGCCGCCCTGATGCAGCGCTATGGCATCAAGCGCGTGCCCATCCTGCGCGACGGCAAGATCGTCGGCATCGTCAGCCGCGCCAATCTCCTGCAGGGCCTGCTGGCGCGCGAGCCTTCGCCGACCGAGGATGTTGCCGCCGACGAGACGCTTCGCGCGTCGGTGACCAAGGAGCTCGCGCGCCAGGGCTGGGCATCGCGCCTGCCGACCAGCATCTTGGCCGAAAATGGCGTCGTCCACCTGTGGGGCTACGTCGACAGCAGCACGGTGATGGACGCCTACCGGATCGCAGCCGAGAACGTCCGCGGCGTGAAGCGTGTCGAAAACCACATGAACGTGCTGCCGCCCGAGGTGCGTTTCGGCGTCTAGCGAAGCGGTCCGCCTCTACGGCCGCATGAAGACGAGGGGCGTGTCGTCGTCGAGGTTGTCGGCCGCGGCGACAAGCTCGGCGGCGATATCGTCGTTCGAACGACCGGCCTTGAACAGCCGGATCGCCTCCGACAGCAGGCAGCGGGCCACGACATCGTCGGAAACCGACCGTCCGGCCGCCTCGGCCAGCGCTGCCTGCACATGCCTGGAAACCATTTGATACGCGCTCATCGTCGGTTCTCCCTGGTCGATCTAGGCGGTGTACGGCTGCACGAACCGTTTTAACGCCGCCGCGCATTGCTGCCTGCTGCTCGATCCGGCGAGCGGATCGCCCGTCGCCGTGAATGCCCGCTCGACTTCCCGCCACTCGGCATCGCTCAGAGCTGCCTGTGCGGCAGGCAGCAGTTCGCGTTGTTCGAAGCGCCCGTGTCGCCAGACGAAGCGGGCGAAGTCGTTGGCGACGTGGACGGAATGCGGGCCCGCATTGGGGTTTCCACGTTCCCAATCGGCCAGCGCCTCGTGCAGGCGAATCGCGTAGCCCGTGTTGGCGGCATGGTCGCGTCGAAGCCGCGCGACCACGCGCGCCATCCCGGGCTCGCGGCGCAACAGGACGCGAAACAGGAAGGCGTCCTCGTTCGGCTGATGAAGCCGCTCCGGAAATCGGTCGACATAGTTGAGCAGCGTCCGCAACCAGCGAAAGTCGGGAGGATTGCCGGAATGCAGTGCCTTGCGCGAAATGGCGCGCACGGCAAACAGTACCGAAGCCGCGGCTCTGTGCTGCTGCTTGATGATCCGTATGGCGTTCGTCATTGGCCTAATGCGCCATGATGACCGGGATGGTCATGCTGCCGAGCAGCGTCCGGCTGACGCCGCCCAGCACCATCTCGCGCATCCGGGAATGGCCGTAGATGCCCATCACGATCAGATCGGCGTCGTGGTCGGCGGCGCGCGACAGGATCACCCCGCCGACATCGGAATCCGCCGCCACATCGCGTTGAACCGTGACCTTGACACCGTGACGGCTGAGCCAGGCGGCCACGTCGGCACCCGGCTCGGCGCCGTGGCCTGCGGACGAACTCGCGGGATCGACGGCCAAGATGATGACCTTCTCGGCCGCCTTCAGGAATGGCAGGGAGTCGGCGGCCGCGCGCGCGGCCTCGCGGCTGGCGTTCCAGCACAGCAGCACGACCTTGCCGGGCGGCTTTGCGCCGATATGCGGCACCACGAGAACCGGCCGGCCGATCGCGAGGGCAACCGTCTCAGGCAGGTCCGACGGCGTCGCCGTCGGCTCAGGCTCGGCCTGGCCCAAAACGATCAGGTCGGCATAGCGGGCCTGCAGGGCGACCTCGTTCTCGGGATAGCCGCTGGCCGTCCGCCATTCGGTCGACAGATGCTTGCCCTTGATGGCCTTTTCGAAAGCGGCCGCAGCGGCGGCCTCATCGGCCTTGGCGCCTTCGTCGTATATCCTGAAGAGGTCATCCATCGGCAGGCTGCCATTGAAGTAGACGGGCGCATCGAAAGGGCGGCGGACATGGAGACCAACGAGACGCGCGCCGAAGCGCTGGGCCAGCTCCGCCGCGACGCCAAGCCGGTGCGAGACCGATTTGCCGGCGTCGCAATGGACCAGAATGGTCTTGTAGCTCATCGCCTACCTCCCATGCGCTGTAACCTCGTGTGCCACGCCGGCAAGCCGAGGGTATTGATGCAGGTCAAGTGACGGCGCCGCAGAGACCACGATGATGGGCGATGGATTTCGTGGCCGAGCTGATTTCATCCTGCCGCCACGGCCTGGAAAGCGTCGCCGGGCTGCCCAGTGGGCTGGCGGCGTCGCTGTTCTTCGCCGGTGTAGCCGGCAGCCTTGTGCACTGCGCCGGCATGTGCGGCCCGTTCGTCCTGGGCCAGGTCATGTCCGACGCCGAACAGTGTCCCGCCGGCGCCTATGGCGAATGGCGGCGTCTCGCCGGGGCATCGCTTGCGCCCTATCATCTCGGCCGGCTGACGGCCTACACCGCCCTCGGCGCAATCGGCGGGACGGCGACCGCGCTGTTCGCCTCGACGGCGATGTTCGCCTGGCTCTCCGCCGCGCTGCTCCTAGTGGCGGCCAGCCTGATGGCTCTGCAGGCTTTTGGCTTGGCGGTGGCGGCGCGCTCGCCACTGGCTCCGGCGCTGACCCGCTTGGCGGGACCGCTAGCGTCCTCCCACAGCCCGATCGCCCGTTATGGGCTGGGTGTCGTCCTGGGATTTCTTCCCTGCGGCCTGCTCTACGGGGCACTCGCCGCCGCGGCCGGCACCGCCTCCATGGGCGACGGCGCGCTCGCCATGGCGGCCTTTACCCTGGGTACCGTCCCGGCGCTGGTCGCCGTCGGCTGGGGCGGCCTCATTCTCCGCCGACGCCTGCAGGATGTCGCGCGATGGATCGCCCCGCCGCTCCTGCTCGCCAACGCCATGTTGATGCTGGCCTTGGCCGTCAATCGCCTCTAGCGGGATAGCAGCGCACATCGCTCCGCGCGAATCAGGAGGTCGCTCGTCACGCCCCCCAGGACCCATTCGCGCTGCCGGCTGTGCCCGTAGGCGCCGGCGACGATCAGATCGGCCTTCCGTTCATGAGCGATGGCATTCAGGCTTTGCGCATGGGTTCCGGCGGCAGCGGAGGCTACGGGCTGTGCCTCGATACCATGATGCTTGAGCCAGCCGACGACATCGGCCAAGCGCGTGCGGGCCTCGGCCAGTTCTTCCTTGGCGACGATTTCAGCGACCGTCACCTGAGCGGCGCGGGCCAGGAACGGCAAGGCGTCGACGATTGCGCGCCGCGACTCGGCGGTATCCTTCCAGTCAACCAGCACGCGATCGAAGCTCGCTTTGGCTATCGAAGCTGGCACGATGAGAACCGGCCGCCCGGCCTGCATCACCAGGTCGCTTGTATCGACCTGCCGCGTCGGATCGAATGACGGGGCCTTCCTGTCGATTCCGGCGACAACGAGATCCGCCGCTCGTGCCTCGTCTGCCAGCTGATCAGCGAGCGGCAAGACCGTCGCCCTCGGGCGCCATTCGAGCCGGCTGGTCCGGCCCTGCAGCGCCGTCCGGAATTCCACCTCTGCCGCCTTGATTGCCCTGTCGATCTCCTTGCGATCCGCCGCGAACAGCGGAGCAGGAACCGGGAACTCGCGGCAGACCACCCCCAGGGGCCGGCACGCGGCAACGCCGATGACGCCGGCCTGGAAGCGCTCGGCCAGATCGCCTGCGACCTGCAGCAACACGGCATTCGCTTTTCCGAGCTGCAGCGACACCATCAAGGTGGCGAATGTCATGCTTTCGCTCCGCCAAGGGTGTCTGGCGTGCTGCTGGGAGGCACCAAGACAGCGGCGCCGTGCAACCTGCCTGACCGCAAGGCATCCAGCGCCTGGTTGGCGTCGGCCAGGGCAAAGCGCTCGATCTCCGTCCGCACCGGCACCTGGGGCGCAATGCGCAGGAACTCCTCGGCATCGCGGCGGGTCAGGTTGGCCACTGACACGATCTCGCGTTCGCCCCACAGGATGTCGTAGGGAAACGACGGAATGTCGCTCATGTGGATGCCGCCGCAGACGACGCGCCCTCCCGGCCGCACTGCCCGCAGCGCGAGCGGCACGAGCAGGCCGACCGGCGCGAACAGGATCGCCGCATCGAGCGGTTCGGGCGCCGGCGCGGTCGACGGGCCGGCCCATGTCGCGCCCATCGCGAGGGCGAACCGTTGGGCTTCCTCGTCGCCGGCGCGGGTGAAGGCGTAGACTTCGCGGCCTTGCCAGCGCGCGACCTGGGTCACGATATGAGCGGCGGCGCCGAAGCCATAGATGCCGAGCCGCTTGCCCTCGCCCGCCTTGACCAGCGAACGCCAGCCGATCAGCCCGGCGCAGAGCAGCGGTGCGGCGTGCACATCGTCGTAGGCGTCCGGCAGGGCAAAGCAGAAGCGCGCGTCGGCGACGACGCGGTCGGCATAACCGCCGTCGATCTGGTAGCCGGTGAAGCGCGCCTCGGGGCAGAGATTCTCCCGACCGGCGCGACATTGCGGGCAGACCCCGCACGACCAGCCGAGCCACGGGATGCCGATCCGGCTGCCCGTGGCAAACCCTTCGACACCGGGGCCGCAGGCCAGCACGCGCGCCACGATCTCGTGGCCGGGAATCAACGGCAGCTTGGGCTGGCGCAGCTCGCCATCGACGACATGCAGGTCGGTGCGGCAGACCGCGCAGGCCGCGACACGCGCCAGGATCTCGCCGGGTCCCGCGACCCGCTCGGGCAGCGTGCACGTGACGAGAGGCTGGCCAGGTTCCTGAAGGACCATCGCGAACATGGCATCCTCGTCTCAAAAGCCGATGCCGCTCGTCAATGCCGGCGGGATGCGGCACTGACGAGCGACCAACTTCAACCGTCAGGACGGCTTGATCTCGATCTGCTTGCCCTGGGCGGGGCCATTGGCCGTCTTGGCGATCTCGAGCGTCAACACGCCCTTGCTGAACCGCGCTGTGACGGCATTGCGGTCGGCGTCGGCGGGCAGGGTGAAGGCCCGCGCGAAGCTGCCGTAGCTGCGCTCCGAGTAATGTGTCCTCTCGTCGTTGCGCTCCACCTTCTTCTCGCCCGTAATGGTGAGCATGTCGCCTTCAACGACGGCCTTGACGTCCTTTTCGTCAAGCCCCGGCAGTTCGACGGTGACCATGTAGTTTTTTTCGGTCTCCTTCACCTCGACGTTCGGCACGTGCTCGAAGGCGCGCAAGGCGCGGGGTTCGCTTCTCGGCGCGATGTCGGGCCAGCCGAAGGACCAGTTCCGCATCATGCGATTGAAGAACCGATCGAAGTCGCCGCCAAACGGCGTCAGAGCAGTCTCTCGTTGCGATTTCGGAAGAGTCTCTGCCATTCCAACCTCCATGGACGAATGTCCACGCTCCGTGTAGCTCCGCTCGTGCGTGCGAATCTTGACCCAGATCAATCGAAACGCACGACGTCGCGGTAGGCGTGCCACGTGGCGTAAGCCACCAGCGGAACCGTCACCAGCAGGCCGAGCAGGCCCGGCATCATGCCGAGCACCACCAGCAATACGATCAAACCTGCCCACAGGGCCATCGGACGGAGATTGAGTCGCACCGCGGCGACCGACGTCGCGATCGCCTCGAACATGTTCGAGTCTCGACGATCGAGAAGATAGGGCATGGAGAAGGCGCCGATCGCGAAGGCGACCGCCGCCAGCACGCCGCCGAGGGTGATGCCGAGCGCCAGGAACGGCAGGCTGCGCGAGGATGTCCAGATGACATCGGTGAAGCGGTCCCATGACGACACGGTCTGCCATTCGAACAGCGCGAACAGAAGCTGCGCCAGGCGCATCCAGGCGAGATGGAAGAGCAGCAGCAGGAGTCCCATCAGCGCGATCTGGTCGGGATTGCGCCGCCATGCCAGGAGCGTGGTCCCGCCGTCGTCGACGGAGCCCGCCTCGCGCCGGCGGCTGACCTCGTAGAGGCCGACGGCAAGAAAAGGACCGACAAAGAAGAAGCCGGCACTGAGCGGCAACACCAGATACGGCAGATCGAGCCGCAGCATCAAGAGCACCGCCAACCATCCGGCGACCACCGGCACCAATCCGTAGGCGAGGCTCACACCGGGGACCGCAACGAGGTCGCGCCAACCGGCAGTCAGCCAGACCCAGGGCCGGTCCAACGGGACCCGGCGAATGTGCGGCCGGGGCGCCGGCAACACGGCGACTGTCTCGGTCATGGCGTACCTCTTAAATCCTGCGGGCAAATTGTCGTCGCGTCGGCCAGGCCGGCCTTGATGTGCATCAAAGAACCAACGGCACCTTTTGCCTAAGGTCGGTCCGCGCCACGAGTGCGGGGAGACCGAATGTCCAGCAATGCCGCCCTGTCCGCCGGTCGATCGCCGGCGCCGCGATATGTCGAGGACGTGATCCGCGCGGCCGTGATCCTGACGATGTTCTGGGGCATCGCGGCTTTCCTCGTCGGCGTCGTCATCGCCGCCCAGCTCGTGTGGCCGCAGCTCAGCTTCGACAGCGAGCACCTGACGTTCGGCCGGCTGCGGCCGCTCCACACTTCGGCGGCGATCTTCGCCTTCGGCGGCACCGCGCTGATCGGCACCGCCTTCCACGTCGTGCAGCGTACCTGTCGCACCCGCCTGTTCGGCGGCGCACCGCTCGGCTGGTTCGTGCTGCTGGGTTATCAGTTCTTCATTGTCATCGCCGCCACCGGCTACCTGCTGGGCATCACCCAGAGCAAGGAGTACGCCGAGCCGGAGTGGTACGCCGACCTGTGGCTCACCATCGTCTGGGTCGCCTACCTGATCGCCTATCTCGGCACGGTGTTGAAGCGCGAAGAGCCGCACATCTACGTCGCCAACTGGTTCTACCTCGCCTTCATCGTCACCATTGCCATGCTGCACATTGTCAACAACCTCGCGATGCCGGTGTCGATCGTCGGCACCAAGAGCTACGGCGCCTGGTCGGGCGTGCAGGACGCCATGATCCAATGGTGGTACGGCCACAACGCGGTGGGCTTCTTCCTCACCGCCGCCTTCCTCGGCATGATGTACTACTACATCCCCAAAGCGGCGAACCGGCCGATCTACTCGTACCGGCTGTCGATCGTGCACTTCTGGTCCCTGGTGTTCCTCTACATCTGGGCCGGCCCGCACCATCTCCACTACACGTCCCTGCCCGACTGGGCGCAGACGCTGGGCATGGTGTTCTCGGTCATGCTGTGGATGCCGAGCTGGGGCGGCATGATCAACGGCCTCATGACCTTGTCCGGCGCGTGGGACAAGCTGCGCACCGATCCCGGCCTGCGCTTCTCGGTGACCGCCGTCGGCTTCTACGGCATGGCGACCTTCGAAGGGCCGGTCATGTCGATCAAGGCCGTCAACTCGCTCAGCCACTACACCGACTGGACGATCGGCCACGTCCATTCCGGCGCGCTGGGCTGGGTCGCCTTCATCGTGTTCGGCACGCTGTATTACCTGGTGCCGCGCCTGTGGGGCCGCACCGAGATGTGGTCGACGCGGCTGATCGGCTGGCACTACTGGATCGCCACGGTCGGCATCGTTCTTTACATCACCGCGATGTGGGTGAGCGGCATCATGCAGGGCCTGATGTGGCGCGCCTACGACGAGCTCGGCTTCCTGCAGTACTCGTTCGTCGAGACTGTGGCGGCGATGAAGCCCTTCTACATGATCCGCCTGCTGGGCGGCCTGTTCTTCCTGAGCGGCGGCCTGATCATGGCCTACAACATGTGGCGCACGGTGCGCGGCGCGGTGCAGACGCTGCCCGTCGCAGAGCACCCGGCGCTCGCGGCTTAGGGGCGCCAAATGTTCATTCGCCACGAGACGATAGAGAAGAACGTCATCCTGATGGTGGTGCTGACGCTGATCACCGTGTCGATCGGCGGCCTGGTGCAGATCATTCCGCTGTTCACCATCGAGACCACGATCGAACGGGTCGACGGCGTCCGTCCCTACTCGCCGCTCGAGGTGTTGGGCCGCAACATCTACGTCCGCGAGGGCTGCTACGTCTGCCACAGCCAGCAAATCCGGCCGTTCAAGGACGAGGTCGAGCGCTACGGTCCCTACAGCCTCGCCGCCGAGAGCATGTACGACAGGCCGTTCCAGTGGGGTTCCAAGCGCACCGGACCCGACCTCGCGCGGGTCGGTGGCCGCTATTCCAACGACTGGCACGTCGCCCATCTCGTCTCGCCGCGCGCGGTCGTGCCGGAAAGCGTCATGCCGGCCTACCCGTTCCTGGCACGGCGCAAGCTCGAGTACGGTGACATCGCCGACCATCTCAAGGCGCTGCGCGCCGTGGGCACGCCCTACACCGATGAGATGATCGCCAAGGCCCGCGCCGACCTCGAGGCGCAGGTCAATCCGGACCTCGATCCAACCGCGTTGGAGAAGCGCTATCCGCGCGCCGTCATCGGCAAGTTCAACGGCGAATCGGCGACGATCACCGAGATGGATGCCTTGGTGGCCTACCTGCAAATGCTGGGAACGCTGGTGCGCTTCGCCGACCTGCCGCCCGACCGGCTGCGGCAATAGGGAGAGAGTCATGGGCTTCGAAACCGTGGGCGAGATCCTCGCCTCGATCTGGACGGTCTGGGCGGTTCTGCTGTTCGCCGGCATCGTCACCTGGGCGTGGCGGCCGGCCAACCGCGGGCGTTTCGAGCGCGACGCCAACATTCCGCTCGACGACCAGGGTTGAGGCCAACCATGCCAACCAAGATCGAAAAGGATGCGCTGTCGGGCACCGAGACGACCGGTCACGAATGGGATGGCGTGAAGGAGCTGAACACGCCGCTGCCGACCTGGTGGGTCTATACCTTCTACGCGACCATCGTGTTCGCCATCGTGTACTGTGTCCTCTATCCGTCCTGGCCGTGGCTCAACGACCATACGCAGGGCGTGCTCGGCTACTCCAGTCGCGTCGAGCTCGCGCAGGCGCTCGACGCCCAGGTCAAGACCCGCGCCGTGTTCGTCGACCGAATCCGCACCGCCTCCCTCGCCGATATCCGCAAGGACCCCGAGCTGTTCAACTTCGCCCTCGCCGGCGGGCGATCGGCGTTCCAGACCAACTGCATGCAGTGCCATGGCGCCGGCGGCGCCGGCAGCCACGGTTTCCCCAATCTGGTCGACGACGACTGGATGTGGGGTGGCGGCATCGACCAGATCCACGCCACCATCGAGCACGGCATCCGCAACGCCGACGACAAGTCGCGCCAGACGATGATGCCTCGTTACGGCGCCGATGGAATCCTGACCAGCCCGCAGGTGGCCGCCGTCACCGACTACGTGCTGAGCCTGTCCGGCCGCGGCACGGCAACGCCCGAGGGCGCCAAGGTCTGGCAGGAGCAGTGCGTCGCCTGCCACCAGGCCGACGGCAAGGGCAACCAGGAGCTCGGCGCGCCCAACCTCACCGACGGCATCTGGCTCTACGGCGGCGACCGCGATTCGATCTACCGGTCCATCTTCTACGCGCGCAACGGCAGCATGCCGGCATGGAGCGGGCGGCTCGATGAGGCCACCATCAAGATGCTGGCCATCTATGTCCACGCATTGGGCGGCGGACGCTAGGCGCGCCGCGAGGCAATGATGGACGTCAGGCTCCACGACGACGACGACGCGGTCTCGCTGCGCACCCGCAAGGCCGAGTTGCCGCTCTACGCCACGCGCATAAAAGTCTATCCGCGCGCCATCAAGGGCACGTGGCGGCGGGTCAAGTGGTTGGCGCTCATCCTGCTGCTCGGCGTCTACTACCTCGTGCCGTGGCTGCGCTGGGACCGTGGTCCCAGCGCGCCCGACCAGGCAATCCTGATTGATCTCGACGGACGGCGCGGGTGGTTCTTCGACGTCGTCATCTGGCCGCAGGAAGTCTATTTCGTCACCGGCTTGCTGATCCTGGCCGCCTTCGGCCTGTTCTTCGCCACGGCCCTGTTCGGCCGGGTATGGTGCGGTTTCGCCTGCCCGCAGACCGTCTGGACCGACCTGTTCATGATGGTCGAGCGCCTGATCGAAGGCGACCGCAACCAACGCCAGCGGCTCGATCGCACGCCGATGTCGGCGGACAAGGCCGTGCGCAAAGGCACCAAGCACGCGGCATGGATCGCGATCGCCGTCGCCACCGGCGGCGCCTGGATCTTCTATTTCGTCGACGCTCCCAGCACCTTGAGCAAGATCTTCTGTGGCGAGGCGTCGCTCGAAGTCTACTTCTTCATCGGCCTGCTCACGGCGACGACTTACATACTCGCTGGCTGGGCACGCGAGCAGGTTTGCACCTATATGTGCCCGTGGCCGCGCTTCCAGGCCGCCATGCTCGACGAGCAGAGCGTGATCGTTACCTATCAGAAGTGGCGTGGCGAACGGCGCGGCAAGCACAAGGCAGGCGACAGCTGGGAGGGGCGCGGCGATTGCGTCGATTGCAGCCTGTGCATCGCCGTATGCCCTACCGGGATCGACATCCGCGATGGCCAGCAGATCGAATGCATCGGCTGCGGCTTATGCGTCGACGCCTGCACCCAGACGATGGACAAGGTCGGCCGCCCGCGCGGCCTGATCCGCTGGGACACGCTCGCCGACCAGCAATCCAAGGAGCGTGGCGAGAAGGGCGTTGCTTGGCGGCCGGTGCGGCCCCGCACGCTGCTCTACGCCGCCCTGCTCGGCGTCGCCGCGGCAGCTATGCTGGTGGCGTTCGCACTGCGTACCGACACCGAGCTCACCGTCCAGCGCGACCGCAGCCCGAACTTCGTGCGGCTCTCCAACGGCGACATCCGCAATTCCTACACCGTCAAGATCCTGAACAAGCGCCAGACTGGGCAAAGCCTGCAGCTCGCCGTCGAGGGGCTGCCGTCGGCCAGGCTGGGCTTTGTCGGCGCAGATCTCGAAGGCAGCGGGGCAGCGACGCGGCTGCTCGTTCATCCGGATGCCGTCGGCACCTTCCGCGTCTTCCTGACCGTTCCGCCCAACGCCGCGCCCTCGGGGTCCAGCGCGATCGAATTCGCGATCCAGGACGCAAGCGGCCGTCGGAGTGCATCGCATGACGCGGTCTTCGTCGGACCCACACACTAGCAGGAGGAAGCGATGACCCATGCCTTGGCTAGCCGCGGCCGGTACGTCCCCTGGCTTTTCGTCGCGGGCTTCGCTGTCGTCATTGCGGTCAACGCCACCATGATCTGCTTCGCCATCGGGTCGTTCTCGGGCCTCTACACGCCCAAGCCACGCGACCGTGGCCTGCACTACAACCAGATCGTCGCCGAACAGAAGACCCGCGATGCCTTGGGCTGGCGGATCGACACGGCGTGGCGGGCCGACGGCGGCCGCCTGGAAGTCTCGGTGGTCAATGCCGTGGGCCAGCCGCTGGCCGGCGCCCGCGTCACCGCCGAGTTGATCCGGCCGGTCGAGAAGCGGCAGCCCCTCCCGGTTGTGCTCTCCGAAACCGATCCGGGACGGTTCGCCAGCTCCGTCGAGTTGCCCGCGCGCGGCAACTGGGACCTCGACATCGTCGTCGAGCACGGCGGCGATCGTTACGCACTGACCCGGCGGATGTTCCTGCAATGACCGACGCCGCCCTCTTCGCCCTGCCCGCGCCTGTCCCCGCCGTGCAGGTGTGTGTGCACTGCGGTGAGTCCATCCGCGGCGCGGACGACAGCCTGTTCTGCTGCGCCGGCTGCGCCAGCGCCCACGCCATCATCGGCGCGGCGGGTCTCGGCTCCTTCTATCGTCGGCTCGAGGAGAAGCACGCGCATCGTCCCGTGCCGCTCGACACGGAATTCGCGAGCTATGCCCGACCGGCCGGAACGGGCGAGACCGAACTCGATCTCTTGGTCGAAGGTCTCGACTGCCCGGCCTGCGTCTGGCTGCTGGAGAGCCTGCTGGCGCGCAATCCCGCGATCACCCGCGCCCGCGCCCATCTGTCGACGCGGCGCCTGTCGCTGCGCTGGCGGGGACCGGCATCCGACGCCGACGGTCATGTCGGCCTGGTGGCGGCTTTGGGTTTCCGCCCGGCGCCCTACGACGTCGTCGCGGTCGCGGCAGACGACGACCGCGAGGCCCGCGAGCTTCTGCGCAGCCTGGCTGTCGCGGGCTTCGCCGCCGCCAATGTCATGCTGCTCTCGGTGGCCGTCTGGTCCGGGCACGACGGATCGATGGGCGATGCCACGCGTACGCTCTTCCATTGGCTCTCCGCCGCGATCGCCTTGCCGGCGGTGGCCTATGCCGGCCGCCCGTTCTTCCGCTCGGCCGTGGCCGCGTTGCGGGCGGGCCGGACCAACATGGACGTGCCGATCTCGATCGGCGTTACCCTGGCCTGCGTCGTCAGCCTGCACGAGGCGCGGGTGGGCGAACAGCATGCCTACTTCGACTCGGCAATCACGCTGCTGTTCTTCCTGCTGATCGGCCGCTATCTAGACCGTCGCGCCCGTGGTCGCGCACGCCACGCCGTGCGCGCCTTGCTGGCGCTTACCAGCCGCAGCGCCACGGTGGTGATGGCCGACGGCACCGTCGCTTCCCGCCGCGTCGATCGGCTCGTGCCCGGCGACAGCCTGCTCGTGCAGGCCGGCGAACGCGTGGGCGCCGACGGCGTCGTGAGCCACGGCAGGTCGGCGCTCGACGCAGCCTTGATCAGCGGCGAGAGCGTGCCGGTTTCGGTCGAGCCGGGCGCCAAGGTATTCGCCGGCATGGTCAATCTCGGCGTGCCGATCCGCGTGCGCGTGACTGCCACCGGCGAGCGCACGCTCTTGTCGGAGATCGTGCGCCTGGTCGAAGCGGCCGAACGCGGCCGCTCGCGCTTCGTGGCGATCGCCGACCGAGTGGCGCGCGCCTACGCCCCGGTCGTCCATGTGACCGCCCTGCTGACCTTCCTCGGCTGGATGCTGCTGGGCGGCCTCGCCTGGGACCGCGCCCTGCTGATCGCCACCGCCGTGCTGATCATCACCTGTCCCTGTGCGCTGGCCCTTGCCGTCCCGGTCGTGCAGGTCGTCGCCAGCACACGGCTGTTGCGGTCGGGTGTGCTGCTACTGTCGCCGACCGTGCTCGAGCGGATGGCGAGTGTCGATCATGTCGTGCTCGACAAGACCGGAACCTTGACGCTCGGCCGGCCAGAGCTGGTCGACAGCAGTGGCGACGGGCAAGCTCTCCGCATTGCGGCGTCCCTCGCCGCACATTCACGCCATCCGCTGGCCCAGGCCCTTGTCCGCGCGGTGCCGGACGCGGCGGCGCTGGAAGGCGTGATCGAACATCCCGGCCAGGGTCTGCGGCACGGTGACGTGCGGCTGGGCTCGGCCCGCTTCTGCGGCATCGCCAACCGGGAAGACGACGGCCGGCCGGAACTATGGCTGGCGCGTCCCGGCGCTGCTCCCGTGCGCTTTGCCTTCGCCGATCGGCTGCGGCCGGACGCGGCGGAAGCCGTCGCCGCTTTGCAACGCGAGGGCCTTGCCGTCGAGCTGCTGTCCGGCGACCGGCCAGCGGCAGTCGCTCGCGCGGCGGCCGAGGCTGGCGTGATGCAGTGGCGCGCCGAGACGTCGCCGGCCGGCAAGGCCGAGCGTCTTGCGGCCCTCGCTGCGCAGGGCAGGCGCGTCTTGATGGTGGGCGACGGCTTGAACGACGCCCCCGCTCTCGCCGCGGCACACGCCTCGATCTCACCGGCGACTGCGGCCGAAGCGACCCAGAACGCCGCCGACGTGGTATTCCAGGGCGACGCCCTACTGGCGGTGGTCGAAATCCTGCGCGTGGCGCGTCGTGCCGATCGCTTGGTGCGCCAGAATCTGGTCCTGGCGCTGCTCTACAATTTCAGTGCCGTGCCGTTGGCCATCCTGGGCGCGGTGACGCCGCTGATCGCCGCGGTCGCGATGTCTTCGTCTTCGCTGCTGGTGATCGGCAACGCCCTGCGCCTGGCGGCTAGGGCGCCGCGCCGCGAGGTGCGCTGATGGACAGCCTGCTCATCCTGGTACCGGCCGCCCTGACGCTGGGTCTGCTCGCTCTTGCCGCGTTCCTGTGGGCGCTGCGCAACGGCCAGTACGACGACCCCGATGGCGCGGCCGGCCGCATCCTGTTCGACGACGATGACGAGTGAGGAGAGAACGATGTCTCATTGGATCATGGGTATTCTGTCGGCCGTGCTCGGCCTGGCTGGCTTGTTCATGGCAGGCGCGGCGCGCGACTTCGGCATCCTGGCCTTCGGCCTGGCGCTGTCGCTGTTCGCCATCCTGTTCTGCTGGTGGATGATCAAGACGGCCTACGACGAGGCCGAAAAAGAATCCGCCGATGGTTAACGCCGCCTGAATTGGAGGGCGAGCATCGTCACGAGGCCCGCCACGAAATAGACGCAGCCGACGATCAGGGAAGCATAGACGTCGCCCAACCCCAGCGACATTGCGCGATAGCCGGACAATGTCAGGAAACAGAGGCTGACCGCGAACAGGCCGCCGACAAACAGATATCCGGCGATCGTCGTTGCCGCGCGGCGGCCAGCATTCGCGGCGGCGACGGCCCCATAGAGGGCAACCGATTTGGCAAGGGCCAGCAGCACGGCATCGTTCCCGGTAGTCACGACGGTCAACGCCGAAGAAGCGTGGCAAGCAGAAAGCCGGCCACCGCAGCGAGCGAAACGGCGGTCAGCGGCTTCTCGCGGATGGTGCCCTCTAGTTGCTTGCGACCTTCGCCCATCGCTGTCTCGGCGGCCTTCGCCTTGGCGCCGAGTTCGTCCATCAACGTCGCGGCGCGGTCCGCGATATCGCGCGCCGCGTCACCGGCGACCTTCATGGCTTCGGCCCCTTCCGCCTTCGCCGCCTGTTCGATGGCGGCCGTCAGCCTTTCGACCTGCTCGCGCAGCGCCATCGATTCGGTGCCCAGATAGCCGTAGGTATCCTTCGCCTTGCACGTGGTCATGCCCTGCCTCCTTCGATCGCTTGCACCTTGGCAGAGCGCGGCAAGGCAGTTGTTGACCTGCATCAAGGCTCCTCGCGCCCTGCCGCAGCACGGTACCAACAGGCCGAACAGACCATCGCACAAGGAGCAAGACATGAGCCTCAAGCAGATCCGCCTGGAACTGGCACGGACCCCGGACTTTCCCAACGGCAGTTCGGCTCACGGCTACGAATTCATCGCTCCGCTGGATGCCAAGGGCCATCTCGACTCGGCCAGTTGGCCCAAGGTCAAAGCCGCGTGCACCGTGCGGCGCTTCTGGGACAGTTCGCCCGATGAGCACGGCTTCCTCATCCACCGCCGGGACGGCCGCTGGGCATTCTCCTATGCGCCGGGCGATGACGACGATGAACCTATCTTTCGCTTCGACAAACACATGTTTGTGACAGGCGAATACGCGACGGTGACCGAGCACGACGGCGTGGCGCGGCCCTTCCGCGTGGTCGATGTTGCACCTGCGATCGTTCGCGGCTGACATCACAGAGGGTGACGCCGACTTGGACAGGCCACCGCCTGGGAAGCGTGTGTCAAACTAAGCCGAGGGCAGGCCCCTCGTCGCCCTGCGTATAGCCATTATCGCGCTGATTTCACGGCCGTTGTCTCCGCGCCGGCCAACAATCGGGCATATATATTGGCGGTGGAAGTGCTCTTCTAGACACTCGCTCCGCGCGAAAATGAGCTGGGGTGAAGCCGGCTCGCTTCCGCACCGGCCGTCGCAGCGTGGCGGCGGAATGAGGCGCGGCTAGCCGGCCAGGCGCCGCCGCCACCATTCGCCGAGCTCGCCGACCAGGCCCTTGCGGAAGGCCATGACGATCACCACGAAGATGACGCCCTGGATCACCAGCACGAACTCGCCGGCGCCCGCGAGATAGTTCTGCATCGTCACGATGATGAAGGCGCCGACCACCGGACCGCTGATGGTGCCGAGCCCGCCGACCAGCGCCATCAACACGACCTCGCCCGACATGGCGGCACTCACGTCGGTCAGCGTGGCGAACTGCAAGACCATCGCCTTGGTGGCGCCGGCCAGCCCGGCCAGCGCCGCCGACAGCACGAAGGCCAGGAGCTTGTAGCGGTCGGCTTCGTAGCCCAGCGACAGCGCGCGCTGCTCGTTGTCGCGGATCGCCTTCAGCACCTGGCCGAACGGCGAATGGATGAAGCGGTAGATGGCGCCGAAGCCGAACAGGAAGATCGCCAGCACGACGTAATAGAGCACGCGGTCGTCCTTGGTCGGGATCAGGCCGCCCAGCAGAGGCTTGCGGGCGATGCCTTGCAGGCCGTCCTCGCCGCCGGTGAACGGTACCTGCACGCAGAAGAAATAGATCATCTGGGCGAAGGCCAGCGTGATCATGGCGAAGTAGATGCCCTGGCGGCGGATCGCCAGCGCGCCCGTCACCAGCCCCAGCGCCGCCGCGCCCAACACGCCCGCCAGCAGGCCGAGCTCGGGCGGCAGGTCCCAGGCCTTCACGACATGGCCGTAGCAATAGCCCGCCATGCCGAAGAACATGGCGTGGCCGAAACTCATCAGGCCGGCATAGCCCAGCAGCAGGTTGAAGGCGCAGGCGAACAGCGCGAAGCAGAGCGCCGTCATCAGGAATACCGGATAGGCGATCCACGGCGCAATCAAGGCCAGCACCATGACGAAGCCGGCGACGATCCTCTGCTGGGCCGCGGTCATTTGGTCTGCCCGAACAGGCCGGCCGGCTTCACCAGCAGCACCAGCGCCATGACAATAAAGATCACGGTGTTCGACGCCGGTGGATAATAGACCTTGGTCAGGCCCTCGATCAGCCCAAGGCCGAAGCCGGTGACGATCGAGCCCATGATCGAGCCCATGCCGCCAATCACCACCACGGCGAAGACGACCAGCACCAGATTGGTGCCCATGAGAGCCGAGACCTGCTGGATGGGGGCAGCCATCACGCCTGCAAGCGCCGCCAGCGCCACGCCCAGCCCGTAGGTCAGCGTGATCAGGCGCGGCACGTTGATGCCGAAGGCGCGCACCAGGGTCGGATTTTCGGTCGCCGCGCGCAGGTAGGCGCCGAGCTTAGTGCGCTCGATGCCGTACCATGTGGCAAGGCAGACAATGAGGGCCGCGACCACGACGAACAGGCGGTAATTGGGCATGACCATGAAGCCCAGGTCGGTGCCGCCCGTGATCGGCGCGGGATAAGGCGCCCCGGACGACCCCCACTTCCACTGGAAAAGTCCCTCGATGATCAATGCCAGGCCGAAGGTCAGCAGGAAGCCGTAGAGATGGTCGAGATGGTAGATGCGCTTCAGCATCAGCCGTTCGATCACGACGCCGAACAGGCCGACGATCAGCGGCGCCAGCACCAGCGATGCCCAGAACGGCACGTCGAGGATGCCGAGCAGCAACCAGGCGGCGAAGGCGCCCATCATGAATTGCGCGCCATGCGTGAAGTTGATGACGTTCAGCATGCCGAAGATGACGGCAAGCCCGAGACTCAACATGGCGTAGAAGGCGCCGTTGACGAGGCCGAGCGCGACCTGTGCCATCCCTCACACTCCCAGATAGGCTTGCAGCTTGCCGATGCTCTGCTGCACGTCGGCCGAGGCGATCATGTCGACGACGCGGCCGTCCTCCATCACGTAGTGGCGGTCGGCGACGGTGGCGGCGAAATGGAAATTCTGCTCGACCAGCAGGATGGTGAAGCCGCGGCCCTTGAGCTGGCGGATGATCTCGCCGATGCGCTGGACGATGACCGGCGCCAGCCCCTCGGTCGGCTCGTCGAGCAGCAACAGCGTGGCCCCGGTGCGCAGGATGCGGCCGATCGCCAGCATCTGCTGCTCGCCGCCCGACAGCTTGGTGCCCTGGCTGCGCCGCCGCTCCTGCAGGTTGGGAAACAGCTGATAGATCTCGCTGAGGCTCATGCCGCCCGGCTTGACCATCGGCGGCAGCAACAGGTTCTCCTCGACATTGAGGCTGGAGAAGATGCCGCGCTCCTCGGGGCAGTAGGCAAGCCCCAGCCGGGCGATCGCGTCGGACGGATGGCCTACCGTCTCGCGGCCTTCGAAGGTCACCGAACCCTCGCGCCTCTCGACGATGCCCATGACCGATTTCAGCGTCGTCGTCTTGCCAGCGCCGTTGCGCCCCAGCAGGGTCACCAGCTCGCCGCGGCCTATCTCGAAGCCCACCCCGTGCAGGATATGCGATTCGCCGTACCAGGCCTGCAGGCCGTCCACTTTGAGCAACGGGACCTTGGGCAATGCCTCAGCCATGGCCGGTCCCGACATAGGCCTCGACCACGGCGGGATCCCTCGACACCGTGGCGTAGGGCCCCTCGGCCAGAACCTCGCCGCGCGCCAGCACCGTGATGGTATCGGAGAGATCGGCGACGACGGACATGTTGTGCTCGACCATCAGCACGGTGCGATCCTTGGCGACCGCGCGGATCAGCGCGGCGATGCGCTTGATGTCTTCCTGGCCGAGCCCCGCCATCGGTTCGTCGAGCAGCATCATCTCGGGCTCGAGCGCCAGCGTGGTGGCGATCTCGAGCGCTCGCTTGCGGCCATAGGGCAGCTCGACCGCCGACAGCTCGGCAAAGGCCGTCAGCCCGACCGCGGCGACCAGTTCCATCGCCCGGCCGTCGAGCTTTTCCAGGACCGCTTCGGATCGCCAGAATTGGAAGGAATTGCCGAGCTTGCGTTGCAGGGCGACACGGACGTTCTCGCGCACCGAAAGATGGGGGAAGACGGCGGAGATCTGGAACGAGCGGGCGAGCCCCAAGCGGGCGATCGCCGCCGGCGAGCTGCCGGTGATGTTGCGGCCCTTGAAGTGGATGCGGCCCGCGGTCGGGACAAGAAAATGGGTGAGCAGGTTGAAGCAGGTCGTCTTGCCGGCGCCATTGGGCCCGATCAGGGCATGAATGGTGTGGCGGCGGACGCGCAGATCGACGTTCTTGAGCGCGACGAAGCCCTTGAACTCCTTCGTCAGCCCTTCCGCCTCGAGAATTACATCTTCTTCAGTCATGCGCTCCCTGTGGCGAATTAATCGAAGCTTGGCGCCGCTGTCCAGCAGACTGGCGCCGGGCGCGCACGGTCGCTAGATTTCGCGCCTTGCGGGGGAACCGCTTCTGGAAGGATTAGTGTGATGAGAGTTGCCAAAACCATCCGGTACACCGGCGCGCTGACGGCCGCGGTCGGGCTGACCGTTGCCGCCCTCGCCATCGCGCAGGCCCAGGCGCCCGCGCCGCTCAAGATCGGCGTGACGGAAGGATTCTCCGGTGTCTACGCCGATTTGAACCTCGGCGAGGTCGAGGCCGCGCAGATGGCGGTCGACGATTTCGGCGGCAAGGTGCTCGGCCGGCCGATCGAGATCCTGTCGGCCGACCATCAGACCAAGCCCGATGTCGGCGCCGCGATCGCCCGTCGCTGGTACGATGTCGATGGCGTGAAAATGATCACCGGGCTGGGCACCTCCTCGGTGGCGCTCGCGGTGCGGAAGATCGCCCAGGAGAAGGGCATGATCGACATCAACACCGGCGCGGCGTCGGCCGACCTGACCGGCCCGGCCTGCTCGGAGACCGGCGCGCACTGGGTCTACGACACCTATGCGCTGGCCAAGGTGACCGGCGGCGCCATCGTCAAGGGCGGCGGCGATTCGTGGTTCTTCCTCACCGCCGACTACGCGTTCGGCCATGCCCTCGAGCGCGACGTGACGGCGGTCGTCACGGCGTCGGGCGGCAAGGTGTTGGGCGGCGTAAAACACCCGCTCAGCACGCAGGACTTCTCGTCCTACCTGCTGCAAGCCCAGGCCTCCAAGGCCAAGATCATCGGCCTCGCCAATGCCGGCCAGGACACCATCAACTCGATCAAGCAGGCCGGCGAGTTCGGCATCGTCAAGGCAGGCCAGAAGCTGGCCGGTCTTCTCGTCTTCTCGACCGACGTGCAGTCGCTCACCCTGCCGGTGGCCCAGGGCCTCGTGCTGACCGAGTCGTTCTACTGGGATCTCAACGACGAGACGCGCGCCTGGACCAAGCGCTTCCGTGCCAAGCGCGACAAGATTCCCAGCATGCTGACGGCCGGCGTCTACAGCTCGGTCACGCACTATCTCAAAGCCGTGCAGGCCGCGGGCACCGACGACGCCAAGCCGGTGATGGCCAAGATGCGCGAGATTCCGGTGAACGACGTCATGACCAAGAACGGCAAGCTGCGCGAGGACGGCCGCCTGGTGCGCGACATGTACCTGTTCGAGGTCAAGTCGCCGGCGGAGTCCAAGGGCAAGGACGACATCTACAAGCTGCTCGCCACCGTCCCGGGCGACGAGGCCTTTCGTCCGCTCAAGGATGGCAAGTGCCCGTTCGTGAGGGGCTGAGCTTCAGGCATCGATGCGGAAAGGGCGCCTTCGGGCGCCCTTTTTTGTGACATCCGCGGTTGAGCGACCCGGACTATGAGCGCGCCAATACGGCAATTCGCGGTGTCTGCATCCCGCAGGGCGTCAGGGCATCTCTCTACGGATCGCCGGCGGGCCGCACCCCTGGCTTGGATGAACCACCCGCTTCCATCATCGCTTTCTGGCAATCGATGAGCTGATGAAGCGCGTCATGGCTGTCGCCAAGCGAGAGATGGACCATTTGCGGGCCGCCGTAGTAGATGCGCAGGCCTGCTTTTTCCATGATGTCTCCGACGAACTCGGCGCCGACATCGGTGTGGCCGAGCACGACTCGGTCGCCCCAGGGCGAAAGCTGCAAGCTGGCTGTCGTATATCTTCTGATCATCGAAGACGAATTTCACCGGATACATCTTGCCCGCTTCGAGCGAACGCCAGTTGTCGTTGCCGAGCGCGAAGTAGACGGCGCGGTTCTTCATATTGAAGCCGATCCGCAGCCAGGTGCCGTCCTCATAGCCCTGCTGCGCATAGCAACTATCCTTGCCGAGATCGACGCGGATGTGCCATCCGCCGACCTGGCTCCATTTCGTGGTTCCGCGGTCTTCGCTGGCGGCCGGCGCGGCAAGCGCGCCCATCAACAGGACGCTCAACAGGCAAATTCGCACAAACATGGTTCCTCTCCCTGGCCAGTGTTGACGCCGTTACAGACAGTTCAGCGTTCGACGATCCGCAGCCAGCAGGGCGTCGGTCCGTGCTGCCACGTTGCAAGCGGCCGGCTCCTCGCGCCGCACTTGGCAAGATCGGCATTCGCGTTATGGAAGACCTCGTAGAAGGATGTGCGCTCGGCAACGGCCCCCACCACCCATCCAAACGCGGCCAGAGCCGTAATCACCGACAACAATCCCCTCATCGTCTGTCTCCCGCTCCCGGCATTCACGCCGTGTCAGCCGAGAGACGGGACTGAGCGCTCGGTCGTTACACCGGGCGCGGCACCACTTGGGGAAAGCAGGCGTTTCGCCAAGCCAATCAAGAAGCTACAGTGAAGCTACCCGGAGAACGACTTTGCCGAGAGCGCTGGCCACGCCATCCGAACTGTCCGATATCGAATTGGTCGACAACGTCCTTCAGGGCACGCCGGCCGCGGTCGAGGCCTTCTATCGGCGCCACAGCCAGCTCATCTATCACTGCATCTGCTCGCGCGCAGACCGCCAGGATGTCGACGATATCTTCCAGGCCTTCTTCGAAAGGCTGGTGAAGCGCGAGTACCGCGTCCTCCAGCTCTGGCAACGCGGCACCTCGCTGCCGATGTACCTGTCCAAAGTCGTGCGCAACTTCGTGATCGACTTCCATCGCGCCAAGCGGCTGCGCGAGGAGGCCGTCGGCGGCACGACGGAGCTCGAGCCGCTGTCGGAGTCCCAGGCCGAAACGATCACCACATCGAGCCATCTGAAGGAGCTCAGGCACATCGGCATCCGGGCCTGGGGCGTCCTCGAGCCAAGGGATCGACGGCTGATTTGCGACAGGCTGCACCGGGACCTCGACAACGACGCCATCGCCCGGCGGCTGCAATTGGCCGCCGGCACGTTGCGGACGGCGATGTCCCGCGCCCAGTCGCGCTATCTGGCGGAGGTGCGGCGGCGGGCGCCCGAATTCTTTCCCGACCAGGTGTAACAGCATGGACCCCGGGTACGTCTTATCGTCTGGTGGTAGAGTCGAACCATGAGCGCCCACCCACCCGATGGAAGCGACCAGCCGGAGGCCCCTGACCAGGTGATGTTGGCCGTCCTGTCCAATGCCGGGCGCGAAGCGATCGTCTTGTCGTCGGACGAGGAGCGGCTCCTGGACGCCTGGGTCGCAGGCCGGCTGGCGCCGGATGCCGCGGAGCGCGCGGCAAGACTGGTGAAGCGAAACGCGCTGGCCGCCGAACGTGTTCTCGAGCGCCGGCTGCTCGATGCTGCCAGGCACAGCCCGCCCGTGCCGCAGTCGCTCGCCGAACGGGTTCTCGCGCCGGCACCGCCTCCCAAGGCGTCGGCATTCGCCGGCTGGTGGCGTTCGCTCGGCCGCCGGCAGTGGATCGGGATCGCCGGCGCCGCCGCGCTCGCCGGCATTGCCGCGATCGCCGTCGCGCCGATGCTGCAGCAGACCACGCGCGAGGGCGCGCCGCTGCAGGTCGCGATGGCGACGTTCCGCGATCGCACGCCGCTGTTCGAAGCATCCGACATCCGCATGAGAGGAACCGGTCCGCAGCCATCCCCCGCCGACCTGCGTTTCCGCGACGTCGAGGTCCCGACCGGCATACTGAGGAACCTGGTCGCGACAGCCGGCCAGCCGGCCCTCGCTGCCCCGCGCGAGATCGAAGCCTATCTTCCCCCTGGTGCCGACAGCGGCAAAGGGCCTCTGCGTGTCGTTGTCGACACGGCGCTGAAGGACAAAGTGGAAACCAGCGACGGCCGCGAGCGCCTGCCGGTGCGCATCTATGATCTGAACGACCCTCGGGCGGCCGACATCCGGAGCGCGATCACGGGCATCCCCGACAATGCCCGCCCCTATCTGCTGACACTGAAACCATGAAGGCGTGGCGCTTTCCCGGGCGCCGGATCGCTGCGCTCGCCGCGTTGGCTGTGGTCTCCTCGATCCACACGCAAGCCGTCGGCCGTGAGATCGAGGATTTCTCCCCCTCCCATATCACTCAGCTCCTGAATTCCGGGCGCAACGTCGATGCCGTGCGGCTTGCCAGGAGGTTCGTCGACGCACCTATCGCCGAAAGGCAACCCGCCTTTCAATTCGCCGCACAGGTCTGCGTGACGGCGATGGACGTCGAATGCGCGCGCGACGTTCTGAACGCCGTGACGCCCTATCTGCAGTCGCTGCCGACTTCGGAACTGCAACAGCCGAGCCTCGGCTACGTCGTGCTGTTGACGGCGTTCTTTCAGGTGATGACAGGAGACTATCACGCGAAAATCTCCGGGCCAGGATTTCCGAATGACCTGGTAAACGCCGTGAGCCACCCCGTCCTGTTTGCCGAGCTTCATCTCCTGGCGGCAAAGCAAGCGAGACTCATGTTCGACTTCGAGACCTCGCGCGACAGCCTCGACAAGGCACTGACCATTACCCTTTCGCTCGACTACGAGCGCTTCGACGCCCCTCGCCTGCTGGTTCGAATTGCGACGCAGCTCTTGGAAAACGACGAGAGCGAGAGGGCGGCCCGGCTGGTCTTCGCCGCCTTTCCGATCCTTCAGACAATTCCGCGTGACAGCTTCCTGGGTTGCGAGTTCCTGCAGGTGCTCAACAGGCTTGGAGGCTACCGCAAGGGATTCGAGGCCCTATCGGAGGGGCTGCACGCCACGCTTTCAACATTGGACCAGCTGCAGCTGACGCCCGCGCTGAAGTCGCACCTCAAATCTGCGACCTACACCGATTTGCTGGGGGTGGAGGTGCTGCGCGGTAATCACGATGCTGTTCGAAAGTTGCTGCAATCGCATCCGCTCATGAGCGCCAAGCCGGCCATCCTGGCGCGCGGTTACTTCGCCGATGTCAACGAATTCAACTTCGCGCTGGTGGAGGAGTTTGCCCGCCTGATCCTGCAGGATCCGACCGAGACCGGCTGGGGTGATCTGATGACGATGCCGCCCAGGTGGACGACAGATCGCGAAAGAATCCAGGAAGTGCAAGCGTTTGGACAAGCTGCGGTCGGTCTGAGGCTGTCGCGAGCGGGGAAGCAGGACGAGGCGCGACGCGAGTTCGTCGAAGCAGGCAAAAAGCGTGTGAGCACCCTTCAGGACCGCTACCGGAAGTCGGCGTATGCCTCGCCGCTACCTTATTGGACCGATCTGCTGCTCCTGGAATTCGCGCTGACGGCGACTTTGACGGATGCAACGCCCGACTACGAGCTGATCCTGCAAGCCCATGTCGTTGGCAATCGCTCCATAGAGACCAGTCCCGACGACGCGCTCACAATTCAGGCCGTTCAGCCATCCGACGAGCGCCGCCGGATCGCCCAGAGTTCGCGCACGATCCAATATCAGCAGATCGACTGGGAACGAGCGCAGCTCGTGGAGCTTGCCAAGCGCTTGCAATCGCCGGATGCCCGCGATTCGGAAGCGGTCAACAAGGGCCGGCTGGACATTCTAAACACCGGCAAGGACTTCATTCGCCATCAGCATCGCCTGCGCGCCGCGCTGGCCGACGGCGGCCGCAACGGGGACGTCGCTTCGATCGCCGAGCTCGCCGCCGTGAAGGACCTGCTGCTTGCCGATGAAGCACTGGTCTTCCACGTTCCGGCACTGGGATTGTTGGGAAAAATCTGCGTCCGGCGCGACCGGACATGGTCCTCGACGGAGGTGTTCGACGCGCGAGCCGTCGCCCGCGATGCGCGTCTTCTGAGCGCCGCACTGACCGCCGCCCACCCTCCGTCGGTGGAAGCGGACAGCCAGTTTCCCGCCGTCGAGGCGGTTCGCCTCGGCAAGGTCCTGTTTGGCGGCTTGGAGGAATGTCTGCGCGCCAGCAGGCGCGTCTATATGGTGCCGTCAACCGATATCGTGGGACAAGTCCCGCCGGCGGCCCTGCTCGCCGAGGTTCCACCCGTGCTTGGCTTGGGATTCGATCTGCGCGCCGCCCATTGGATGATCCGCGATCATTCGTTCGTGCGAACGACGTCCATCAGCGCCTTCGTTGCCACCAAGAGACTGTCGAAGACTAGGCGAGCCACCTTGGACTACCTGGGGGTCGGCGATCCGGTGCTGGCGCAACGCAGTGCGGCGCTGCCGTCGGGCGGGCAGTTCGCCGCGCGCGGCAGCGTGCCGGTGCAGTCGGGCGTGCTGACGACACTGCCGGAATTGCCCGAAACCTCGGAGGAGCTGGAGCGCGTCGCGAGCCAGTTCGCGGCGTCGAAGGCACGGATCCTGCGACGCGACGGCGCGAGCGAAGAGGCGTTCCGCCTTCAGCCGCTCTCCGAGTTCGATGTCATTCACTTCGCAACGCACGGGCTGGTGCGGGAGGAACAGCCGGGCCTGCGCGAGCCGGCCCTGGTGCTCACGCCCAACCCCAACGGCGATGCCTTCAACGACGGCCTGCTGACCAGCTCCCAGATCGCCGCCCTGCCGCTCAGGGCACGTCTGGTCGTGCTGTCGGCCTGCAACTCGGCGCGCTACCTGCCCTCGGTCATCGACAGCGGCCTTCAGGGCTTGTCGACGTCGTTCGCCATGGCGGGCGTTCCGTCGATAATCGCCTCGCTGTGGCCGATCGAAAGCGGGCTGACCCGCGATCTGATCGTCGCCACCTTCCAGTCTGCCCGGAGCGGCGAGGTCGCGATCGCCGATGCGCTCGCCCTGGCGGTGCGAAAACACCTCGACGGGCCCACGCCCCGGCCGCTACTGCATCCGCGCTTCTGGGCCGCTCTGGTGGTCCTGGGCGACGGCTCGATGGCGCTCAATTCGCCCGTCGCAGGCGCTCCCCGCGATCTCGGGCCGTTTGCTCCCGTCGACGAGGCCCAGGGCGACGAGATTCTTTCTACCGCTGTCTTCGACGGAGACTTCATCACCTCCACGATCGGCAACTGGAATGGCAAACGATCCCCCTCGTTGATCCGGCGCCGGACTGCCGACGGCACGACGAAATGGGAGGTCAAAGACGGTGAAATCGGCGCCGGTCCCACGGCTGCCGCACTGGAGATTATCTACAGCGGCGGATATCGATCCTTTCCGAATGGCGCCGTTTGGTGGAGCGTGCCCATCCTGCGGGCGCTCAGTCCCGATGGAGCTGTCCTGTGGTCGCGCCAGCTTGCGAGCGAACCGAACAGCACATTCGTCATGGGCCTAGCGGCTGCGACGGATCAATCAGCCCTCGCGCTCGTCGGCCCACGTGGCGGCGAGAAGTCGGGCGCGGTCTTCGCTTTGACGCGCATCGACAAGAGCGGGATGGAAGTCGCCAGTCTGCCGCTCGCCATCGCCGGCGATACGCGGCCGGGCCTGGCGGGCCACCTCGCCGTCAACAAGGATGCCGGCCTGGCCGTGATCAGTCGCAGCGCACATCACACCACGGTGGTTCAACGCGATTGGCTGGGGCTTCCCCAATTTTGTTGGGATGGCGATGCGGCCGATATTTTCCTCGTCGACCTGTCCCGCCTCAAGGAGGAAAGACGGCTTAGCATCGATCGGTTCCTCGCCCGCAGCGCGCTTGCGGTCGGCGATGGTTGGGTGCTGGTCGGCCATGTCAGGGACGACTGCCGCCTGGACATGCACGCCGCCGCCTACCGGGTGAACGCCGACGGTTCGGTCGTGCCGCTTTGGCGCGATGTCTCGCCGTTCGACACCTTTGCCAGCGGCGTCCGCAGCGTCGATGGCGTCATCGAGGTCGTTGGCTACACCAAACGATCGGTCACCGCGCCCGAAAAGATCACCCCATTCACCATGCCCGATTTCAGCCGCAAGCGCTGGGGCGACGAGCCTTACATATCGGGCGAGATCTTTTCCGTTCGTCTCTCTCAACAAGGTGCCGAGGAGCGGCGAGATTTTGTTGCCGCGGGCTTTCCGCTGGTTCCCTCTGGCATGGTATCGACCGACGATCGCAGCGCGATCTTCGGGACGGTTACCTCGAGAGCTCTTTGGATGGCGCACTAGCTTGCCCGGCAGTACCGCACCGGTGCCCGTCGGCAACCGCCCGCTCAAGGGCGCATGGGGCATCACCGCCCTGATCTTCCTCTTCATGCTGATAAACTTCGCCGACAAGATCGTGGTCGGGCTGGCGGCCAAGCCGATCATGGCGGAGCTGAACCTTTCGCCAGAGGATTTCGGCGAGCTGCTGGGCTCGTCGTTCTTCTTCCTGTCGGCGGTCTCGGCGGTGGTGGTGGGCTTCCTCGCCAACCGCTTCCAGACCCGCCACGCGCTCCTGGTCATGGCGCTGGTCTGGGCGCTGGTCCAGCTGCCGATGCTGGTGTCGTCCAGCCTCGGGGTGCTGATCGCCTGCCGCATCGTCTTCGGCATCGCCGACGGGCCGTCGAGCCCGATCGCCACCGACGCGATCTACAAATGGTTCCCCGATTCCGAGCGCGGCATCCCGACGGCGATCATCGCCCAGGGCTCGGCCTTCGGCGTCATCCTGGCCGTGCCGACGCTCAACTGGCTGATCGTCGAGCACTCCTGGCACTGGGCGTTCGGTGCGCTGGGCGTCGCGGGCCTCGCCTGGGTCGCGCTGTGGCTGGCCTTCGGCCGCGAGGGCACCCTGGTCGATCCGCCGGTCGGCGAGAGCAGCGCCACCGGGCGTGTCGCCAGCGAGCACATTCCCTGGCGCTATCTGATCTTGTGCCCCAGCATCGTCGCCGTGTGCTGTGCGGGCTTCGCCTGCTACTGGGGCCTGGCGCTCGGCCTCACCTGGTTCACCGCCTACCTGATCGACGGGCTGGGTTATAGCCAGGAGCTCGCCGGCGACCTCAGCATCCTGCCGTGGATCTTCGGCATGGTGGCGGTGCTGTTGGGCGGCCTGATCTCCCAGCACATGCAGTCGCGCGGCGTGCCCAGCCGCCTCTGCCGCGGCGTCTTCGCCGGCGCCACGGTGACGCTGGGCGGCTGCCTGGTGCCGTTCGTCTTCGCCATGCCGACGCCCGGCCTGAAGCTCGCCCTCCTGGTGGCGGGCACGTCGATCGGCGCCACGATCTTCGTCGTGCTGCCCGTGATCGTCTGCGAGCTCACGCCCCAGCCGCAGCGCGCGGCCATGCTGGCCATCGCCAACTCAGCCGTCGGCCTGGCCGGCGTGGCGGCGCCTCTGGTCATGGGCCGGCTGGTCGAAGCCTTCCCCTCACCCATGCTGGGCTACGAGGAGGGTTTCGTTGTGCTCGGCATCCTGCTGGTGGCGGGCGGCATCATCGGCATGCTGTTCATCCGCCCCGAGATCGACCGGCGGACGCTGGCGAGGCACGCCGTTGCCGCAGCCGCCGTGCAACCGGCCTAGGTGGGGGACTCTCTTCGCGAACGATCAGACGGCTTCAACCATGAAGCCGATGACGGCCAGCGTGATGGCGATCACTTCGCTCAGGGCCACGAGGATCAGGCCGACGACGACCGGGCCGAAATCGTGCGTGTCCCTGGTCCTGTCGGTGCCCCAGAAACCGCTAGCGATGGCAGCAAGCAATCCGGCAATAGCGAAGCCAACGGCGGTCCAGAGGAAACCATTCATGCACGTCCTTCCACGATATCGCTCAGCCGGAATCGAATCCGGCTGCGGTCAACCGCTCCCTCCCACCGTTCCAGCATAGGTGGGCGTCGCTGACGTTCGGCTTACGCCCGCGTAAAATCTTGTCGTCGGGGATCGGCCCCCTGACTTCGGCAAGGCGATGGGCGCGGTGAGGTCGGCTCGCTATTGGCTCGTTTTCGCGTGCCGCGCTTTCGCTGAAGCCACGGCTTCCTCCATCACCGGGGCCAGCGCCGTCGCCACCAAGGCGTTGGCCTTGGACGTCCAGTGATGGTCGCACTCGTGATAATAGCCGCTCCAATCTCCGGCATTGACCGCGAGTACCGGCAGGAGGTCGACATAGGTGAAGCCCAGCTCGCGGCTCATCTGCCCGAACCAGGCCGGCAAAGGCGGCTGCCCGCGATCCTTCAGGTTCAGCAGATCGCGCAGCATCGGAATGGTGACGACGACCACGGGTCGCCCGTCGGCGGCGCGCACCAGGCGGTCCATCGTGTAGCGCGTGATCGCCTGATCGGCCCGATCGTAGTCGTAGTAGAACGACCGCACGCCCTTGGTGAGCGGCTCGGCCGCCTGGACGATCTGGTCGTCGATCACGGTCCGGAAGCGATGGATGGCATAGGCGCGGCGAATCGCCCGCAAGGTCATGGTGTTGTTCCACAGATACCCCAGCCAGCCCTGGCCGGCCTGCGGGACGTCGAAATAGGCCTTGTTGAAGTGCACCAGCTCGTAGCGGCCGTCGGCGCCGACGAAGTACGGCCGATAGCGGTTGTAGAACGCCTTCTGGCCGATCTCCCAGTTGCTGTCGGTGAAGTCGTTCTCCGGAAGAAAGCCGACCAGGACGACGTCGTGGGCGAAGCGCTTCGCCAGGGTCTCGTAGACCAGCAGATACTGAACGGGCCCGAAGGTCTGCGACGCGGCGAAGTTCATATGCTCGACGCCGGTCATCGTCTCGAGGCGGTTGGACAGGCGCTGCGGCGTCTCCAGCGTGTAGCCCTCCATCATCGAATCGCCGAGCACGACCACCCGGGGATCGGCGGACTGTTCGGACCGCTCCTTGTCGATCGCGCCATAGGAGTTCGTCGTATAGGTAACCCGGAAGCACGATTTTTCGTGCGTGTATGATGCATTCGAGCGGTGCCAGACGCCGAAGTCCGGATTCATGTCTGCCCAGAAGCCGTTCAGCGGGTTGATGTCGATCTCGATCCAGCCGACCTGTGCTGCTGCCCGCAAGCCGAATTCGAGGAGCAAGGCAGAGGCCAAGATCGCGACAAGGCAGACCGAAGCGTTCTTCAGGTATCTGCTCGGCATCCCTTGCGCCCGCTCTGGTCAACGACAGCCGCACTCTATTCGCGGCGTCGGGCGCCTCCAGTCACGCCACTTCACCTTCTCGGGAGGACGAATGCCGGCGTGGCGCGTTCTTGGCCCAGCCGCCGTGCAAGCGGCGCGCTCACGCCGACCGGGCGATGCGTGGTCCTTGCGCGGCTTCCCGGGTTCCTGTCTCATGGCGACAAGCCCGACCCAACGGGCGGAGGGAGCAGCGCACCAGTGACCGTCCAGGACCGTCCGCTGAAGGGCGCATGGGGCATGACTGCCCTGATCTTCCTCTTCATGCTGATCAACTTCGCCGACAAAGTCGTGGTCGGGCTGGCCGCCCAGCCGATCATGGCCGAGCTGAAGCTTTCGCCCGAGCAGTTCGGGCTGATCGGCTCGTCGTTCTTCTTCCTGTTCGCCCTCTCGGCCATCGTGGTCGGCTTCATCACCAACCGCGTGCAGACCCGCCACACGCTGCTGATCATGGCGATCATCTGGTCGCTGGTCCAGTTCCCGATGCTGGGCACGGTGAGCCTGGAGGTGTTGATCGCCTGCCGCATCGTCCTGGGCGCGGGCGAAGGCCCGGCGGCGCCGGTCGCCACCCACGCCATCTACAAATGGTTCCCCGATTCGCTGCGCGGCATGCCGACCGCCATCATCGCCCAGGGCTCGGCGCTCGGCGTCATCGTCGCCGTGCCGGCGCTCAACTGGATCATCGTCCACTATTCCTGGCATTGGGCCTTCGCCGCCCTGGGCATCGTCGGCCTCGCATGGGTCGTGCTGTGGCTGATCTTCGGCCGCGAGGGCACGCTGGTCGATCCGCCGGTCAGCGGCACCGCCGGCGGCGGGCAGCATGTGCCCTACCGCTACCTGCTCACCTGCCCCAGCATCGTGGCGGCCTGCTGCGCGGGTTTCGCCAGCTACTGGGGGCTGGCGCTCGGGCTCACCTGGTTCACCTCGTACCTGGTGAGCGGCCTGGGCTACAGCCAGCAGCTCGGCGGCAACCTCACCATCCTGCCCTGGATCTTCGGCATGTTCGTCGTGCTGGGCGGCGGCTGGACCTCGCAGCGGCTGAAGAAGGCCGGCGTGTCGAGCCGCCTCTGTCGCGGCGCCTTTGCCGCCTCCACGGTGGTCCTGGGCGGCGCCATCCTGCTGTTCGTCAGCTTCATGCCGACGCCCGAGCTCAAGCTTGCCCTGGTCGTCGTGGGCGCCGCGATCGGTAGCACCATCTATGTCGTGCTGCCGATGATCGCGAGCGAGCTCACGCCCCAGCCGCAGCGCGCCGCCATACTCGCCATCACGACCTCGGTGGTGACGCTGGCCGGCGTGCTCGCCCCGTTCGCCATGGGCGCGGTGGTGCAGAATGCCGCCACGCCGATGGCGGGCTACGAGCGCGGCTATATGATCCTGGGTTGCCTGCTGCTGGCCGGCGGCCTGATCGGCGTGCTCTTCATCCGCCCGGAGACCGACCGCAAGCGGCTGGCGACGCACGCCGTCAGCTTGCCGCCGCTGCAGCCCGCCCGCGCCTGACAGAGAAGGAGGCCCCCCATGTCCCATTCGCTCTTCCGACGTCCACTGCTCGCCGCCCTGCCGCTGGCCGCGGCCCTGGCCGGGCGCCCCGTCCGCGCCGAGGGCGAGCTCCTGAAGGTCCAGAAGCACATCTTCACGACCAAGGATTTCAAACTTGTCAGCGGCACCGTGATGCCCGAGGTCACGATCGCCTACGAGACCTACGGCACCCCGGCGCCGGACGGGCGCAATGGGGTCCTGCTGACCCACGGCTACACGTCGAGCCAGCACATGGCCGGCCGCTACGGCGAGAAGGACGGCGCTGAAGGCTCGTGGGACGGCCTGGTCGGACCGGGCAAGGCGATCGACACCGATCGGCTGTTCGTCGTGTCGTCGAACATGCTGGGCTCGTCCTACGGCTCGACCAATCCCGCCTTCACCAATCCCGCCACCGGCAAGCCCTATGGGCCGGACTTCCCCGACATCACCCTGGTCGACATCGTCAACGCCCAGAAGGCCCTGCTCGACCATCTCGGCGTAAAGCATCTGGTCGCGGTCGCCGGACCGTCATTCGGCGGCTATCAGGCCTACCAATGGGGCGTGAGCTATCCCGATTTCATGGACGGGCTGGTGCCAGTGGTCAGCGCGCCCAAAGGGTCGGGCGGCGAGGCAGCAGTGAAGTCGCTGGTCGATTTTTTAGCCAAGGACCCCAACTGGAACGGCGGCTGGTACTACGACAAGGGCGGCATCAGGGGCATCCTGACCGAGATGCGGGTGGCGACGCTCAAGCGCTACGGCATCGACGAGCAGCTCGCCGGCAAATTCCCCGACAAGGCGGCGCGCGAGGCTGAAATCGTCGAGCGCGCCGAGAGCTGGGCCAAGGTCTTCGACGGCAACTCGCTGGTCGTGCTGCGCAAGGCCTCGGTGCGCTTCGATGTCGAAAAGGACATAGCCAAGATCAAGGCCAAGGTGCTTTACGTGCTGTCGCGCACCGACAAGCTCTTCCCGCCCACCATCGCGCCGGACGTCATGGCCAAGCTGAAGGCGGCCGGCGTCAACGCCGACTATTTCGAGATCGATAGCGACTTCGGCCATTCCGCCTCGGGCCTCGACGCCGCCAAGTGGGCGCCGCGGCTGAAAGCCTTCATGGCGACGCTGCAGAACCGCAGCTAGCCCTTGACCGAGCCGGCGGTGAGGCCGGACGACATGTATTTGCGGAAGGCATAGTAGATCGCCGCGGGTGGCAGCGCGTAGATGAAGCCCGCGGTCATCAGGAGTTCCCACGGCGAATCGTCGGCCGACAGGAAGTTGCCCAGCGCGACGGGCAACGTGATCGCCGTCTCGCGCGACAGCAGCAGGAAGGCATAGAGGTATTCGTTCCACGCCAGCAGCAGCGCATAGGTGCCGACCGCGATCAGCGACGGCACCATCAGCGGAATATAGATCAGGCGAAAGAGCTGCAACGGCGAGGCGCCGTCGATCAGGGCGGCCTCGTCGAGCTCGACCGGCAGCTTGTCCGAGGCCTGGCGCAGGATCCAGATCGCGTAGGGCGAGGCTACCGTCACCATGGCCAGCACCAGTGCCCAGTCGTTGTTCAAAAGACCGTACATGCCCATGGTCTTGTACATCGGCACGGCGAGGAAGGCGGCGGGAATGAAGTAGGTGAACAGCGCCAGGTTCATCACCAGCCGCCCGCCCTTCATCCGCAGCCGGCTGATGGCGAAGGCCGCGGCGCTGGCGATCAGCAGGGTCAGCACCGCCGTGGCGCAGGAGATCGCCAGCGAATTGAACATTTGCAGCCAGAAATGATAGAGAAAATGGTGCTTCTGACCGAGCACGATCTCGAAATTACGCAGCGTCGGATGAGCGGGCCAGAGCTGGCCGGAGAAGGCCGCGTCCTTGGGCGAAATCGCGAACAGGAACATGTGGTAGATCGGGATCACGGTCCACAGCAGGACCGGGATGCCGACCAGCAGGAGTGCCGCTTCGGTGCTGACGCCGCGCATGAACTTGGCACGGGTCATCGCGACAGCCGCCGCATCATGAAGAACACCAGCGGCAGGATCAGCGGCAGGGCGCACACGATCGACGCCATGGCGAGCCCAACCTGGTCGAGCCGGAGATAGCGGATGCCGAGCGTGGCCAGCACGTGGGTGAGATCGGCGGGACCGCCGCCGGTCAGCAGGTAGACGCTGTTGAAGTCGCCGACCGTGAAGATCATCGAGAGCAGCGTGCAGGTGACATAGAGCGTGCTGATCGACGGCCAGGTGATGAAGCGGAAGCGATGCCACGGGCCGGCGCCATCGACCGACGCCGCCTCATAGAGCTCGCCCGGGATGGCGAGCCGTCCGGCGAGCAGGATCAAGGTCCAGAACGGCAGCGACTTCCAGATGTGCACCACCATGGAAAGCGACAGCGCCAGCGCCGGGTCGTTCAGCCAGTTGGGGCCGTCCTCGGCGGTCAAGCTGAAGATCAGCGTGTTGATCACGCCCCATTCGGGATTGAGCATGAAGCGGATCGACAGGATGGTCGGGATCGACGGCACCGCCCAGGGCAGCACGAACAGCACCGCCAGCACCTTCACCCACCAGCGCCGGTGGGTGAAGAAGCCCGACAGGAAGAGCGCCATCACCATTTTGACGTTGATCGCCACGATCAGGAACACCAGCGTGTTCACCACCGTGCGCAGGAAGATGGGGTCTTCGGAAAGTTCGACGTAGAGATGCGGGCTGCGTGCCAGCCAGAAGGCGTAGCCGACGGGAAAGACCACGAAGCCCAGGAAGATCGCGATATAGGGCGCCGTGAACAGCAGGCCCCAGACCTGCTTCTCCGACAGCGCAACGCCGGCCCGCCGGGGTTGCCGGCGGGCCGCTTGATCGATCGCTGTTGCTGTCGCTGTCACTACGCCTTACCCGCGACCGGCAGGATCAGCCGGCCACCTGCTTGATGCGGGCGATCAGCTCGTCGACCGCCTTGTCGACCGGCACCTTCTCGTTGACCACCCGGTTCATCGCCTTGGCCCAGACGTTCTCGTTGTTCAGGATGGTGAACTTGTAGTTCTTGGTGAACTCGAACGGCAAAGTGCCGGCCATGAACTGGTCATACACCGCCTTGCGATGCCTGTCGGCCTGCCAGAACGGGCTCTTCTGACTCTCCTTGGTCACCGGGAACCAGCGGCCGAGCGCGCCTTCAACGTAGGGGCGGAGGTTGTCCTCCTCCATCAGGAAGGTCAGGAACTCGCGTGCGCGCTTCTTGTTCTTGGAGTCCTGGAAGATCACGCCGACCTTGACCGCGGCGCGATAGACCATCGGCGAGCCATCCGGCTTCTTAGGAAAGCCCGAGGTGGCGATCAGCTCGTCGTAAGCCTTGCGGCCGGCGGCGCGCTGCTCGGCGGTGAGCTGCTCGTTGTTGGCGTCGTCGAGCCACTTGGCCGCGATCGAGATCGTGTAGTTGTGCGTCATGACGATCGTGCGGTTGTGGAAGGCGACGTTGTTGTCGGGATCCTTCCAGGTCGTCGACGAGGGCGGCGTGCAGCCCTTCACGTAGACGTCGGTGTAGTCCTTGAGCGCGTTGACCAGGCCCGCCTTGACCTTGGGATCGTCGACCAAAACCTTGCCCGAATCGTCGACCAGCTTGACGTTGTAGGCGTCGACCCAGCTCAGGAACGACTGGAACGAATCGGTCGATTCGACGCCCATCGGGCTGCCGATGCCGTAGATGCGCTGGCCGGTCGCCTTGCGGATGCCCGGCTGGACCTTGTCGCACCAGAACGACCAGTATTCCTTCCAGGTGCCGGGAATGTCGTTTTCCTTGAAGCCGGCCTGGCCCAGCATGTCCTTCCAGTACTGGATGTGCAGGGTCTGCTGCTTGATCGGGAAGGCGTAGTAGGCCTTCTTCTTGGCCTTGTCGCTATGGAGGAAGGTCGTCTCCACCGTATTAGGCGAGAAGCGGGCCTTCATCGGCTCGATGACGTCGGAGATGTCCTCGAGCTTGCCGTCGAACGCCCACTTGCCGGCGACCTGAACGTCGTAGGTGTCGGAATAGGCGATGTCGGGCGGCGTGCCGGCGTCGAGCGCGGCCACCGACTTCGAGATCATGTCCTGCACGGCGTACTGCGAGAGCTCGACCTTCACGCCGGTCTTGGTCTCGTACTTCTTGATCGCCGCGTAAAGCGCGTCGTCCTCGGATTTGTAGAAGCCTTTGACCCACCATACGGTGAGCTTTTCCTGGGCGAAGCTGGGAGCAGCACTTAGGGCAATCGCCAGTGCGGCGGCGCCAGCCAATACGCGTCTCATCGTTGCCTCTTGCGTTGTTGCCGTCCTCCCCGGGACGTAGAGGCGAACGGATATCAGGCAGCCGTACGGGTGTCGAGAAAAGTTCGCAACAGCGAAGCACACTGCTTGGCGTGCGAAAAAGGCAGGCCGTGACGTGAACGGCCGATCACATTGAGTTCCGATCCGGGCAGCAGGCGGTGCAACTCGGCCATGACCGGCACCGGGATGAACGGGCTGCCGTCGGGATGCAGCAGCAGGACCGGACACCTTATGTCCTTCAGCCGCGGCGTAAGATCGGTGCCTATCAGCACCCGCAATGCATTGAGGATGGAGTCGCGCGGCCACTGCTCCTGCTGGTTGGCGAACCACGCCCGCCGCTCCGGCAACAATGCATCGTCGTGGAAGCGGTCGCTCAGCATGGTATCGGACCAGGCCTTCACGCCGTCCCCCTCGAGCTGACGCTTCCAGATCTCAACGCGCTGGATCGAGGCGCCAAGATGGGCGCCATTGCTGACGGTGAGCGTGGCGATGCGCTCAGGCCTTGCCAGCACCGCGGCAAGGGCGATCGTGCCGCCGATCGATTCGCCGACGAGATGGAAGCGCTTCAGTCCCGCGGCATCGGCCACGGCGAACAGATCGTCGATCAGCAGATCGAGCGACCAGGCGAAGTCGGCCGCGGGAATGTGCGAACGGCCGCACCCGCGCATGTCGAAGGTGACGAAGCGGTAACCGTCGGCGAGCGACGGCGACCAGCCCAACCAGATCCCGGCACTGGCGCCGATTCCGTGATGAAACAGGATCGCATCTTGCCGCCTGCCCCACGGCGCGACCTGATCGACGACGTCGTAGTGCAGGGTGCCGTGATTGGTTTGGGCGAACGGCATGTTCAATCCGCGCGGATGCCGGCTTCCTGGATGACGGCCGCCCACTTCTTGCGGTCGGCGACTATGGTGGCTTTCAACTCCTCCGGCGAGCCGATCACCGTATCCATGCCGTTCTCGACAAAGCGCTTCTGCACATCGGGCTTGGCGACGGCAGTGCGCAGGGCCTTGTTCCACACACCGACCAAGTCTGCCGGCAGGCCCTTGGAGCCGAACACGGCGAACCAGTTCACCACCTCGAAGCCCGGCAGAACCTGCGAGATCAACGGCAGGTTGGGGAAGAGCGGCGAAGGATGCGGCGAGCCGAAGGCGATGGGGATCAGGCCGCCACCGCCGAGCTGGCCCAAGAATTCCGGCATGTTGCCGAACATCACGTCGCAATTGCCGGCGACCATGTCCTGAATGGCCGGCGCGCCGCCGCGATAGGGTACGTGCAGGAGATTGACGCCGGCCATCTTCTTGAACAGCTCGCCCGCGAGATGCTGCGAAGTGCCGTTGCCAGCCGAGGCATAGGACAGCTTGCCCGGGTTCTTCTTTGCCTGCTCGATCAGCTCGGCCACGCTGCGGAACCGCACATGCTTGCCGAACACCAGCATATTGTAGACGCTGACGATGCTGGCGATCGGCACGAGGTCGGTGTCGACATTGATTGGCAGCTTTTGCCCCGGCATCACCGGCGCGACACACATTGCAGCCATCGCCGCCAATCCCACGGTGCGACCGTCGGGGCTTGAGTTGGCCACGGTCTCGTTGGCGATGAAGCCCGAGGCGCCGGTCTTGCTGTCGACGACCACCTTCTGGCCGATCTCCGGCGCCACCGCGTCGGCCAGGATACGGCACAACAGATCGGCCGTGCCGCCCGGCGGGAAGCCGACATAAAAGCGTACGTCGCCGCTGATTTTTGCCTGAGCCCAGGCAGGCGCGCCCGCCATCGCGCCGAGCGCGGCAAGGCCCGCGCCCATGACTGTCCTGCGTTGCATTTTGTTTCCTCCCAGACGCGCGCCAGCCTAGCATGATCGCCGATGCTCATGCTTAGCCGACGTTCGGTTTTCGCCGGACTTTCCGTCCTGCCGTTCGCAGGCGCCCGCGCGCAGGAGGCGGATTTTCCCGACCGACCGCTGCGCTTCGTCGTCGGTTTTCCGCCCGGCGGACCCAACGATCTGTTGGCCCGCATCGTGGCGCCCGGAATCGGCGAGCGGCTGAAGCGCCCGGTCGTGGTCGAGAACCGCGCTGGCGCCAACGGCGAGATCGCCGCAGCCTCGGTCGCCAAGGCCGTCCCCGACGGAGGCGTCTTCATGCTGGCGTCCAACGGCTCGACCACGGTGGCGCCGGCGCTCAATCGCGACCTGCCGTTCGACGTGCGCATCGATTTCGCGGCGGTGGCGCCGGTCGGCATCAATCCGATGCTGCTGGTCGTGCGCAACGACCTGCCGGCCAACGACGTCGCCGAGCTTTTGGCGCTGGCGTGCGCCCGGCCGGGCAAGCTGAACGGCGCCTCGGCCGGCGCCGGCGGCGCCACCCACCTCGCGCTCGAGCTGTTCAAGTCGATGGGCCAGGTCGACATCGTGCACGTGCCCTACAAGGGCGGTGGACCGGCCATGGCCGACCTGATGGCGGGCTTGGTCGATCTCTACTTCGGCGGCCTCTCGACGGCGTTGCCGCACGTCAAGGCGGGCAAGCTGAAGTCGCTCGGCCAGACCTCGACCGTGCGCTCCGCCGCCGCGCCCGACATCCCGACCATTTCAGAGTCGGGCCTGCCGGGTTACGAAGCGGCGATCTCCTACGGCATCTTCCTGCCGGCCGGCGCTTCGCCATCCCTGGTCGAGCGCCTGCACGCCGCCGTCGACGCCACCATCCGTTCGCCCGACGTCGCGCGCAAATTCACCGAGCTCGGCGCCGATCCGCAGTTCGCCACGCCCGCCGAGTTCGCCGCCTACGTGGCCAACGACTACGCTAAATGGGCCAAGCTCGCCAAGGAAGCCGGCCTCAAGGCGGAGTGATTCGCTGGGGGTGCCCCGGCTATTTCACCGACGAAAACGCCGTCGGCGCCAGGAGCTGGTTGGAAACGTTGGCCACGATAGCGCCGTCCTTCTCGGTCTCGGCGCGCTTGGCGAGCCATTCGGGATCGACCACGAAGGCGTTCCATTTCTTCTCGCGGTCAGCGAGCGATTCCCAGGCCAGCAAATAGTAGAGCTCCTGACTGGATTCGCCCACCACGGTGGTCCAGAAGCCGGCCTGCTTGATGCCGTGCTTCTCCCAGATCTTGAGCGTGATGTTGGCGAAGCGGTTGAGCAGCGCCGGCAAGCGGCCGGGGACGCATTTGTAGACTCGCAATTCGTAGATCATGTCTTCCCCTCTATCAATACTGAGCGTCGAAGCGCGGCGCGAAGCCGCTTCCCTTGGGATCGATGTGGCAGGTGAACGGCGCGCCGAAATGGCAGGGCATCAGCCGCGCGCCCGAGCCGGCGCAATGCTCGAGCGCCGCGCGCCGGCTCTTGCGCGCACCGACGGGCTCGGCGCAGGCGAAGCTGTTCCACTCCGGGTGATAGACTTGCAGGGCATGGTGCAGGATGTCGCCGCAGAACAGCGCCCGCTCGCCGCGCGATTCGAATTTTATGGCGATGGTGCCGGGCGTGTGGCCGGGCGCCGGCTCGACCCCGAGATTCTCGTCGAGTTGGGCGGCGCCGTCGACCATCTGGGTCAATCCCGCCTCGACCACCGGCAGCACGGAATCGCGGAACGAACCGGCATTGGCCGGTCCGGTCTTGGGATCGCTGTCCAGCTTCAGGTAGTGATCGTAGTCGGCGCGGCTGAACACGTACCTGGCGTTCCTGAAGGTCGGCACCCACTTGCCGTTCTCCAGCTTTGTGTTCCAGCCGACGTGATCGACATGGAGATGGGTGCACATCACCATGTCGACCTGGTCGGGCTCGACGCCGGCCTCCTTCAGCCGCTCCAGGTACTTGGTCTCCATCAGATGCCACTTGGGTCGGTGCGGGCGCGACTTGTGATTGCCGACGCAGGTGTCGATCAGGATGCGCTTGCCGCCGACCGTTAGAAGCCAGCTATGGACGCTGAGCTTCAGGAAGCCCGTGGGCTCGTCGTAGTGGTTGGGCAGCAGCCAGTCGCGATGCTGCTGCACCACGCCGGGCTGCCAGTCGGGAAAGAACATCTTGGCGTCGAAGTTGGGCTCGTACGACTCTTCAATGCGCCGCACGGTGGCGGCGCCGAGCTTCACTTCGGTCATGTCTTCCCTCCCGACTAGCGCGAGCTTAGCGTCGCCAGCCGGCCTTCGGGAAGGACGGCATTTCGTCCGTTAAAACAGCCGGGCGGCCTTCTCGGCGCGTCGCCGGCCGCCGATCGCCGACACCGGCCCGAGCGCCGATCCGAAGAGCAGCAGTGCGCCCAGCCGGACCGTCGTTTCCGTCGGGTCGTAACCGGTGGGGGAGAACATGGCGTGCACGACGATCAGGCACAAAAACATCGCGACGGCGATCGTGCTGCCGACCAAGCCGAACAGCACAGCCTCCCCCATCGAGCGCGCCCACCGATTGCCCGCGTAGAGGCCAAAGCCGATCATTACCGCGATCACGCCGTAATAGACGATCTCTTCCATCAGCAAGGACCCTCGACCGTTCTTGCCATCGAAGGATACGCTTTCGGCCGGCGCGATCAGCCGCGCGGTTGTATCAATTGAAGAATCCCCGTTTACTTCGCACCCCGTGAAACCAATGGAATCGACAGACCGCATGTCCGAACGCTCGGTGACCTGGCTTTCCGCATCGCAACTCAGCAGTCTCTATCGCCGTCGCGAACTCTCTCCCGTCGAGGCCGTCGATGCGATGCTGGCGCGGGCATCGGCGCTGCAACCTCATCTCAACGCTCTCGTCCTGATCGACGCCGCCGTCGCGCGCAAGGCGGCAAAAGAGTCTGAGGCACGCTGGCTGAAGGGCACGCCGCTGTCGCCGCTCGACGGTGTGCCGACCTCGATCAAGGACACCACGCAGGTCAAGGGCTGGCCGACGCGGATCGGCTCGCACGCCACCGACGAGATGCCGGCCACCGAGAGTGCCCCCGCCGTCGAGAGACTACAGGCGGCAGGCATGGTGCTGCTCGGCAAGACCACGACGCCGGAATTCGGCTGGAAGGCGCTGACCGATTCGCCCCTGCAGGGCACCACACGCAGTCCGTGGAACCTGAAACATTCGCCCGGCGGCTCGTCCGGCGGCGCCGCCGCGCTCACCGCGGCTGGCGTCAATCCGTTCAATCATGGCAACGACGGCGGCGGCTCGATCCGCATTCCGGCCGCGCACACCGGCCTGGTCGGGCTGAAGCCGACCTTCGGCCGCATCGCCCAATATCCTGCCGACGCGCCGTTCGCCGACGTGGTGAGCCAGGGCGTGCTGTCGCGTACCGTGCGTGACACGGCGCTGGCGCTGAACGCGATGGCTGGTCCGGATCCGCGCGACTGGCGCTCGCTGCCGGCCGAGCCGCGCGACTACACGATCGGACTCGAAGAGGGCGTGCGCGGCCTCAAGCTTGGCCTCAGCCTCGATCTCGGCCATGTCAAGGCCGATGCCGAGATACGCGCCCTGGTCGTCGCCGCCGCCAAGCGCTTCGCGGAACTCGGCGCCCTTGTCGAGGAGGTCGGCCCGCTGATCGAGCCGTTGCAGAATTCCTTCGAGCCATTGTGGCTCGGCAGCTTCGCGGTTCGCTTGCGCCAGATCCCGAGCCAACTTCACGGCAAGCTCGATCCGGGCTTCCGCGCCGCCGCCGAAAAGGGACTCGCGATCACTTTGGCCGACTATGCCAAGGCCTACGAAGCTAGAAGCAAGCTCGCGCGCGACATGGCGCTGGGGCACCGCAAGTACGACCTCCTGCTGGCACCGGTGACGCCGACATCCGCGCCACTTGTCGAGACACTGTACAATTCCGACGCCTTCCCGCGCTGGACCAAAGGCGCGCCGTACACCCTGCCCTTCAACCTGACCGGCCAGCCCGCTGCCTCGATGCCGGCCGGGCTCACTCGAGCAGGCTTGCCCGTCGGCCTGCAGATCGTCGGCCCCCCGCGCGCCGACCCCCTCGTGCTCAAGGCGATGCGCGCCTACGAAAGCGCGAGCGGCTGGACGTGGCCGCAGGCGAAGGTGCTGGAAGCCCTGGCCGGATTTTGAGCATGTGATCCCACGCGGATGTGACTTGGGGCCCTGCCATGGCCTGCCCCAGAATGCAGGCTCCAAGCAGGGAGATGGACATGCAAAAGAAAAATCGCGTAGGCGGGCTTGTCTCAGCAATCGCGATGGTCGCTCTCGTCGGAGGCTCGCAGGCCCAGACGCCGCCGGCGGCACCGCCGCCTCAACCGCCGCAGTTTCCCAACATGACCTTCTTCGTCACCAGCGTCGGGGGTCCGCAAGGCGCCAATTATGGCGGCCTCGAAGGCGCCGATCGCCATTGCCAGACGCTGGCCACCAAGGCGGGTGCCGGAGCCAAGACCTGGCGCGCCTACCTCAGCACTCAGGCCGTGGGCGGCGCCACCGCCGTCAATGCGAAGGATCGCATCGGCAACGGGCCATGGGTTAACGCCAAGGGTGTGCAGATCGCATCGAGCGTCGCCGACCTGCACTCAGCCAACAACAAGATCGGGCCTGACACCATTGTCGCCGAAACCGGCCGCCTGATCCCGAGCCGGCTGTACACGGTCAACCAACACGACATCCTGACTGGCTCGCAGGCGGACGGCACCGCGTTCCCGCCGGACAAGGACATGACCTGCGGCAACTGGACCAAGAGCGGCGAAGGCAACGCGATGCTGGGCCACGCCGACCGCATGGGCCTGCGCGACGACGATGCGTCGAAGTCGTGGAACACCTCGCACCCCTCGCGCGCCTGCGATGCTGCGTCTCTGGTGGCGACCGGCGGCGCCGGCCTGCTCTACTGCTTCGCGGCGAATTGAGACGCCGCCAACCCGGGGATGGCCCTCAGTCGAGGTCCATCCCGTCCATGCCGGCGTTCTTGCGTGCCTTCTTGGCCAGCTCGGTCAGGACCTTGCCCGCCTGGTAAGGGTCCATCACCTGCTCGGCCGTCGGACCTTTGTGCCAGCCTTCGGCGGCGGCGAACTGGCCGTTGCCGGCCTGGAAGACGCGGCCGGTGATCTCGCGGCTCTGCTCGCTCACCAGCCAGGTCGACACCGGCGCGATCCATTTGGGATCGCGGCGCTTCTTGTCCTCTTCGGTGTACTGGCGCAGGTCCTCGGTCATGCGCGTCAGCGCCGACGGCGAGATCGAGTTCACGGTGATGCCGTAGCGGCCCAATTCGCGCGCGGCGATGACGGTGAAGGCAGCGATCGCCGCCTTGGCCGCGCCGTAGTTGGTCTGACCGATGTTGCCGTAGATGCCCGACACCGACGTCGTGGTGATGATGCGTGCATCGACCGGACCGCCCTTGGCCTTGGCCTGGTCGCGCCAGTGGGCGGCGGCGTGCCGCGCCGGCGCGAAGGTGCCTTTCAAATGCACCTTGATGACGGCGTCCCACTCGTCTTCGGTCATATTGACCAGCATGCGGTCGCGCAGGATGCCGGCGTTCAGCACGATCGCGTCGAGCTTGCCGAAGGTCGAAACCGCCTGGTCGATCATGCGCTTGGCGCCGTTCCAGTCGGAGACGTCGTCGCCGTTGGCCACCGCCTCGCCACCCTTGGCCTTGATCTCGTTCACGACCTGCTGGGCGGGGCCCACGTCGTTGCCCTTGCCGGCGCGGTCGCCGCCCAGGTCGTTGACCACCACCTTGGCGCCATGCTCGGCCAGCATCAGGCAATGCTCGCGGCCCACCCCGCGTGCGCCGCCGGTCACGATCGCCACCCTGCCCTCGCACAATCTTGCCATTGCTCCCTCCCGTTTTCCGGCGTGTCTGGCCGTGCTTTCCTGGGCTAGTCTAGCGGCTCACCGAGGAGGATCGCCATGGACACGCTGCCACTCGTCGCCCCCGAACAGGTCGGCCTTTCCGCAGCGCGGCTCGACCGCGTGGGCAAGTGGATGCACCGCTGGGTCGATAGCGGCCGTCTCGCCGGCATGGTGACCGTGGTCATGCGCCGGGGCGAGCTCGCCTTTGCCGAGACTGCCGGCAAGGCCGACCTCGAGCGCAATCGGCCGATGCGGCCCGACAGCATCTTCCGCATCTACTCCATGACCAAGCCGCTCACCTCGACGGCGATCATGATGCTCTATGAAGAGGGCCGCTTTCAGCTCGACGACCCGATCTCGAAATTCATTCCCGGCTTCGCCAATCCGCGGGTCTATGCCGGCGGCAGCCGCGGCAAGATCGATTCGGTGCCGGCCGAGCGCGAGATCAACTTCCGCGACCTGCTGACCCACACCTCCGGCCTGACCTACGGCTTCATGGAGAGCAACCCGGTCGATGCGCTGTACCGCGCCAAGGACGGCGTCGACTTCCAGACCGCCGATACCAGCTTAAAGCAAGTGGTGGAGAAGCTCGCGACCTTCCCGCTGATCGCCCAGCCCGGCAAGGCCTGGAATTATAGCGTCGCCACCGATGTGCTAGGTTACCTGGTCGAAGTCATCTCGGGCCAGCCCTTCCAGGTCTTCCTCAAGGACAAGGTGCTAAAACCCCTCGGCATGGTCGACACCGACTTCCACGTGCCGGCCGACAAACATGAGCGCTTCGCCGCCAACTACCAGGCGGGGCCCTCAAACGCCAATGGGGCCGGCAAGCTCGAACTGATCGACGATCCCAGCAAGAGCCGCTATCTCAATCCGCGCAAGGTGAATTCCGGCGGCGGCGGGCTGGTCTCAACGGCATCGGACTATCTGCGCTTCTGCAAGTTCATGCTGAACAAGGGCGAGCTCGATGGCGTCCGTCTGCTCGGCCGCAAGACGGTCGAGCTCATGACCATGAACCATCTCAAGGGCGACATGGCCGACATGGGCATGCCGCGCTTCTCGGAGTCGACCTACTACGGCATCGGCTTCGGGCTGGGCTTCTCGGTGATGATCGATCCGGCCAAAGCGCACATCCTGGGCACGCCCGGCGAGTATGCTTGGGGCGGCGCCGCCTCGACCGCCTTCTGGTGCGATCCGCAGGAGGACATGGCCGTGGTCATGCTGACCCAGCTCATGCCGTCCTCGACCTATCCGATCCGCCGCGAGCTGCGCGTGCTCACCTACCAGGCGATTGTCGACTAGGCGACGCGGAGCGACGCGGAGCGACGCGAATGCGCAATACCGGGCCCATCACCGTCACCAAGCTCCATCCGCTGTTCGGCGCCGAGGTGTCGGGTATCGACATCACGCGGCCGCTGTCGGCGCGCGAGTTCGGGCCGATCCGCGCCGCCTTCGAGGAGCACTCGGTGCTCCTGTTCCGCGACCAGCCGATGGACGACGAAAAACAGATCGCCTTCAGCGAGCTGTTCGGCCCACTCGAGACCACCGGCAGCGCCAATCCCGCCGCCGGCACCAAGTTCCAGCGCCAGTCCAACCTCGACATCATGACCGGCGAGCCGATCCCGCCCGACGACATGCGCATGATCTATCAGAAGGCCAACTACTTCTGGCACTCCGATTCCTCGTTCAAACGCATCCCCTCGCTGTGCTCGATCCTGACCGCGCGGGTCTGCCCGCCCGAAGGCGGCAACACCGAGTTTTTATCCATGCGCGCGGCGTGGGACGCCCTGCCGCTGGCGCTGCAGGCCACCATTCAGCCGCTGATCGCCGAGCATGCCCTGCTCTATTCGCGCAACAGGGTACAAAAGGGCATCCTGAGCGCCAAGGCGATCGCCGAGTTGCCGCCGGTCAAGCAGCGGCTCTATCGCGACAATCCGATCAACGGGCGACGCGCGCTCTATATCGGCGCCCATGCCGGCTTCATCGTCGGCTGGCCCAAGGCGACCGGCGAGGCTCTGCTCTACGAGCTGACGCAGCGCGCCGACCGGGCGGAGTTCCGGCTGTCGCACGCTTGGCGCGAGGGCGACGTGATCGTGTGGGACAACCGCGCCGTCCTGCACCGCGCCACCTACTACGACACGGTGAAATACAAGCGCTTCATGCAGCGCACCACCATCGGCGGCGATCTCCCGACGGTGCCACAGTAAGAGATGGCCGAAGCGCCTCCGACGGCAATCGCTGCTACCGACGGAATGCCCGCAGGCTGGCCACGCCGGCTTGCGGTGGCGACGATCACCATCGGGCTGATGATGTCGGTGCTCAGCAACTCCATGACCAACTTGGCGCTGCCCTATATCGCCCAGGACCTGAAGATCACGGCTGAGAGCTCGATCTGGATCGTAAACGCCACGCAGATCGCCCTCATCGTGTCGCTGCTGCCCGTGGCGGCGCTGGCCGACATCGTGGGTTATCGCCACGTCTATCGCTTCGGTTTGGTCCTGTTTTCGCTGGCGTCGATCGGCTGCGCGTTCGCACCATCGCTGCCCTGGCTGTTGCTGGGGCGAACCTTCCAGGGCCTGGGCGGTGCCGCCATCATGTCGGTGCAGCCGGCCCTGGTGCGCGCCATCTACCCGCGCGCGCAACTCGGCCGTGGCCTGGGCTTCAACACCACCGTGGTCGCCACCTCGCTCGCCGCCGGACCGTCGATCGGCGCGGCGCTGCTCACCATCACGTCGTGGCCGATCCTGTTCGCCGTCTATGCGCCGCTTGGCCTCATCTCCTTTATCCTGGCGGAACGCTATCTGCCGCACACCACGCACACCCACCGGCAGTTCGACGTGCTGTCGGCGGCGATGTCGGGCGCCACCTTCGGGCTGCTGATCTTCGGCATCGACGGCATGGCGCACGGCCATCAAAGGATGGTGGTCGTCTGCGAGCTCGTCCTCGCCGCGGTGTTGGGCACGCTCTTCGTATGGCGCCAGACGAAGCTCGCCGATCCGATGATGCCGATCGACGTCTTCAGGCGGCCGCTCTTCTCGCTCTCCATCACCGCGGCGAGCTGCACCTTCACCGCGCAGGGGCTGGCCTTCGTCAGCCTGCCCTTTTTCTTCCACACCGTCCTGGGCCGCAACGCCACCGACACCGGCATCCTGCTGACGGCTTGGCCGTTGGCGCTGGCCGCCGTTGCGCCCATCGCCGGACGCCTGGCTGACCGCCACCATGCCGGCCTTTTGGGCGCCATCGGCCTCACCAGCATGACCGCGGGTCTGGTGCTGACGGCGCTGCTGCCGCCCGATCCGTCGAGTGCCAACATCATGTGGCGGCTGGTTCTGTGCGGCGCCGGCTTCGGCATTTTCGCCTCGCCCAACAACCGGCTGATGATGAACGCCGTGCCGCGCGACAGGAGCGGCAGCGCCGGCGGCATCATCGCCACCGCACGCACCCTGGGCCAGACCATGGGCGCCGCCCTGGTGGCCCTGGTGTTCGGCCTGTTCGACTTCTCCAATGGCGGCGCCGCCGACGCCGCCCGCGCGGCGATCTGGCTCGCGGCGGGCTTCGCGGCCGTGGCGCTGGGGATCGGCAGCCTCAGGCTCCGGCACTAGACGTCGCGGAAACTCTGGTCGCCGAAACGCTGGTCGTCGCGCAACGAGGGCGACGGCACCACCTACAGCCGCCTGCATGCGATCTACCACCCGCTGGCGATTGCGGCCGGACACAGGTCCGCCGCTGTCGCACCGTGAGGCACCGAGTGATTCGTGCTATTCGTCCACCCGTGATCACGAAGAACTGGCCGGGTCCCGCGCGCAGGAAGCTAATCACCGCCGCGATCATCGTCGTGCCGGCAGCACCGGCCCTTTATCTCATTGGTCTCTGGGGGCTTATTGCCGAATGGCTGGGCATGGGCTGGCGCTTCCTGGCGGATTCCACTCTCGTCCCCAACTGGCTTCTCGTGCTCCTCACGATTTGCGCACTCATCGTTTCAGGAATCCTGGGCACGTCGCTGCGGCCGACCAAAGAATCCGCTGATCCCGAGAAAAATGAGCCGACGGACTAGGGTGTCGCCGCTATCGCACTCGTGATTGGGCGGCCAAGCAGCTGGCTGCAATGCTGCGCATGGAACGAAGGAGGCGATGATGTCGCTTCGATCCATCACGGTT